>JADMIO011409261.1_pt1 | contig 89958 bp, 74 predicted proteins | sample 8958161 | NCBI WGS metagenome assembly JADMIO01 (sample SAMN16585339, study PRJNA669376) | soil metagenome | isolation source: Crop rotation soil | place: USA: Cullars Rotation, Alabama | collected 2011
GCCGCGACTTCAAGTCACGTGAATTCCAAGCTTCGGATCCCACTGTGCTGGAAAGTCCATGGCGCGAATGCGTGTGTCGTTGGCCGCAGTCAGATCGTCGGGCGTCCGATGGCGCAGTTGCTGTTGCAGCGTGACGCCACCGTGACGATTTGTCATTCACGCACGCGCGACCTTCCGGCGGTGACGCGCACGGCAGATTTGCTCGTCGTCGCCATTGGGCGTGCGGGCTTCATCGGCCGCGAACACATCAAGCCGGGCGCGACTGTGATCGACGTCGGCATGAACAGGGTTTCTGACGTCGAAGAGGTGCGCAGGCTGTTTGGTGACGAGGCGGAGAAGCGATTGGAAGTTGTCGCCAAACGCGGCTCGACTCTTGTCGGTGATGTGAACCCAGCCGAGGCGGCGGAAGTCGCGGGCATGTTGACGCCCGTGCCCGGTGGCGTTGGATTGTTGACGGTGGCGATGCTGATGAAGAACACCTTGAAAGCTGCGAAGCTGCGGCGGCATTAGATCTTCTCAGCGATCTCTGCGTTCTCTGCGTTAACTGTATCGCGAGAAATATTTAACGCAGAGATCGCAGAGATACGCAGAGACCGCTGAGAAGAATTGTAAAAATGTTACGTGTTGGCCTGACAGGTTCGATTGGTGTTGGTAAGTCGTTCGTAGCGTCTGTTTTTGTGGAGCTCGGGTGTCACGTTGTCGATGCAGATCAAACAGCGCGCGAAGTGGTGATGCCGGGCACGCCTGGTTTGAAAGCGTTGACGGAGGCGTTTGGCGAGGGGATCTTAAATCCGGACGGCACGCTCAATCGAAAACAACTCGGCGCCGTAGTTTTTAATGATGAGAGTCAGCGTCAGCGTCTGAATCACATCCTGCATCCGTTCATCATCGTGCGACAGGATGAGATCATGAACGCGTGGGAGGCTGAAGATCCGGACGGCATCGGCATCATCGACGCGGCATTAATGATCGAGTCAGGCGGTTACAAGCGCTTTGATAAACTGATCGTGGTCCATTGCCGTCCTGAAGTGCAGCTCGAGCGACTGATGCTGCGCGACAAGCTCTCGCGCGACGAAGCGCTGCGGCGTATCAACTCGCAGATGCCGCAGGAAGAGAAACAAAAGTTTGCAGACTATCTGATCGATACATCTGACGGTTATGAATCAACACGATCTCGATCCGTGGAAATCTATCAGAACTTAATCCGTGTCATCCGTGGCTAAAAAACCTTTCTCCTGGATCTGCTCGCTGCTTCTGGTGCTGTGTCTGACTCACACCGGCTGCTTCAACACGAGCCGGCCTTCCACCTACTACGGCAAAGTCGTGCCGCCGAAGACGCAGGAGTTTCGCTGGAGCAACGGCGGGCTGCCGCAAACATTCGATCCCGCATTCGCCGCTGCGCCCCCTGATACGGACGCCGTCAGAGCGCTCTTCGAAGGTCTCACCGACTACGATCCAAAGACACTTGCGCCTGTGCCGGCTGTTGCGACGCGCTGGGAATCGTCGGGCGACGGCCGCGTCTGGACCTTTTACTTACGCGACAATGCACGGTGGTCCAACGGCGAGAAGGTTACGGCCCAGGACTTCGTCCGCTCGTGGGAGCGCACGCTCAAGATCGGTCCACTCGCGCCGCACACAGAACTGCTTGCAAACATCGAGGGCGCGACTCCGAGCGTCTCGGAGCCACACGCTTTCGGAGCACGGGCGCTCGACGAGAATGTTCTGCAAGTGAAACTGCTACGATCTGACACCAGTTTTCCGGCGCTCGTGGCCCACCCGGTTTTCCGCCCGGTTAAGGTCGCGGACGCGCAGAGCACGACGCGCCTCGAATCACACGAGCTCATTTCAAACGGTGCTTTTCATCTACTCGCGACCGAGACCAATCAGGTGCAGCTCGAACGCGCCAAGACATACTGGGACGATGCTTCAGTCGCGCTCGATCGCGTCACATTTGTGAATACCTCGAACGCCGAGGACGCACTTTCAGCCTATGAAGCCGGCGAGATCGACGCCGTGACAAACGCGCCGTTCGAGCCGTTGGCGCTCAAGCTACTCGCACCTTACCAGGACTTTCACCGCTCCACGTTCGGCGCTTTGACTTACTACGCATTCAACACGGCGCACGAGCCGTTTGACGACGTGCGTGTGCGTGAAGCCCTTGCGCTCTCGATCGATCGCGAACGCGTGAGCCGGGACGATCTTGGCGGCGCGACTGAGCCGGCCGGGAAGTTTCTTCCCGAAGCGATGTCTGGAGAACAGCCCGTGGTCGATAAGACCGGGTTAGTCGAGCACGACGTCAACAAGGCGCGCGAGCTGCTTGCCGAAGCTGGGTATCAGAACGGCGACGGCTTTCCGGTGATCAGGCTTTTGATCAATCGCAACGAGCAGCAGCGGATCGTGGCGCAGTCGATCGTGGCAATGTGGCGGGCAGCACTGAATATCGAGACGGAGATCGTGATCCGTAATTGGGACGAGTATGAAGCAGCGATCAAGAACGGTGATTTCGACATCGTGCGGCGCGGGATGGTGATGCAGTCGACGAGTGAACTGGTCAATTTACATATGTTATTCGAGCGCGACCCGCGTCCGTTGCCGTCTGCGTCGCCTGAGGCGAGTCCGTCGCCGCAGCCCACCGTGCCGGTCGAGACGGAGGCGCAGGCGTTGAAAGATATGAAGGCGGTGCCGATCTATTTTGCGTCCTCTTACTCACTCGTAAAGCCGTATGTCTCCGGGTTTGATTCGAATGTGTTGGACGCGCCGAGTTTGAAGAAGACGCGAATGAACACAAATTGGGCAAAGCCTTGATTAGCCACAAAAAAGCACAAAAAGGCACAAATTGTTTTCAGAAAATCTTTTGTGCTTTTTGTGCCTTTTTGTGGCAAGAATTTCTATGAATGAGTTTAGTGTCGTTTGTAGGGGCAGGGAAGGGACGCGCGCAGTTGCCGTGGCGCTCGCGCCACTTTTGCAATCCGGCGATTCATTACTGCTCAAAGGGCCGCTGGCGAGTGGCAAGACGGCATTCGTGCAGGAACTCGTCGCGGCGCTCGGATCAAAGGCCGAAGTAACGAGCCCGACTTTCACGATCGCACAGTTTTATCCGATCCCCGCGGGTACGTTCCTGCACATCGACGCTTACCGCCTGTCGAGTGTCGCTGAGTTTCGCGATCTGGCGCTTGAAGATTTCGTCGCTGAGAGCATTACGGCGGTCGAGTGGGGTGACATCGTCGAGCAGGACTTCTCGAACGCCTTGTCGATTAATTTTGAGTTTGTTGAGAACGAAGATAACTCGCGCAAGTTGACGTTTTCCGCCACCGTGGAAAGGTGGGCGCCAGTGCTCGTTGCGTTGAAGAACGAGGTATGAGTTTGTTGTTGGCAATTGAATCGTCGTCGAATGTGTATCGCGTTGTGCTTGGACGCGATGGTGAGGCGATCTTCGATTCGGACGTGAATGACTGCAATCTGCCGTTCAGAACGTTGAGTGCGTTGCTTAAGTGCGGGCTCGAAGCAGTTGGCTCAAAGGCAAGCGAGATCAATGGCATTGCGATCAATGTCGGACCGGGATCGCTGACGTTTGTGCGTGCAGGGATATCGTTTGTAAATGCGCTCGCGTTTAGTTTGAACGTGAACATCTATCCGTTCAACTGGTTCGAGATCATTGCTGAGCAGACTCGCGCGATGACGGAGTTGCCGGTCGTCTGTGCGGTTCCGGCGTCGAATGATAACGCGTACGTCGGGTTGATCAGGGGTGCGTCTGTTGAGATCATGCGATTCGGTCGTGTGGATGAAGCCTTGAGGAAGGTTCGTGCTGGGCTCGGTGAGGTTGCTGTTGCTGGGAGGATTCGATACCGGCTCGCGGCGTTGTTGGGACAGGGGCGCGTTGTTGATCTTGGTATCGAGAACCCGGATGCGCGCACGTTGTTGAAGTTGGGATTTGCGGCGGGCGGAAGATCCACGAGGCAGGTCGAGGCGCTCAATGACCAATCGGACGTGTTTTTTGAGTAAATCTTAACCGCGGATGGAACGGATGAAGACGGATTTTATAGTTGAGTGCCTTGAAAACGGTGGCGTGGTGTTGTTGCCGACGGACACCGTTTATGGGCTCGCGGTGAGTCCGGAGTTTGATGAGGCGATAGATCGGCTTTTCAAGCTCAAGCGGCGGCCCAGGAACGTGAATTTGCCTATCATGGTGGCGTCGGATGCCGAGCTCGAGGGGCTTGGATTCGAAGTTAGCGAGTCAGCGAGACGCTTACTTCGGTCGCCGCTGATACCCGGCAGTTTGACGCTCGCGATGGGGTTTAGTTCGGACTACAGGCCCGTGTGGCTTGCTGGTCGGGATGAGGCAGCGGTGCGCATACCGAATGATGAGCGACTGCTGTCTGTTTTGCGCGAAACCGGGCCGTTGCTCGTGACGAGTGCGAATGCGCATAGCGCCGAAACGCCCGACAACGTCGCAGACATTCTCGCGCAACTCGACGGCGCACCCGATCTCTCAATCGACGGCGGAACGCTGCGCACGACTGCATCGACGCTCGTGAACTGTCGCGTCGATCCGCCTGCGATCGAGCGCCTCGGCGTCGTGCCTGAATCTGAAGTGTTGAAGTATTTATCATGAGTCAAGATGTGATCCTCGGAATCGAATCGTCGTGCGATGACACGGCCGCTGCCGTCGTCGATCGCGATGGAAATGTCCTCTCGTCAATCATCGCGAGTCAAACGCATATTCACTCGCACTGGGGCGGCGTGTATCCGGAGTTTGCGAGCCGCGCGCACGCGCTCGTCGTTGTGCCGACGATCGAGAGCGCGCTGAAAGAAGCAAATGTCGAGGGGCCGGACTTGAAAGCGATCGGTGTGACGCGCGGTCCGGGTCTAATCGGTTCGTTGATCGTCGGCGTGAATACGGCGGCGGGGCTCGGGCTCGGCTGGAACGTTCCCGTGATCGGCATTAATCATCTGCGTGGTCATTTGCGTAGCGCCGACCTCGTTGAGAAGCGAGTCGAGCTGCCGGCGATAGTGTTGCTGGTTTCGGGTGGTCATACGTTTCTGGCGCGCATGGAGAATTTGACGTCGATCCAGTTGCTCGGCTCAACGCGAGACGATTCGGTGGGTGAGGCCTACGACAAGGTGGCGCGATTGCTGGGACTTGGGTATCCGGGCGGGCCGGCAGTCGATAAGCTTGCGAAGACGGGAAGAGATTCGATTCCGTTTCCGCGTCCAATGTTGAATGAAGGTTTTGAGTTTTCATTCTCGGGGTTGAAGTCGGCGGTGGGAAGGTTCCTCGACAAGAACCCCGATGTGGATCATGCGGATGTGGCGGCGTCGTTTGTCAGCTCGTGCATGGAGATTCTTTTGACGAAGTGCAGGCGCGCGGTGGAAGAATATCCGGCGGAGTGTTTGGTGGTTGTTGGTGGGGTGGCCGCGAGCCCGCAACTACGTGAAGGCGCCGCCGAGCTCTGCGATGCTCTCGGGGTCAAATTGTGTCTACCGCCATTGAAGTGGTCGACTGACAACGCCGCCATGATCGGGTTAGCGGCGTGGGATTATCTGAATGCCGGCGTGACGCCACCACTCGCAGCGACAGCATCGTTGAAGATCACCGAATTTTAGTTCCACAAAAAGCACATAGAAGAACACAAAAGGCACACACAGAAGATCACAAAAAGCACATAGAAGATCACAAAAAGCACATAGAAGATCACAAAAAGCATAAGAAAACCTTTTGTGCTTTTTGTGATCTTCTATGTGCCTTTTGTGATCTTCTATGTGCCTTTTGTGGACTAACGGCTTAGGTTGCGGACGAAGCCCCAGTCGCCGCTCGCGTTCACTTGAATGTTCTGCACGTTCTTCCGCGCGATTACGACGTTCGACTGGTACCACAACGGGAACACCGGCACGTCGCGACTCACGATCTCCTGAATTCTGACGTAGAGCTCACGAGCCTTCTGTCGATCGTACGTGTTCACAGCTTCATTCAGTAACGCATCGAGTTCTTTATTACTGTAGCGGCTGCGATTGCGCGCGGGCCGCGTCTCGGTCGGGATCTCGCTGCTCGCGAAGAGATCTTTGTAGAAAATCGGATCCTGATTTCCACCAACCCACTGCGAATACGAGATCTGAAAATTGCCGCGCTTCAACTCGTCAAGAAATGTGTTCTGTTCCGCCGTCTGAATCTCCACCGGAATCCCGACTTCCTTCAAAGAATTCTGAATCACCCCGGCGTACTGTCGTCCCGCGATACTACTTCCGGAAAGCTTGTAAACGATCGGCTTATCGAATCGCATGCGTGGCCCATCACCATCAGGATCGCGGAACCCTGCTTCGTCAAGCAACTGCTTCGCCCGCGCCGGGTCGTACGAATACGTCTGCCCTGGCGAATACGCCCACGACTCCTCGGGAATGATCGAATGCGCGATCTTTCCGAGTCCGAGCAGCAGGTTCTTGATTAAACTATCGCGATCGATTGCGTAAGCGATTGCCTGCCGTACCTTCACATTGTCGAGCGGAGGCGACGCCGTATTGATCGTCAGCAAATTAACATTCGAACCGTTGAACACCTTCACTTGCAGGTTAGGATCGCCTTCAAGCCGCTTCACTGCGTCTGGCGAGAGACTCGTCGGCATCGGCGCGATATCAACACGGCCCGCCTGCAATTCCGCCTGTAACGCATTCATGTCGGAGATCACACGTACGCGCACCAACGGCAACTTCGGCGCACCGTCCCAGTAATCCGCAAACGCCTCGACGTCGCAAACCTGCTGCGCATTGTCGTAACTCACAAACTTGAATGGGCCAGTGCCGAGCGGATGCGTCTTTTGTGACTCGTAACTGTCTTTCGGAATGATCGCGATCGGAACGAGATTCGAGAGCAATCCAACCCAGGGCTCGATCAACGTCACGACGACCGTGTGCGCATCGGGCGCCTCGACGCTCTTGATATAACTGCGCTTTTCCGCCCCAGAGCCTTTATAAAAACTCGCCGACTTCGCGAAGTTGCTCGAGAAGACGAGATCGAGCGTGTACTTCACGTCCGCTGAGCTCATCGTCTGCCCGTTATGAAACTTCACCCCGTCGTGAAGAGTGAACGTGTAGGTTAGACCGTCATCGGATCGCTTGACGTCTGACGCGAGCTCGCCCACGTAGTCAAACTTCTCGTCCTTCTGAACGAGGGTGTTGAATATCAGCCTGCGGACGCGTTCGCTGGCCGCGTCAACCGTGGGAGAGCCGATCGGGTCGATGGTGCGAACATTGTCTCCGAGCCCGATTACAAATGCGTTGCTGCGTCGACGGCAACCCGGGGGAATAATCAACAGCAGTGTCAAAACGAGCAGCAGTACAAGCTTGCCCTTGCTCACTTAACGGTGCCTCCATAGGTGTAGTTGAGCTTGGAATTGAGTTTAAGGATTTCGTCTGCGAGCGCGTGGAAGCGCGTCATGTCGAGCGGCAGCGGCGGCTCCATGATCGTCTTCGTCCTTGCGATGCGGTCGAGCGATTCTTTGATACGTTGTTGCGTTACTTTTCCACTCCTTGCTGCTTCGAGCAGACCGTGATAGCCGCGACGTATCTTGTCAGGACTCGCGCAGATCAAAAGCATGTCTTCGCCCGCAAGCATCGCACGCACCGCGGCGTCTTCGATTTCATAGTGACGCCCGATCGCCCCCATCTCGAGATCGTCAGTCACGACGAGATGTTTGTAGCCGAGCTCCTGTCGCAGAAGGGTCGTCACGATGTTGTAGTTCACCGAAGCGGGCTCGAGTAAGCCGCCGGTCACTTCCTCCCTGATATCGATGTTTGGAAAACCGCCGTGACTGACCATCACGCAGCGCACGCGATCGTCGCGACGTTGAAACAGCTCGATATACGGCGCGAGATCCTGCGCGATCAGATCGTCGTGCGAGAGACGCACCACCGGCATCTCTTCGTGCGAGTCGACTTCGCCAGCGCCGATGCCCGGGAAATGTTTGAGACAGCCGAGCATGCCTGTGCCCTGGAGCCCGCGCATGTAAACGGTCGAGTAACCAAGGACTTCGCCGGGCGAGCGGCCGAAAGATCTCGAATAAAGACCGTTCGACAGCAGGTCGCGATCCTCGGTCATGATCGACATCACGGGCGCGAAGTTGATGTTGAAGCCGAGCATACGCAGCACTTCGCCGGTGACTCTTCCGAGCGCACGCGCCGCGGCGAGATCGCCGTGCTGGCGAATCGTTCGTGCGGACGGCATCGGCGTGAAGATGCGTCGCAGCCGATCAACGAGTCCGCCTTCCTGATCGATACCGAAGAGCGGCGGCGTCGGAATGACTTCGCGAACGGCATCGAGCAGTGCGCGCAGCTGTTCTGGACCAGCGACGTTGCGACCGAAGATGATCACGCCGCCGGGCTGAACTTCTTCTACCAAGGCGCGCGCCTCAGCGTCGAATTCGGTTCCCGGAAGGCCGATGAATAGGAATTGTCCGATTTGTTGTTCCAGGGGAAGCGCGTAAAGATTTTCTGGCAGCATCTGGTTCGCGAGTTTAGCATCTAGCCGCAAAAAGGCACAAAAAGCACAAAAGAAATTTTGAGCTCTAAACTCAAATTCGCTTTTGTGAATGGTGACCTAATTTGAGATTTTCTCTGCGGCCCTCTGCGTATCTCTGCGGGCCTCTGCGTTGAAATAGCTCTTTAACGCAGAGAACGCAGAGAGCCGCAGAGATGACTTTCAACTTAGGGCGCCACCCTTTTGTGCTTTTTGTGCCTTTTTGCGGCTAAATAATGTATAAACGATTTATGCCACGCGAAATTACCGACCGGGGTCGCGTTGTTGAAGCCATCCAGAATCTCGCTCTTACTGCTGAACTCTTCGAAGAACAAAACGGCAAGCAGAAGTACGGCACGGATCTCGAAGTCATAGTTCAGGGTCGCGATTACGCGAACGGGAAGCGCGTGGGGCCTTACGTGCGCCTGCTCACCTACGAATCCGGCGAGGAGATCATGCGACAGGGCGAGTGGGGCGGAAACACGTTCTACATCACGGTGGAAGGCACGCTCGACGTTTACGTTCGCGATGCAGGCTCGCAGAAGAAGATCGGACAACTTCCGCCGGGTACGTGTTTCGGCGAGATGGCTTTGCTCGCCGGTATCGAGCGCAACGCAACGGTGTCGGTACCTGCGAACCAAACAGCGCTCGTCCTCGAAGTGACGCGCCCCGCGCTCAGACTGCTGCGCAAGCTCTCAACCTTCGGCACCATTCTCGACGCGACTTACCGCACGCATGGCCTCGATCGTCTCCTCGAAGATCTCCGGCTCGTCACTGGCAAACCTTTAAGCGAGCCACTCATCGCCGAGTTGCGCCGCACGGCGCGTTACATGGTTTACAGTAAGAACCACGCGCTGTGCATAGAAGGCGATCCCATCGATCGATTGATTCTGATCAAGAGCGGTTGGATTCGTCGTTCGCACGGCGTCTTTTTCGATGCGGCCTCACCGGAAGTCGTTCTGGGAATGGATGAAGGCATCGGCGTCGATTTTCTTGGCGGCGGAAACTGTCTCGGTAGCGAGGGAGTGAATAAGCCTGAAGTTTGGAGATACAAGGCGAGCGTGATGGCGCGCACCGAAGTGCTCGAGATACCGCTCGATCAGTTCTCGACCGATCCCGCGCTGCGCAAACAACTGTCAGACACGTTCGCCGGACTCTCGATTACAGGAAGCGCAATGCCGCCCACCATCGAGGATCTTCCCGACCTCAACGCGTTGAAAGCAGCGGAAGAGGAGATCACGACCGGCATCATCGACGGGACTAACGTGCTCGTGATGGACATGGACCTGTGCATCCGTTGCGGCAACTGCTCGCTCGCGTGTCACAAGATGCACGGGCAGTCGCGTCTCTTGCGCAGGGGAATTCAGATCGAGCGGCCTACGAGGATCGCGAAGAAGCGCTTGCAACACGCGCTAGTGCCGCAAGTTTGTATGCACTGTGCGGATCCGGAGTGTATGACTGGTTGTCCGACGGGCGCGATCTTTCGCGATCCGCTGGGCCAAATCGACATCGATCCGCACACGTGTATTGGCTGCTTCGATTGCGCGACGCAGTGTCCTTACGACGCGATCACGATGGTGCCGCGCGCTGCGCCACCGGCGTCGAACGGTTTCACTTCTAAACTGAGAAAAGTTTTTAGTCTGAGGAATGATCGGCTTGTGGCAGTTGAGCCGTCAGACGATCCGGTTGCGATCAAGTGCAATCTTTGCGAAGACACGCCGCTGAATCCGCCGGGCGCGCGGAGTAAAGCGTATTCGTGTGAAGAGAATTGTCCGACCGGCGCGCTCGTGCGTGTCGATCCGATCGAGTATTTCAGTGAGATTGGTCCGGCGCAGGGATTTGTGTTTCGCGATCAGACTCACGCTGTTGGGCGAAACATTCACAAGAGCGATCCACTCGCGCGCGCATGGCACATCGGCGGCGCTGCCGTGACGATCCTGACGGCGGCGATTTTGTTCTGGGCGCTTGGTAAATACGGATTTGATACGGTTCTCGCGGGCACGTGGTTGACCTTGCGCTGGCTCACCGGGATTGTTGGGTTCGTCGGTGTCGCGGTGGTGATGTCGTACCCGTTTCGGAAGCAGGTTTACCGCAGACGAGCGGGCGCTTTGCGTTACTGGATGCTGGCTCATATTTACTTTGGCGCAATCGCTGGTGTGGTGCTGTTGTTTCATTCCGGGCCGCGCACGGGCGGTTTGCTCACGAGCCTGCTTTATGTCGCGTTCGATCTGACGTTGCTGTCGGGAATTGTCGGGATTCTATCTTATTGGGTGATGCCGCGGATCATGACGCGTATCGAAGGCGAGCCGCTGCTGGTTGAGGATCTCGAAGGGCGGCGGAAAGAGTTGCGGAGTGACACGCGAACGATTCTCGAAAAGAGTAATGGGTGGTTGAAGGAGGAGATCAGGGATCGAGTTTACCCACGGTTCCTGTCGTGGGGATTTTTGTGGCGACAGATCTGGCGGCGTGAGGAGTTGAAGGCCCTCCTGGCCCAGGCGCGACAGGAGTTCAAAGACCGGACGACGCGACAGGCGACGGAAGAAGAGCGGGAGCTCTTGATCTCGGCTGTTGAGACGGCGGTCACGCTGCGACGTGTTGATGCTTTATTGACGCTGCATTGGTTGTTGCGTTTCTGGATACCGATGCACATCGCCGCGACGTCGGTCATGCTTGCGCTGATGCTTGTCCATATCGCGCAGGTAGTGTTCTTTAGTGTCAAATGAGTATTTCTCACGCGGCGGCGCAACGGCGCAACGCCTGCCGGTTTACGCTGCGCCGCCGCGTGAGAAAACCTAATTAATGCCTACGAACCAATACGTCATCATCCGCGACGATCTACTGGTCGATCCGGTGACGATCCTCAGCGAGGGGTTGCTGATCGGGCGACTGCCGCAGTGTGAATTGCTCCTCAATCATCCGTCAGTATCGCGGGTCCAGGCGGGTATCAAGCAGTTTGAAGAAGGTTACTACCTCTTCGCGTTGCGTCCGAAGAACCCTGTCATACTCAACGGCAAACCAGTTGAAGAGAATGAAGCACTCGCGGCCGGCGATATCGTCGAGGTGGGACCGTTCCATCTGCAGATTGAGTCCGCTGACGATGGGCTCCTGATACGCGTCGAAGTTCGTATCGGCATGAAGCTCTCTGAGATCGACGTCAGCGATCCGGGAATCAACACCGAGAACCTCTTCGAGCAGGCGGAGACGAAGACTTTAAAGAAGCCGCGGGCGGCGCCGATTGCGGCTACGAAGGCGCTCGATATCTTCTGGGACAAACGCATTCGTGATGTGGGGAAGATGGCGCGGCCTTCGCCGCTTTATCCAAAAGGTGGGCGGCGCACTGGCAAATCACAATACAACTGGATGCCGACGACGGACCTGCTGTCCCGCTGGCCGGTTGCGTTTTTTACGTGGGCGCTGTTGGTCGTCGGTTTGGTTTCCGTAGCTGCTGCTTACTGGTACACGAGCGCTTTCTCGCCCGCGCCTGTTGCGAAGGCGCACACGTTGACGCAGTTCAGCCTCACGCCAGCGATTGCCACGACGCCCAATGCGGGTTCGTGTACGAACTGTCATGCGTTGTCAGGCAGCATGGAACAGCGATGTGCTTCGTGTCACCACACTGAAGCATTCACGGCGACGGTGATCAAGCCGCACGAAGCCGGAGGAATTGGTTGCGTTGATTGTCATGCGGAGCATAAGGGCGTGGAGTTTAGTGCGAAGGCTGGCGCCCTCGCGTCGTGTACGCAGTGCCACTCGGATAGTAATCGGAAGTTATATAACGGTCGCAAGGTTGGGACGCCGCACGGTGGAACGTTTGGATATCCGGTAGTGAATGGAGAATGGAGCGCAAAGTCGATCAACGATGAGGAGTGGGAGTTACGGAAGCTCAGCGTCGTCCGGCTGCCGACTGATACTGATCAGAAGTGGCGCAGCAACCAGTTTCATGCGCTGCACGATCAGCGTGTGAAGATCGCGCCGGGGATGAAGGGTAATACGGAAGGCAGATTGTCATGCTCGAGCTGCCACAATTCATTCGAGCCACTCGATCGCGTCACGCCACGAACAACTTGCGCTGCTTGTCACGTTAAGGATGGGCAACCGAACTGCACGTCTTGTCACGTCCAGCACATCCTCGACGCGCGCCGCTGGAGCGCCTCAATGCTTTAGCCACAAAAAGGCACAAAAAGCACAAAAGATAAAATCAGAACAACTAAAGCTTGAACTCTGAACTTTCTTCTTTTGTGCTTTTTGTGCCTTTTTGTGGCTAATGAGCGATCGCGTTCTTGAGCCTTGTTATCTCCGCGGCCAGCTCGGAAGCGTACGACGCATTTACTGATCGCAGCTTGCCAAGAGTCTGCTGCGCGTCGTCAATTCTGTTTCTATCGCAGTGAAGAAAGCCGAGCTCGAGCAGTGCTTCAGCATTGCCGGGCCATACGTTGACAGCTTCTTTGTAAGCAGCCTCCGCAGCATTCAATTTCTTCTGCTCACGAAACGCGTTACCCAGGTCGAGGAAATTATTGGATTCCACCGAGGCCGGATTTTTTGTTGAAGCAGGTGGTCTGGGACGTGGCTTAGGACGATGAGGTGTTGCAGCCGGTTTGTTATCCGGCTCTTTGCCGCCCGGCAGTCGCTGAGCCAAAACACTATCCGCACAAACACAAAACGCCGCAACTAAAAGCAGTAGCTGTAAGGCTCGGGGGATCATTGCGGCACGCAGAATAAACCAAACCCGCATATCTAACAAGATCCCGGACCAGTTCGAGCATTGCCCGCCCGCACCAAAGTTGTTAGAATTCGCGCCATCTTTTCAGAACCTGGCAAGGCTCGCCACACTCGAAGGCAACGCACCATTGCCGCATTTCCGGGCGAGCATATGATTTCGGTCCTCGTAATTGGGATAGCAGGCTCCACCCGACATGAGAGAATGCCCCCACTGCTATTGTTGTTTTGACGACACGGTATCTCTGTGTCCAACTGACCGGTGCTCGACATTTCACTCATTGCCCGGCAATGTTGCCCTCGAAGGTAAGTATGTTCTTGAATCCCGGCTCGGCGAAGGCGGGATGGGAATCGTCTACAAGGCCCATCACAAATTCCTGAAAACCACTCGCGCCGTCAAGACAATCAAACTCGATCTCATCGGTAACGACACGTCGTTCGTGAAGCGGTTTCATCAGGAGGCGATGGCCGCAGCCGCGATCGGTCACCCCAACATCATCTCGGTCCTGGATTACGGACTGCTCGAAGAAAAAATTCCTTACATCGTAATGGAGTTTGTCGAGGGCGTTTCACTCGAAGCACTGATCACTGACAAGGGAAGATTTACTCCGCAGGAAGCACTTGAATACATGCAAGTGATAACTTCCGCGCTGGCCGCGGCGCACAAACACGGCATCGTCCATCGAGACCTCAAGCCACTCAACATCATGATCGAGTCCGGCGGTTCTGTGCGCGAGCAGATTCGCATACTCGATTTTGGTCTCGCGAAGATCAAGTCGTCTGATCTGTTTGGCTCGTTCGTGGCCGCGAAGACAGTTGGAATCGTTGGTTCACCTGCTTATATGGCGCCGGAGCAGTGGTCAGGTGAAGAGACTGATCGAAGATGTGACGTTTACAGCCTCGGCATAATCCTCCATGAGATGCTGACGGGTGACGTGCCTTTCAAAGGCTCGAACATTCCCGCCATCATGAAGAAGCATTTGATGGCTTCGCCTCCTCCGTTAGCAACACCCGAATCAGGAATATCGGCGGAAGTCGAAAAGGTGGTCCATCGCGCACTCGAGAAGCAGCCGGAGACGCGCACGGCATCCGTCGAAGATTTTATTGCTGAGCTCGAACAGGCTGTTCTTCACCCGGCGCCGGCGAAAGCAAGGACGAAGAGACGCAACACCGGCAAAGCCACAGCAGGCACACGGCGTCGAAAAACGGTTGAGTTACCGAGTGATGAATCGGTTGTTGCGAAGGAAGAACCTGTCAATCCAGTCTTTGCTCAGGACGTCAACACTGTCCGTAATCCGATTTCAGTTCCCCCTGTCCAGAGCGAGAGTGAAGCAGCGAAGTTACGAACTGTGCCTAACCCGCCGCCGAATCAGCCGCAGCCGTTACCCAAAGCCAGTGAACCAGAAGATAACGGAAAGATTGACGCTCCTCCTAAAACAAAACTTCCTGTTCGTCCGTTGCCTGAGCAACGATTACCTGGCCGCGTAGTGATCAGCCAGCAGAGCCTGGTTGGAAACTTTCTTAAAAAGCGATTTGCCGTACCGGTGGTTGCGGGAGTCGTGGTCCTCGCTTTGATCGTCCTTTCGGCGTTTGTTTATTCGCGGAAAGACGCTGAGCCGTCGAGCTTGCACGCACAAGCTCCCGGAGCAGCTAATACGAAGCGCGAGATGGTTTTGATCGAAGGCGGCAGTTTCACAATGGGCTCGAATAACAGCGGCGACAAACAGAAAGGAGAGCACACGGTTACAGTGCCGTCCTTCTATTTAGATAAGTACGAAGTCACTAACGCTGAGTATGCCGAGTTCATTAAAGATACCAACAAGCCGGCGCCTTCGATCGATCCGTCTGTGAAGGGAAGTTACTGGTTGCCTTGGAACGGCAGGAACCCGCCGGCAGGTCGTGAGCGTTGGCCCGTGGCGAATGTTTCACCTCGAGATGTGGAAGCCTTTGCAGCGTGGCTCTCGAAGCGCGACGGAGTGACGTACCGGTTACCGACTGAAGAAGAGTGGGAATTTGCGGCTCGTAACGGCCCCAAAGATTCTTTGTTCCCATGGGGAAACTCGTGGGAAGAGGAACGCGCCAATATCAATCAGGAAAGGAACCCTGTATACGTTGGCTCTTTCCCGCGAGGCGCCACGCAACAAGGAGTAGAGGACATGGTTGGCAACGTGTGGGAATGGACGTCGTCGAAACCGCGGTTTTTTGACAACAGGACCATCCCGGGCGCTGAAGCAAATGCTCGTGTGGTAAGGGGCGGTTCATTTTTCGAGAAGATTAATAGTGATTTTAAGAACGTTACCGAGCGCTACTGGTTCGGTGACGAAAACTTCAAGTTTCCCACGATCGGCTTCCGGCTTGCTCGTGATCGAGATTAACTCCGCAACCGTTTCCTCTGTGCAACCTCTGTGTTCTCTGTGTCTCGGTGGTGAGTGAAGTAGTTAACCACCGAGACACAGAGAACACAGAGGTTGCACAGAGAAGAGATCTCAAAGCCATGCACGAAAAGATCAAACGCAGATCTGTTACCTGCCGCTGGATGGCTTATCTCCTGCCGGTGCTGCTCGTCTTGTCATTTGCCGAAATAAGAAACCACGCCGAGGAAACTGTTGCAGTTGTTACTGACCGGCATCCGATCGAAGCTCACCCGATCTACCTGATCGCTGCTCCTCCACAGGAAAAGATGGCGCCGCGGCCTTTGAACGTTCCGGTTGTATCGGCGCGACAAGCGGCGGCAAAGAACGACAGCCCTGGTAATCCTCAGTTGCCGTTTCAAATGTCTGCCGCTCAAGCCGTGCGAATTGGTAATGGACTGGTTGAGGACTCCGATGCTCAAACCGCGCTGCAGTATCTGGAATACGCGCGGAAGCAGGATCCGAATTCAGTCGAGATGTTGACTGGCCTGGCGCGCTGCTACTACGAGCTCGGCCGTGACGACGAAGCGCTCAAACTTTACCAGGACGCAATCGCGCAGAATCCCGCTATTTGGGACGCGCAATATTATCTGGGCCGTATTCATCTAGAAAACGGAAGATACGCGCAGGCAGTTGAGCCACTCGAAAGCGCACTTAAGCTGAAGCCTGACGATTCGAATACGATCAGCAGTCTGGGTGTCGCGTTGAGTAAATCTGGCAGAAGCGCGGAAGCGATCGCGTATCTTACTCGCATCACGGCGTTGAAGCGCTACATCAAGGAAGACTTTTACTATCTTGGTGAAGCTTACGCTAACGATCAGCAGTGGATGAAGGCTGCAGAACTTTTTAAGCAAGGCGCCGATCTGAGAGGCATCGATGCTAACGGATACTTCTACTGGGCCACCATGTTGTTCTATGCGGATAAGTTGGACGAAGCGTTGGATGGCTACGCGAAAGCCAGGAGCGTCGATTATTCGGTGAGTCATGCGGGGACGTTTCGGTATCTGGCGGAGATCAACAGGCTTCGCGGGCTGCAAGATAAAGCGTTGGGCCACTATCAATCGCTTTTGCAACGCGAGCCGAAAGACGTCGAGGCGCTCTTTCACGCAGGTTACATAAGTTTCAAGCTGAACCAGTTAGAGCAGGCGCGAGATTATTTTAGAAAGCTGATAGCAGTCGATCCGAAACATGCAGGCGGCGCTGCCGATCTCGCTGCTTTGGAAGCTCTTTACAATGAGAAACACGTCGGACTGAATGAAAAGACGCCGGGCATCACACTGCGCGAAGTTGTGCAGGCCAATCCCAATAGTGTTGAAGCGCACGTTAATCTCGGCGCGCAGTTGCTTACAGAAGGCGAATATTCTGAAGCGCTTACGGTGCTCGAGCGCGCCGTCAGTCTGCGGCCGGGCTCAGCCGCCGCGCAATATGATCTCGGGTTGGCCCAGCTCAAAAACAAGAAATACGAAGAGTCGGTAACCTCGAATACAAAGGCGCTCGAGCTCAAACCCGAATGGGCTGATGCTTACAATAATCTGGGATTCGCGTATGCAGGTCTCGGTCGTTGGAAAGAAGCGGTGACGGCTTATAGCAATGCGGTGCGTTTGATCCCTGATTACGCTGGTGCTCTTTATAATCTGGGCCATGCGTATCTCATGCTCGGACAAAATGCTACCACTCGAGAGATCGTTGCGAAATTACGACTATTGAATTGGGATTTGCAGGCTCGCCTGGGGCAGGAGATTCTTGCAGCCGAAGGTCACGCCATCGTTGCGGTTGCACCCGCCCCCACTCCCGCAGTACCGACCCTAACACCGTCCGTGGATCCTTCACCACCACCGGCCTCAGGAAATGGCGCCGACGACGAATGCCCGAGCCCAATCTATCGAGCATCTGGTGTTACGCAGATGGCGTTGATGAAGGACCCGCTTCAAGTTTCGTACACGGATGACGCGACTCAAAATAAAGTCGAAGGAAAGATTGTTCTGCAGTTCGTTGTCTGTAGCAATGGCCGTGTTTCAGACATCTCGATAGATGAGCCATTGCCGTTTGGATTGACTGAACGAGCAATCGCGGCAATCAGAAAAGCGCGCTACCAGCCCGCCTTACTTGGCACGCAGCCAGTGTCAGTGATAACCAAACAGACATTCGCGTGTGCTCAGCGAGTGTGTACGACAGTCTCACCTTAGCCACAAAAAGGCACAAAAAGCACTCTAATAGAATTAAGGCGCTTAATTCTTCCCAAACGAGAATCGGGTGTGCCTTAACTCATTCAACTATTTTGTGCTTCTTGTGTTCCTTTTTGTGCCTTTTGTGGCTAACCGGCTGGTTTGTGGCAGGGGACGCAATCGTTTGAACCCGGCACCTTTCCTTTCAACGCCGGGCGCGCCGCAATTGCCTTGTCGTGACAGAGATTACAATTCAGGTGATAGGCGACCTCGTTAGTTAACTTTGTCGGCGCAGGCTTGTCCGGGTATTGGACCGCCGGCATCGGCGCACTATCGTCACCCGCCTGCAAGTGACAAGCGCGACAGCTCTTCACCGGCTTCGCGTCGGCCGCCGCGAGTGCTTCCGTCGTCAACACTACCGCGCGCTCTGAAGTCTTCAGCGGCGCTTTGAGATTCGCCGCAGGCTGGTCCGTGTGGTGGCACTCGACACAAGTCAACACGCTCTGCCCGTCGGGACTATACTTCTTGGTCGAGTGGTTCTCGTGATTGAACGCCACCTCGCCATACTTGTCCGATTGGCTATCCTTCCCCAGGACCACCTCTTTCGGCTGCGTCTTGCTCTCCTTTTCCTGCACCGCAACCATGCCTACGCAACCGAGCGACAGAATCAGGATCAGAAGTATTTTCATAAGGGGTTTATTCTAGCCACAAAGAGGCACAAAAGGCACAGAAATTTTACATCGGCATGCGGAAGGTCGGGCCAGAGTGGCAGCGCTTGCAGTCTTTGAATGCGAGGTCGCCGCCGAAGGAGCGTTTGCCGTTGTGGCAGGTGAGACAGGTTGTGCTGCGGGTTGTGACGAAGTGCTCAGCCGCTGACGGTGAGCTTACCTGGCGGGTTTGTGCAGCGCCTGCGGTTAGTTTGTGACAGTCGGCGCAGGCGAGCCGTTCGCGCGTGCCGTGATTGGCGTGGCTGAAAGCGTAGCGATAGGCGCGCGCGCTAGTGGGTGTGGGCCGGTAGGATTTGCGATCGTGACAGACGCCGCACGACGCAATCTCGCGCCCGGCCGATGATTTGCTCGACGGCGTGTGACACGTGTAGCAACCGTTATGTGCGGCGAGGTTGGCGGGGATCGACAGGCCAACACCGCGATTGATCGGTGAACTATGACAGCCTGAGCAACCTCTCTGTGGACGTGCGGCGCCGTTCATGTGCTGCGCGTGATCAAATTTCACATTGAAAGGTTCGTTGAAGCTCGCAGGGAAGTTTTTGAGTGGCGGATTACCGGAGCTGATGTCTGTGTGACAGATCGTGCACATCGGCACTTGCGGTGTTGTGAACTGGCTGCGGTGACAATCAGTGCAGGATTTGTGACCCGGAAAGCGTGGCGTTGCTGAGTTGTCAGTGCGCTCGTGACATGAGTTGCAGGCGACGGAGCTATGCTTTTGACTCGAATGCAGGAACTTTGAGTAATCAACCTGCGGCCCCTGCGCTGAGGCCGCACCGAGAAGAAGAAGTACTCCCGCAGCGGCGCAGAGGCGCAGCGAAAGATACGGGGCTTTCCGTCTTCCGTTGCGCCGTTGCGCCGCTGCGGGAGTAATCTTCATTTGATGTCCCTGCGCTTCAGCGGCGGCCGCTGCGCAATCAGGTAATGACTCGCCGGCGGATCGAGATTCCCCACCTTCTCAGCATGACAGTACACACACGTGAAGCTGCGATTTTTATCGATCGCCATCAATTCTTTACTCAGGTCCTGCCGTAGACCATCTTTGTTGTGACACTCAGTGCAAGCCGTGATTGGTACATCCGGCTTCAACCCTCGGAGTGATGCAGACTTCGTGATGTTGATGTGGCACGTCGTACACTCTGCGACGTGCGCCTTCTTCTCACCGCCACCATCGTGAATGAACTTTGCTGAGATCCGCACTGGCTCGGCGCGTACGTACGGCGTGCTCGCAAGCTTGTGACAGCCGTTGCAATTCGCCGCCACTGGCTCCTGCGACTTCCAGTGACAGTTGAAACACGAACCATGGTCTCCGGGTGCGGCTTTGAACGTCGCCGTGCGTGGCCCATGACAGATAGTACAGTTGTTGTAACCCTGCGGCGGGTGTGCGAAACGCAAGCTAGCGATCGCGTCCTGGTGCTTGTCGTGCGGAAACTCGATCGCAAACTGTAGCTTCGTTGCGGGATTGCGAAACGCCCAACGCATCTCATCGCGCGGCGACGTCCGCCGGTGACACACCGAACAGATCGGCGGCTGCGCGCTGCGGAAGAACTGCGGCCGGTGACAGCTCACGCATGCATCGTGGCTGGGATAATCCGTGATGTCGGGGAAAGAGGATGTCTTTGTCCAATCTCTACTTGGGAACTTGTGGCAGGTGACGCACGCTGCCTGATGTTTCTGCGTAGAGTGGGAAAACTTGGAATAATCAGCCGCGGATAAACGCGGATGAACGCAGATCAGAAACAGAAAGAAGAGAGCAGTTTTTGGTTTGATCCGCGTCATCGGCGTTAATCCGCGGCACAAGTCGGCTTTGGTTTTTCTATTCCCACGCACTTCACGGCCTTATCTTTCCGGTTCGAGATCCAGTACGGCTTTTCGGTCGCTAGATCTTCGGGTTTGATTTGCACTTCGCAATTCCACGTCACCAGGGTCTGGGCCAGCTCGGTTGGGATCACGTTCGATATCACGTACGTCCCTGGACCAAGATCGGTGAAGTACGCGCTGCCTTTTTGATCCGTCATTACAGACTGAATCATGCCTGACTGGTTGAGCAGTGTTTGGAGCAGGCGTTGACGATCTTTATAGAAGCCGTCACGCAAATCAGGACTGAGGTAGTTCGGCAAAAATTGTAGCGCGATGATGTCATTGCCAAACACAGTATGGTTCGCATCAAACGCGTTTGCGAATTCGGGCACGGCTCTTGGTCCGGTCACGAATTCGTTTTCGATGCTGCGACAGTAAACAGACTCGCAATCGCCTTCCTGCAGCCAATTAATCAATTGAGCGCTTGCATGATGTTGTTTGTAATAGCAGTCGCGCGTTGTGAGTGGTTGTTGCTCGATCGCAGTTACGAGCGCGCGGTTCTGTTCGAGCGTGCCGGGAATCAGGAAAAACCGTTTGCGCGCGAGTCCTTTCAGTGGCGCAGCGTCGTCTGCTTTCACGCGCACGCGCAAACGCAGCACACCGGTTTGCTGCGCGGTTGGCTGTTGGGCCAATACAACCGTCACCATTAATAAAAGCGCGAAAAAGACAGGCTTCATAGATTAGGGCTACGCGGAAATTTCAAAAACGGCAAACGCACGCCGCGCACGAAGATTTGATCGGCACGGATCTGCGTCGGTGGTGAAAAGCCATTCGCGCCGGCAGCCGCGATCAGATCGTCCTGATCGACACCATCGCCGCTGATGCCGATTGCGCCGACGAGCACGCCGTTCCTGTACAGCGGCACGCTTCCGGGGAAGATCTGTATTCCATTCGGCAGAGAAGGTATCGACGTACACGGCACTGCTGGCCCAACAACAGACGCCAGGAAATTTGTCTTGACGAGATCGAGCTGGAGCCCGACGTTGAAAGGACTCCAGTCGGAGAGCGCGGTGCTGAACGGTCCGGCGGCAGTGTTGTCTATCCCATCCGGGAAGAACGGACGATGAAGAAATCCGGTCGCGCGATCGGTGAATGCAAACGAGCCGTCGAAACGCAGCCCGTCAGCCTGCGCGCGATCGACGTACGACCCAAGCCCTGCCGCTCGCAAAGTGTTTGCGGCGTTTGCGCCCGAGAAGAACGCCGCTGTTCGCGCTTTTTGTACTGCGACATCGAAACCAAATACCGGCGCATCCTGCTGCCGGAAAACTCCAAGCACGACACCCGCCGTATCGACGACCGCAATCGTTACGCGCGCATTGCTGCCGAGCGGTTGCCGGATCGCTGCGCGTGTGATGTTTGCTTGCTGAGCCGCGTGCGAGATGATTGTTCCGACCTCGCTCGCCGTCAGCACGTTGCTACTCGGAGCTGTGCCCGCGATGAACGGAAAGAACCGCGGGCTGACTTCACCTGCCACACCGCCCACGATCTGCGGCACAAACTCCGAGGCAGGCGGAACTCCTCCCGGCCCAAAGCCAAACGTCGCACCGGCGATGCTTGCCGTTGTCGAAGGAACAAACGGTGTTACGACGTTCGAGAAAGGAAGACGAATCCCATCGACGAGAATGTTGTCGCCACGGATCAGCGCCGGCGCTTCGAAGCCTCGTATACCCGACGCTGCGATCTGCTCTTCGAACGTCTGATCGTCGTCCGCGGGATTGCGGTCAACGGTGTAAAGCCCGTCACCTTCGACACCGATTGCGCCCGACGGCACACCGTTTTTATAAATCGGCAAGCCGCCCGGATCAGCCGAGAGGCCGAGCCCCGCCGAAGGCTTTTTGATATCGCTGCAAGGCAGAGAAGAGAACTGAACGCCGTAGAGTGGCCCGCCTGAACGAAAGCTTATGCCGGGCGGAAAATGTTCCTGAATGATGAAGCCCGCAGTGCGCGTCGTGAATGCGTTGCCCGTCGTGCTGAAGAACGCGGCTGTTGCGGCTTTCGCGGTTGCTGCTTCGGCTGCGGGAACGACTGTGCCTTCCAAACCCTGGCCGAGACGACCGACACTGCGGATCGTCGACGAAGGCGTGCCCGGCATCGCCAGCAGTCCCAACACATTTCCTTCGCGATCCGTGACGACGATGTTCACCGGTTTCCCAAGCGCGCTCGCGGCTGATGCGGCTTGTTGCAGGATTGTCTGAACGTCTGTTTGCGCGAGGTTCGTGGCGGCAGCGTTTGTAGACGGCTGCGGTTCTAAGGCGCCGGGTGTCGGTCCGGCGTTCGTATCGTCTGCTGGTCCATCGCCGACGTGACCGACACCGACGCGAACGCGATTGCTCTCCAACCCGCGATATTTGATTCGCATGAGCACATCACCCGCTTGCGGTATGTTCTCCGCGAGACGAATAACGAGCGACGTCGCCCAGGGTTGATCGGGAACACTCGCGACGTTTTCGACAGCCAACGGATAAATCGTGTGGCTCGCGTCTTCCGCATCGGCCGTCACCGTTTCACCCGGCTGGACCTGTAGATTCATCGCGAACAGCATGATGCGCGTGGCCGAGTCTAATCCGAACCGGACCTGGACCGTAGTCGTGAACGGCTCGCGTTGCCGCGTGACGGATTCGAATGCAATCGCGCGTGTTGAATCGGGATGACTGATGAGGATTGGTCGCGTTGTCTGCGCGCCGGCGTTGTCAAACTTGATGACGCTGGCAGCGATGAGCAAAACCGTCAGCAGGAAGACGATAACGCGCATGAACGACAATGTACCACAAGAGAATCCACAGATTACGCAGAAAATTTTATCTGTGGAATCGGTGGAATCTGTGGTAAAACCCGAGACGCGTGATCCGTCGCACGGTCCAAACAACAGCGCTGACGTTTCTGATCATAGCGAGTTGTCTGTCTGCGTTCGCGCAGGAATCAGGACGGCTCAGAGGTGTTGTTCGCACTCCTGCAGGTAGCCCCGCCGCGGGCGTTACCGTAATCGTTACAAATCAGGTGACGCGTCAGGTCAGACGCGCTCGCACCAATACTGACGGCGCATACTCGCTGTCACTGCCGGCGGGCGCGTATCGCATCAGCCTGGACCAACCCGGCGCCGCTCTCTTCGACAAAGACAAAAATTACGGCGACTTCGCAATCGTTCGCGGCGACACGCTCGAAAACGTAATCATCGAAGGGGGCAAAGAGGTTCTCATTGACATTCCGCTCGCGCCACCGCCGGCCGGACCCGCGCCGGCGCCGCAGCGACGCGAGACTCCCGATCGCTGGCGCATCACGTTTCCCGAGTACGACCGCTACGGCGATCGCGGCGCGCGTGGCCGCGACATCCCTTTCAAACGTGGACGCTGGTGGGATCCGTACAACCAGAACGTCCTCAAAGGTGATTATCCGATCAAGGGCGATAAGCTCTTTATGATTCTCACGGCAGTCAGTTCAACGAACGTCGAGCAGCGTCGTGCGCCTACGCCTTCGGGTGTCAGCAGCGCCGATCCGGAGAGCGCTGAGTTCTTCGGCCGTCCGGAACAGTTTGCGGCGAGTGAGACGTTGCAGTTCAGCTTCGAGCTTTTTCACGGCGACACGACATTCAAGCCGCGCGATTGGGCCATCAAGTTCTCACCCACTTTCAGCGTCCCGAATTATCTCAACGCGCGCGAGAACGGGGTGGTCAATATCGACGTGCGACGCGGAACGAATCGCACCGATTGGCATGCGTCCCTGGAAGAAGCGTTTGCTGAAGTGAAATTAGCTGACCTCAACGCCAACTACGATTTTGTTTCCGTGCGCGCGGGTATTCAGCCGTTTGTCTCAGACTTCCGTGGGTTTATTTTCTCCGATAACAATCTCGGGGCGCGCGTGTTCGGCGCGTTCGACAACAATCGTTACCAGTTCAATGGTGCCTACTTCTCCATGCTGGAGAAGGACACGAACAGCGGCCTCAATCGCTTCGACACGCGCCACCAGAACGTTTACATCGCCAACATCTTTCGACAGGATTTCATTCGCAAGGGCTACACGATCCAGGGCAGCTTTCACTACAACGACGACCGCCGTGGGGTTGAATTCGATCGCAACGGGTTTCTCGTGCGGCCTTCGCCGGTTGGCGACGTCAGGCCGCACGCGATCAAGGTTGGATATCTCGGCGTCAGCGGCGATGGTCATCTTGGCCGCCTGAATCTCTCGCATGCTTACTACTTTGCGTTTGGACACGACGAGCGAAACGAGATCGCAGGCCGGCGAGTCCACGTGCGTTCGAACATGGCCGCGCTCGAAGCCTCCGTCGATCGTGACTATCTACGTTTCAAAGGCTCGTTCTTCTGGGCGCAGGGCGATAGCAATCCGACCGATGATCGAGCCACAGGCTTCGACGCGATCTTCGACGATCCGAATTTCGTGGGCGGGCAGTTTTCCTTCTGGGTGCGCAATGGAATTCGTCTCACGCAAACGGGTGTCGGCCTGGTTCAACCGAACAGTTTGTTGCCGAGTTTGCGAAGCAGCAAGATTCAGGGACAGGCAAACTTCGTGAATCCCGGAATCTTGATTTACAACGGCGGCGTTGATATCGAGTTGACGCAGCGGATCAAGGCTGTGGTCAACATCAACTACCTGCGCTTTCATCGCACCGAGCCGCTCGAGCTGCTGCTCTTTCAAAATCACATTCGCCACGACATCGGATTCGATTACAGTCTGGGTGTGGCCTACCGGCCGTTTCTGATCAATAACTTCACGTTGAACTTTGGCGCGGCGTCGCTTCAGACGGGGCGTGGGTTCAGGGATATCTTTACTGACTCGTCGCGCAATTGCCCGCCGGGTGTCGAAGACTTTTGTGGTCCAAGTGTGATCAGTCCTAAGAAGATGTTGTATACAATTTTCGGTCAGGCGAAGTTGGTATTTTAAGGAGAAAGGGTAGAAGCCATGAATCCTCACATAAATGAGCTTACGTATGAAGTTATCGGAGCTGCAATTGAAGTTCACCGAACGTTAGGGCCAGGGTTGCTCGAATCGTCTTATCGCGAGTGTCTGTGCCGGGAGCTCTCTTTAAGAAATATTGAGTATCAGCGTGAGCGCGGGTTGCCGGTGCAGTACAAAGGAATTGAATTGGGATGTGGTTACAGGCTGGATGTGTTAGTAGCTGATCTGGTTGTTGTTGAGATTAAGGCGGTAGAAACGTTAGCGCCTATTCATGATGCGCAGTTATTAACCTATCTTCGCCTCGGAGGCTGGAAGTTAGGACTACTCATCAACTTCAACGTTGTCGTTCTGAAAGATGGAATACGTCGGCGAATTCTATAATTCTTCTCTGTGCAACCTCTGTGTCCTCTGTGTCTCTGTGGTTGCACTGGAGATCACCACAGAGACACAGAGGACACAGAGGTTGCACAGAGAAGAAGCATGAATCGAATCACATTACTCATCTTGGCGACCGTTGTGTGGCCGGTCGCGGGGCAGCAGGCGGTGAAGACCGAGGGGTGTGTGACGTGTCACGGGCAGATTGAGCCGATGCATAAGTATGGGACCACGGAGTCGCTCGAGAGGCTCAAGGATGGGAAGGATGCGGTGGGATTGAGTTGTACGGCGTGTCATGGGGGGAATCCGATCGCGCGGCTTAAGGAAGAAGCGCATGTGAGGCCGATGTTTCCGCATGAGTGGCGGCTCCAAGGAAAATTTAGCAGTGCGAACCCGGAGAGATCCTACACGTTGTTGGCGCGTGAGAGTTGGGAGTTTGTGAGGTTTGTGAATCCGGGTGATCTGCGCGTGGTCGCAAAGACGTGCGCGGGATGTCACGACGTTGAGTCGAAGAACGTATCGCGCAGCATGATGACGCATGGCGCGATGCTGTGGGGAGCGGCGCTCTATAACAATGGCGGCTTTCATCTCAAAGACCCGCGGTTTGGGGAGAGTTACAGCGAGTCTGGGGCGCCGCAAACGCTTCTACAAACAAGCACGGAAGAGGAGCGACGCCGGAAAGGTTTGCTGAGCTTGCTTGATCCGATTCCGCGTTGGGAGATCTCGCAGCCAGGAAATGTGTTGCGTGTGTTCGAGCGTGGCGGGAAGCGAAGGCTCGAAGTTGGGCTGCCTGATAAAGAAGAGGACCCGGGTAAGCCGGATAAGGGGCTCAGCGCACGTGGCTTCGGAACTGCCAACCGCACCGATCCCGTGTTTCTCGGATTGCAGAAAACGCGATTGCTCGATCCGACGCTGAATTTTCTCGGCACGAACGATCATCCCGGTGACTACCGATCTTCAGGTTGCTCCGCGTGTCACGTGATCTATGCAAACGATCGCGATCCGGCACACTCGGCTTCTTATCATCAAGCTGGAAATCTCGGACACTCGCAAACGGCGGATGTGTCGATTCAGAAGTCAGAGTCGGGGCATCCGATCAAGCACCAGTTCACGAGTCAGATTCCGACGTCACAGTGCATGGTTTGTCATATGCACCCCGGCACGAACATGGTCGCCACCTATCTCGGGCTCACGTGGTGGGACAACGAGAGCGACGGCGCGAAGATGTATCCGGCGACGCAGCACGATCCGAGTCAGGATGAGGAGCAGCAGAAGCTCAATCGCAATCCGGAGGCGGCGAGCCTCCGCGGTCTCTGGTCCAGCTTCGATTTTTTGAAAGACACGGGCTCGCCTACGTTCAATGCGCTCTTGCGCAACACGCAGTTTGCAGATTTCCACGGGCATGGCTGGCTGTTTCGGAAAGTCTTCAAGCGCGATCGCAAAGGCAACCTGCTCGACGCACAGGGATCCATCATTTCACCTGACGATCCGGCGAAGTTCAGCAAAGCGGTGCATCTGAACGATATTCACGCCGAGCGCGGCATGCACTGCGTCGATTGTCACTTCCGCCAGGATTCGCACGGCGATGGCAATCTCTACAACGAGCCACGCGCCGCGATCGAGATCGCGTGTGAAGATTGTCACGGCACCATCAAGCAACGGGCGACGCTGTTTACCTCAGGTCCGGCGGCGGCAGTTGCGACGGGAACAGCAGCCGATCGTAGAAAGACACAGAACCAACCGGTGACCGGTCAGGATATGACGCGCATTCGCGTTCGCGATGCCGACGGTGCGCGCATCCCGCTCTTCCAGCGCGTCCCACGCGATAGGAAACGGAAGGACGAGAAGGGCGTCGACGTCGATCTAAAGACGGGCGACATCGTGCAGAACTCGATGGTCGTGCCGGGTCGCTGGTGGCGCGTGCCGCAAACGCTCGACACTGTCACGCCCGGCAGTCGCGACTTTAATGAGCGCTCGCAGTATGCGAAGACTATTCAGAAAGACAACGCGACGTGGGGTGATGTTTCTGCCGACAACAACCGGCTGGCTCATCGCGACGCAAACATGACGTGCGTGGCGTGTCACTCATCCTGGGTGACGAGTTGCTTTGGGTGTCACCTCTCGATGCAGGCGAATCGCAAGATGCCGAACCGTCACAACGAAGGCGGCAACACGCGCAACTTCACGCAGTACAACTTCCAGGTCCTGCGCGACGACATCTTCATGCTCGGTCGCGACGGCACGGTGACCGGCAATCGCGTTGCGCCCGTTCGTTCTTCGTCGGCCGTATTGGTGAGCTCGCAGAACCAGAACCGCGAGTGGATTTACTCGCAACAACAAACAACATCCGCTGAAGGATTCTCGGGTCAAACCTTCAACACTCACGTGCCGCACACAGTTCGCTCGACGGAGACGAAGACGTGCAGCGACTGTCACGTGTCGCAGCAGAACGACAACAACGCATGGCTGGCGCAGTTGTTGTTGCAGGGCACGAACTTCGTCAACTTCATGGGTCGCTATGTTTACATCGCGGCTGATGACGCGCTCGAAGTCGTCGTTGCGACTGAGCAGTCGGAGCCGCAGGCAGTGTTTGGAAGCACGCTTCACAAGATTGCGTATCCGATGAACTACGATCGGTTCGTGCGTGGTGGGAGCGAGTTGAAGACCATCTACGAGCACGTGGGCAACCCGAGGGTGCTCCAAGTGCAGTTGCGTGGTGAGTATGCGTACGTGGCGGCGGGTGAAGGCGGGTTGCGTGTTTACGACGTGGCGCAGATCGATCAGAAAGGTTTTTCGGAGCGGATCGTGACGGCGCCCGTGTCGCGCTTCGGGCAGAAGTTCTGGGTGAAGACGAAGTACGCGACAGCAATCGCAGCGCCGACGACACTTGCGGTCGATCCAGCACGCATAAAACTACCGGAGAACGAAGAGCAGACGATCCATCCGCTGTATGCGTACCTGTATGTCGTCGATAAATACGAGGGACTAATACTCGTGAATGCGGCGACGCTGCTCGACGGCGATCCATTGAACAACTATTTGAAACGGGCGCTTACTTTCAACCCTGACGGCGTGCTCAACGATGCCAACAACATAACGATCGGCGGAAATCAGGCTTACATCACGACCTCGAAGGAACTCGTGATCGTCAACATCAACGATCCGTTAAATCCGCGGCTAATTAACCGAATCGCCCTCAAGCATCCCCGGTCGGTGGCGATCCAGTTTCGGTATGCGTTTGTGGTTGATGACGATGGGTTGAAGGTTGTCGATGTAACGACGCCTGAGCAGGCGCGCATCGTTGAAGGAGCTATCGTGCCGCTGCGTCATGCGCATGATGTTTATGTCGCGCGCACGTATGCCTATGTCGCGAACGGTCCAGACGGAATCGCGATCGTCGACGTCGAACAGCCTGAACATCCGCGTCTCGATCAAACGTACAACGCCGACGGCAAGCTCAACGACGTACGCCAGGTGAAGGTGGCGATGACGAATGCGAGTCTGTTTGCCTATGTGGCGGATGGGAAAAATGGGATGCGCGTATTGCAACTGACTTCGCCCGAAACTATGCCCGAGTACGCCGGTTTCAGTCCAAGGCCAAAACCTGTCTTGATTGCGACCTTCAAGACAAAAGGTGAGGCGCTCGCGATCTCAAAACCACTCGACCGCGACCGCGCGGTGGATGAGAGTGGCAATCAAATATCGGTCTTCGGCCGCCGCGGCGCCCGCCCCTTCACGTACGACGAAATCCTGAGAATGTTACGCACGAACGACGGTAAAGGCGAGTGGTTCCGGGTAAAACAGTAACCACGGATGACACGGATTTAAAATCCGATTTAAATCCGGATTTAACGATCCGTGTCATCCGTGGTTACGAGATCGAAAAGACTGGCTTGCGCGGCGGCTCTTCGACGCGCCGCTTTGCCGAGCTCATTGTCTGCCGCAAACACATCCAATTCATAACGTTCCAAGCGCGTCAGTACCTCGCGGGCTATGGCGATCACGGCCGGCGGTAGTCCTGCCAGACGCGCGACTTCGATTCCATAAGATTTCGACGCGCGCCCACGTTCGAGCCGGTGCAGGAACACGACCTCGCCCTCACGCTCCGTTGCAGTGATTTGATAATTCTGCGCGCCCGGCAGACGCTCAGCTAATTCAGTGAGCTCGTGATAGTGCGTTGCAAACAAAGTCTTCGCTGCATGGTCCGCTGAGTTGTGCAGGTACTCCGCCACGGCCCATGCGATCGAGAGTCCATCAAACGTCGCCGTCCCGCGCCCGATCTCGTCGAGCAGCACGAGCGAGCGTGGCGTCGCGCTGTGCAGGATCGCAGCCGTCTCAGTCATCTCGACCATGAACGTCGAGCGCCCGCGCGTGAGATCGTCTGACGCGCCAACCCTGGTCCAGATACGATCGAGCAGCGGCAGTCGCGCACGTTCAGCGGGAACAAAGCATCCGGTTTGCGCGAGTATGCAGATGATTGCGGTCTGTCGCAGCACGGTGCTCTTGCCGCCCATGTTTGGACCCGTGATGATCAGCAGACGGTCAGTCGAGTTGTTGAGATAGACGTTATTGGGCACGAACGGCTCATCGATGAAGGCTTCGATCACGGGGTGACGCCCCTGGACGATCTCGAGCTCGTCGCCATCGTGTAGCGCCGGCCGCGTGTAACGACGTCGCGCAGCCACTTCAGCAGACGACGCGAGCACATCGAGCGCCGCGAGCGCGCGTGCAGTCATCTGAATGCGTTTCGTCTCTGCCGCGATTTGGCGGCAAACGTCGGTGAAGAGCTCGGTCTCGAGTTGGACGATACGTTCTTCAGCGCCGAGCACTTTCTTTTCCCAGTCGCGCAGCTCGGGGGTGGTGAAACGTTCGGCATTCGCGAGTGTCTGGCGTCGCTCGTACTCGACCGGCACGCGCGTGGCATTCGCCTTCGAGACCTCGATGTAGTAACCGAAGACACCGTTGAAACGGATGCGCAAATTATTAATTCCGCTGCGCGCGCGTTCAGTGGCTTCGAGCGCTGCGATGATCTGTTTCGCATTACGACTGACCGATCGCAACTCGTCGAGCTCTGCTGAATAACCTTCACGAATCGTGTCGCCATCGCTGAGCTTGATCGGTGGGTCATCGTTGATGGCGCGAATGATGAGATCGCGTATGTCAGGCAGCTCGTCAGTATTCTCGACCAGCACTTCGATCAGCGACGCGCCGAGTCCACTCAACACTTCGCGAATCGCCGGCACTTGAGTCAACGAGCGCAACATTGCACATAGATCGCGTGGTGTAGCCGAGCCGAGACTAATCCGTCCCACCACGCGCTCCAGATCCGAAACTTCTTTCAACAACGCACGCAGCTTATCTCGTCTTACATGTGATCCCAACAAATCCTGCACTGCTGCAAGGCGTGCTTCGACTTCGCCACGCTTCACACACGGCCTGAGCAACCACGCGCGCAGTAATCGCGCACCCATACCGGTCACGGTTTCGTCGATCACTTGCAACAACGACCGGCCACCGCCACCAGCGAGTGACTCAACGAGCTCGAGATTCCGAACCGTGACACTGTCGAGTACGAGATGGTCCTGGGGCTCAAAGTAAACAAGATCCGTGACGTGCCTGGCTGCCGCCCGCTGAGTCTCGCGCGCGTAACGCAAACACGCTCCGGCAGCGCGGATCGCTTCGTCCCTTTTCCCCAAGCCATATCCGTCAAGCGTCTTGACTTTGAAGTGTTCGAGCAGGAGGGTGAAGCAATCGTCTTTCGTCCACTGCCAGTCGTCGAGCGGCGTCAGCGCCACATCAAAACCAAAATCTTCGCGTCCCGACGAAGCTCCATTTGAGTTCCCCAACGGCAGCGGGGCAGTTTGCACTTTACCGGTGAGACTCGCCTTGATCAGCGCGCCGAGCGACGCAGGAAACAACAGCTCACGAGGCGCATAAGACTCAAGTGCCGCCCGAATACGCAACCAAGAATCATGCCCAGTCTCCTGCGTCACACGAAACTCACCTGTCGAAATATCCAGAAACGCCGCGCCAATCGACTCACCTGCACTACAAACCGCCGCCAGAAACACAGGCTCGCGCGCTTCCAGTAACTGCGGATCGATCGGCGTCCCGGGCGTCACAATGCGCACAACCTCGCGCCTCACGAGTTTTTTAGTCTTGCCCGCTTCTTCAGTCTGTTCGCAGATCGCGACGCGATATCCTTTGCGCACGAGTCGTGCGATGTAGTTCGCCGCTGAATGATGCGGCACGCCACACATCGGAATCGGATTGTTGCTCTCTTTTTGTCGCGCGGTGAGCGTGATTTGCAGTTCGCGCGAGCCGGTCAGCGCGTCGTCAAAAAACAGTTCATAAAAGTCGCCGAGACGAAAAAATAGCAACGTCCCGGGATGTTGCTGCTTCAGTTCCTGGTACTGACGCAGCATCGGCGTTGGATTTGAATTGCTCATCATGTTGTGAGTGGCGGCACAGGGTAACACAAAATACACGGATATCCGTGGGCAACGGCGGAAAACTGTGTTAATTTCCACACGTGCAATTTTTGACCAACTCGCTACAAGAGCACCTGGCCACAATTCAAAACTTACTCGACGCAGCACTCCCTAAAATCGAACAATCCGGTCAGATGATCTGTGATGCGTTATCGGGTGGCCGAAAAGTTTTGCTGTGTGGAAACGGCGGCAGCGCTGCGGATGCGCAACACATCGCCGCCGAGCTGGTTGGTTGTTACGAAAAACAGAGACGCTCGTGGCCGGCCATCGCGCTCACGACAGACACTTCAGCGCTGACGGCTGTCAGCAACGATCTTGGTTACGATCAGGTGTTTGCGCGGCAAGTCGCAGGACTCGCGCAGACAGGCGACGTGCTAATCGCGATCAGCACGAGTGGTAAGTCGCCAAACGTTCTACGTGCGGCTGAGAAGGCGCGCGAGTTGGGATGTAAAACGATCGCACTGACCGGCGCGAAGGCCGAGCCGCTCGGGGATCTGTGCGATATCGCTGTGGCTGTCCCGTCAAGCCGCACCTCACGCGTACAGGAAGCTCACATCACCATCGGACACCTCTGGTGCGAAATGGTCGATCAGATTTCATGAACAACTGGTTTTGTCATTTACTAACTTGACAGTTATACGAGCGTGATGAATTCTGTTTCGCGCCCGACAAGTTGACAACTGGATGCTGCCTCGCGAGAGAGGCTTCCCCAACGGGTTTCTGTGTGACAACAACACGCAAAGGTCGAAGTGTGTCTGAATGAAGAAAAAGCGGAAGAAGAAAACAGCGCTCGTGATCTGCCGCGACCGGAAACAGTTTTGGACGACGCAGACGCAATTCTGGCAGTGGGTGAGGGAAGGCATCGTCGTGAAGACGGGCGAGCAGCCGCTCACGGGACTCTTCAGGCGCGAGCACGAGGAGTTATTGGTGTTGTTGAGTAACACAGTTTTGAACCTGGCACATCCGAATCACATGCGCGAAGCCCTGTTATCCAGGCGACTCGGAATGTCAGGCAAATAATCCTGTAATCCTGTACATCTTGTAATCCTGTTAACGACTGTCTTTGGATCCACGATGTTCCATTTATTAATCGCCCTCTTATTTCTTTTCCCATCAAGTCAATCAACCGACGATCGTTATCGCATCGGCCCGGGCGACGTTCTCGACATACGCGTCTACAATCGCCCGCAGCTATCGCGTGAAGCGGTTCGGGTCGAAGGCAATGGCATGATCCGCATGCCCCTCGTCGAAAACGATATACAAGCAGGCTGTCTCACCGAAGGCGAATTAGCAAAAGAGATCTCAACTCGCTACGCCAGGTATTACAAGAACCTTCAGGTCGACGTCTTCATCAAGGAATACCACTCAAAACAAGTCGCGATCATCGGCGCGGTCAACGAGCAAAGCCGGTTCGAGCTACAGCGGCGCGTGCGTCTATTAGAATTACTGACCTACGCTAAAGGCCCATCCACGAAAGCCGGTCAAACGATCAACATCGTCCACTCGAGCGCCGTATCGCCTTGCAAGCAGCAGACTGACGATGCGACCGCATTCAGCAGTTACAAACTCAGCGACGTGCTTCAGGGTGATCCGAAATCAAACCCATATCTCGAAGCCGGCGACATCGTGACGCTGCCTGAAGCTGATCAAGTCTACGTCGTCGGCAACGTCTTCATGCCGCTCACGATCGCTTTGAAAGAGCCGATCACGTTGACGCGCGCGATCGCGATGGCGGGCGGTCTCAGGCAGGACACGAAAAAAGACAAGATCCGCATTTTGCGCCAGGAACCCGGCACGACGATCAGGAAAGAGATCACCGTCGATCTCTCTGCGATCGAGAAGAAGAGCTCCGAGGATCTCGCGCTCGCGCCAAACGACATCATCGACGTTCCAACATCAGCAGGGAAGAGCTTCCTGCGCAGCCTGGTCCAGGGCGTCGTGCCCAGCGTGAGCCAACTGCCGGTAAGAGTTGTGCCCTGAATCTCTGCGTATTCTCTGCGTCCTCTGCGCCTCTGCAGTGAAAGAAACGAAGCGCAGTTAACCGCAGAGGCGCAGAGAACGCAGAGTTTACGCAGAGTGAATTCGACCTATCATGAATCCAACTGACAAGCTCGCAAAGCCTGAGCCCAGAGTCGAGGCTCTCGATCGGCCCATCGAGCCGCCGCAGTCTTACAATTACGGCGTCGATCCGAACGCCGAGCATGAAGTACACCTGCTCGACTACTGGCGGGCGATTCGCAAACGTCTCTGGCTCGTCATCGGCATCGTCGCCCTCGTCACGATGCTTGCGGTTGTCTACGTTGCGCGCAAGCCGGACTTGTACGAAGCGCAGTCGCGCGTGCAGGTCGATCTTGAAGAGACCGGCAATCTCGTCAACAACACGCGCCCGCTCTATGGCCCAACCGACGATCCGATCTACTTCAACACGCAGCTCCAGATCCTCGTCAGCCCCGGATTGATGCGACGCGTCGTCCGCACACTCGATCTCGAACACAACCCGGATTTCTTCAAAGGCGCGCAACGACAATCAACGTGGCAGACGTTTTTGCGAATGGTCGGACTCGGAAGCAAGCCGCAGGAACCTCCGAAGCAACCGGATCAGCTACCGCTCACGACGAGTGTCGCACAGGCGACTGCGCGTGAAGATCTGAACGAAGCGAAGCGCCTCGCGCCGTACGTCAACACGATCCTCGGCGGCTTGAGAGTCGAACCGGTGAAGGAGACGCGTGGTTATTACAAAGAGACACGTCTCATCGACATCAAGTTTACGCACACGGATCCGAATGTCGCGGAGAAAGTGGTGAACGCGATTGCCGAAGTTTATGTGTTCTCAAATCTCGAGAAGCGAACGGAAGCGAACAGCACGACCGGCGACTTCCTTCAGAAACGCATCGCTGAGCTGCAACAACAGATCCGCACGTCTGAAGAGCGACTCGTCAACTACGCCAAGAACAATCAGATCATCTCACTCGATCCGAACCAGAACACGGTCGTCGAGCGTCTCGCCGGTCTGAACCAGCAACTACTGCAGGCGGAGAACGAGCGGAAGACTGCGGAGGCTGCGTACAACGCCGCGAAGGCCCCGGACGCGGCAAATGCGCTCGTTGATGAAGCTGCAAAACAGAACAGCGACGTCGAAGCGAAACTGATCGAGCTGCGGCAGAAACGCGCGCTCCTGCTCGTTGACGCCACCGAAGAAGCGCCGGAAGTCAAAGAAGTCGATCAGCAGATCACCGAGCTCGATAAACAGCTAAAGGATCTGCGCAGTCGCAAGTCGGCAACCCTCCTGACAAACCTGAACACGCGTTATCAACAGGCGCTCGAGCGCGAACAATCGCTGCGCAAAGCGTTCGAGCAACAACGCGCGCAGACGCTCTCGCAGAACGAAGCTGCGATCAACTATCGCATCATTCAACAGGAGATCGAGACGAATAAGTCTCTGCTGAACGGGCTGCTGCAAGGCGCGAAAGAGAACGACGTCGTGCTGGCCGGCAAGCCAAACAACATCTCGATCGTCGACTACGCTTTGACACCCGACACGCCTGTTGGTCCGAACCGCACACGCACCGTCATCGGAGCCTTTTTCTTGTCAATCGGACTCGGACTCGGACTCGCGCTCTTCTTCGAATACCTCGACGACACTGTGCATTCGACCGAGGAAGTCGAGCGTATGCTGCACCTGCCGGCGCTCGCTGTTATCCCGTCAGTTGGCGGCGCCGCGCGACGCCGCGTGCTTCCCGGAAAATCAAAGACGGCGGCGTTGCAGAAGGTGGGCAACAGCAATGGAAACGGAGGGGGGAATTCGGAGCTGTTAAAGAACGTCGACGGTCGTTCGCCACTCGCGGAAGCTTATCGACACCTGCGCACGTCAGTGTTGCTCTCGACAGCCGGACGCGCACCGAAGTCCCTGCTCGTCACGTCGAGTCTACCGGGTGAAGGAAAAACAACGACCGCGGTCAACACAGCAATCAGTCTCGCTCAAACAGGCGCGAGTGTTGTGATCATCGACGCCGACATGCGCCGTCCGCGGCTGCAATCAATCTTCGACATGCAAGGGCAGCTTGGTCTCAGCTCGATTCTTTCGAGTGATGCTAATGAAGACGATATGTTGTCGATGGTCAGGGCGGATCAGGAAAGCGGGTTGAGTGTTCTGACTTCGGGTCCGATTCCGCCGAACCCAGCCGAGTTGCTCGGCTCGGATCAGATGCGCAGACTGATCGCGACGCTACAAGCGAACTACACGCACGTTGTCGTCGATTCGCCGCCGGTGAGCTCATTCACAGATGGCGTGTTGATCTCGACGATGGTCGACGGCGTGTTGCTCGTGGTCCATGGCGGCAAAAGCTCGCGTCACATCGTGCGGCGATCTAAACAACTGTTGAGCGATGTGGGCGCGAAGATCTTCGGCGTGGTGCTCAACAACGTCAATCTCCAATCTCACGACTACTACTATTACCAGAGTTATTACGGGCAGAAGTATTACGAGAAAGCATAACTCTGCGTAATATCGGCGTATCTCTGCGTTCTCTGCGTTGAGATTGCTTTTAACGTAGAGAACGCAGAGATACGCAGAGAGCCGCAGAGAAGATTACCCGTAACCCTCATGCAAAGCGTTCGCACTGTCCCTTCTTTTCACATCGAGCCTTCAACTCGCTGGCCCTCACTCGGCTTGCGCGAATTGTGGGAGTATCGCGAGCTTCTCTATTTCCTGACCTGGCGCGATATCAAGGTGCGTTACAAGCAGACGGTGCTCGGGGCCATCTGGGTCATCATACAGCCTTTGTTCATGATGCTTGTGTTCAGTCTGTTCTTCGGCAGGCTGGCCCGCGTGCCTTCTGACGGCGTTCCTTATCCTGTATTCACGTTCTGTGCGCTTTTGCCGTGGCAGCTTTTCGCGCACGCGCTGACGGAGTCGAGTAACAGTCTCGTCGGAAATCAGAACCTGATTACAAAAGTCTATTTTCCTCGACTCGTGGTGCCGATTTCTGCCGTGCTTGGCGGCCTCGTCGACTTCGCCATTGCCTTTGTGATGCTGCTGGTGTTGATGCTCGCTTTTGGGATCGTTCCGGGTTGGCAAATTGTGTTTGTTCCGGCCCTGGTCCTTCTGGCGGTGATGGCTGCGTTGGGCGTTGGTCTCTGGCTCTCAGCACTCAACGTGCAATACAGAGACGTGCGTTACACCATCAACTTCCTCGTACAGTTCTGGTTGTTTGCGACGCCGGTCGCGTATCCGAGCTCGATCGTTCCGGAAAAATGGAGGCTCCTGTACGGACTCAACCCGATGGTCGGCGTCGTCGATGGATTTCGCTGGGCCCTCCTGGGTAAACCCGATTCGCTCGGATTACCGCTATTAATTTCCATAGTTGTTGTCTTGACGCTTCTCGCCGGCGGCCTCTACTACTTCCGTCGCCTCGAGCAGCGGTTCGCCGATATTGTCTGATTGTGGATTGGATATAGTCAGTGGGTTGGACACGGTCAGTACCACCCGCTACCGCAGGTGGTGCTGACCGTGTCCAACAATGATTGTTTAGGCCAAGCCGACTGATGTCTAACGTCACGATACGTTGCGAGGGTTTGAGTAAGAGCTATCGAATCGGAGCATCACAGGACAGCTACAAAACGCTGCGTGACGTACTCACCGATGCAGCGACGGCGTCATTTCGTCGCTTTCGTTATGAGGCGCGCAACGGTCATGAGAACTCAAACGACCATTACATCTGGGCGCTCGATGATCTTTCGTTCGAGATCAATAGCGGCGATCTGGTCGGCATAGTTGGCCGCAATGGCGCCGGCAAGAGCACGCTCCTCAGAATTCTCTCGCGCATAACCAAACCTACGCGTGGACGAGCAGAAGTCCACGGGCGTGTCGGATCGTTGTTGGAGGTTGGCACCGGTTTCCATCCAGAGCTGACAGGCCGCGAGAACGTCTTTCTCAACGGCGCGATACTCGGCATGCGGAAGTCGGAGATCAGTTGCAAGTTCGACGAGATTGTCGCCTTCGCGGAAGTCGAGAAGTTCATCGACACACCCGTGAAGCGTTACTCGACCGGAATGTACATGCGCCTCGCGTTCGGCGTGGCCGCGCACATGGAGACTGAGATTTTGATCGTCGACGAGGTGCTGGCCGTCGGCGACGCGGAGTTTCAGAAGAAGTGTTTTCAGCGGATGAGTGAGATTGGGAAGCACGGACGCACGATCCTGTTTGTCAGTCATAACATGTCGGCGCTGCGGAACATCTGTAAACAGGCTCTCGTGATTGACCATGGAAAGCTCGTGGCCCAGGGTGAAGTCAATCACACAATCGATCACTACCTGGCCCGGATACGTGATGACTCTCAGGACGAGAGTATTGAGACGCCCACGTTTACCGTGAAGTCAGTCGAGATCAGCTCGGAAAGCAGTCCGATCATCAAGACGTTCGATCCGGTGCAGGTGAAAGTCAGGTTCGTTCCGAAGACTGACATCAAAGATCCCGGACTTTACATTTCGATCCTGACGATGGATTCACAACGTTTGACGGGCCTGGATTTGAAAGACTTCATTACCACCGCAGCTCTGCCGGCGGGTGAAGTAGCCGAGCTTGGCTTCAGGATCGAATCGTTGCCGTTGTTGCCGGGTTCGTATCAGCTCGAGATTCATTTGAAAGACATGGCGAGCGGGTTGATTGAGATCGTGCCGCGGACGTTCAAGTTTGAGGTGGCGGAGACCGAGGTTTACGGCGGGCGCAAGCTTGATCGGTGGTTTGGGAATGTGGGATTGCGTGCGCGGCCTTTAGCTGAACGATGATCTTAGAGAATCGGAGAGTCTTTGCGCCTTTACGACTTTGCCTGAAATATTTCTCGGCGCCTCGCGCGCTCAAGGATTACGCCACCCACATCCCAATCCTGATCGGCCTGGCTCGACTGCGCGAAGTGCGAAGTGTTCTCGAATTTGGCTGCGGCCACTACAGCACACTCACATTTCTCAACGCCTCAGCGTTCCCGCATCTCGAACGATTACACTCAATCGAGAACGACGACTCATGGGCGCAGACGATTCAAGAAGCTGCCCGGGATGATCATCGTTGGCGATTGCAACTGGTGAAAGGCGAGATCTCTGAGTCTGTGGCGGATCTCGATCTCGAATCTTTCGATCTGATCCTGATCGATGATTCTCAAATTAGCGAGCAGCGTGCTGCAACGATCCGCGCGGTCGCAGCGAAGGAACCAAAACATCCCTGGATCGTGATCCATGATTTCGAGTTTGGTGAATATCGTCGCGCGGCTTCCGCCTTTCCGCGCCGCTATCGCTTCCGCGCCTACAATCCTGAGACCGGCGTCATCACGAATCAAGTGAACGGGTTCCAGGCTATCGATCGGGTTATCAAATCAAAAGCGAAGTTGTTGGAGCCCGATGCGGTCGTGCAATGGATCGACAGCTTTAGACAGGATGTACAAGATTAGACAAGATTTACATGTAAATCCTGAAATATCTTGTCAATCCTGTCCAGGACTGATCTACGTTGGCGATGTGCCGGTGGAGGCGTCGTATCACGGATCGGCGTTGTTGCATCGACTGTTGTCAGATTACCCGCCCGGCCGCTTGACGATCATTGAGACGGCGACCGAGTCGCAAACGGAACGGCGGCTGCCCAATATCAATTACATTTCTCGTCCGATTGGTAAAGCGCGCTGGCTCAACACGCGCTTTCATCCATATGCGGCCGCGTGGTTCACGCATGCGGCTCAGCGTGTGGGGCAGCAAATGTCGCAATCGCTCAATGGTTTTGAGTGTGAAGCGGTGTTGACGGTGGCGCACGGGTTTGGCTGGCTCGCGGCCGCGCAGATAGCTATCGAACGGCGAGTGCCTTTGCACCTTATTGTCCATGACGACTGGCCACGCGTGGCTGACGTTGCGCCGCAGTTTCGCAACTGGCTTGACGAGCGATTCGCGAGTGTTTACCGGCAGGCTCAGTCGCGTTTGTGCGTGTCGCCTGCGATGAGTCGTTTCTACGAGAAGAGATACGGAGCACCCGCAAAGGTGATGTATCCGAGCCGGGCCGCGGATTGCGCGGATTTTGCAGAGCCGCCCGCACGTCTCGCGGATCGTGACCACCAGTTTACGATCGCGTTTGCCGGCACTATCAATTCGCACGGATACGTTCGCGCTTTAACAGTGCTTCAGAAGGCGCTTGAACCTGTCGATGGACGCTTGTTGATCTTTGGACCACCGACCAGCGACGTGGCGAGCTGCGGTTTATTGAGCTCGGATGAGTTGATAACGAGATTACGGGAAGAGGCAGACGCGCTATTCGTCCCGATGTCGTTCGACGCCGCCGATCGCGCGAACATGGAAATGGCGTTTCCGAGCAAGCTTGCAGACTACACCGCGACTGGAGTCCCCCTCTTGATCTACGGCCCAGGCTATTGCTCAGCCGTCGCATGGGCTCGCGAAAATCCGGGCGTTGCTGAAGTCGTTGAGTCGGAACCCGACCTCAGCGCTGCGATCAATCGCCTGGTAACCAATCCGGACCACCGCATCGCCCTCGGCAAACGCGCCCTCAGCACAGGTCGCGAATATTTCTCCCACGCTCGCGTGCAACAACGATTCCATCAGTTTTTATCCGTGTGATCCGTGGTTAAGTCTTTTCTCGATCGCGTAGCGCACCACCTTTTGTTCCGGGCTCAAAGCCGTCCGCATCTCACCGATCGCTGGGGCTATCACATCCGCCCGATTCATTATTACGAACCGATTCCCGACTTCCGCACGATCACATTAGAGAAGATCACGCGTCGTCGAGAATTTCCGGAGATAGATTTCAGGTGGGACGACCAGTTATCGCTTCTCAACGAATTAACTGCATATCACGACGAGCTGAGCGCGCTCGAGTTTGATTTTGACAACGGTTACTTCAGCGGGTTCGATGCGGCTGTCTACTATTCATTGATTCGCCATCTCAAGCCGCAAAGGATCATTGAGATTGGCGGCGGTTATTCAACACAGCTCGCAGCCAAAGCATTAAGAGGCGGCGGCAAGCTGACCTGCATCGAGCCCTATCCGGAGCGACTCAACGGCGATATTGATCTAATTCAAAAACGAGTCGAAGAGATCGACGTTGATTTCTTCTCGTGTCTCGAAGCCGGCGACATTCTCTTTATCGACTCCAGCCATGCAGTGAAGTTTGGCAGCGACGTCTGTTACGAGTTTCTCCAACTACTGCCACGGCTCGCGCCCGGCGTCTGGATACACGTACACGACATCTTTTTCCCGCACGATTACCCGGCTGAGTGGTTGATCGAGCGCCGCATGGCCTTGAACGAGCAATACCTGCTCGAAGCGTTCCTGTCTTTCAACGAAAAATTTCAGGTCACACTCGCGAATTATTGGCTGTGTCTCGATCACGCTGATGAGGCCGCGCGCCTCTGGCCCAATGCTCTCTCCACCAATTACGGCGCCTCTAGTCTCTGGATGAAACGAGTCGGATGACGGAAGGGATTACCGCGATCATTCCTACGCTTGGCAGACCCGAAATGCTGAGGCTCTGTCTCGACAGTCTCACCAAACAGACTGTTCCAATCTCGGAAGTCATCCTGGTTCATTGCGGAGACGACGAAGCCACCCCTGCGCTCGCTAAAGAAACTTGCTGGGATGACGCAGGATTGAACGTGCGTTACTTTCACTATCCGGAGAGGAATTGTGCCGCGCAACGCAATTTCGCCGTAACGCGCGCAAGTTACGACAACCTGTTACTGATCGATGACGATGTTGAAGTTGACGCGCACTGGGCTGAAGAGCTTTTCAAACCAATCTGGGCCGATTCGAAAGTGGGCGCAACGATGGGCAGTCTAACCAATCAGCCAATGGCGACGCCCACTTTCTTTTGGCGGATCTATCGAAGACTGCTGCACGGCAAGACGAAAGGCTTCGAACCCGGACGGCTCGTCGGCGGGGCGTTGCCGAACGGTTTTCCCACTACGGCGCACGAGCTTATTCCGTGTGAGTGGATCGCTGGTGGAGCGAGTGCGTTACGGCGTGAAGCCTTTGAGTCAGTCGGAGGTTTCGCGTCGTTTTTTAAAGGCAGCTCGCCCGGTGAAGATCTCGATCTTGGTTACCGGATCAGCCGGAGTTGGAAGGTCTACTACGTGCCTTCGGCGAAGTGCGTTCACCATCAGGCTCCCGGCGGGAGAGAAGGATCTGATCGGCACCAATATCTTTCGATGCGATCGCGGTTTGGCATTCTGACGATCACGATGGGGAAGAGCCGCTATGCGGCGCTCGGTCACGTCGGTTTGTGGGCGCTCGTACAGTTCTTAAGTGAGCTTGCGAGTTTGCGGCATGGTGTGTTGCGGCCTGATCTGCCGCGCGCGTGGGCCGGGCGGTTGCTCGGGTTTCTGTCGTGTATCAAGGCCACGGATCTTCGCGGATAGAAGCGCGGATGTCATCTAACACTCTTGTCATTGCTGATTATCCGGTGGGGTATGCGAGCGGGTTTGGCGAGACGCTCTATAACCTGTTCAGTGGTTTTCCGAGTGAGAAGCTCTGGAGCGCGCATCCCGCACACGTCAGGCCTGCCGAAGGGAAGAGAAGAGGGCAATCGATCGAGCTGGCGTCGCCGTCGCGGCCGCGCTGGCTGCCGAGCCGGATCTCACTTGCGTATTACCCCCTCTTGAAGATGCAACAGTTCCGGGCGTCGCGCGATGCGGTGCGTCAACTTGCGCGCGTGGTTCAGAAGTATTCGATACGGAACCTGCTGGTGATTCCTGTTAGTCCGTGGATCTTGTCGGCCGCGCTCGCGCTTCACAAGCAATACTCAAAACTGAATCTCGTGTTGTATGTGATGGACGACTGGCAGGGACATCATGAATGTCACCAGCTACCGTACACGCGCCGGCGGCAGCGCCTGCTCGCCGAGATCGTTCAGCGCGCGAATCTGCAGTTCGCGGTTTCTCGTGAGATGGCGGCGCATTATGAGGAGAGTTTTGGGAAGAGTTGGCTGGTTGTGCATAACGGCGTGCACAACGATTCGTTGCCTAAGACGAATGGTTCATCGAAGCGGCGACAGGTGCTGCTCGCTGGTGACGTGAATGTCTTTCGCTTTGACGCGGTGATCGCTTTTGCCAAAGCAATTGAGCGTCACAATCGGCGTAACGGCGGATCGATCGAGTTTACCGTGATGGGTGAGGTGGCAGACCAACACCGATCATCGCTGTCAGCATTGCGTGTACAGATGATGAGCCGGCGGTCGCATTCCGAGTGTCTCGACGCGATGAAAGCTGCGGACTTGTTATACCTGCCGCTGGCGTTTGGCGAGAAATCTTCGCGTATCTCGCGCTATTCATTGCCGACAAAGCTTCCTGAATACTTGGCGGCAGGCACGAGCGTGTTCTTTCATGCGCCCGACGAGTCGGCAGTGTTTCGCCTCGCGGAGCGATACGACTTAACGCCGAGACTGTCCACGATCGAGCCCGCAGCGCTCGATGCGTTTGTGGAAACGTGGGCGAACGGGAATGGCGCCAATTGCACGGACAAAGCGAAGAGAGCGCTGCAAGAAGAGTTTGATATCGACGCGCTCGCGGCACGCTTCCAGGCTGCATTCACATGAACTGCCGGGTTTGTAACGCCGAGACAGATCCGTTCATGCGCGTCCCCAGCGATGGTCTTGACGAACCGTTTCTCGACGACGTGTTGCGCAAACAGCTTCCGGAATTGAAGCTACAACGATGCGCTGAGTGCGGTTGTTTGTGGGCGGACGACGCGCGGCAGGATGAAACCACACTTGTCGCCGCTTATGAGCGCGTGAGTGATTCTTACTTCGAGCCGGCTGAAAACGATCCACGGTTCCAAAGGTTCTATACCTGGATCGAGCAGCTATTGAAGCAGCACGTCGCCGGCAGGAAGATCCTCGACGTTGGCTGTGGTGACGGCACATTCCTCTCGATGCTCTCCGAAGAATGGTCTAAGCACGGAGTCGAGCCAAGCGTGTCAGGCACACGGTTGGCCAGAGAACGAAAGCTTGATGTTTCGTGTGGCACGTTGGATACGTCGAGCGAGTCTTACGAAGTCGATCTGATCTCCGCGCTTGACGTCATCGAGCACGTCGTTGATCCGAATAACTTCGTGAAGTCGCTCAAGCGACACCTGCGAAAAGGCGGTGTCGTGTTGCTCCTGACTGGTGACGCTAATGCTTATCCGGCGCGGATTGCTGGTCCGCAGTGGTCGTATCTGAGATGGTGCGGCCACATCTCGGTGTTTTCGCAGGCGGGTTTACGCAGACTTCTGGAGTCACACGGATTCGAAGTGCTTGCTTCGCGACGTTGTGGGCATCCTTCGAGCCCGGGAGCGGTGGCGTGGTGGCGCGTACACCTGTTGGAACCCGCCCGTCGAATCCTCGGGCGAGACAAGTCGTGGTATCCATTCTGGCGAGATCATCAAGCCGTCATCGCGCGGTTGAAGTGTGGATAAGTGAATGGTTCGCAACTGGGTTTTTCTTGGTGACAGTCTTACGGAAGGTGTCGGTTCGAAACGGATCAGTCACGTTACGGAGTTCGTGAAGCAGATGCGCGCTGCCGCCGGTGCGAATGTGCATGAGTTTCGCTTGCGGCAGATCGGCGCTGACTTCAATCGCTACATCGATTTCAACGTCGCGGGTTTGATGAATGTCGACGTCGATCACAACCAATCAGATCTCTGGCTCTGGAACCTCGCTTGTGAGGGACAGACGATCGATTCCGATCTCGGTTGGTTGCCGTTGATTGCGGCGCTGCGTCCCGAGTTGGTCGTGATCTTTCGTGGGAGTTTGGAAAGCATCATTCGCCCGGCGATGGTCGTTGATGGAGACTGGCCGTGGTGGGTGCCCCAATCGTGGCGCGGTTATGCGGCGATGGACCCGCGCTGTTACTTCAGCACGACGTGGTGGCGCAAGGCGAAGCAGAGCTCGGTTGACGCTTTGAAGCAGCGGGCGCGATTGAAGCTGTTGAATCTCCGCCCTGGAAAACCGCTGATCGATCTCGAAAGGTTTACGTCGTATCAAACAGAATTGCTGAAGCAGCTCCAGGCACTCGGTGCGCGCGTGATTGTACTTGGGTTGTTGCCGATCGACGACACGCGCTTTCCGGGTTCGCTCGAGCATTTCAAATCCGTGACTGCGCGACTCAAACAGATCGCGGATGCTGAAGGCGTGGAGTTTGTTGACTGGGCGTCGTCGTTGAATGGCGGAGATCTTTTCTATCGCGACGGTTTCCATCCGAACGCCGCAGGCGCTGACGCGCTCGCGGGGATTCTCCGCGAGCAGATCTTGACAAGATGATCTCGGCCATTGTCACAGCTTACGACCGTGTTGAGCAGACGCTTGCGACGCTGCGCGTGATCCAAAACTGTGTTCCGCCGCCGGATGAAATCCTGGTGCATGTTGACGCCAATCAGGTCGCGTGTGAGAACGCGGTTCGCACGGCTTTCCCGAGTGTTCGAATTCTTCGCAGTGACGAGCAGGTCGGTCCGGGTGGTGGACGAAACAAGCTCGTCGAGGCGGCGCAGTGTGAGCTTGTCGCGAGCTTCGATGACGACTCGTATCCGATCGATTCGGACTACTTCGCACGCGCGCTGCAAATCTTCGAGAAGTTTCCAGAGGCTTCGTTGATTTGTGCGGCCCTTTATCACGCGGGCGAGTCGATCGGTCTCGACGAGAGAAGCGCGCACTGGACCGCCGATTTTTCCGGAGGCGCGTGTATCTACCGCCGTAAAGCGTTTCGCGATGCAGGAGGCTACGTGCCGCTGCCGGTGGCGTACGGGATGGAAGAAGTGGATCTGGCTATTCGCCTGCACTCGCAGGGCGGAAAGATCTTAACCACGCCGTGGCTACGCGTATTTCACAACACTGACTTGAAGCGACATGGGGATCCGAGCGTGACTGCAGGGAGCATCGCAAACCTCGCGCTGCTCGCGTACCTGCGATATCCGGTTTCGCTGTGGGGCATTGGTGTTGGGCAGTGCGCGAACCGATTATTGTGGCTGTTAAAGCATGGAAGGCATCGCGGGATCTTGAAGGGCGTGACGATGATTCCGGCGCACGTTTGGGCCAATCACCGGTATCGCTTGCCGGTGAGCGGCAAAATGGTGAGATCGTATCTGGCATTGCGACGAGCGCCCATACCGGCGGAGCTTTGAGGAGATACTCACGCAGCGGCGCAACGGCGCAACGCCAGATCTCGTTGCGCCGCTGCGCCGCTGCGTGAGAAATCCTCTTTGAAACCAATGCAATCCTGGATCTGCTGTCAGCTCGGCGCGCGTGAGCATTACGCCGTCCCGCGGGCGCTAAAGCTCGGCGGACTACTCGACGAACTGATTACCGATCTTTGGATTCGACCCGGCACGTTGCTGCATATATCGCAAAAGCGTCTGACTGGCCGATTTCACCCGGACCTCGCGGAAGCGCGCGTCGTCGCTCCAAACATTCCCGCACTAACTTTCGAATTGAAAGCATCACTCGCACGGGAAAATGGTTGGACGCTGATCAGTCGTCGCAACGAGTGGTTTCAAAAACAGGCGGTGAGCCAACTCGCGCGCAACCATAACGGTAACCACACTGTCTTTGCCTACAGCTACGCCGCGAAAAAAATCTTTGAGTTTGCGCGCGTGCGTGGCTGGCGCACGGTGCTCGGCCAGATCGATCCCGGCCCTACGGAATCAGCGCCCAAAGCCTACTGGGACAACTGGCGCGACGAATGCTCGCTCGCTGATCAGATCCTCGTGAACTCCAATTGGTCCAGAGATGCGCTGATTGCTGAAGGCGTGGCCGCAGAGAAGATACGAGTGATTCCATTAGCGTATGAGGTGGGGAACGATGCAAGTTCGTTTCAACGTCATTATCCGCGTGCATTCAGTGCAGAGCGACCGCTGCGAGTTTTGTTTCTCGGGCAAGTGAGTCTGCGAAAAGGTGTGGCGCAATTGCTCGAGGCGGTGAAGTTGTTGCTACGTGAACATGTCGAGTTCTGGTTTGTTGGGCCAATGCAGATCAGCGTGCCGCAGGAGTTGAAACTGCACCGCCACGTGCGTTGGTTCGGCGTCGTGCCGCGCATTTCAGTTGAGAGTTATTACCGCGATGCGGATGTGTTTATTTTTCCGACTTTGTCGGACGGGTTTGGGTTGACGCAGCTCGAGGCGCAGGCGTGGAAGCTTCCGGTGATTGCCTCGCGCTACTGTGGTGAGGTGGTGCGTGATGAGGTTAATGGAGTCGTGCTCGAGGAGGTTAGCGGTGAGGCGATCGCGGAGGTGATAAGAGGGCTTTTGAGATCGCCGGAGAAATTGAGTGTGATGTCGGTTCGATCGGGAGTTGATGAGCGCTTCAGTCTTCCAATGCTCGCCTCGTCGCTGAGGCAGCTTTAGACAGGATTGCAGGATTAACAAGAATCTTGTGAATTCTGCAAATCCTGTAATCCTGTCTAACAAATCATTTTGCAACAGGGCCAGCTAATCCATCTACCAGCGTTCGGCATCGCCGCGACGCCGAGCACGACGCTGCGTTCGGCGCTAATCGCGCTGCTCAGCACGACCATCGCGACCACGATGGCTGTCCTCCTGATACCAGACGATCCATCCACTGAAGGCGCGTTGTTCTATCCGGCGCTCGTGATGTCAGCGGGTCTCGCAGCGTCCCCACTCTTTACTGCGCTTCGCAATCCCAAAGCTCTTCTGCGCGGCGAATGTCTACTGTCACTCGCACCGATCTACTGGTTGCTGCTCGATCTTCTGCAGGGCGTTTACGCGATGGAGGACGTCAAGGCCGACCAAGTGCGCCAGGCGTTTCTCGCGATCGGTCTATTCGTCGTGATGGTGTGGCTCGGCGCGCTGCGTCGCTCATGGAGGATACCCACCGTGTTGATTAGCTCTGCGTCGCAGGAGTTCTCAATCAACACTTACTTCGCGCTCGCCGTCGCCTGCTTCCTGCTCGGCATGTTGAACTTTGCCATCCCGTGCAACTTCAACGTCTTCGAGATGGTCCACTACCTGGGCGAGGAGCGTTGGGCCGCGCCGTGGGGACGCGGGCAGTTCGGCGGTTGGGACGCGTTTCTCGATCACCTCCAGTATTTTGGCTACCTGGTTCCGGTGCTCACCGTGGTGGTCGGCCGGCGCGCGGGTGTGCGAAACACACGCACGATCGTCTGTATCGTCATGTCGGTGATCGTTGCCCTCTTCCTCGCGCAGAGCGGAAGCCGCCGAGTGATCGGTGTCGTCGCGGGCATGGCGCTAATCCTATGGATCCTGGACCAGCACCGTTTGCGCGTCAAACATCTGGTGCTGACCACGGTCGCCATTCTCGCTCTGTTACTCACGCTTCAGGTGATGCTCGAGTACAGAAACGTCGGCCTCAGCGTGCTCGTCGGCAAAGGAGAGATCGCGAGCGGCCGATTTGAAAAGAGAGGCATACTCGAAGAGCAACACCTGCGCGTCGACGACAACTTCTATAGACTCTGCCAGATCATCCAGCTCATTCCTGATTCGTACCCGTTTGTCTATCACAAGTATTTGGTTTACGTGATTGTGCGACCCGTGCCGCGCGTGTTCTGGCCGGGCAAGCCAGTCGATCCGGGATTTGACTTGCCGACCGCGCTCGGGGTCCAGGGTCTTTCACTCTCTTACTCGGTGATCGGCGAGCTTTACATGTCGCTCGGTTTCATTGGCATCGCTCTGGGCGGTTGGTTTTACGGGCGCGTTGCGTCGACGGCGAGTGGACTGCTCGCGCGCTGCCACGCGCAGGGCGCGCTTGTGATTTACAGCATCGTCGTGATGGCGCTGTTTTCGGGAATGCGATCGTTCGTCGAACTCATCCTCGTGAGTTATGTGGTGCTCGCGTGGGTGGGCGTTTCGCACTTATTCATGAAGTTGAGACACGTAAGGGCGCGTTGAGAGTTTTTGTGCTGACAGATTGTCCGTCGCCGTATCAGGTTGAGCTGTTCAATGAGATTGAAGCGCAGGGCGAGTGCTCGCTGGAGGTTGGTTATCTTCGCGATCGCGATCCGGATCGTGGTTGGAAGGCGCCGGAGATTCGACATGCGGCGATCGAGTTGCACAGTGCGTGTGAGGCCGATCTGGTGGTGTTCAACTATTACCGTCATGCAAATGCGGAGCGGCTGCTTGAGGAGCGTGCTAAGTCTGGTGGGCCATGGTGTTTCTGGGGCGAGCGGCCGGGTTTTCGACAGACGGGGTGGGCCGGACGTTTGTTGCGCAAGTGGAAACTCGCGAAGCTGCATGCGTCAGCGGCGCCGATCTGGGGTATCGGGCGGTTTGCGGTCGATGGGTATAGAGAAGAGTTTGGTGCGGAGCGCGCGTATTTCAACTTGCCTTACTTTTCGGATCTCGAACGGTTCGGTGTGGCCGTGCGTGAGGAGAAGCGTGAACGGACGTTTTTGTTTTCAGGGTCGTTGATCGAGCGCAAGGGCGTCGATTTAGTTGCGGCGGCGTTTGTGCGACTTGCGCGGGAAGTTCCGGATGTGAGGTTGAAGATAGTTGGTGAAGGTGAGTTGCGGGAGTCGCTTGTAAGAACGTTGCGGACGGTGAGTGAGCGAGTTGAGTTTGTTGGATTTAGAGATTGGAAGGAGTTGCCGGCGGTGTATGCGGCGGCGGATGTGTTGTGTGTGCCGTCGCGGTATGACGGTTGGGGGCTCGTTGTGCCGGAGGGTTTGGCGTCGGGATTACCGGTGATTGGGACTGATCGGATGGGAGCGGCGCTGGAGTTTGTGGAGAGTGGGCGGAATGGGTGGTTGATTCGTGCAGGTGATGAGGAGCCATTGCTTGCGGCGATGCGTCACGCGGCGTTGATGCCGGCTGATGAGGTTCGTGAGATGGGTTGCAGGGCGCGTGAGAGCGTGAGCGCGCATACGCTGCGAAATGGGGCGATGCGATTTGTGGAGTATGGGCGGCAGGTTGTTAGTCAGTGGTAGTTCTTTGGACCGGATTGTTGGACACAGTCAGTACCACCTGCGGTAGCGGGTGGGTGCGCCAGCCTTTCTGCGATGTCGCCGCACAGCTACGCACCCACCCGCTACCGCAGGTGGTACTGACTGTGTCCAACAGAAACCCGATATCTATTCATGTGTAGCATTTCAGGAGTTTTGGGTGAGGTGGCGCGCGATGCTGTTGTGCGTATGAATCACGCACAGCAACATCGCGGCCCTGATGATCGTGGCGTCGCAAGCTGCGGCAATGTCCACCTCGGTAATACAAGGCTTGCGATCATCGATACGTCGACGGCCGGTCATCAACCAATGAACGATCCACAAACCGGCAACTGGATCACGTACAACGGCGAAACGTACAACTTCAAAGATCTCCGTCGCGAACTGGACGAAGAGGCCTGGGTTTCAAACAGTGATACGGAAGTTGTTCTTCGGGCCTACGCGAAATGGGGCCTCGATGCTTTTCGTAAACTGCGCGGCATGTTTGCGCTTGCGATCTGGGACGAGCAAAAACAGACGTTGGTGCTTGCGCGCGATCCGCTCGGCATTAAGCCGCTTTACTACTACGCTGATGGCCGGCGGTTCATCTTCGCGTCTGAGTTGCGTGCGTTGCTCGCGAGCGGCCTTGTGCCGCGCAAGCTCAACACGGCGGGTGTCGATTCGTATCTTGCGAACGGCTCAGTTGAAGCGCCACTCACAATCATTGAGGGCGTCGGGCAGCTCTTGCCGGGCCATTGCCTCCAGGTGAATGGAGACCTTCAGTTGCGGGAGGCTGAGTTTGCGGTTCCGAAGTCTGAAAGCATTGACGGCAATCGTGACGAAGCAGTCGCACGTTTGCGAGCCGAGCTCGAGGAATCTGTTCGACTCCATCTCGTAAGCGATGTACCGCTCGGCGTGTTTCTCTCCGGCGGAATGGATTCGAGCGCGCTCGTCGCTTTGATCAGTCGCGTCAGCGATCAGCGGCCGAAGACGTTTAGCGTCGTGTTTGACGAAGCTGGGTACACTGAAGCGCCGTTCTCGCGTGCCGTTGCCGAACGCTTCAGCACGGATCATTCCGAGATACGGCTCAGTGAAGATCGTTTACTCGACATCCTGCCTACCGTAATCACTGCGATCGATCAGCCAACGATGGACGGTGTCAACACGTTCGTCGTTTCCAGCGCCGTGAAGCGAGAAGGGATCACGGTCGCGCTTTCCGGGCTCGGTGGTGATGAGTTGTTTGCAGGGTATCCGAGCTTTCGACGCGCGCTGAGGTTTGGAGTAATGACGCACGCGTCGAAGCGTTTCTTGCGAGCGGCGTCGAGTGTTGGGAAGTTTGCGCTAAGTGGATCGGTGCAGCGGCAGAAATTCTGGCAGTTGATGAATAGCGACGGGCGGCCGGAGGATGTTTACCGCATTTCGCGACAGCTTTTTTCGACTGACGCTGTTACGAGGTTGACCGGGCGTGAGGTGCGTAATCATTTGAGCAACGGTCACCAGCACGACAGCGATATCGTGAATGCGATCTCGCGACTCGAGTTGCGCGGTTACATGACGAACACATTGCTGCGCGATACGGATGCGATGAGCATGGCGCATTCGCTCGAGGTACGCGTGCCGTTTGTTGACTTGAAGCTTATAGACTATGTGCTTTCCCTGCCCGGTGAATGGAAGATGGGTAGCGGTCCGAAGCCATTGCTCGCGGATGCGGTGAACGATCTGTTACCGCGAGAGTTTATGAGCCGGCCGAAGATGGGATTCACGCTGCCGTTCGAGAAGTGGATGCAGGGGAAGATGCGTGCGGAGATTTCGGCGGTGTTGGAGGATGAGAAGAGACTGTCGCTGGTCGGATTGAATGGGGAAATGGTTGGGAAGGTTTGGCGCAGATTTCTTGAGAAGCCAGTGGCGGTTGGCTGGTCCAGGCCGTGGGCGATCTATGTGCTAGTGAAGTGGTGTGAAGTTAATGAGATTCGTTAAATAGTCATTCTTTGCGTAACCTCTGCGTTCTCTGCGTCTCGGCGGTTATTTCACCACAGAGACGCAGAGAACGCAGAGGTTACGCAGAGAAGAAAAAAATGAAGATCCTTCACGTCATTCCGTCTGTTTCTGAGCGATCGGGTGGGCCAGCGACGGCGATTGTGCCGATGTGTCGTGCGCTCATGCAGCAGGGAACGGAGGTGCTATTAGTCTCGACTACCGAAGGAATACCAGAAGAGCCCGGCAAAATTGAATACAAAGGTGTGCCGGCGATGTTCTTCGCGCCACAACTGGGCGCGTCGTTCAAGTACTCGCGTCCACTCGCAACGTGGCTCAGCTCGAACGTCAAGAATTTTGATCTCGCACATATCCACGCAGTTTTCAATCACTCTTCCGTTGCGGCATCACAAGCATGTCGCAAGGCCGGCGTGCCGTACATCATCCGGCCGCTCGGGACACTCGATCCCTGGAGCATGACGCAGAAGTCTCTGCGCAAGGGCTTGTTCTGGCAGCTCTCTGGCAAAGCAATGCTCCGTGGTGCGTCGGCGGTGCACTATACAAGCGAGGCCGAGAAGCTCTCGACTGAACGACATCTCAACTTGAACCACGGCGAGGTGATTTCACTCGGCATCGACGCTCATAATTCAAACTCGAAAGGACGCATGTTCGCCGAACCTTACGTGCTCGTGTTGTCGCGACTGCATCCTAAAAAAGCGCTTGATGTTTTGATCGAAGCGTTTCAATCACTAATCCAGGCGGAGAAGTTTGCGCGCTGGCGGCTCGTTATCGCAGGTGATGGCCCACCGGACTACGTCTCGAAGCTCAAAGCGCAAGTTGCCGCAACGGATCAGATCGTGTTTACCGGGTGGCTCGATGATGACAAGAAACATGCAGTGCTTGGCGGCGCATCGCTGCTTGCTTTGCCGTCGCACCAGGAAAACTTCGGGTTGTGTGTGGCGGAAGCACTGTCTCACTCGGTGCCGGTGCTCGTTAGTCCAAATGTGAATCTGGCCACGGAGATCGTGTCTGCGAATGCGGGTTGGATTTCAGCGATCGATAAAGATGCACTCGCCACGAGACTGGCCGAAGCGCTGAGTGATGAAGACGAGCTCACGAAACGCGGCCGCGCCGGCAAACAACTCTCGCAGCGGTATTCGTGGGAGAACGCGGCAAGAGAGTTAATCAAGCTATATGACACAATACAGAACCGAGCGCGGTAGCGCCGGGTCTACGTCCCACCTCAAGCGTGGGGCGATGTTGACCCGGCGCTACCGCGCTCGGTTCTGTGCTAGCTATGCAGGCTTACACCGAGTTTGAATGGAGCGCCGAAAGAGCCGGCAACGGCGAGTCGGGTGAGAAGCTTACGCGCGTGTTTGTCGAGCTGGTGACGAAGCTCGACGGAGTGCAATCGATTTGCGATCTCGGATGCGGCAATGGTCACATCACTGGACGGCTTGCTGCACTCGGTTATCGCGTCACCGGAGTAGATGCGTCCGCGAGTGGTATTCAGATCGCTCGGCGCGCGTATCCGAACGCCGAGTTTGTTCACGCGCTGATCGATCGTGATCTCAATCTCGGGCAATTCGATCTCGTGATCTCGAGCGACGTGATCGAACATCTTTATCGCCCGGCTGATCTGGTTGAAGCTATGGCTTCGTTACTGAAACCTGGTGGCCACGTCTTAGTGGGCACGCCTTATCACGGTTATCTCAAGAACCTCGTACTCGCCGCCACAGGCAAGATGGACGCGCACTTTTCAGCATTACACGACGGTGGTCACATCAAATTCTTCAGCGTTAACACGCTTTCAAAACTGATGCGAGGCCACGGTTTCGGCGATCTCCGCTTCACGTACTACGGTCGCGCGCCCTGGCTCTGGAAGAACATGATTTGCCACGCACGCAAATAGATGCTGACCTCGATCACGCCGCTGATACTCACTTACAACGAAGCGCCAAACATCGCGCGCTCGCTGGGCGCGCTGAGTTGGGCGAAGGACATCGTCGTAGTTGACAGTTTTAGTGACGACAACACAGTCGAGATAGCGAAATCGTTTCCGCATGTGCGTATCTTTCAAAGAGCGTTCGATTGTCATCGGAACCAGTGGGAGTTTGGCCTGAAAGAAACCAGCATATTCACACCATGGGTGCTCGCGCTCGATGCTGATTACGTCCTTTCGGATGAGCTCGTCGCTGAGCTTGCCCAGTTAACACCCAGGGCTGCAGGCTACCGCGCAAACTTTGTCTACTGCATCAAGGGACGAAAACTTCGCAGCGGGATCTATCCGCCGGTGACGGTGCTTTACCGCCGCGAGGCGGCTACATACGTTCAGGACGGACATACGCAACGAGTCGCGGTTGAAGGTGGGATTGAAGATCTAAAGGCGCCGATTTTCCACGACGATCGGAAATCATTCAAGCACTGGTTCGGATCGCAGAAAAGATATACAGAGCTCGAAGCGCAGAAGCTACGCGCCGCCGATCCCGCGCAGCTCGCTTTGCCCGATCGGCTGCGGCGCTGGCGCGTCATCGCGCCGCCGGTGATGCTGGTCTACTGCCTGATTGTTCGCGGCGGCATCCTGGATGGTTGGGCGGGCTTTTATTATGCGTTTCAGCGCGCGATGGCTGAGGCTATGTTGAGCCACAGATTACACGGATAAAAAGAACGATTAAAGCGGATCAGAATGTACATTTTAGGGATTAATGCTTATCACGGGGATGCGGCGGCGGCGATCGTTTGCGATGGACGACTGATCGCGGCGGCTGAAGAGGAGCGCTTCAATCGTTTCAAACACTCGGCGGGCTTTCCCGAGCAGGCGATTCGATATTGTTTGCGCGAGGCGGGCATCGGAGTCGAGGATCTGGACCACGTTGGGATTTCGAGAGATCCATCCGCGCACTTGCACAAGAAGATCCTATTCGCAGCGACGCGTGTGGCGACGATCGCACGTAGTCAGATCAAGGATCGACTCGGCAATGCTGCGAAGGTGCGCGATCTGAAGGACGAGCTGGCCCGCGTGTTTGGCGTGCAGAAGAAGCAACTGCGCGCGCGGTTTCACAATGTGGAACATCATCGCGCGCATCTCGCCAGTTGTTTCTTCGTCTCGCCGTTTGAACGTGCGGCCCTCTTGTCGATCGACGGCTTTGGCGACTTCATCTCAACGATGTGGGCGATCGGTGAAGGGAATTCGATCGACGTGTTGGGCCAGGTTGAGTATCCACACTCAACGGGCATCGTCTACACAGCCACGACGCAGTTTCTCGGCTTCCCCCATTACGGCGACGAGGGAAAAATAATGGGGCTCGCGCCGTATGGCCAGCCACGCTTCATCGACGAGTTTCGCGAGATCATTCGCACGGAAGAAGACGGGCGATTTCGTCTGAGCCTCGATTATTTCCGCCATCACGCTGAAGGTGTCGAGATGACGTGGGACCAGGGCTCGCCTGTGATCGGACGTGTGTACTCGGATGAGTTCGCGCGCCTGTTCGGACCACCACGCGCGGAAGGTACGGCGCTGACCGATCGCGAGCGTGATATCGCTGCGAGTTTGCAACTGCGTCTGGAAGAAGTCGCATTCCACGTTCTGAACAACCTTCATCAGCGCACGGGATTGACGGACCTCGGCCTTGCGGGCGGTGTCGCATACAACTCGGTGATGAACGGAAAAATACTCCTGAACACGCCGTTCAAGCGTATCTTCGTTCAGCCCGCGGCGGGAGATAGTGGCACGGCGCTCGGCGTTTGTTATCAGATCTACAATGGCGTGCTGAAGCGTGAGCGCGGCGAGGTGATGGAGGGCGCTTACACTGGTCCGCAGTTTTCGAATGAAGAGATCCGCGCGGCGCTGGACCACAGCGAAATGACGTTTGAAAGTTATACTGATGATGAGTTAACGAAACATGCGGCGCAGGACATCGCTGCGGGTTTGGTTGTAGGCTGGTTTCAGGGCCGCATGGAGTTTGGTCCACGCGCGCTTGGCAATCGATCGATCGTCGTCGATCCGCGACGCGCCGAGATGAAAGACATTCTCAACGACCGGATCAAGAAGCGCGAGCCGTTTCGCCCGTTTGCGCCGTCGATTTTGGAAGAGCGCGTCGGCGATTATTTTGAGCAGACGCATCCGGCGCCGGCGATGTTAATGGTCTACCAGATCAAAGAGGAGCGGCGAAATGAGGTTCCGGCCGTGACGCACGTTGACGGTTCCGGGCGTTTGCAAACCGTCTCGAGAACAGTTAATGAGTGTTACTACCGGTTGATTTCTGATTTCAATGCGTTGACTGGCGTGCCGGTGATTCTCAACACGTCGTTCAACGAGAACGAGCCGATCGTCTGCACACCGCAGGAGGCGATCGAGTGTTTCCGAAAGACGAAGATGGATGTGCTGTATCTCGGGAATTTCGCAGTGCGACGAAAAGAATAGGTCGTCCTATCGGCCTTATTTAGCTAAGGGGTTTGGCGATGCGAATCTTAGTCACAGGTGGCGCGGGGTTTATCGGGTCGCATCTTTGCGAGCGGCTCATCAACGAAGGCAATGAAGTGCTCTGCCTCGATAATTTCTTCACCGGCAGGCGCGAAAACATTTTTCACCTGCTCGACAATCAGCGCTTCGAGCTGCTGCGTCATGACGTCACCGAGCCGATACTCCTCGAAGTCGATCAGATCTATAACCTCGCGTGTCCTGCATCGCCGGTGCACTACCAGTACAACCCGGTGAAGACGGTGAAGACGAACGTGATGGGCGCCATCAATATGCTTGGTCTCGCGAAGCGTGTGCGCGCGCGCATTCTCCAGGCGTCGACGTCTGAAGTGTACGGCGATCCGCTGGTCCATCCACAGACGGAAGATTACTGGGGCAACGTCAATCCGATCGGCATACGCTCGTGTTACGACGAAGGCAAGCGCATCGCTGAGACGCTGATGATGGATTATCACCGGCAGAACAAAGTCGACATTCGTATCGCGCGGATCTTCAACACATATGGACCGCGCATGTTGGAAAACGATGGCCGCGTGGTTTCAAACTTCATTGTGCAGGCGTTGCGAGGCCACGCGTTGACGCTCTACGGCGAAGGGCAGCAGACGCGCTCGTTCTGTTACGTCGAAGATCTGATTGAGGGATTGATTCGGTTGATGAACGTGGACGATTTGCACGAGCCGGTAAATCTCGGTAACCCGGGTGAGTTCACGATCATGCAGCTTGCGGAAGAAGTGATAAAGGCGTGCGGCTCTAAGTCAGGGCTTACGTATTTGCCTTTGCCGGCAGACGATCCGCGCCAGCGCAAGCCCGACATCTCGAAGGCACTAAGCGCGCTGGGGTGGAACCCGACGATTCCGTTGCGTGACGGTTTGAAGCGCACCGTTGAAGATTTCAGGCGAAGAGTGAACGTGTAGATAATAGAACGGATGGCCACGGAGGGCCACCCCTACAGTTGTTACTCATCGAGCGCCGTCCAATGATGTTGCGCGATTAGAAACAACTGTAGGGGTGGCCCTCCGTGGCCACCCGTCGACGATCCTTGCGCATTCTCCTCCTCAACCAATGTTTTTATCCTGATGTGGTCTCCACGGCGCAACACCTCACGGATCTTGCCACCGCTCTCACTGCGCGCGGGCACGACGTAACGGTCATCGCGAGCGATCGCGGCTACGACGATCCAACAACGCGCTTCAAACGTCGTGAGATCTGGAACGGTGTCGAGATCATTCGGATTCCATCGCTCTCGTTCGGAAAAAACAATCGCTGGCGTCGCGCTTTGAATTTCGCGAGCTTTCTGTTTGTGTGCTCGCTGCGTTTGCTTACCTTGCGACGTTTCGACGTCGTCGTTGCTCTCACGTCACCACCTTTGATCTCGTTTCTCGGCGCGCTCTTTGTGAAGCTCAGAGGCGGCAGCTTCTGTTTCTGGGTGATGGATCTGAATCCGGACGAAGCGATCGCCGCCGGATGGCTCGACGAGAAATCGCTGACGAGTCGCGTGTTGCAACGTTTGCTGAACTACAGCCTTGAAGTGGCGTCGCGCACGATCGTGCTCGATCGTTTCATGAAGGAACGTGTAATCGCGAAAGGTGTCGACTCGGCGCGCATCGCGGTTGTGCCGCCGTGGTCGCACGACGATCACGTTCAATTTTCCACGATGGGAAGGGAAGAGTTTCGACGGAAACATGGCCTGGCCGAGAAGTTCGTGGTGATGTACTCAGGCAATCACAGTCCATGCCATCCGCTCGACACGCTTCTCGACGCTGCGCGCGCACTCCAGGATCGACTGGAGATTGTCTTCTGCTTCATCGGCGGCGGCAGTGAGCAGATCAAGGTGCGTGAGCTCGCGGCGCATCTGTCAAATGTAAAGTGTTTACCGTATCAACCGTTGAACGAGCTTTCGAGTTCTTTATCGGCTTCGGATCTGCACGTGGTGGTGATGGGCAATGAGTTTGTCGGGATCGTTCATCCGTGCAAGGTCTACAACATCATGTCGATCGGTGCGCCAACACTTTACATTGGCCCAACACCGAGCCACGTGACTGACATCGCGTCGCAGCAGCAGCGCAGGTTCTTCATTACGACTCATGGCGATGTTGATGGCGTGGCCAAAGCCATTCTCGAAGCAATGCAACAACGTGAGCGGCAGCCGGTCGTCTCTTTCGGTAAACACACACTCTTGCCGCAATTAATCGACGTCATTGAAACCAGAGCTTTGCCTCAAGAGTCAAAGTCCACTGTTGGACACAGTCAGTACCACCTGCGGTAGCGGGTGGGTGCGCAGCCATTAAGCCGTGTTGAGGAGGTTAGTTGCCGCACAGCTACGCACCCACCCGCTACCGCAGGTGGTACTGACCGTGTCCAACAGTGGATTTCTGAGGCAAAGCCTAAATCCTATCTAACAAACCCGGGGTAAATCACGTTGAAAACTTACTTCACCCTCTTCCTGATCGCGACTGTAGCTTCACTAGTTACAACCCCTCTCATCCGACGGCTCTGCCAAAGGTACAAGCTGCTCGACGTACCGCTTGACGGCCGGCGCATTCATCGCATCGCTATTCCCCGACTCGGCGGCATCGCGCTTTATGCCTCGTGTTTGTTTGCGCTCTCTTTGCTGTGGTTCTGGGACAACCTGCTGACACAAAGGCTCAGCGGGATGAAATCCGAGATTCTCACCCTCCTCATTCCCGCAACTCTCGTCCTGTTGCTCGGCGCGTATGACGACTTGCGCGGCGCGAATGCAGTCGTGAAGTTTATCGGGCTTGGCCTCATCGCAACGCTGTTCTACGCGATGGGCGGCCGCATCGACGCGCTCTCGATTCCGCTCTTCGGCTCGTGGCATTTGCCTGCGCTCGTGTCGTTCATCGTGACGGTTGTGTGGCTTGTCGGCATTGCGAACGCATTCAATCTCATCGACGGACTCGACGGGCTTGCATCCGGCGCGGCGCTGTTTGCTTCACTCGTGATCCTTGGCGTTTCCGTTTCGCAAGACCGCCCGTTGACGATAGTGGTGGCGCTTGTGTTGTGTGGCGCGCTCGCAGGGTTTCTCCGTTACAACTTCAATCCCGCATCGATCTTCCTCGGCGATTCCGGATCGCTGTTCACAGGGTTCCTGCTCGCGGCGCTCTCGGTATTAGGAACTCAAAAGGCGACAACAGCGGTGGCCATCGTCGTGCCGATTCTCGCGTTCGGATTTCCAGTCGTCGATACGACGATGACGATGGGCCGGCGACTGCTGAGTCGCAAGCCTGTGTTTCAGGGTGATAACGAACACATTCATCACATGCTGCTCGCGCGCGGCTGGTCGCAGCGTCGCGCGGCGCTCGTGCTCTACGGTGTGTGTTTGCTGTTCGGTTTGCTGGCGCTGATCTTTCCCGCGACTGGATCGAAGCTGACGGGGTTCATGATGTTTGTGATCTCGGTAGCGGTGATCATCGCAGTGGGCCACCTGCGTTATCACGAGGTTGAGGAGCTGCGTGCGGGCGTCAAGAGGACTGTCGGCGATCGTCGTTTGCGCGTGGCGAATAACATCCGTGTGCGGCGCGCCGCGGTGGCAGTATCGAAGGCGTCGAGTCTGGACGAGATGTTTGAAGCAGTGCGGCAGTTGCTGGAGTTCGGACAGTTTAGTTTTGCTAGTGCGGAAGTAGGACTACCCGGGCGCAGGCATGTTTATTGGTCGTGGCCGGATGAAGTTGAGCCGTCAGCAGGAGACTGGAGCATTCGTTTGCCGCTCGTGAAGGATGGCGTGGAGTGGGGTTGGCTGAATTTTTACCGCAGCGTTGAGAGTGAGCCCTTGCTGGTGGATATGAATTACCTCGCGGATCGATTCAGACGTGAGTTCACTGATGCGACGGCGCGGATCTTTGCAATGGATGAAGAGCCTGTGGCTGCGATGGCGATGACGGCTGAGAACGCTCGATAGGATTACTCATGCAGCGGCGCAACGGCGCAGCGATCTGCACTTGGAGCTTGGCAGGCGTTGCGCCTTCGCGCCGTTGCGGGAGAAATTTTTTGTTACCTTGCTAAACAAGCTAATATTCAGTGCTCTCATCGCCTTGATCATCCTCACTGCGATCCCGTACGGCACGGTTGAGCCTTGGTGGAAGGCGGCTTTCGTGTGCGCAGTCTTTGCGATCTGCATAGTCGCGCTCATTGAAAGCCTGATCGTTGGCAAGATAGAGATTCGCGGCAGATCAGTTTTACTCCCGATGCTTGCACTGTCGGCGCTCGCGTTTCTCCAGACACTCTCACTCGGCGCGCGCATGGAAGCAAGTCTTTCAGTATGGAACGCCATCAGCGCCGATCCGTATCAAACACGCTTTTTTACTCTTCAGATGCTCGCGCTCACTGCGTTTCTCGCGTTGCTCTATCGCTATGCAAGTACGGAGCGGCGCATTCGTGTGCTCGTCTATACAGTGCTGGCAATCGGCGTCGTGAGCGCCGTCTTCGGAATACTCCGGCACAGCACACAACAACAGACCGGATTTCTTCTGCCTTTGCTCAAACAGAACCAGGGGTACGGACAGTTCATCAACAAGAACCACTTCGCGTACTTGATGGAGATGGCCTTCGGTCTCGGGCTCGGCATCATTCTCGGCGGCGGTGTCAAGAGAGATCGACTAATGATTTACCTCGCGGTGTTATTACCGATCTGGACCGCGCTCGTGCTCGCGAATTCGCGTGGCGGCGTGCTCGCGATGATCGCGCAGATCGTCGTCGCTGTGCTTCTGTTGACGAGCGTTCAGAAGATCGCACAGTCATTCGCGCTCAGAGCAGTGTTACTCGTTGCTCTCGTTATAGGCATCGTGTTGGGAACGATTTGGGTTGGCGGCGATCGACTGGCGACGAACTTTGAAAACGCGACTAGTGAGTTAGCCTCTGACACATTGCGGCAGGGAGTCAGTCGGAACGAGATCTGGCGCGCGACGTTAAAGATGTTTGCGGCGCATCCGATCCTCGGCGTGGGTTTGGGTGGTTACTGGATCGGCATCACGGCTTATCATGATGCATCGGGTTTGATGACGCCGCAGGAAGCACACAATGATTATCTCGAGTTGCTTTCGAGCGGCGGTGTGATCGGGTTCGCCTTAGGTGTTTGGTTTGTCGTGGCTGTTGTGCGCCGGGCGCGTCAAAATCTAATCGAGGATGTTGGTTACATGCGCGCGGTGAGGTTCGGAGCGATACTCGGCATCGTAGGCGTTGCAGCTCACAGCCTGGTGGATTTCGGCCTGCACATCATCGTCAACGCGGTCGTTTTTCTAACATTAGTAATGATCGCAACAAACAGAACCGAGCGCGGTAGCGCCGGGTCAACTTCGATATGAGGCGCTCGGGAAACATCGCAACCCGGCGCTACCGCGCTCGGTTCTGTTTGTTGCTTATTTGCCTGATGATTCCGGCAGTACGAGCGATCACATTGCAGGACATTGGTGGCACGCTCGCGTTTCAGGGGCAGGACATCATCGGCGGCGCAGCGATCATCTTCAAGCCTCCGAAGCGCGTCCGAGATCTCGCCGGCAACACCGCTGCGATGCTCGCTAGCGCGAGGCGACCGCCGCGCTCGAACCGGCCTGCCGAAGTCGCTAGCAACAACAACACTGGGGACAAGAACCGTCCTATCGCACAACCAACTCCATCCACAACTGCCACAACAACCACCTCGGAAAATCGCGCTGAAACGCTCAAGGAGCAGGCGAACACTCACTACAATCGCGGTGATTTTATACAAGCAATCGCGGCCTACCAGGACGCACTGAAGCTCGACGCAAACGACGCTGATGTTTACAACAACCTCGGCGCGAGCTTGTTCATGGCCGCACGTTACCAGGAAGCTAGCGAGGCGTTTCAGAATGCGGTGCGGCTCACACCCAATGACGCTGACGCGCTGAACAACCTCGGCGCGGTGTATTACGTGCTCGAGCAGTATGACCGCGCGCTCGACAGTTTCCAGAAAGCGACCGCTGCGAAGCCTGACTCTGCCGACGCCCATTACAATCTCGGCAACGCTTACTACATGAGCGGCAGGAATCGCGAAGCGCAGACAGCGTATCGCAAGGCGATCGATCTAAAACCCGACTACGTCGAAGCCAAAACGAACCTCGGCAGTTTATTGATCTCAACGGATCCTCGGACCGCAGCCACCGAATTGCAGGAATCGCTGAAACTCCGTCCGAATAATCCAGTCGCTTACAACAACCTCGGTTATGCGTACGTGAAGATCGCTGAGACCGTCGATCGAGCGGATGCAGTTCAGTATCTGCGTCAGGCTATCGAGGCGTACAAGGAGGCGCTGCGATTGAAGCCGGATTACGTCAAGGCGATGAACAACCTCGGCGCGGCTTACAACAAGCTCGGGCAGTATCAGGAGGCAGTGGCGATACTCCAAAACGCGACGCGGGCGAAGCCTGATTTCCCCGAAGCGCATTACAACCTCGGCACTGCGCTTTACAATCGTGGCGATTTCAAAGGCGCTGTCACAGAATTTCAGCAAGCCGTGCGACTCAGGCAGGACTACGCGGATGCTTACAACAGTCTCGGCACGGCGCTTTACAAAGATCAGCAATTTGACGCCGCCATCGATGCTTATAAGAAGACCCTTGCCCTCAAGCCTGCAAACGCAGAGACAAACAACAACCTCGGCACGGTTTACTTTCGCACGAAGCGTTACCCGGAATCCGTCGCGAGTTTCAAAGAGGCAATCAGGATTACGCCTGACTATGCAGAAGCGCATTTTAACCTCGCGCTTGCTTATGTCGCGCTGAATGATCGCAAAGCGGCGTTGGAACAGTACAACCGTTTGAAGCAGTTGGATCCAAAGCTGGCGGATCAGTTTTTTCAGAAGTACATCAAGAAATAGTTCGGGAAAATCGTTGACCTAAACCCGCAACGACGTTAGACTTGCGCCAACAAGTGGGCGTGTGGTCTATCGCCGAGTGGTTGCTTCGAAGAAGGGATACCTTAGATGAACCAAAAACATGCCGTTGGTTCGAGAGTGATTGCGGCGTTACTACTTCTCGCCATTGTGCAGCTTAGTCTTCAAGTCGGACTCGCCGCGCCAGGCAACACGACGAATCCAGTTCTCGTTCCGCAACAGGTCGTCGCGAGATTGACGACGCGGAACAACCAACCCGTCACGGTTAATGGTCTGAGCGCTAACACCGGCGCGTCGATACTGACAGGCGCTACGATCGAGACAGGCGCCGATCAATCGGCGACGGTGAATCTTGGATCACTCGGCTCGCTCGACATCGCACCGAACACGAAGCTCGTGCTGACCTACGACGATCAGGGGAACGTCAAAGTTGTTCTCGTTTATGGTTGCGCAGTCCTGACGGCGAAGAAGAAGACTACTGGTGAGATCGCGACTGAACAGGGTACGGCCGCGAAAAACGATCCGGCCGCCGGTGGCGTTCTGAATGTTTGCTTCCCGCAGGGAGCAGCAGCGCCCACGGTCAACACCGGTGTTGCAGCAACGACTCCAGCGGTCTATGGCGGTAGCGGTGGCCTCTTCGGACTGGGCACTGCAGCGACTATTGTCCTCTTCAGCGGCATCGGCGCAGCGGCATTGATCCCGATCCTTTTGCAGGACAATCCCAGCCGCTCGAATCCGTAAACTGAATTTAAAACATAACCGTACCGGGGTGGCCATCGAGGTCACCCCTTATTTATGTCCTGTATAAACAACTGTAGGGGTGGCCCTCCGTGGCCACCCGTTCTTTATTCTTCACGCGGCGGGTGGCCACGGAGGGCTACCCCTACAGTTGAATGCGAGTAGTTTTATCAATCTTAGGGATCTTGTGTTGCATGTTTTTGATCCAGGCGTCGGCGCGGTTTGGCGTGTCGCGCATGTTCGCGCGATATGCGCTCGCGACGAATTCGATTGAAGGCGCTGATCAAGCAGTGCAGTTTGGCCCGTCGGATCCCGAAGCACATCGAACGCGTGCGACGATCTTCAATCGTCTGCAAAAGCCTGACGAAGCCGCAAAGTCACTCGAAAGAGCTACGGCGCTCCGCTACCGCGACGACTATCTCTGGATCGAGCTCGGCAACACACGCGAAGAGCTAGGCGACACAGGCGGTTCGCTCGCTGCACTAGACCAGGCCGTTCGCTGGGCGCCTTACTACGCACACACGCACTGGCAGCGCGGTAATCTCCTGTTGCGCATGGGACGAGCCAACGATGCTTTCACTGATCTGCGCAGCGCCGCTCTTGCAAATCCTCGTTACGCTCCGAACCTGATCGATCTCGCGTGGGGCATCTCACGCAACGATCTGAAAACTACGAAAGCACTGCTCGATATTAAAGACGACAACATTAAAGACGATGACAAGCGTCTTGCCTTGCTCCGCTATCTCGCAAGAAAGGGACGAGGACAAGAAGTCTACGATGAGGTCCATCGACTAAGTGATCCACGCTCTCTTGAATATCTGTACGAGCTCACGCAGTTGCTTTTCGATGCCAAAGCTTTCAAGGAGTCATTTTGGCTGTCACATCCTGGCGAAGCTTTGGACCAACAATGGCTCTTAAACGGCGACTTCGAAGATCCACTGGTTCTCAACGAAGCCGGCTTCGGTTGGATCATTGCTCCACTACAAAAGAACCGCTTTGCCATTGACGTCTCTGAAAGATCGAGCGGCGCAAAGAGTCTTCAGATCAACTTAGAAGACTCCTGGACACCCGGAACCCCATTGCTCTCGCAAACCCTCGTCGTCGAGCCTAACACGTCTTACCGGCTCTCCTTCGCCGTCATGACAAAAGATCTCGTAACCGGCGGTCCGCCACTGATCGTCGTCAACGATGCTACTAACGATCAGTTGTTAGGCAAGTCAGACAACTTTCCAACCGCTACAACTCCCTGGACTAAATTGAGCTTTGACTTCACGACCCTGCCAATCTCAAAAGCCGCAGTCATTCGCCTTCAAAGAAACAACTGCGACTCGTCTCCGTGCCCGATCTTCGGTACTCTTTGGCTTGATGAGTTCTCAATCGAGCAGACTAAATTCGCGTCAAAGAGGTAAGCTCTAGCGCATGGCCGAACAACGGACAGCCCCCGCTCCCGAGGGGATCAGCATCCATTGTATGTCCGAACATGATCTGCTCGAGGTCGTGGAGATCGAGGAACAGTCAGGACTGAGCCGCTGGGGCTGGGCCGCATACTACGCCGAGCTGCAGGGCGCTAATCGGGATCTGATGCTCGTTGCGCGACCGGCCGACGCGGCTATCCAGTCAGCTCCAATCGCCGGCTACATCGTTGCGCGTGAGACCGCCGGAGAGCTTCACATAAATAACTTCGCCGTCCGGTCCGGTTTTCGACGTCGCGGCATCGGGGCCGCGCTGCTCGGCCACGTGATTCAGGAAGCGCGTAATCGCAAGGCAAACGCCGCATTTTTGGAGGTCCGCAGCACAAATCTCGCCGCCCAGGCGCTCTATGAAAAGAGTGGTTTCCGGGCCATTGCGCGGCGAGCGAATTATTATTCAGACCCGATTGAAGATGCTGTCGTGATGACTCTGAATCTGGGGTGAATTACCCGCTTGATCTGTCTGACTTGTTAGGCTACCATTTTTCCCGTGCTACACATTCCGAGAGGGAGGTTCAGCCCTGACCTCCAGACCAATCCTGCCCACTTTCATTCGTCTGAAAGGAGACATGCACGAACATGGACATCGCAACCACGGATAGTTTAAAGGAAGAGTTGATAAACCGAGATCCTGAATTTCGACAATTGGCCCAGGAACATCATAAGTACGAAGAACGCCTTAGTGAATTATCAGCTCTTTCCTATCCGAGCGACGACGAACAGTTGGAGGAGATTACGCTTAAGAAAAAGAAACTTGCCCTGAAAGATCAGATGTACTCAATGATGCTGCAATATCAGAAGAGTCAGAGCTTGAGTCACTGAAACTGCATTGCAGTTCTTCAAGATCGAGCGCAAAGAGGCACAAAAATAGCAAAGCAGATTTGCGATTTTTGTGCTTCTTGAATTTAAGGCAGACGGTGAGAATAGTTAAAGAAAGCATTCCTTATATCGTTGTTCCGTTGCTGCTGGCGGCGGGCGCGGCCGTGTTCGGCTTTTGGTGGGTCGCAGCAATTCTCTTACTGTTGACGCTTTTTATGGCGTTCTTCTTCCGTGATCCGAAACGCGTGCCGCCATCCGATCCCGACGTCGTTGTTTCGCCTGCTGACGGAAAGGTGACACGTGTTGAGCATGCTGGGTCCGGCTCTACTGTTGTCAGCATTTTTCTTTCACCACTCGACGTTCATATCAATCGTTCGCCTATTCCTGGCAAGATTGTTGATGTGCTCTACTCGCCCGGCAAGTTTCTGATGGCGACTAACGAGAAGGCGAGTCTTGTAAACGAGCAGAACGCGCTGACTATTCAGGGTGAGAAGATCACGGTCGTCTGCAAACAGATTGCGGGAATACTCGCGCGTCGCATAGTCTGTTGGAAGGCGGAGGGCGACAGTCTCGGCCTGGGCGAGCGCTTCGGGATGATCAAGTTCAGCTCGCGCACCGACCTCCTGCTTCCTGCAAACGTTCGCGTAACCGTTAAAGAAGGTGATCGCGTGCGTGGAGGCACGACCGTCATTGGGAGAATCTCATGAGTTATGCAGAAGAATCGGAACGCCCGAATCCCCCGCGCCGCGGCGTGAAAAAAGGGCTCTATCTCATACCTTCAGCATTCACAGCCGCCAATATCGGCATGGGGTTCTTCTCGGTGATGGAGTCGCTGCGCGGCTTTCAACTGCTTGCCGGTACCCCTAATCTCGACGCTGCTACGGCTCACTTCGATAACGCTGCGATTGCGATCGGCTTTGCGCTCCTTTTCGACATGCTCGACGGCCGTATCGCACGACTCACGAAAACAACAACCGAGATCGGTATTCAACTCGACTCAATTGCTGACGTTGTTACATTCGGCATCGCGCCCGCGGTGCTGGCTTATGTTTGGGGTTATGGAGCGACGCTCATCGAAGGGACCAAGCTGCACCGGTTCGCGTGGTTTCTCTCGTTCATGTATCTGATCTGCGGCGCGTTTCGTCTGGCGCGTTTCAACGTGCAGGCCTCGCGCCCGCGCATCCTCGCCGAAGGCACGCCGAAAGTTGATAAGAAGAGTTTTGTCGGTTTGCCGATTCCTGTCGCCGGCGGATTGATCGCAGCGCTTGTTCACTTCGCGCCGTCGCCGCTTGTTTACTATGGTCCAGAGAAAGCTCAACTATATTCTGGTTTGCTAATGACCCTTGTCGGTTTTCTCAGCGTGATGATGGTCAGCACCTGGCGCTTCTCTAGTTTCAAGACGGTTGGGATGCGTGTTCGGAGTATGCGTGTCATCATCCTCGTGCTGTCGGTGGGAATGCTGATCTTCCTGTTCTCGCAGTACGTCCTCCTCGCGATCGTGATCGGTTACATCCTGCACGGCTTCCTGTCGCGCATCTTCTGGAGGCGCGGCGAAGCTAAGGCGGAAGCGAAGTTCGAGGCCAAACCGTTCGGCCGATCGTCCGGCGGTTAACTTTATTAGTCTAAGCGGCATTGCTCGAAAGAGTGTGTCACAGAGAACACAGAGATACGCAGAGATCGCAGAGAGAAGCCTACCCCATCAGCGGCGATTGTAGATCGGATCATCCAGTTTAATTTTTAACTGAATTGGGCTTTGAGGTTGATTCGGTAGGTCGAGCGAAGGCGAGGAGGCCGTGTTCGGTGGTGACGATCACGGTGTCGCCGACGATGATGGGGGAGGCGGAGCTTGATAATTCTTCGCCGGCTGCAAGAGTGTTGACTTGTTTTCCATCCTTCAGACCAAGGACGACGCCTTCGGAGCTAGATAAGGGAGTGAAGAGGGCGGTTTCCTGGACGGCGAGGGGTTGGGCGGAGATGCGGCCGGGGAGTAGTTTTTTCCAGAGCATTTTGCCTTTGTGGTTGAGCAAGTAGGCGAAGTTGTCGAGAGAGGCTGCGAGGAGGGACTCGCCTGCGAGCACGACCGATTCAACACCCGCGCCTGTTCGCTTCTGCCATTTTATCTTGCCTTTGTCTACGCTCAGCGCGTAGACGTAATTATCGCCAGAGCCGAAGAAGACGGTGTCGTCGGTGACTGCTACTGGTCCATGTATCGCGCCGTTCGTTCGATAACGCCAGACCAGACGACCAGTCGCTTCATCAAGCGCCAACACAGTACCGTCTTCACTGCCGAGATAAACCTTTCCACCCTTCACGACAGGCTGACCGCTGAACACGATCTCGAATGGTATCGACCACAACACGCCACCGGTTCGTTTATCGAATGCGTAAGCTCTACCGTCACTACCACCGGCAAAAATTTTCCCATCACTCAAAGTGAGCGCGCCGCGCAGTGGTCGCACTAAAGGGGTCAACCACTGCGTCACGCCACCTTCACGCCCAAGAGCACGCAAGGCCCCCGCTGGTTTCTGCGTCTCATTTGGTTGAACTTTAGTTTCAGACGCGACATAAATAGAAGTCTCATCAGCAACCGGAGACGCAGACAGCTCGCCGCCTACTTCTGTACGCCAGTAGAGCTGACCATCTTTCGCTTTCAGCGCGACGATCGTGCCGCCCGCGAGTGGTAAGTAGACACGTTCGTTATCGAAAGCGGGGGTGAGATTGAGCGTGACCGGCGACTCGTATCGCCAACGAACCGTCAGCGGCTGCGACAAAAGCGCGTCGCTCGCAAAACTTGTGATGAGGAAAAACGTCAGAATTTGAGCCAGCATTTCGTCAGTTATTTGATCCGTTTTAAAATCCGTCTAATCAGTGGCTATAATCGCTCACTCTTTCCAATCCATGAGCACCCAGAATCATGAAACCGTAATAATACTTGACTTCGGATCGCAGTACACACAGCTCATCGCGCGGCGCGTCAGAGAAGCGGGAGTTTACTGCGAGATCCTTCCTTTCAGCACGCCTATCGATACTATTAACGCGAAATCGCCCCGCGGTTTGATCTTTTCCGGCGGGCCGTCGTCTGTTTACGACAACAACGCGCCCAAGCCGCATCCGCAACTGCTCGAATCCGTCGATTGTCCAACGCTCGGCATTTGTTACGGGTTCCAGGTTTTCGCGCGCGAGCTCGGTGGCGACGTGGCCGCGTCTCCGAACCGTGAGTTTGGCTATGCACGCTTGAAAGTTCTCGACGTCACGAGTCGTCTTTTTCAGGACTTGCCGCAGGAGCTCGACGTGTGGATGAGTCATGGCGATCATGTCACAGAAGTGCCACCGGGTTTTCATGTAACAGCACTCACTGACGACGCTTTGAACGCGATGGAAGATCAGTCGCGCGGCATCTATGGTGTTCAATTTCATCCGGAGGTTGCACACACGCCGCTCGGCGCGCAGGTGCTGCGAAACTTTTTATTTTCCGTGTGTGGCTGTCGCGGCGACTGGTCGCCGGAAGCAGTCATCGAGGATCAAGTCGCGCGCATTCGCGGTCAGCTCGGCGACGAAGGACGGGTCGTGTCAGGCTTGTCCGGCGGAGTGGATTCCACTGTTGCCGCGGCGCTCGTCCATCGAGCGATTGGTGATCGACAGACGTGTATCTTCGTCGACAATGGTCTCCTGCGTGAAGGTGAATTCGAATCGACACTCGCCCTCTTGCGACAGACGATGAAGCTGAACGTCAACGGTGTTCGTGCGGGGGATCGCTTTCTCGAAGCGCTGAAGGGCATCACCGATCCGGAAGAGAAGCGAAAGCGCATCGGGAAAATATTTATCGACGTGTTTGAAGAAGAAGCAAGGCGTATCGGTGACGTTGGCTATCTCGTGCAGGGCACGCTCTATCCTGACGTCATTGAATCTGTGTCTGTGCGAGGTCCATCAGCGGTGATCAAGAGCCATCACAACGTTGGCGGGCTGCCTGAAAAGATGAATCTCAAACTGATCGAGCCGCTGCGTGAGTTGTTCAAAGACGAAGTGCGTTTGATTGGAAGAGAGTTGCACGTTCCGGAAGAAATCCTTGGGCGCCATCCATTCCCGGGTCCTGGTTTGGCTGTGCGCATTCTTGGTGACATCACGGAGGAAAAAATCCGCCTCGTCCAGGCTGCGGATCGAATACTCGACGAAGAGCTGCGTCTCGCTGAGTTGTACAACTCGGTGTGGCAAGCTTTCCCAGTACTGCTGCCCGTCTCGTCAGTCGGTGTGATGGGAGACGAGCGAACGTACGAGCGTTGTATCGCGATTCGCGCGGTCACGAGTGTCGACGGCATGACGGCCGATTGGGCACGACTGCCGCACGATCTCTTAGCGCGCGTCTCGGCGCGGATCGTTTCCGAGATCCGCGGCATCAATCGTGTTGTTTACGACATCAGTTCCAAACCACCATCAACTATTGAATGGGAATAATTTCTCTCTGCGTGATCTCTGCGCCCTCTGCGGCTCTGCGGTGGTGCTAACCGTGGAATAACTCACCGCAGAGCCGCAGAGAGCGCAGAGTTCGCGCAGAGAAAAGAAAAGGACCAATGCCGGATCACCAATTCGTACACCTCCATCTTCATACTGACTACAGCCTTCTCGACGGCGCCATCCAAATCAAACCGCTCTCCAAACGTGTTGAAGACTTGAAGATGCCCGCGTGCGCCATGACCGATCATGGCAACATGTACGGCGCGATCTCTTTCTACAACGCGATGAAGTATCGGGGGATCAAGCCCATCATCGGTTGCGAGACTTACATCACGCGCGGCAGCCGCAAAGAGAAAGCCGCGAGCGCGCCCGGTGAGAAGGCAAACTTCCATTTGATTCTGCTGGCGCAGAACTACGAGGGTTACCAAAACCTCGTGCGCCTGACTTCGAAAGCCTACACCGAGGGCTTTTATTACAAGCCGCGTATCGACAAAGAGCTGCTCGCCGAACACAGCAAAGGACTGATTGCGCTGTCGGCGTGCATGTCAGGCGTGCCCTCGGCGTACCTGGCACAGGAGAAATGTGACGAAGCCGCCAAGGCTGCCATCGAGTTTGAAGAGATCCTTGGAAAAGGGAACTACTTTCTCGAAATCCAGGAGCACGGCCTCGAACCGCAGCAGCGCATTCGCAAGAACCTCGTCGAGCTTTCAAAACGAACGGGTGTGCCGCTCGTCGCCACCAACGATGCGCATTACCTGATGCCAGAGGATGCGCGCGCACACGACGTTCTTCTGTGCATCGGCTCGGGCAAGACTGTCAACGACTCCAATCGCCTGCGCTACAACAGCCCGTACTTCTACGTTCGCTCCCCTGAAGAGATGTGGAACATCTTCGGCAACGAATTGCCGGAAGCGCTGACGCGCACAGTCGAGATCGCGGAGCGCTGCGAGCTGAAGCTGCCTGAGAACATCAACTACCTGCCGCAGTATCCGATCCCGCAATCTGAAGAAGGTCTCTCGGCTGATGATTACTTCGAGAAGGTCGTGCGCGACGGTTTCGACCGGCGACGACAGCAGGTGCTGGACGCGCAGGCCGCGCGCGGAGAGTTGAAACAGCCGTTCAGTGACTATCAAACCCGGTTGACGAGCGAGATCCAGATGATCAAGCAGATGGGTTTCGCCGGCTACTTCCTTATCGTCTGGGACTTCGTTCGCTACGCCAAGGAGCACTCGATCCCGGTCGGCCCGGGTCGCGGCTCGGCGGCCGGCTCTCTCGTCGCCTACTGCCTCGAGATCACCGACGTCGATCCGCTCCAATACGATCTTCTGTTCGAGCGCTTTCTTAACCCCGGGCGCGTCACGATGCCTGACATCGATATCGACTTCTGCGTCCGCGGTCGTGGCGACGTCATCAACCACGTGGCGGGTCTCTACGGCCGCGACTCCGTCTGCCAGATCATCACGTTCGGAACCCTCGCCTCGAAGGCCGCGATCAAAGACGTGGGGCGGGCGCTGGAAGTGCCGTACGCCGAGGTCGACCGGATCGCGAAGATGATCCCGCCGCCGGTCCGCGGCCGGAACGTCAGCCTTAGCCAGGCACTTGAACAAGTACCTGAGCTTCGGCGTGAGATGGACACGAACCCCACCGTTAAAGAAATACTTGAGATCGCGCAGCGGCTCGAAGGTTGTGCTCGTCACTCGTCGGTGCACGCCGCCGGGGTAGTGATCTCGCCGCTGCCGCTTCAGGAATTGATCCCGGTCGCCGTCTCTGGGAAGGACGAACTAACCACGCAGTATGTCATGTCGGACCTTGAAAAAACCGGCATGCTTAAGATGGATTTTTTAGCGCTTACCGCTTTAACTGTTATAAATGACTGCTTAATTAGCATTAAACAGCAGCTTGGTGAGGAGATTAAATGGTCCGATTTAGCGCTTAACGACGCTAAAGCGCTTGCAGTATTCGCTGAAGGAAGGACTGAAGCGGTCTTCCAGTTTGAGTCGTCAGGCATGCAGGAGATTTGCCGGAAGTTGAAGCCGAAGGGCCTCGAGGATCTCGCCGCGCTTAATGCTCTCTATCGTCCGGGGCCTCTCGATGGCGGCATGGTCGATGAGTTCATCCAGCGTCACCACGGGAAGAAGGCCGTTCGTTACCTCGTGCCTGAGATGAAGGAGATCCTGAACAACACTTACGGCATCATCGTCTACCAGGAGCAGATAATGCAGCTCGCGCAGAAGCTTGCCGGCTATACACTTAGCGAAGCCGACCTCATGCGTCGCGCGATGGGCAAGAAGAAGCGCGAGGAGATGGCTGTTCATGAAGAGAAGTTCATCAAGGGCGCAGTCGAGCGTGGCATCAAGCAGGAAAAGGCTGAGAAGATCTTCTCGTTGATGGCGCAGTTTTCGGATTACGGATTCAATCGCAGCCACAGCGTCGCGTATGCGTATCTCGCCTTCCAGACGGCTTACCTGAAGGCGCATTACCCGGAACACTTCTACGCCGCCGTCCTGTCGAGTGAGGCTCAGGACGCTGCTAAAGTGTTTAAGTACTCGAAGGAGTTAAGGGCTCAAAAGATCGCACTCCTGCCGCCTGACGTTAACGAGAGCAATTCGGGCTTTACTCCCTTAAGCGGCGCCATTCGCTACGGGCTTACGGCGATTAAGGGTCTCGGCCATTCCATTGTTAAAGCGATTTGTGAAGCACGTGACGGCGGTCCGTTCCGGTCGTTTTTCGACTTCGCTGAGCGGGTTGAGTCGTCCACTTTGAATAAGCGAGTGTTTGAAAGCCTGGTTAGCGCGGGCGCCTTCGACTCGCTCAAGGATGGTCGACCGATTGAAGCCTGGCGTGGTGGACTCTTCAATACAATCGACGCCGCACTGTCGCACGCGCAACGCTCGAGGCGCGAGAGACTGCTCGGGCAGAATGGTCTCTTCGGCGACATGCCGCAGGAGATCGATTACGCGAACGAGTTGTCGCCGGCGGCGAAGGGCTGGACTTTAAGTGAGATGTTAGCTGCTGAAAAAGCGGCGCTCGGCTTTTATATTACCGGTCACCCGCTCGAGCGTTACCTCGACACGCTGCAAAGGCTGAAAGCGGTCAAGTCGTCCGAATTGGCAGAGCTCACGAGCGGGATTCGTGTGACGAGTGGTGGGATTATCGGCGACCTCCAGATTCGCACTACCAAGAAGGGCGACAAGTTTGCCCTCTTCCGTCTCGAAGACGAAGCCGGCGGTACGAAGTGTGTGTTGTGGCCTGAGGGCTATCGCAAACATGCCGCCCTCGCGCAAAATGAGTTGCCGGCGATCGTGATCGGCAAGCTGGAGCTGAGCGAAGACAATCCACCGACGATCATCGTGGACCAGATACAGAGTCTTGATGCGGCCGAAAGAGGCAACGAGTTTCTTGTTCTGCGCACGCCGCAACACGACGACTTCACTGGTTTGTGCGACTCGATTCTGACGTTGATCAACCTGAATCCAGGTGACTGCGAAGTCGCTTTCGAAACCTTGATCGGCGACGGCACCCTTGTGAGGATAAGGCCTAACGACGCTCTGCGCGTGAAACGCAGTGGCGAATTAGAGAAAGCTCTGAAAGAATTGGGTTGCGCGGTTACTGTCGAAACGAATCGCAAAGAAGTACAAAAGACGAATGGCCAAAAATAAAAAAGAGAAAGACTCCCCCGAACCGGGGAAACCCGCTGAGCAGCGAACCGCTTTTGAGCGCGTTCAGCTCGCGCGACATAACGACCGACCGTACACACTCGATCTCATCGAGCGTTTGTTTGAAGACTTCGTCGAGCTTCATGGCGACAAGCGATTTGCGGAAGATCCGGCAATCGTGTGCGGGCTGGCGCGGTTTCACGGTCTGCCCGTGATCGTCATAGGTCATCAGAAGGGCCGCGACACCAAGCAACGCAGTTATCGAAACTTCGGCATGCCGAAGCCTGAGGGTTATCGAAAGGCGTTGCGCGTGATGAAGCTCGGTGAGAAGTTTGGGCGGCCGATCTTCACGTTCATCGACACGCCCGGTGCTTACCCGGGAATCGACGCGGAGGAACGCGGGCAAGCCGAAGCGATCGCGTACAACCTGCGCGAGATGGCTAAGATCAAGGTGCCGATTATCGTGACTGTGATCGGCGAAGGTGGATCGGGAGGAGCACTCGCGATCGGCATCGGCGATCAGGTGCTGATGCTCGAGAACTCGATTTACTCGGTGATCAGTCCTGAGGGTTGTGCGGCGATACTCTGGAAAGATTCGTCCCGAGCGGACCAGGCGGCGGAAGGTCTGCGACTCACAGCGCAGCATCTTCAGGAAGAGGGGATTGTCGACAAGATCATTCCCGAGCCGGAAGGCGGCGCACACAACGACTACGATCAAACAGCACGTTATCTCGATTCAGCACTGAGTGAACGGCTGGCCGAGGCGGTGAGTTGTTCGCAAGAGGATCGATTAAAACGTCGTTACAGCAAACTCCGCGGCTTCGGCCGATGGGGCACATCATAATTTGAAGCTACAACTGTGGGGGGTGGCCCTCCGTGGCCACCCATTCTTTGTCCACTCAGCGGGCGGCCACGGAGGGCCGCCCCTACATTTGTGATTGAAATACTCGCCTTCCTGATCACTTCCTGAGAGGAGGAGCACATGCGAAGAATACTGGTAATTCTTTTGGCCACTTGTTGTTTGGCCCAGTCTGCCCCACAAAATCCGGATAAAGCCGCGGTTGATTGGATCACGGCTAACGCTGTTCGCCTCAAAACTCCCGAAGCAGGGAACGGTTTTGCCGACATGCAGCCTCTCAAGAAGATTATCGGCAATGCCAGAATCGTGTCGCTGGGTGAGGCCACTCACGGCACGCGCGAGTTCTTTCAACTCAAACATCGCGTGCTCGAATTTCTTGCGACAGAGATGGGCTTCACCATCTTTTCGATCGAAGCCAACATGCCTGAAGCCTATCGTCTTAACGACTACGTTCTCAATGGAGAGGGAGACCCGGCGAAGCTGCTAAAAGGAATGTACTTCTGGACGTGGGACACGCAGGAAGTACTGGAGATGATCCAGTGGATGCGTGAGTTCAACAAGTCAGGCAAAGGTCGCGTTCAGTTTACTGGCTTTGATATGCAAACGCCCGACGTGGCTGGCGTAATCGTGCGAGATTTTGTCACTAAGAACGACCCCGCGTATCTCGGAGATCTGCGCAAGGCTACCGAGCTGATGAAGATCACACCGCAGACCCAGGGACCAGCCTTTGGCATCGCGACAGCACGTTTCCCGATTGAAGCTGCTGCAGGTAAACGCGTGCACTACAGCGGCTACATAAAAACCAAAGACATCACTCGAGGATGGGCAGGGCTCTGGTGGCGTGTAGACGGCAAATCGGGCGTGCTTGCATTCGACAACATGCAGGGTCGAGGCCCGACCGGAACTACAGACTGGAAACGTTATGAGATCGATCTCCCGGTGGCTGCCGATGCGACAAACATTAACTTCGGCGCGCTTCACACGGGCGATGGAAGCGCCTGGTTCGATGGCCTGGAGGTAACCCTCGACGGAAAACCTTACCTCGATAAAACTAACTTCGATCTGGATTTTGAGTCGTCCACGCCCGCAGGCTTCCATACCGGAGGCAATGGTTATCAAGTGACGTTAGATAAATCGTCTTTCCAATCCGGCAGCCAAAGCCTGCTGATGACGCATGTGGGCACACCTGCAGACGCTTCGAAAAAAGTCGATCCGAAGGAGTCGATCACAGCCTGGCGCGGAGTGATTGCGCACCTCGAAGACTCACGAAATTCATATGCTCAGAAGGGAATTGCAACTCGCGATCTCGACTGGGTAATCCAAAACGCGCGAGTCGTACTTCAATGCATACAGATGAACGCGAACGAAGTTCCGCGCGACGTCAGCATGGCCCAGAACATTAAATGGATCCTGGACCACAATCCAAACGCGAAGATCGTGCTATGGGCTCACAACGGTCACGTCGCGAAAAATATTGCCTGGGGCTACAGGACGATGGGCTCCGTGCTGCATGAAATGTTTGGTGAACAAATGGTGGTTTTTGGTTTTGCTTTCAACGAGGGATCTTTTCAGGCGGTTGAGCGAGGCAAGGGCTTGCACGATTTCACTATTTCGCCTGCGCCGACCGGCAGCCTCGACGCGACTCTGGCGGCTACGGGAATTCCGTTGTTAGCAATCGATCTCAGGAAGGTTCCCAAAGGTAGTCCTGCGGAGACGTGGTTTAGTCAGTCACACAAGTCGCGCAACATCGGCGCGATGTACGCCACGGAAATGGATAACCAGTTCCTGATTGACATGAAGGCGCCTGACAGTTTCGATGTTTTGCTTTTTGTAGAGAAGACTACGGCCGCTCGCAAGAACCCGGCGAACTAGAACGGGATATCGTCGTCTGACAAATCTCCCGGTGAATCCGCAGGTCCGCTACCGCCGCCGGTGGCCCCAGCCGAGGCCGCGCGTTCGTAGGCGCCGCCGCCTTCATCGCCGCCGCGCGAGCCGATGAATTGCATGTCAGTCGCAAACACTTCGAGCGAGTGCCGCGGTTTGCCATCTCGGTCGATGTATTCTTCCACGCGCAGTCGACCCTCGATGTAAACCTGTTTACCTTTTTGCAGATACTGTGAGGCAGTTTCCGCGAGGCGGTTCCAGAGCGTGATGCGGAACCACGTCGTGTGGTCTTGCATCTCGCCGTTACGATCTTTTCGGCGTTCGTTGGTCGCCATGCTGAAGCTGCATACGGGAGTGCCCTGGGCGGTATAGCGCAGCTCGGGATCGCGACCGAGATTTCCCACGAGAATTATTTTATTGAAGGACATGAGGAGCCTTTCTTTCGTTTCTGGGTTTACTGACGCCGCGATACTACAAGCGAAAAACTCAAGAATCAAGCGATCCGAAAATCCAACGCGATAAATCTACAGAACCGAGCGCGGTAGCGCCGGGTCAACTGCAAGAAACACGTCAGATGATTGAGTTGAACCCCGCGCTACCGTGCTCGGTTCTGTAAAAATGTCGCTATCGCGTTATCTAAATGATTTCTGGTAGACTGTCGGCACATCAAATGAAGCCGCGAGTGTACATCGAGACGCATGGCTGCCAGATGAATGTTGCTGATTCTGAGCGCGCAGCCACGGGCCTCCGCGCCAGTGGATACGATCTCTGTGACTCTGTAGATGAGGCAGACGTCGTTTTACTGAACACGTGCTCCGTGCGCGAGAAAGCAGAGCGCAAAGTCTACACTCGTATCGGTGAGCTGCGCGCAGAGCGACCGCGCGATCTTCTAGTAGGCGTGATGGGTTGCGTGGCCCAACTCGAAGGCGACGCAGTTTTTGAACATGCTTCGTCGGTCAACATGGTGATCGGAACACGCGCCACCGATCGCATCCCCACCCTGATCGAACGCGCGCGCGACGGTGAAAAGAAAGTGCTCGATCTCGGCGAGCGCGGCGCAGACGATTCATGGGACGTTTCTCCAGTCGAGCGACACTCACCACACGTCGCTTTCGTTCCCATCATCGAAGGCTGTAATAAGTTTTGTTCGTTCTGTATTGTGCCGTACTCACGTGGACGTGAACGCAGCCGTCCGGCAAGTGAGATAGTTGCCGAAGCAAAGAGACTTCAGGCGCTTGGCTATAAAGAGATCCACCTGATCGGGCAGAACGTGAACAGCTATCGCCCGCGTGTCGAAGACGGACTCGAAGGATTCGCAGGCGCGACGCCGTTCTGCCGTCTGTTGCGGGCAGTTGCAGCGACCGGTCTACCGCGCATCAAGTTTACGACTTCATTCCCACGCGACTTTCACCCGGACATCGTTACCGCAATCGAAGAAAATCCGAATCTTTGCGACTGGGTGCATCTGCCGGTGCAATCGGGCAGCGATCGCATTCTCAAGCTGATGCGCCGAGGTCACAAACGCTCTGACTATCTCGCACGAATCGAGCGAATAAAGAACTCGAGCCGGCGACTCGCCTTAACGAGCGACATCATAGTCGGGTTTCCGGGCGAAACAGATGAGGATTTCCAACAGACGATCGAGCTCGTGAGAGAGTGTGAGTACGACAGTCTGTATATCTTCAAGTATTCAAAGCGTGCGGGAACTCCGGCGGCAGAGTTTCATGATAACGTTCCCGAGACCGAGAAGACTGCGCGCTTCATCGAGCTTGAAAAAGTGCACCGCGCAGCGCAGGAGAAGATTTATCGTTCGTATGTTGGCCGCACGCTGAGTGTGCTTGCTGAAAGACAGAGCTCGCGGTCTGAAAAAGATCTCAGCGGGCATTCAACTTGCCACAAGGTCGTAAACTTCGAAGGCGACAGCAGTCTTGAAGGCGAGATCGTCGACGTGCTGGTGACAACAGCGAAGACGAATAGTTTGTATGGTAATTTGCTACAGGATCAGCGGTAGGGTTAGGGGTACCTGCATATGGAAATCGAGGTCAAGATCCGAGCGTTAATGATGGATCCCAACAGCGGGACTCCAATTATTATTTTGAAAGACGTTCAAAGTGATACGATGCTGCCGATCTGGGTGGGCGCGTATGAAGCGAATGCAATCGCGCTGGAGATCGAAAAGCATGCACCGCCGCGCCCGATGACACACGATCTCCTGCGTAACCTGATCGTCGAGCTGGGTGTTCGAGTCGAGCGAGTGGTGGTTACTAGCTTGCGCGACAACACGTTCTTCGCTGTGATCGAAATGCGAAACAGTGATGGAGATCGTCTGGTGCTCGATTCGAGACCGTCCGATGCGATCGCGCTGGCATTGCGAGCTGACTGTCCGATCTTTGTCGACATGGAAGTGATCAAAGCTTCGCACAACACGCTCTCGACTGAAGACAGTGAAGAGCAGGAGATGAGTGCGACTGAAGAAGAATGGCCTGACGTGATCGGCGAGGCCGGTGACTTACCAATGTAGTCTCTGCGCAACCTCTGCGTCCTCTGCGCCTCTGCGGTTAATATCACCACAGAGACGCAGAGGACACAGAGGTTACGCAGAGAAAGGTTAGTTTATGGAGACTTGTTTGCCACTGTGCTGCGAATGGTAATCGCCATCGCCAACCAGAAAGGTGGGGTAGGGAAGACCACTACCGCCATCAATCTAGCCGCCGCTTTTGCCCGCAAGGGACAACGTGTCCTTCTTCTCGATCTCGATCCACAAGCCAACAGCTCAATCTCGTTTCTCGATCCGCGCTCAGTCGAACGCTCGATCTACGAGCTGATGATGGATGGCCAGGCCTCGGTGGAAGATTCGGTGTATCAGAGTCCGGTCGAGAACCTGCACGTCGTTCCCGCAAGAATCAATCTCGCAAAACTCGAAGCCAAACTCGTCGGTGATTTCGACGCGCCTTTCCGGCTCAAGGATCGTCTCGAGCCGTTCCGGCAACAATACGAAGTCATCGTTATCGACACGCCGCCGACGCTCGGTCTAATCACCGTCAACGCGCTCGTCGCGGCTTCACACGTGTTGATTCCGATCCAATCGTCTTACTTCGCACTCGAAGGCACAGACGATCTGTTGGAGACGATCGAGAAAGTCAAAGCGCGTCCTAATCCTAATCTCGAGTTGCTCGGCGTGCTCGTGACCTTGCACGACAAGCGCACAACGCTCGCGCGTGAAGTTCACGAACAAATCAAATCGGTGTTTGGTCCAAAACTTTTCGATACTGTGATCACGAAGAGCGTCAGACTCGAAGAGTCGCCTGCCTACAAGGAATCGATCTTTAGCTTTGCTCCGAACTCATCCGGAGCAATCGAATACGGAAAACTTTGCGAAGAGGTAATTAGCCGTGTCTTCTAAGAGGGGATTGCCAACCGGCCTGCAGATGCGCCATGACGCGCATTACGTCGAAGAACTGTCGCAACACCGGCCGCAGCAGGTCGGCAGGATGATAGCCGTGGACAAGCTGGATCCGAACCCGGAACAGCCGCGCACGGAATTCGGCGATCTCACCGAGCTCACCGCGTCGATTGCCGAGAAGGGCGTGCTCGAACCGCTGCTCGTCAAACCAAATCGACTCACCGGGCGCTGGATGATCATCGCGGGCGAGCGTCGCTGGCGCTCGGCGCAAAAAGCGGGACTGAAGGAAGTGCCGTGTGTCGAGATGGAAGTCGACGAAGGCACGGTCGCGGAGATTGCGCTGATTGAAAACATGCAGCGCAAGGATCTGACGGTCTGGGAAGAAGCCGATGGACTGCTGGCGTTGTGCGAGCGTTTTGGTTACACGCACGATGATGTAGCACGCAAAGTTGGTAAGAGCAGGACGACGGTGAGTGAGGCCCTCGCGATCGCGCGCATTCCTGACGACGTGCGGGAAGTTTGTCGCTCGGCTGATATCAATGCTAAGTCGTCGTTACTTCAGATCGTGCGCCAGCCTGACGACGATTCGATGCGACGGCTCGCGAAAGACATTGCGACGCGTGGCTTGAATCGTAATGACGCGCGGGAAGCGCGACGCCAGGAGATGGGCCCGCGCGTCGTGCCTGACAATAAGCCTTACGTTTTCAAATACGCATCGCCTGAAAAGGATTTCAATATTGAAGTGAAGTTTCGTGCGACGCAGGTGAGCGATGCGGAGGTCGCGCTGATCCTCAGGGCCGTGGCGGATGAGATAGACGAAGTACAGGATGAACAAGATCTTTCTTGATTTACAAGACTTGTTCATCCTGAAAAATCCTGTAATCCTGTCTCTAACTGGCCTGTCGCTTCTTCTCAGCAGCCGCTCTCTTCTGCAACGACTTCGCCCAACGCTCAAACGTCGGTTGCAGCGGCTTGAACAGTTTTGCTCGGAAACTGTGCTTCTTCTCGTTCCACGCCTTCAACTGCTTTTCAGTGTACGCACGCACCGCAGGCTCGAGCTGCGTCTTCTTGAGCGAGTGCTTCAGCGTGATGTGGTAGTGCTGGCCGACTAGTGAAAACACGAGGGCGACGAGATTACTCTTGAACGACATCCGCGGAATGACGCGCTTGTGAAACGGCTTGTCCGGCTGCAACAGGACATTGATTGCGAGCTCGAGCCACGCGCCTTTCGGGCCCTGGCGTGGATGGTAAAGCCCCGGCAGCTCGGTCGCTTGAAACGCGCCTTTGATACGCGGATCGGTGATAAAAGGCACAAGCCGGATTCGCTCGATGCCGCGCGTGTGTTCACGCGGCAGGCTGTCAAAAGCGCTTTCGATCTGTTCGAGCGCGCCTTTCGGCAGCGAACCCTCGTATTGGTTTTCGATACGTATAGCCATGCGAAATGAGTCACTTTAGGGGAAGGCAGTGAAGACGGTCAAGTGAGGGTGTATTAATTTGAAAATCTTCTCAGCGGCCCTCTGCGTATCTCTGCGTTCTCTGTGCGTCGAACAGCCCTTTAACGCAGTGAGCGCAGAGATACGCAGAGGGCCGCAGAGGAAAACTTAAACTTGCTGATCCGTTACGGCGCCGAGGCTCGCACTACTCACGAGCGCCGCGTATTTGGCGAGTACTCCTGTCTTATAACGTGGCTCAGGTGGACGCCAGTTTTCACGCCGTCGCGCCAGATCAGCATCGGAGACATTCACCTGCAACAGCCTGCGCTCAGCGTCGATCGTGATCGAATCACCTTCGTTGACGAGCGCGAGATTTCCACCGGCAGTTGCTTCGGGTGAGACGTGCCCGACGACCATTCCGTATGTCGCACCTGAAAAGCGCCCGTCCGTTATCAACCCGACTGAATCGCCGAGTCCCGCACCGATCAACGCTGACGTCGGCGCCAGCATCTCGCGCATGCCCGGTCCTCCTTTCGGACCCTCGTAACGTATCACCACGACATCGCCCGGTTTGATCTCCGCCGACAGGATCGCGTGCAGACACGATTCTTCTGAATCAAAGACACGCGCCCGTCCAATGATGACTTTGTTCTTGACGCCGGAGACTTTCGCGACCGCACCTTCGACCGCGAGATTGCCACGCAAGATCACGAGATGTCCTTCCGGATAAACCGCATCGCCCCACTGCCGTATCACGTTTTGGTCTTTGCGCGGGGTTTCAGGTACGTCAGCCAGCACCTGCTCGATCGTCTCGCCACTGATCGTCAGTGCATCGCCGTGCAGCAAGCCACGTGACAGTAAAATCTTCATCACTTGTGGGATGCCGCCGGCGTTGTGCAGATCTGTCGCGACGTATCTGCCCGAAGGTTTCAGATCACAAAGCACCGGCACACGTTCTCTGCTTCGTTCGAAGTCGTCGAGCGTGAGTTTGACGCCTGCCGCGTGAGCGATTGCGGAGAGGTGTAAGACTGCGTTTGTCGAACCTCCTGTAGCCATCACCACTGCGATCGCGTTTTCGAAAGCCTCGCGTGTGAGTAGTTGTCGCGGCAGGATCTGTTTTTGTACCGCACGCGCGAGCACAGTAGCCGCCGCTGCTGCGTTCTCGATGACCTCATCACTGTCTGCGGACATAGTCGCAGAGAAGGGAAGTGATAAGCCCATCGCTTCGATCGCTGCTGACATCGTGTTTGCAGTGAACATGCCACCGCACGACCCGATGCCCGGACACGCGTGACGCTCGACTTCAACGAGCTGATCCTCGCTGATCTTGCCCGCGCAAAACTTCCCGACCGCTTCGAACGCGCTCACGATCGTCAAGTCTTCACCCTGCAAATGACCGGGCTTGATCGTGCCGCCATACACAAACAGTGCAGGTATGTTGAGACGCGCGATCGCGATCATCGCGCCGGGCATGTTTTTGTCGCAGCCACCGATTGCCAATAACCCATCGACTGATTGCGCCTGGCAGACAGTCTCGATCGAATCGGCGATGACCTCGCGCGAGACGAGCGAATACTTCATCCCTTCCGTACCCTGCGAGATTCCGTCGCTGACTGTGATCGTGCCAAAGGTTTGCGGCATCGTCCCCGCTTCACGGAGTGTTGTAACTGCGCGCTCGGTGAGACGATTGAGACCAGCGTTGCACGGCGTGATCGTGCTGTAGCCGTTAGCGACTGCGATGATTGGTTTTTGAAAGTCTGTATCTGTAAAGCCGACAGCGCGGAGCATGGCGCGATTTGGTGTCCGCTCCACGCCGCGTGTGATTACGTGACTACGTTGTTTCGAGCTCAATTGCTGGCCTTGTCCACGAGACGGCTTTGTGCGAGCCACGGCATCATCGTACGCAGACGCGCGCCGATGCTCTCGATCGGATGCTCGCGCGCTTCATCGTCGAGTTGCTGAAAACGCGGTCGCCCATTTTTTGCTTCGTTCATCCAGTCGCGCGCAAACGCTCCTGACTGAATGTCTTTTAGCAGGGTCTCCATGCGGCGCTTCGTTTCATCGTTAACAACGACCGGACCACGTGTCATGTCGCCGTACTGCGCCGTGTTCGAGATAGAATAACGCATTTCCGAGATACCACCCTCATAAAGCAGATCGACGATGAGTTTCATCTCGTGTAGACACTCGAAGTAAGCCATCTCGGGTGAGTAACCCGCGTCCGTTAACGTTTCGAAGCCCGCTTTGATCAACGACGTCAGGCCGCCGCAGAGTACTGCTTGCTCGCCGAAGAGATCCGTTTCGGTTTCTTCGCGGAATGTCGTTTCGATGATACCGGCGCGGCCGCCCCCGATCGCTGATGCATAGGCGAGACCGATCGACTTTGCATTCCCAGTTGGATCCTGGTGGAGTGCGAGAAGACATGGAACGCCTGCGCCACGCTTGTACTCATGCCGCACGAGATGTCCCGGCCCTTTCGGCGCCACCATGAACACATTCGCATCTTCCGGCGGCTGGATAAACTTGTAGTGAATCGAAAACCCGTGCGAGAAAGATAGATACTTGCCCGGCGTGATCGACTCGGCGACTTCACGCGCATAGATCTCAGGCGCGAGCTCGTCGGGCACGAGCATCATGACGATGTCTGCCTCGGCAGCGGCCTGTGGGACGTGCGACACCTTCAGACCGGCGCGCTCGGCTTTGTCCCAGGATGGACTGCCTGCACGCAGGCCGACGGTGACGTTGCAGCCTGAATCTTTGAGGTTGTTGGCCTGCGCAAAACCCTGGCTGCCGTACCCGATCACCGCGATCTGTTTCTGGCGAATGAGATCGAGGTTCGCATCTCTGTCATAGTAAATGTTCATGTGTTCCTCTTAAGCTGCGTTCGCGTCTGCGCGTGCAGCCAGCCTGTTGATAGCAATGTGGCCCGTGCGTGTGATGTCGGTGACGCCGATCGGCCGCAGCAGCTCGATAAACGTGTCGACCTTTTCTTTATTTCCGGACGCTTCGACGATGAGTTGAGTGTGCGAGATATCGACCATCTCCAGCTTTTGCTGAGACGGTAATCAGCGCCATTTCTCGTTCGATGTGTGGGCGAGTCGTGACGTCATGAACCTCGCGCACGCGCGCCAGTCGTTCGCATTGTTTGACGATCTGTTGGATCGTGCGTTCATCGCCGCGCGTAACGATCGTGACGCGCGACCAACGCGGATCGAGGCTCTCCCCAACCGAGATCGTCTCGATATTGAATCCTCTTGCGCTGAACAACCCGACGATCCGCGACAACTCTCCCGGCTCATCAGCAACAATTATCGACAGCGTATGCCGCATCTTGTGAATCCTGAAAATCCTGAAATCCTGTCTACGCCTGTGTAATCATCGCGCGCGCATCGCCACCCGCAGGCACCATCGGAAACACGTTCTCTTCCTTAGCCACCACAACATCAATCAAGGCTACTCCGTCATACCGCAGCCACGCCTCCATCACCTCGTGCAACTCAGCCGGACGTTCTACTCGAAACCCCGCCGCACCATAAGCCTCCGCGAGCTTCACGAAATCCGGCGCAACTGAAATATCAACCTCCGAATAGGTGCGGTCGTAGAACATCTCCTGCCACTGCCGCACCATACCGAGGTATCCGTTATTCATGATCAGCACCTTCACCGGCAGATCGTATTGCACCGCAGTCGCAAGCTCCTGGTTGGTCATCTGAAATCCACCATCGCCGACGACAGCCACGACCAGTTGATCAGGTAGGGCAAGCCGTGCGCCTATCGCAGCGGGCAGACCGAATCCCATCGTTCCCAGTCCGCCACTGGTAATCAGTTGTCGCGGTCGCGCGAACGGATAGAACTGGGCCACCCACATCTGATGTTGGCCTACGTCGGTTGTGACGAGCGCTTCGCCGTTCGTCAGACGATGCAGTTCGCGAATGACAGTTTGCGGTTTGATCTGGTTTTGTGAGCCCAAAAAGCGCAGCGGCTGAGACAGTTGCCAACGGCGTATCTGATCCCACCATGACTCGAGCCGCTCCTCGCTTTGCTGCTCGAGTATTGAGAGAAACTGATCCAACACCTGCTTCACGTCGCCGGTGAGCGCGAGCGTTGGCGTTACATTCTTGCCGATGTTTGCCGGATCGATGTCGACGTGGACTACGCGAGCATGCGGCGCGAACGTCGCGAGTTTGCCCGTCACCCGATCGTCAAACCTGACCCCTAGGGCAACCAGTAGATCACTTTCAGCTACGGCCATGTTTGCGGCGTACGTGCCATGCATGCCGAGCATTCCCAGACACATCGGATGCGAACTCGGAAATCCGCCCAGGCCCATCAATGTCGGCGTCACGGGCAGACGCAATAGTTCGGCAAACGAGAGCAGGGAATCGACCGCGCCCGAATTCACGATTCCTCCGCCGACGTATAACACCGGACGCTTTGCGTTCACGATTTGCCCTAGCGCTTCGTGTGCTAACTCCTCGTCGACATTCTCAAGTCGCCTCAAGAACGGAAAACTCACATGGTCCAGACGTGAGTAGTTGGATCTCGCCGCACTGACGTCTTTCGGAATATCGATCACGACTGGCCCAGGCCGGCCCGACCGCGCCAAATGAAACGCCTCACGAACGATTGCCGGCAGATCTCGCGCCTCACGTACGAGATAGTTGTGCTTCACGCACGGCCGCGTGATCCCGACAGTGTCAACTTCCCGAAAAGCGTCAGTGCCGATGAGATGTTTGGGGACCTGGCCGGTTATCACGACGATGGGAGTCGAGTCCATGTAGGCGTTTGCTATGCCTGTCACCGCGTTTGTCGCACCCGGACCAGACGTGACGAGCACAACGCCAACCCGGCCTGTCGCACGCGCATAGCCCTCAGCCATGTGTACTGCGCCCTGCTCGTGTCGTACGAGGTAGTGTGTGATTCGATCGCGCGCCCGCCAGAGCTCGTCGTAAATGTGAAGCACAGCGCCACCCGGATAGCCGAAGATCGTATCGACGCCTTCATGGGCCAGCGCCTGGATCAGCATCTCCGCGCCAGTGGGCGTCTCCGCCGGGGCTGCCGGCCTGGCGGCTCGATTATCGATTTCCTGTTGGGCGATCATGGCTTCGCTCTGGGGCGAAGACTCTAACCCCGTAATTAACTCTTTGTAAAATTTATTCTTTTAAGATAATAATAAGCACGATTCATCGAACGCTGACCGGCAGTGTGGTGATGTTGGATCGGGTCAGTACAGGGAGCGGTAGCGACCTGGTCAAACATGGGAGTCACGAATCATTAGAGATATCGCATACCGATCATGACCAGGTCGCTACTGCTCCCTGTACTGACCCGATCCAAGTGCGATACCGACTTTTGAGGCAAAGCCGCCTATGGAAATGGCCCAACTGGAATACTTCTCGCGAGTAGTGCAGGAAAAGAGCTTTTCCAAAGCTGCCGACAAGGTCTTTCGGACGCAGCCGGCGGTGAGTATCGCGATACGCCGTCTCGAGGAAGAAATCGGCTTGCCGCTGCTCGACAGAACACAAAAGACGCCCGTGCTTACCGAGGCGGGCAAGGTGGTATACGACTACGCGCAACGTATTCTCGGGCTGCGGGATCAGGTGGGGCAGGCGATTGCCGAGATGCAAAGCCTGAAGAGGGGACTGATACGGGTTGGCGCGAATGAGAGCACGTCGCTCTATCTGTTGCCGGAGCTCATTCTGAAGTTTCGCGAGCGGCATCCCGAGGTCAAGGTTGAGATCTCCCGTCTCGTCTCGCATCGTTTGCCGCGTGAGGTGTCGGAGCGAAACCTCGATTTCGCGTTGATGGCTTCAGAGCCGGCCGATCGCGATCTCGAAGCGTTTCCAGTGCTTAAAGATGAGCTGGTCCTGATCATGAGTCCGAAGCATCCGCTCGCTGGACGTCCTTCGGTAAAGATCAAAGATCTTGGGAACGAGCCCTTTGTCGCTCACAACGTGAAGTCCGGCTCTCGTGTAAAAGTGATCGAGGCTTTTGCGCGTCAGCACACGCCGCTTAACATCACGCTCGAGCTCGCGACCATCGAGACGATTAAGCGTTTCGTCCAAAAGCGCGTCGGCCTCGCGTTCGTGCCGCGCATGTGCGTGCGTGAGGAGCTCGAACGAGGAGTTCTGGTGTCTGTTCCGGTGCGAGGCCTGACACATACGCGCACGCTCTGGGCCGCCCACCGGCGCGGCTCCAACTTCTCGCCGGCCGCTGCCGCCTTCCTCGACGTGCTCCGGCAGCACGCTGAAGGTGACGCATGAGTTATTCTGCCGTGGCGATTTGAGCTAAGATGTCTCCGCTCAGTCTGAATTAACGGCAGTATCGTGAACAGCTTTTCACAAACAAAGACCCCTGGCGCCGCGCTCGTTTCCGTTTTCCTCCTTCTCGGGTTCTGCATAAATTCCTTCGCACAATCGCAGCAGCGCGAAAAGCCCAAACTCAAAGACTTTGGATCCAGCCTCAAAAAACTAAAATGGGACCCAGAGAAAAATGAAACGGTAACCACTCAGCGGGCGAGTCGCGATGATGAAGACGTGATTACAATCGAAACCTCGCTGGTAACGTCTGATGTGTTGGTTACTGATAAGCAAGGGCGGCCGGTACGCGATCTCAAAGCGACTGATTTTACAGTCAGCGAAGATGGTGTTCCGCAGCAGATTGGTCACTTCGTGTTGGGAGACAACGTGGGCCTGTCGCGTTCGATCGTGCTGATCATCGATTACAGCCGCAGTCAGTTTCCATACATCGCCGACAGCATTGAAGCCGCCGGTGTTTTAGTGGACCAACTCGGGCCAAAAGACCGGATGGCGATCGTTACTGACGACGTCGATTTATTAGTCGATTTCACCAACGATAAGCGAGAGCTTAAGAGAGGTTTGGAGTCGCTGCTGGAGAGAAACAGGGGAGCTAAAAGTTTTCTCGGAGTTGGTGGTAAACGACCGCGCTTTGGCCGCAGTGCGCAATTCAGCGCGCTGATGGCGACGTTGAATGAGGCCTTTGATGACGAAGATCAAATTCCGGTCATCGTGTTTCAGACTGATGGCGACGAGCTTGAGTTCCTGCGAAACTCCGTCATCGTTCATGAAGTTCCTTCCGGGTTACCGCCGGAGATACTTCGTGAAGTGCAGGAGGAAGTGGAGCAAAAAAGAAGGCTACAACGTTCGCTCATGACCGAGTTCAGTCTTGATGATGTATATCGAGCGGCCGAAAGATCTCGGGCCACTATTTATTCGATCATCCCGCGAACTCGCTTGCTTGATCTCACGCAGGACGAACAGATCAAACGTTTGGCGGCTGAAGACTCGAGGTCTGTGGCGACGTGGTCGGAGGCGTCGTCTGAGAAAATGAGAAACAGTTTCAAGGTACTCGAGGAGCAACGACGAAAGAGACTTACTCCCGAGATTCTGCAAGCGCGTATAGATCAGGAGCTCAAGATACAGCGCTCACTCGTCGACCTGGCAAAGATGTCGGGTGGCTGGGCGGAGTTTTTGGAAACGAAGTCGCAGACAGCGAGTATCTACAACCGCATTCTTGCCGATCTGAACCTGCGCTACATCATCGGCTACTACCCAACCAATAAAAACCACGACGGCAAGAAGCGCCAACTCACTGTGGAAGTAAAAGGGCATCCCGAATACATCATCTCCAGTCGCAAATCCTACTACGCCCCCGGCCGGTAAAATCAGCCTAGCCCGGCAGAAGGTAATTTAAGCAGTTAAGCAACTCTGAATTGGCCCAACAAGGAGACCCACCGAAGAAGCAGCGCTAGAATCTTGGCGTCTGATAATACATATTATGTCGCTTCGTCGCTTCGTCGCTTCGTCGCTTCGTCGCTTCGTCGCTTCGTCGCTT
>JADMIO010606928.1_pt1 | contig 89949 bp, 82 predicted proteins | sample 8958161 | NCBI WGS metagenome assembly JADMIO01 (sample SAMN16585339, study PRJNA669376) | soil metagenome | isolation source: Crop rotation soil | place: USA: Cullars Rotation, Alabama | collected 2011
GCCGCGACTTCAAGTCACGTGAATTCCAAGCTTCGGATCCCACTGTGCTGGAAAGTGTACAACAACATGTATTCAAGCGGAGCACCGTTGATACTTTTTTCTGATACTTCCAACACCAACTATTTAACCGTCCGGCTTAAGCAAAATACAAACTTAACTGCGGCATTGCCAAAGATTGAAAGCATCATTAAAGCAAACAATCCCGGTTATCCTGTCGAATACAAGTTTGTAGATGAAACCTTCGATCAGTTCTTCAAAACAGAATCGTTGATTGGCAAATTAGCCAGTGTATTTGCCATTCTTGCCATCATCATCTCTTGTCTTGGTTTGTTTGGATTGGCTGCTTACACGGCTGAAAGAAGAACAAAAGAAATTGGCATTCGCAAGGTTTTGGGCGCCACGGTGGAAGGTTTGACGGCATTGCTCTCGAAAGACTTTTTGCTATTGGTGTTTATCTCCTGTGTTCTTGCTTTCCCGGTTGCCTGGTGGATGATGCACAACTGGTTGCAGGATTATGAATACCGCATTCAAATGCAATGGTGGATTTTCATTGTGGCCGGACTCGTGGCGCTTTTGATTGCACTGCTCACAGTTAGCTTCCAGGCCATTAAGGCTGCAACCGCTAATCCGGTAAAAAATTTACGAACCGAGTAAAACCATACGAAATGATCAGGAATTATCTTTTGATTGCTGTTAAGCATCTGAAGAAACAAAGAGTATTTTCTTTTATCAACATACTCGGGTTAACGGTCGGCATCAGTTGTTGCTTTTTAATTTTTCTCTTCATCTTGAATGAATTGAGTTATGACAATTTTCACAAGAATGCAAAGAACATTTACCGTGTCATGCGGGTGGGAAAGAACAACGGCGAAAAGCGTTTCGTTCCCTATTTATCGCCTCCTTACGGGCCTGCGTTGGTGAACGATTACCCCGATGCTGTGCAAGCAACAGTGAGAGTTATGCGTGACAACGATTTGATCACTTACGACAACATTTCATTCAACGAAAAGGCAATTTACCTGGCGGACAAAAACTTCTTCCAGTTTTTCGATTTTCACCTTGTCAAAGGAAGTCCTTCTACGGTGTTGAAAGAGCCGAACAGCATTGTTTTGACAGAGACCGCAGCAAAAAAATACTTTGGGAACGACGACCCGATTGGAAAAGTGCTTCAATTCAACAAAGAACAACTGTTGAAAGTAACCGGCATTTGCAACGACGTTCCTGTCAATTCGCATTTACAATTTGATATGGTGATTCCTTTGGAATTGCTGCGACCCATGCAGCCCGATTGGTTTACCCAATGGCCAAACAATGGATTGTTTACGTATGTGCAATTAAATCCGAATGTGGACCCAACGCAATTCCAAAAGCGTTTTCCTGCTTTTATGGACAAATACCTCGGCTCGTACTATGCTTCCGCAGGTTTTAAAATGGACCTTACCATTCAACCTTTAAGCAAGGTTTATTTTACAACCGATGCAATGGATAACGTAAAACACGGCAACAAAAAAATGGTGTACATCTTCATGTGCATTGCCATTCTCATTTTACTTATTGCCTGCATCAACTTTATCAACCTCGCTACTGCAAGAGCAACCGACCGTTCAAAAGAAGTAGGGTTGAGAAAAGTTTTGGGTGCTGTACGCAAGCAACTTGTTAGCCAGTTTATGCTCGAATCGCTCCTGTACGCAACAGTTGCCTGCATTCTTTCAATCGGCTTCGTACAGTTGTTAATGCCGGCCTATGCTGATTTGTTAGGCTATCAGTTGCCATCGTCCTGGACTAATCCTATTGTTTACGTTTTTCTGATTGCGGTTGTTTTGATCGTTGGCTTACTGGCCGGAAGCTATCCTGCATTGTTGCTTTCCTCTTTTTCGCCCATCGAATCGTTGAAAGGAAAATTGAAAATTGGTAAAAGTGGTTCTTTTTTTCGCAAGGCATTGGTGGTTTTCCAGTTTGCAATTTCGGTACTGCTGATTGTCAGTGTAGTTGTCATCATGAGCCAGATGAATTTTATGCGCACCTCAGATCTCGGCTTCAACAAAGAGCAGGCAATGATTGTGCGGTTTGATAACCTCGCTATATCAAGAAAGAAAGCCTTTTTCAAAAGCGAATTGAAGAAGATGCCTGCGGTACAAAGTGTATCGTTAATGTCAGGCGAGCCGGGGGGGTTTCATGATGGTTATGGTTTTGAAGCAGAAGGAAAGTCCGGAGAAAACTTAATCTTTCGTACTGAATTTGCAGATCGGGATTTTGCCAAAACACTCGGATTAAAAATTATTGCTGGCCGGGACCTTTCAGAAAATTTCAAGACAGATTCCTTGCAATCGGTTCTCATCAATCGCACGGCTGCTAATACACTTGGCTATACACCAGAAGGCGCCGTTGGCAAATGGATAAAGAATCTTTCAAAAGATAGTCTTCGAAAAACAATTGTTGGGGTGGTGGAAGATTATCATTTTACTTCCATGAAGAATCGAATTGAGCCTTTGGTCATTTCAGTGGGAACAGACAAACGGCTGGCATTAATTCCCCTGAAGACAAGCCAGCTTCAATCAACGATTGCCGGTATCAAAAAAATATATGCGGCAGCCGCTCCCGATTATCCGTTTGAGTACAGTTTTCTCGATGAACAATTTGATAGAGCTTATAAAACTGAAACCAGGCAACAATCTGTTTTGAGCATCTTTTCCATCATTGCCATCTTCATTGCCTGCCTCGGTCTATTTGGCCTGGCTTCTTATACAGCGGTTAAAAAGACAAAGGAGATCGGCATCAGAAAAGTGCTGGGTTCTTCTGTGCAGAATATCGTGGTGTTGTTGTCGAAAGATTTATTGAAGCCTGTTTTGCTGGGAACATTCATCGCCATTCCCGCAGGCTATTATGCCATGAATAAATGGTTGGAAGGATTTGCTTACCGTGTCGGTTTCCACTGGTGGATGTTTGCCATCGCTGCTGCTGTTGCTGTATCCATTGCGCTATTGACCGTCGGCCTGCAAGCTTTGAAAGCGGCAGTTGCCAATCCTGTTAAAAGTTTGCGTACTGAATAAAATCCTTGCTATGCTCAGAAATTATTTTAAAATAGCATGGAGAAATATAGCAAGACATAAACTATATACGATTATTAATGTCCTTGGACTAGGCCTAGGGGCCTGCGCTTGCATTGTTATCTATCTCATTACAAGATATGAGTTCAGCTTTGATAGTTTTCATCCGGACAAAGAACGTATTTACCGGGTAATGGGAGATGTAACCGAAAACACCGGCAATAAATTACATTTTGCAAAACTTCCATTTGGGGTAACACAAAATGGCAAAACAGCGTTAACCGGTATTGATGCGATAGCCGGTATTATCCCTTATAATGCAAGCATAACTGTTTCCAACACTAATGAGCCTGCAAAACACTTTGAAAGTAGCGCAGCAGGTTCACACTATCTAACAACGGTGATAACCGAGCCGGCGTATTTTGAAATTTTCAGGTACGAATGGCTTGCCGGAAATGCTTCCACTGCTTTAAATACACCTTTGAACGTTGTGCTTACCGAACAAAAAGCGCATCAATATTTTGGCGACCAGCCGTTAAATGAGATTCTCGGAAAGCAGCTTGTATATGACGATTCGTTGATGGTAACAGTTTCGGGTATTGTAAAAGATTGGCGGGGGAATACAGATCTTGGCTTTACCGATTTTATTTCTTCCCCGACGCTTCAAACCGGTTATTTACGAAGCAGAACAAATATGGATTCATGGCAAGTGCCGTTTATGAATACGTGGACGTTTGTAAAGCTTTCGAAAGGAACAACACCTGCAAAGGTGAATGGTCAATTGCAGGCGCTTGTTAAAAAACATGCCGGCAGCGACGTGAAATTAAGTTTATGGCTTGAGCCTTTATCCCATATCCACTTCAATGCCGATGTTGTAGAAAACCCGATAAGAACTGCCGACAAATCTACTTTGTTTAGCCTCATCGCAATAGCGGCATTTATTCTGATTTTAGCTGTTATCAATTTTATCAATTTGTCCACAGCACAATCCATTCAACGTGCCAGGGAAGTTGGTGTACGAAAAGCTCTTGGCAGTAACAGGGCAAGGCTGGTATTTCAATTTCTTACAGAAACGCTGGTCCTGACATTAATTGCTGTTGCACTTGCCATCATATTGGTTAATCCTGTACTTCAAGCTTTTCATTCATTTATTCCTGATGGTGTCCGGTTTCATTTCTATAAGCCATCTACAATCATCTTTTTATCCGTACTTACCATCATTACATCATTGCTTGCCGGTTTATATCCGGCAAAAGTATTATCTGCACATTTGCCTGTTTTAAGTTTGAAGGGGTACGGCACACAAAGAGGTGGGGAAACATGGTTGTTGAGAAAAGTTTTGATTGTTTTTCAGTTCACTATCTCACTTGTTTTTATTATCGGCAGCATCGTCATTGCAAAACAACTTGCTTACACACGGGAAAAAAACCCGGGTTTCAATGCAGATGCCGTCATCACTGTTCCAACACCTCGTGGTGATAGTCTTTCCAAAATTTCGGTGCTTGCTGACAGAATAAAAAAAATAGCTTCTGTTAGCACTGTTGCTTTACAGTGGTTGCCCCCAATGACGGATAATGCAAGAGCAATGCAAATAAAATTCAGGAGCACAGATGAAAAGGAAATTGAAGTTGGACAAGTGGCGGGGGATGAAAATTTCATACCCTTGTACCAAATTAAATTATTGGCAGGGAGAAATCTGCATCGTGCTGACAGTGTAAAAGAGTTTGTGATCAATGAAGCTTTTCTGAAGTTAATGGGCTATAAAAATCCGCAAGATGCAATAGGAAGAATTTTGTACTGGAATGGTAAGCCTTATCCGGTGGTTGGCGTCGTAGCAGATTTTCACACAGCTTCTTTTCACGATCCTATCACGCCATTGTGTATCATCAATAGACCTGAAAGAGAAAGTTCTCTTGCCATTAAACTGACAACAAGCGGTCAACATTCCATCGCCATGCAGGCAACGCTTTCGCAGATAGAAAAGGAATGGAAAAAAATCTATCCTGCAGGAACATTTGCTTATGAATTTTATGATGAGTCGTTAGCAATGTTGTACAAAAGGGACCAGCAAACGGCTACGCTGGTAAACGTGGCTATGCTTATCACCATTTTCATTTCATGCATCGGACTTTTTGCTCTCATACTTTTTACAACGGAAAAAAGAGCCAAGGAAATCAGTGTTCGAAAAATCCTTGGAGCCGGAATCGAAAACATTGTCTTTATGCTGAGCAAAGATTTTGTGTTGCTGGTGATGATTGCTTTTTTTATCGCTTCGCCTGTTGCATGGTATTTTATGGACCAATGGCTCCAAGGATTTACGTATCGTGTTAACATCAATGTCTGGGTGTTTCTTTTGGCAGCAGTCGCTGCCACACTGATAGCGTTGATAACTGTAAGTTTTCAATCCATCAAAGCAGCAACAGCAAACCCTGTGAAAAGTTTGCGAACAGAATGATTTTATGGGTCGCCGGTAGCGAGTTGAGAACGGGAGCAAATAACAACGAACCTCAAGTCTCGAACCTCGAACAAAACATTTTCTATGCTAAAAAATTATTTGAAAGTAGCACTGCGCAACCTTTGGAAGAACAAAGGTTATTCTGCCATCAACATTTTTGGCTTATCTGTCGGATTAGCCACTTGCCTGCTGATAACATTGTATGTATTGGATGAATTGAGCTACGATGTGTACAACAAAAATGCTGGTCGCATTTACCGCGTTGATGCAGATATAAAATTTGGAGGTGATTTGCAGAAGTTGGCGGTTTGTCCCGATCCGTTGGCATTTGCGATGAAGAACGAATATCCCCAAATTGAAAATGCGGTGCGCTTCCGCAATTACGGTTCTTCCGTTGTAAAAAAAGGGGACCAGAACATCAAAGAAGAAAAAATCATTTTCACAGACTCTACTCTGTTCGATGTGTTTACGCTGCCAATGATCGTCGGCAATCCCAAAAAGGCGTTAACCGAACCGAATTCCGTAGTAATAACAGAAACCATTGCCAGAAAATATTTCGGTACCGTCAATGCCGTTGGGCAAACGCTTGTTTTCAATAACAAAGACAATTACAAAATTACCGGCGTTATCAAAGATGTTCCGGAAGCCTCGCATTTCAATTTTGATTTTTTTATTTCATTGGCTGGTGTAAAAGAGGCCAATCAAAACATTTGGGTAAGCTTTAATTTCAATACCTATCTGTTGTTCCGCAAAGATGCCGATGCAAAAGCTTTTGTGAAGAAGTTCGAGGAGATCATGGACAAGTATGTCTTTCCGCAGGGGCAGCAGATCATGCAAATTTCGAAAGAGGACTTTATAAAATCGGGTAACTATATCAACTTTTCACTTACGCCGCTCACCGACATTCATTTGCACTCCGACCGCATTGCTGAATTGGGTCCCAACAGCGATATGCAGGTTGTGTATATTTTTTCGGCCATTGCCATTTTTATTTTGCTCATTGCCTGTGTCAATTTCATGAATCTTTCCACAGCCCGTTCGGCCAACCGTGCCAAAGAAGTGGGTGTAAGAAAGGTATTGGGCACACAACGAAAAAACCTGGTTATGCAGTTTTTATCGGAGTCCATTGTCATGAGTTTTGTTGCTTTTGCGTTTGCCCTTGTCCTTGCGTTTCTATTGTTGCCTTACCTGAATAACCTGGCTGCAAAAAAACTAAGCCTTTCCGTTTTTCAACATCCGGTATTGATTCCTGCACTCGTCTTGTTTGTTCTGCTGGTTGGTTTGGTTGCCGGCTCTTATCCCGCTTTTTATTTATCATCCTTTCAGCCAATCGTTGTGTTAAAGGGGAAATTGGCCGGTGGTTTCAGGCGTAGTTATTTGCGCAGTTCCTTGGTGGTATTTCAATTTTTTATTTCCATTGCGCTTATTGTTGCCACACTGGTTATTTATTCCCAGCTAAAATTTATTCAAAACAAAAAACTTGGTTTTAACAAAGAACAGGTTTTGATTGTACGGGATGCTTATGTTTTGGACAAGCAGGTTGAATCGTTCAGGAACGAGGTGTTGAAATACCCCGAAATGGTATCCGGTACTGTTTCCGGTTATTTACCGGTAGGCAATTCCAGTCGTGATAACGAATCTGTATTTCCGGAAGGGCAAATAACAAACGACAAAGCTGTGTCCACACAATTTTGGCGGGTTGACCATGACTACATCAAAACATTGGGCATGCAGGTTGTGCTGGGAAGAGATTTTAGTAAAGAGATGCTTACCGACAGCACTGCCATCATCATTAACGAAACTGCTGCTAAACTGTTTGGCTTTGGTAACAACGCCCTTGGCAAAAAAATCGCCGAAATAAAAGATATGAAAACGAAAACGTTCAATGTGTATACGGTAATTGGCGTTGTAAAAAATTTCAATTTCGAATCTTTGCGGCAAAACATCGGTGCCTTGTGCATGCACCTGGGTCGGAGCACGGGAAATGTTTCCTTTCGTTTAAAAACAAACGATGTGGCGCAGGCCATTGCCCATGTACAAAATAGCTGGAAGAGGCTTGCACCCAACGAACCATTTGGCTATTCTTTTTTAAGTGAAGATTTTGATAGCATGTATCGTTCCGAACAAAGAGCGGGAAAAATTTTTGTATCATTTGCCGTGCTGGCCATTTTAATTGCCTGCCTGGGTTTGTTTGGATTGGCAACGTTTGCAGCCGAACAACGCACCAAAGAAATTGGCATACGGAAAGTATTGGGTGCGTCGGTTAGCAATATCGTTAACATGTTGTCGAAAGATTTTGTGAAGCTGGTGGTGATAGCCATGTTGCTTGCTTTCCCACTCTCCTGGTATTTTATGAACAAATGGTTGCAGGACTTTGCTTACCGCATTGACCTTGGCTGGAAAATGTTTTTTGTTGCGGGCTTGCTTGCGATCCTGATTGCATTGATAACGGTTAGCGTGCAAGCTGTAAAAGCAGCCATCGTCAATCCGGTGAAAAATTTACGCACAGAATAAAACAGGGAAGCACAAGCCAAAAAGATTTATCTGCGCTGAAAATTTTTTCTCAATAAAATGTTCACCATCTGGTTATCCCTTTGCTGAAACTTTTTGGGCGATAAACCGGTAAACGACTTGATTTCCCTGATAAAATGCGATTGATCGAAATAGCCGTTTTCAAGGCCTATGCAGGTTAGTTTTTTATTTTTTTCCAGTAACTGTTTGGCGGTGCGGTAGAAGCGCAGAATGCGGGTGTATGTTTTGGGTGTGTAGCCAACGTACCGGAGAAATTTTCTTTCGAGGGCTTTGTAATGGATGCCTGTTTCTTTGGTTATCCGGTCTATGGCCTGTATATCCGGAGAATGGTGAATAAGTTTAACGGCAGAAAGTATTTGTTTGCTGTCATATGTTGAAAGAATGCTTGCCAGGAGCATCTTTTCCAGTTCGTTGATCATTCTCTCTTCTGACGCAATGCCGGAAAGCTTTTCAGCAAGAAAGCGAAAGTCTTTTTGCAAAAGACAATCAACAGAAAGGATTTTATTTTGAATTTCCGCCAGTGGCGTACGGGTGTAAGACGAAAACCCACCGGCTTTAAAACGAACGCCAACAACGTGTGCCACAGAGGCAAAGCCAACATGGTAAAACCGGTCTCTTTGCCCAACAATGATGCTTTCTGTGTACCGGTCACCTTCGCCATCAAAGGAGCCCCGAAACCAATGTAAGGCACTACCTAAATTGAAAAGCAATTCGACCCTTCCGCCTGGAATGATCAATTCCCTTTCATTGAGTTCGTGAGGGCTGCATCGCAATACCCAATAGCATTCAATGTAGTCGGCGAGAGGCTTTGCAGGATAATATTCCCTGTAGTATTTCATTTTGCAATGCTGTCTAAAAACTACAATTTTTTCTTATAGCTTAAAGATAGTTTTGTTCAACCATTCATTTGTATGACAAAGCTCACCATCTGCACACTTGTCGTATTGTTCCTTATACGTTGTGCCAGTGCACAACAAAAAGAGCATGAAAAAATCATTACTGCCTTTGTTGGTGCAAAAATTTATCCATCACCGACGGATTCGGCTATTGAAGGCGGCGTTATACTTGTTCAACAGGGAAAAATTATCGCTGTCGGCAAAGCCGGTAAAGTAAAAATTCCAACCGGTGTCCGTCAAATTGATTGCAAGGGCAATGTCATCACAGCCGGCTTTTGGAATTCTCATATTCACCTTACAGAAACCCAGTTTGAAAACGCTGCTCAATTACCTGCCGATTCTCTTGGCAAGCGATTGCAGCGAATGCTTTCCCTGTATGGATTTGTCTATGCCTTTGACATTGGTTCTTTCCCCGAAAACACTGCTGCAATTAAAAAAAGGATTAGCAGTGGTGAGATATTGGGTCCTGCTATCTTCACAACCGGTTCTCCTTTTGTGCCTCAGAACGGAAATCCCTTTTACGTTGCGCCGGTACAATTGCCACAGCTTACATCCAGCGAACAAACAAAAAAAGAGATAGCGCATCACATTCAACAAGGTGCGGATGGCATAAAGCTTTTTACCGGGTCGCCGGTTGCACCCGATAAAGTTTTATTCATGCCCGTTGCGATTGCGAAGCAAGCTGCCATCACTGCGCACCAACGCAACAAACCCGTGTTTGCACATCCAACATCAAACGGCGGTGTGGATGTTGTGCTGCAATCGGGAATTGACATTTTAGCCCACACCACTCCCGATGGCGGAGAGCCCTGGTCGCCTGAATTAGCACAGAAACTTGTGGCATCCAATGTTTGTTTGATTCCCACTGTCAAGCTTTGGAAATGGGAGTTGTACAGAAAAAACATTCCCGGGAGCTACCTTCAAAAGTTTATCAATTTAAGCGTGCAACAATTAAAAGCCTTCAGCAGCGCAGGTGGGAAAGTATTGTTTGGAACCGACGTTGGTTATATGACTGATTATAACCCTTCGGATGAATATGATTACATGCAAAAAGCCCAACTAAGTTTCAGGGATATTTTGGCAACGCTGACAACAACACCTGCGCAAAAATTCAGACAGTACCATCACACTGGTAAAATTGTGGTTGGCAGGGATGCGGACCTGGTTATTTTACACGAAGACCCTGCAAATAATATCCGGTCTTTTGCCAATGTAAAAGCTGTTTACAAAAAAGGAATCAAAATTTATTAAGCTATCCTATTCCTACGCAATTCCTCCCGAAACCGGACAACAATTGTATCAAAACCGGACACCTCGGAATCTCAGTTCAAAACAAGTGCTTGTTTTTCAAGGTCTCAGAAAATTGGTACAGATTTGTTTTCAATAGCACCGCCATCCGGCAAACTGAAAGCATACAATATGATCGAACTGCAACACATCTCCAAATGGTACAACGTAGGAGGGAGGCCCAACTTCATTTTGAAAGACATTAATATAAAAATCGAAGAGAAAGAATTTATTTGTATCATGGGACCTTCAGGTTCCGGTAAAACCACGTTGCTAAACATCATCGGCATGTTGGATACCCCCTCCGAAGGCGAATACCTTTTCATGGGTCAATCGGTATTTACATTAAAAGAAAAACAACGCACCGATTTATACAAACGAAACATTGGCTTCATCTTCCAGGCTTATCACCTGATTGATGAATTAACGGTTTATGAAAACATCGAAACGCCGTTGTTGTATCAGAATGTAAAGTCTTCCGAACGAAAAGCGATGGTGAGTGATACGCTTGACCGTTTCAACATTGTGGGAAAAAAAGATTTGTTCCCGGCACAACTCTCCGGCGGGCAACAACAATTGGTAGGCATAGCCCGTGCTTTGATTGCCAAACCGAAATTGTTATTGGCCGACGAACCGACAGGCAATCTAAACTCAAAGCAAGGTGAAGAAATTATGCAGTTGTTCAAAAAAATAAACGAAGAAGACGTCATCACGATTATACAAGTAACACATTCTGAAAAAAATGCAGAATACGGGAACCGCATTATTAACCTGCTTGACGGAAGAATTGAGCAGCCGATAAAGTAGAACATGAGTTTATGAAACCTGTCGCACTTTTAGGGGTCATCTTTTTTGGATTGGCGCAGTTGAAATCGGCTGCGCAAAAATTTACGCTGCAACAATGCATTGATACGGCCTTGGCCAAAAACATTCAGGTGAAGCAAAATAAATTGCTGGTAGAAACAGCCGAAGTGACCTGGAAGCAGGCCAAACAAAATTTGTTGCCCGACCTGAATGCCAACTTGAATCACGGCCTCAACCAGGGAAGAAGCATTGACCCGTTTACCAACACGTACGTTAACCAATCCATCAATTATGCCGGCTATGGCCTTAATTCCGGTGTGGTGCTGTTCAACGGCATGAACCTGCAAAACACCGTCAAACAAAATGCTTATGCTTACGATGCATCCCGCATGGAATTGCAACAGGCAAAAGACAACCTGACGCTGAATGTGATACTGGCTTATTTAACGGTGCTGAATAACGAGGACATGCTGGCTTCATCCGTCAAACAAAAAGAACTAAGTGCCGAACAACTGAAAAGACTGGAAATCCTGGACAAACAAGGTGCTATCAGCCCGGCACAAGTGGCCGATGTAAGAGGGCAAATGATGAACGACGAGCTAACAATTTTAAACTTGAAGAACCAACTGGAATCATCCAAACTTACCCTGTCGCAATTGATGAATGTTCCTTACTCAGCTTCCCTCGCATTGGAACGCATCAACGCCGATGAATTTTTAACCAATTACGCAAAGAGCAGCGACGAAGTTTACCAAACCGCCTTGCAACAATTTTCATTAATCAAATCGGTTGAGTTGCGAAAGAAGAGTGCGGAATACGCCTACAAAGCTGCCAAAGGTTCGTTGTACCCTTCGCTGGTATTGAGTGGTGGCGTACAAACAAACTATTCCAGCATAGCACAAAATGCAACCGGAAAAATTCCGTACAACGAACAAATACAAAACAACATCTTTTCCACTATCAACCTGGGGTTGCGTATTCCCATCTTTAATTCTTTCCGTACGAAGAACAACATCCGGTTGGCTGACATAGCCGTTCGAAATAGCGAGCTGGTAGAAGAAAGCACCCAAACGCAATTGCGTCAACAAATTGAACAGGCGCACTTGAACATGACCAATGCCTATGAACGTTACAAAACCCTGGTGCAACAGGTAGATGCTTATACAATTGCTTACAAAGCGGCCGAAGCAAGGTTCAATGCAGGTGTCGGCACTTCGGTAGATTATTTAATTGCCAAGAACAACCTGGACAGGGCTAATATAAATTTAATCGGTGCGAAGTATGATTTTGTGTTACGAAAAAAAGTGCTGGATTATTATCAGAATGTGAATGCGGTGAAGTGATGGAAAAGGGTTTGGCCTTAGCGTTCCGGCGGCATTCTGAAATGTTGTTACACGAGATCGTTTGGCACTGATTGCCATCCGAAATTAATTGATAATATCTCCTTTGTTATTGGCCAGCTTTTCGTGCCATTTTTTGAGTTCCTCCGGTGTTATTCTCACCCAATCCGATACTTCGCCAACGATTTTCAACGGCGCTTGTGTGCGATATGACCGTGTGGGATTGCCGGGAAATTTTTTGTCTGTCACGTTCGGGTCATTCTCAAAGCTCCCTGTCGGTTCAACGATGTAAACACGTTCACGTCCATCGCCTTTCGCTAATGCCGCAGCAAGTCCCGCACCATTCACCAGGGCTGTAAAATAAATATGATTCATGATGATTTCTTGCTTGTAATTAGACCTTTTCCCGGCTGTCAGCAAATCGCCAACCTGCAAATCTGCTTTTGTTCCGTGATAAAAAGGACCTTTGTCAGAAGGTTTTTCCTTAAACGAAATGGCTAATTCAGCATTCTTTTTTGCGTTGGCAAAGTCGCCCAGGTCCTCGTAGCATTTTGCAATGTTTAAATACAGAGAAGGAAACGCACTCTTCACCGCTTCATTATTTATTTTTAATGCAGCCTGCAAAGATGTTTCGAGCCATTTTAATTTGTCGGGAACTTTGTTTTGATGACGGGCCACGTAATAAGCGGCAATAAATTTTTCAAAGTCGTTTGTGGTTTCGTTCCAGGCTTGACCAAATAGCCTGTTTGCTTCTTCCGGTTTGCCTTTTTCTTCCATGTCCATCCCTTGCACACAGAGCTGAACAATCTTGTTGTTTGGGTTGAATTCCATTTTTTAATTATTCCGTCTCTCAATTAGTGTATGATCAATTTGGTAGCCCGGTCTTAATTGTTGCGCTGCTTCACAACCCCAAAGCATTGGCGATGTGACTGCATTCATAGAATGTTCAGCCGGTGACCAATGCTCATAAATGTACAAATGTTCATTGATTGTTTGTGGGTCGCACCGCCATTTGCGCCAATGCAATGTTAGTAGCCGTTTTTCGTCTGCCCGTTTTTAAGCACTTTAATTTTTGTATAGCGAAATACAGTTGCAGGTTTGGGGTCACCTTTAGCTGGATTGTAACCAGTTGGATAGCCCGCATAGCAAACAATTTGCCCTGTCACCTGAATTTGCAAAGGAAGATTGTCACCTTTCCATAGCTTTTCTGCGTTAATTAGCTTGTCGTTTGCCGGCTCCAAATAATAATACTCTCGAGCTGTATCTGATGTAGGTTTTGTATCGCTCCATTGGGCACAAGTGCAGCCAATGGCATTGTAGGATAAATTTAAAGTCGTGTCGTCCTTTGGCGAATAATCAATGTCCTTCTTAAAGACATCAAGTTTTGTATAACGAAAAACTTTCGCTTTATCCAAATGCTCCTCCGTTTCTTCTGTGCCCTTAGGATAGTCGGGCTTTACATAAAACTGTCCGGTCACTTTTATAAAGTGGCGGGAGGGGTCAAAATAGAGAGGCGCTTCTAATTCTGGTGTTGCAGGATCAATAAAAATGGTGTGCTTGTCTAAATCTTTGTCGTGATATTTTTCTAAATCTTCGGGTGTCACCCAGTTGGCACATGCACAACCAAAAACAATGTAATGAAGTTCTAATGTTTCTGTCTTGCCCGTTAACGTGTTGGTCGGGTCGGACATATCTTTTTTCCTCGTCACCTTAACGAGGGTACTGCCACCTTTAGCAGTTTTATTTTCTGTCTTGCCGGAGTTTGATGAACAAGCAATGAGTAGGAAAAGTATCGGTAAAACTTGTTTCATTATGAGAGGCTGAATAAAATGGCTACTAACTTGTGAATTTACGACACAGTTTTAATTTGTCAACAAGAAGGAACATGGTTTTTCAAGGTTTTAGTCTTCGCCACACCCAATTGTTATTGTGCCAATCCACCACGTAAGGTTTCGTAAAAACCTCTCTATTCGCCGTTCATAAACTTGCCTGCTTCCACCGTCCGCTCTTTATATACCCGAATGAAAAGGTAAACAGTATCGTCCAGTAAATTAGCTCCGCCGCCCAGCCCCAGGTAATGGAAAGGTTCTTTACCTCCAATACAGCGTACACATAAACGCAGTAAACAACAATGGCAACCACCTCAATTAAAAATGTAATAAAGCTTTTGCCAATACCTGTAACCGAATTTAGCCACACAACACCGGCCGAAGCAAAAACCAATGCAAGAGCCACAATCCGTAAAGTAGGCGTTCCCTCTTCAATAAAATTTTCACCCTGCCCAAAGATGGAAAAATAAACATGCGGAAAAAGGTTGAGCAAAACACAGATAACAAAAGACAGCGCCATGCTTAACAACATGATTTTTGTGATCAATGGCACCACCTGTTCTTTCTTTCCCTGCCCGATAACGTTGCTTACCATGCTGTTGGCCGACGACGCAAAGGCCCAATTGAACACACCAAAAAAGCCAAACACATTGCGCATGGTGTTGGAAATGGCAAGGCTGGTTTTTCCGTGATGTTCTACCAGCAAATAAAAGAAGAACCAACTGGTAATGCTTATGGCCATTTGAAAGATCAACGGGCCCGATAATTGTAAAATGCGCAACGAAACTTCTTTGTGAAATTTCATGTTCTTGAAAAGAGAAAATTGCCTGCTGATACCTTTTGCGTGAATAACCAAATAAATAGCAAACATGCCTGCAAATTCAGCAATCACCGATGCCACCGCAGCACCGTTAAAGCCTATTTTGGGAAAGCCTAATTTTCCAAAGATGAGCGTATAGTCGAAAAATACATTTGCTAGTGCTTCTGTAGCCGTACCGATAATTAAAAGATTACTCCGGTTGATGCCCACCAGCAGGGCATTGCGCATTTGATAGATGTACAGAAAAGGCAAACCCCAAATACGGATGCGCAAAAAAAAGCTCACTTCATCGTAAATAGCTGAGGAGTGAATTGCTCTCTTTAAAAGGGTGGGTGCAACAAAATATGTGAACAAAATACCGCTGGCACCAATGCAGAGCGAAATAAAAATACCCTGTTGAAAAATGGTCCCGATTTCTTTCGGTTTGTTCTCACCTGCCCGACGCGAAATAAAAGCCTGCATGCCGTTGTTGAGGCCAAAGCCAATACCACCAAAAATTAAGTAATACACACCCGTGATACTTGCCGCCGCCAGGGCATCTTCGCTCAGGTGGCCTAAAAAAATGGAATTGGTAACAAAATTGAGTTGCGGCACAAACAGGGCCAGTGAAATTGGCAATGCAATCCGTAAAATTTCTCTATACGAAGTTCCTACCTGTAAGCCCTGCGCCATAAAAACCAAGCAAGCTACTTTCTTTTTCTCTATGCAAACTCCGTTACTTTGCAAAAAACTATGTTTTGAAAACCCTATTCGATATGCGTTCCCTCAAAGAAATCAGCCATGAGCATACCTTGTTGATGGAAGTTGGAAATGATTGTTGCAGTTATGCTTTCTTTCACAAGCCATCCAATCGAATTGATCGATTGCAGCTTCGTTCTCTTAACGAAACTGCAATCACAGAACAACTCGCAGAAATCATCCGGTACTTAAAAGAAGTGCCGGTAGGAGATGTAGTGGTGTGCTCAGCCTTTCCACAGGCATTGCTGGTACCGAATAAGTTTTTCAAGGAAGATTATTCTTGTCTCGACCTTGTTTACGAACTGCCTGCACAGGAATACCTGCACGATAGCATTGCAGAATGGCAAATGGTGAATGTGTATGCGCTGCCGAAAGCCCTTTACGATACCATTCAGGCAGAGTACACGAATGTGCAGTACTATCATGCTTACACACCAACCATCAAAATTTTTAACGGCTATGTAGCCGATAATCAATTGTGCATTCATTTCACATCGCGGTATTTCAGGGTGTTGCTGAAAAAAGATACCGCCGTTCAACTGGCACAAACGTATTATTATAAAACGCCGCTTGATGTGGTCTATTACCTGCTGAAAATTTGTAACGAATTTGGTTTAGCGCAGCAGGATGTGCACCTGGTTCTGTCAGGGCTGGTTGAAAAGGCTTCAAAGATGTTTACCGATCTTGAGCAATACTTCACGCATGTGCATTTTGCGCATCCGTCCGAAATCGCCTTGCCCGACAACGTGCATCCACATTATTTTTTTACTTCGCTTTACAACCTGGCATCATGCGTATCATAAGCGGACGATTGGGAGGCCGAAAAATTCATCCACCTGCACAAATGCCTTTTACAAGGCCCACGACAGATATTGCCAAAGAAGGTTTGTTCAACATTTTACAAAACAATCTTGATTTTGAAGAATTAAAAACCCTGGATTTGTTTGGCGGCACCGGGAGCATTAGTTATGAATTAGCCTCAAGAGGTGCGAATGACCTGACCATCGTGGAAAAAGACAATCAAATGGCTTCCTTCATTAAAAAGGCAGTTACGGATTTAGGGATTGAAAATTTGAAACTGGTGCGTTCCGATGTTTTTCGCTTCATTGAAACTTGTCGCGAAAAATTTGATTTCATCTTTGCCGGTCCACCCTATGCGTTGACAACGATTGATGATTTGCCGAAGATGATTTTTGAAAAAGGCTTGTTGAACGAGAACGGATGGTTTGTGCTGGAGCATACACCACGCAACAACTATCAAAGCTTCCCGCATTTTCTTCGGGAAAAAAGTTACGGCACAACCGTATTTTCATTTTTTGAAATGTCGAAGAAGGAGGAATGATCTTATGTTGCCGGCATTTGCAATTCTAATCATCGTTCCTTGCAGTGTAAGTGGTGTCTTCAGCGTCATCGCAATTTTGTACATTCTTATCGCTATTCAGCAACAGTCTCACCCTCCTGTCCCTCTGGAGGCAGCACACAGACCTCGCTTTTGTAACCATTCAACTAAACAAAGGTCTCTTCCTTGTCATCCCGAGGAGCTAGGGATTTGTGCCCTGCATTATAAACGACCAATGCTAACGGTAAAACCGATGGCATCATTTCTTACAAAGCAACCCACAGATTCCTTCTTCGTCCGAATGATAAGTGAGAAAACATTTGTTCGTAATAGCCTTTTACTCTTTAGAGAGCAGCCCTTAAAAAGAGCAAAAAGCTTTCAATCAAGAAGCAACGAGCTTTCTTCACGATTCACTATCGCCTATTCGCTATGACAAAAAAACATGCCCGTAAACTCTATAATCAAAAACGTTTGGCGCTTTCCTACACCGAACGGATGAAGTGGGATGATCTTATCCTGATCAACTTTCAAACCATTGACTTTCCTTTTTTGGAATTTGTGTTGAGCTTTTACCCAATGGAAGAAAAGAACGAAGTGAACACTTTTTTGCTGACCGATTATTTGCATTTTAAAAATCCATCACTGCAAATCTGTTATCCCAAAACCGATTTTGCACATCACACCATGCAAGCCGTTGCCTGCGGTGCCGATGCCGCTTTCGAAGGAAATGCGTTCAACATCCTGGAACCGGTTACCGGCGAAATTGTACCGGCAGAAAGACTTGACCTCGTGATTTTACCGCTTTTGACCTGCGACCTGCAGGGCCATCGCGTCGGGTTTGGCAAAGGGTTTTACGACCGCTACTTAAAAGATTGCCGCAAAGATTGCATCAAAGTGGGAGTGTCTTATTTCGAACCTGTAGAGCACATCGAAGACACCCATGAATTTGACGTACCTTTAGATTTTTGTATCACACCGCAAAAGGCCTATGTTTTCTAATTGGTTTTTGAAGTCGTTTCGCATCTTGTTACTTCCCTTTGCTTTGCTGTTTGGTCTCGTTGTGGCGATACGCAATTGGCTTTACGATAAGAATATTCTCAAATCAACATCGTTTGGTTTACCCTTGATTGATGTTGGCAACCTCTCTGTCGGTGGCACGGGCAAATCGCCGATGGTTGAATTTCTGTTGTTGCATTTAAAAAGCCGTTACAATGTAGCAGTGGTCAGCCGTGGCTACAAACGAAAAACAAAAGGCTATGCATTGGCAAACCAGGCTTCAACGGCCATTGAAATTGGCGATGAGCCTTTGCAGTTCTATAAAAAATTTCCCGATGTCCCTATTGCCATCGGCGAAGAACGCTTGGTAACCATTCCCCAGCTACTACACGACAAACCCGATACACAGGTTATCGTTCTGGATGATGCATTCCAGCACCGGGCTGTTCGTGCAGGGCTGGATATTTTACTTACCGATTACGGCAATCTTTTTACACGGGACTTTTTTTTACCAACCGGCGATTTGCGTGATGCCCGCAGTTCTTACAAAAGGGCAAAGATTTTGGTTGTTACCAAATGCCGGCCGCAAATGACCGAAGAAACAAAGCAGGCGTTGGTAAAAGAAATTGATCCGCAAAAAGAGCAAACGATATTTTTTGCAACCATCGCTTACGGCATGCCTTATCACATTCTCAACCGAAGCTTTTACAACATGGATGAAGAAACAGAAGTGTTGTTGGTGACAGGTATTGCCAATCCCAGACCCTTGAAAAATTTTTTGGAAGAGCGGTTGCAAACTTATTACATGATGCACTACAACGACCATCATATCTTTTCCATTGACGATTGGCGTGACATCAAAGAACAGTTTGAAAAAATGGAAACCGAAAGAAAAATTATCTTAACAACAGAAAAAGATGCAATGCGGCTCTTAAAATTTAGCAATGATATAGATGGCATGCCGCTTTACGTCATACCCATTGAACATAAATTTTTATTCAATGAAGAACAGGCTTTCTTAGCCGAAGTAACCGGCTTTATTGAAAATTTTAAACTTCCCACACAACATGGCACATAAGCACAACAAAAAAACAGAAAAGAAGAAGCACAAAAGCAGGGCCGACGAATACAAAGGCGTTTTGGAAATTACCCGTTCGGGAATGGGCTTTGTAGTGGTGGAAGGGTTGGAGACCGATATTCTTGTTCGTCCTTCCGATTTCAACTCGGCCATGCACGGCGATACGGTTCGTGTACGCTTAAAAGAAGACCGCGGCGGCCGGCGAAAACAAGGTGTGATTGTAGGTGTTGCCGAACGCAAGCAATCGGAATTTGTCGGAAGGCTGGAGATGAACAAAGGCTTTGCCTTTTTTGTTGCCGAAGGCGATAAAAGAACACCGGATATCTATATACCGGAAAAATATTTCAACGACGCAAAAGAAGGCGACCGTGTTGTTGTTCGGGTAAAAGAATGGGATAACGAAGGCGGCCGGCGGCCCCTTGGCGAAGTAGTGAGCACTTTGAATGCAGAAGATGTAAATGATATTGCCATGAAGGAAATTCTGTTGGAGGCTGGTTTTCCCATTGAATTTCCTGATGAAGCCATGGAAGAAGCGCATCGCATACCGGACACGATTGAAGAAGCCGAAATCACAAAGCGCCGCGACTTTCGGGAGGTGTTGACATTCACCATTGACCCGACCGATGCAAAAGATTTTGATGATGCGCTGTCCATTCGTGTATTGAAAAACGGGCATTACGAAATCGGCGTTCACATTGCCGATGTGAGCCATTATGTTGAACCGGAAACTTCGCTGGATGAAATTGCCTACAAAAAAGCAACGTCGGTTTATTTGCCCGACAGGGTAAACCCGATGTTGCCCGAACGAATCTCCAATGAACTTTGTTCGCTTCGGCCAAAAGAAGACAAACTTACTTTCTCGGCTGTTTTTGAAATGACGCCGAAAGGCGTTGTCAAAAAATATTGGCTGGGCAAAACAGCTATTCATTCCAACCATCGTTTTACATACGACGAAGTGCAGGAGATCATCGAAAAAGAAACAGGCATTTATTCCGATGAAATTTTATTGCTGAACAACATTGCACAACGCCTGCGTAAAAAACGCTTTGATGCCGGTGCAATCAACTTCTCCAGCACGGAAGTGCGTTTTAAACTGGATGAAAAAGGCAAGCCGGTTGGCATTGTGATCAAAGAAAGCAAAGAAGCGCACCAGTTGATTGAAGAATTCATGTTGCTGGCAAACAAATACGTAGCGGAACATGTCTCCAAAATTGAATTGAACAAAAAGCCGGTACCTTTTCCGTATCGGGTACATGATTTACCCAGCGAAGAAAAGTTGTTGCCTTTTATTGCCTTTGCCCGAAAATTCGGACATAAGTTCGATACGTCTGCACCCGAAAAAATTGCCGAATCGTTCAATCAAATGTTGAAGGATGTGGAAGGAAAGCCGGAACAGCATGTGTTAGAGCAATTGGGCATTCGCACCATGGCGAAAGCGGTTTATACAACCGACAATATCGGGCACTATGGTTTGGGGTTTGAAAACTATTGCCATTTCACATCGCCCATACGCCGTTACCCCGATGTATTGGTGCACCGTGTGTTGGAGCAGATCTTGAAAAACAAAGTGAAACCAGACAAAAAGATGGAGCAGAAGTGCAAACATTGCAGCGAACGTGAACGGGCTGCGATGGATGCCGAACGTGCTGCCAACAAATACAAGCAGGTAGAGTACATGCAAAACTTTTTGGGTGAAGAGTTTGAAGGCGTGATCAGCGGTGTGGCAGCCTTTGGTTTTTGGGTGGAAACAGTAGAGCACAAATGCGAAGGCATGGTGAGCATTACATCCTTAGCCGAGTATGATGAATTTCGTTTGGTTGATACCGATTATAGTTTGGTGGGAATGCGTAGCGGAAGAAGGTTTCGGATGGGAGACAGGGTGCGTATTAAAATAATTGCCGCCAACCTGGACAAACGGCAATTGGATTACGAATGGGTTCTGACGGCTGCCGTGGAAGAAGGAGAAGAAAGAACGGAAGAAAAGCACAAACACAAACCAAAACGTAAAAAGAAAAAGAGCACAGAATAATGCACACATTTGAAGAATTATCGAAGCAATTCAATGAAAAATTCAACACAGCGCATTTCCCAAATGAGCCCCATACATTGTACGGACCCAATAACTACTTCTTAAAAATAGGAGGGAAGCGGGTCCGCCCCGTGATGTGTTTAATGGGGAATGAATTGTTTGATGAAATAAAGGAAGACGCCTGGGATGTTGCCACAGCCATTGAACTCTTTCACAACTTCACCTTGATTCACGATGACATTATGGACAAAGCACCGTTGCGTCGCGGTATGCAAACGGTGCACGAGAAATTCGGTGAGAGCACGGCATTGCTTGCCGGCGATGTGATGCTGGTGGTGGCCTATGAGTATTTGAACAAAGTTTCCTCAACCTACTTGCGGACCATCATCAAGCTTTTTAACAATACCGCCAAGGCGGTATGCGAAGGGCAGCAATTAGACATGGATTTTGAAAAGAGGGAGGGAGTTGACTTTACTTCGTACGAGAACATGATCAGCCTGAAAACTTCCGTGCTGCTGGCCGCCAGTTTAAAAATGGGAGCTGTTTTAGGCGGGGCTTTGGAACGGAACCAAAACCTGGTTTATGAATTCGGAAGAAAATTAGGATTGGCCTTCCAGGTGCAGGACGATTACCTGGATGCATTCGGCGACGCGGAAAAATTCGGAAAACAAATTGGCGGCGACATTAAAGCCAACAAGAAAACATTTTTGCTGATTCATGCATTGGCAACCGCATCTTCGTCGCAAAAGGAAAAACTATCGCTTTTGTTAAAGGGGAACGAGCCCAATAAAGTTGATGAAGTGCTCACAATCTTTAAAGATTGTAAAGTAGATGCCTGGGCTGCGGAACTAAAAGAAAAATATTTAACCGAAGCCTTGAAACACTTGGATGATATTGCTGTTCTTTCGAAACGAAAAATCCAGTTGAAAGAGTTAGCGGAGTTTTTGATTCAACGGCAACATTAGCGGCCCATCCCGTCCTTATTGGTAGGAAGGCCACCGCTACCAGCCCCTCTTACACAATCATTCATTAAACAAATAAAAAACTATCAACAAATCTTTCTGGGAGCTTTTTGTATCGTCAAATAAGCTGGCCTTTGTGCGGTTGTGAAGCATCTCAACCGGAGGATTTTGGAGAGGCTGCTCAAACAAAAACGCCCGGCTTTTACCGGGCGCCTTTGTTGTTTGATAGAGAATAAACGAATGGTTTAACTACACTTCGTTTATGAGAAAAATATAACAACACAGGAAATAATAATAGCGATGTCAATCAGGATGCTCAGTGCAAAATTGGGTATGGTAATTCGGGTTGGCATGGCGGCGAGGTTGGTTACCAGGGCAATGGCCATGGACACAATACCGGCCATAAACAGCACGAAATTTGGTCCGGCTGCTAAAGTAACGGCAACTGTAATTGGCGTTAAAATACAGCCATGTGCTGCCAGGATGATTCCCAGCCACAAGAGGCGGTTGTTTTCCTGGTTTTTGCAATAAGTAATGAATCTTGCCCACAGTGAAGTTCTTACGGAAACTTCCGAATACGTTTGATGAATTGAGGGGTTGATGATCGTTTGCATTTTCGTTTCAATTTTGTTGCACAAAGTTTATTTTTACCAATCATGTCAGGCCTGATGTATGTAAGTGCAAAGGCTGATTTTTATCATTTGCATTTTATTAAATCACCAAAACCACGATAATGGCGAATCATCTCTTTCGCAAAAAATCTGTATCCGCTATTTTACACGAAGCCGAGCAAGGATTAACCGATAGTCATGGTCACACAGAAAGCATGAAAAAAGTGTTAACAGTAAAAGACCTCACTTTTTTCGGCATCGCGGCTGTAATTGGGACAGGTGTTTTCACCGCCATTGGTTCGGCTTGTTTTAAAGGCGGGCCGGCTGTAATACTGCTTTTTTTAATTACCGCTGTTGCCTGTGGCTTTGCCGCTTATTGTTACGCCGAATTTGCATCCATGGTCCCGGTTTCGGGAAGTGCTTACACGTATTCGTATGTGGCCTTTGGCGAAATCTTCGCATGGATTATTGGCTGGGACTTGCTGATGGAATATGCCATTGGTAACATCGCTGTAGCCATCTCGTGGAGCCAGTATTTTGTAAGGGTGCTGGCAGGTTTCAAGGTCCATGTGCCGGAGTGGATGACGATGGATTATTTTTCGGCGCACAATGGTTTCGACAAAGCCGTTGAAGCATTGGGAAAAGGAACTGCGCTGAAAGATTTGGACGACAACGTTCGCAATGCTTACAATGCCTGGCGACATGCACCTTCACTGGGCAGTTTGAAAGTAATCATGAACGTGCCGGCTTTGCTGATTACGGCCATCATAACTTACATCGTTTACATTGGCATTAAGGAATCGAAGCGGGCCAATAACTTTTTTGTCTTGATAAAACTCGCCATCATCTTACTGGTAATTGTTGCCGGTGCTTTCTTTGTGAAACCGGGCAACTGGACGCCGTTCATGCCCAATGGTTTTAGTGGCGTATTGAGCGGCGTGTCGGCAGTGTTCTTTGCTTACATCGGCTTCGATGCCATTTCTACAACCGCCGAAGAATGCAAAAACCCGCAACGGGATTTGCCAAGATCCATGTTCAATACCTTAATAATTTGCACGGTGTTGTATTGCATTTTGGTATTGGTGTTGACAGGCATGATACCCTTTACAAAATTTGAAAATGTCGCCGATCCACTGGCATTTGTTTTCCAAACGCAGGGCACGAAGTTTAGCAACTGGATGGCAGGCATCATTTCGGTAAGTGCCATTTTTGTGATTGCGTCGGTATTGCTTGTTTACCAGTTGGGCCAACCAAGAATCTGGATGAGCATGAGTCGTGATGGTTTGTTACCACCTGTTTTTTCAAGGTTACATCCAAAATTCAGAACACCTTCGTTTTCCACCATCCTCACCGGTTTGTTCGTCGCCATTCCGGCGCTATTTCTAAATCTTGACGTGGTAATTGCTTTAACCAGTATCGGAACGTTGTTTGCCTTTGTATTGGTTTGTGGTGGTGTGCTTGTATTGCAAAGCAGGCCCAATCGCCCCGAATCAAAATTCAAAGTTCCCTATATCAACGGTAAAATGATTGTGCCTCTTTTGCTGATAGCAGCCATTGTTATGGTCATCTTCATTGACCGGTCGTATATGAGCGACAAAGTTTCGGTACAATCCAATTATGCGAAAAACGGGCAACTGGCTGTCATCAACACATCTGAATTTATGGTAGATAGCGCCACGGTTTCGTACGGAATTGCTGGCGGAAAAACAGAACAGCAAACATTCACCAATGTGAAAGCCGGTGACACGGTTCGTGCACAGATCAATGGCGCAGATTCACTAACCGAAGCATCAGTGGTAAAAGGGTCCATTACGTCAAAAGCATTTGACGCCGAAACACCGGGCCTGCATTACATCAAAACTTTACTAAAGCCGGAAGGGATCCCGATGGCCGTTTTCTGGTTGGTGGTGATTGTCATAACGTATTTAGCCTTTACAAAAAATCTTTCACTGATACCCGTACTTGGATTGATTAGCTGCTTTTACCTGATGGCACAGGAAAGCCATACCAACTGGTACCGGTTTTTGATTTGGCTTGTCATTGGTCTTGTGATCTATTTCACATACGGTTTTTACAACAGCAGACTGGCAAAGGCCCGTTGATGGGTTGCTTCGTTGATTAGTGGAATAGCAATGAAGCAACCCATCAACGAATCAACTAAGCAACCACGCTTTACCTTTGCACCATGAAGTACCAGATTGGCGACAAGATTCTTGTGTTGCACTCCAACGAAGAAGGAGAGGTGATAGACATTATCAACGATAAAATGGTGATGATACAGGTACGCGGTGTAAAGTTTCCGGCCTATATGGACCAGATTGATTTCCCCTATTACAAACGCTTCACTGAAAAAAAGCTGTTTCCTACCGAGCCGAAAAAGAAATATGTTGAGGATTTGCCAAAGGAAAAAAAAGCAGGCAAACCGTTGGAAAAGCGGGTTGCCGATGGTGTGTGGCTTTCCTTTCTGCCCAAATTCGAAAGCGATGAATTTGGCGATGACGTGGTGACGGAATTAAAAGTGCACCTGATTAACCGTACCGAATTGGCGTATAATTTTCTTTACTCCCTGCAATTTTTTGGCAAAGCCGAATTTGAATTACGCAACGAGGTAACGGCGTTCAGCGATTTTTATTTGCACGATGTGGCTTTTGAAGACATGAATGATAGTCCATCGTTCTTTTTTGAATTTTCATTGCTCAAGACTGAAAAAAAGAAGGCTGACTATTACGAAGCATCGGTGAAGATTAAACCCAAACAATTGTTCGAACGCATTGAGCAGTTAAAGCAAAAAGGCGAAGCCACGTTTACCTATAAATTGTTCGACCTTTACCCTAACAAACCCTACGAAGATGTTGTAGAAACGCCTGTCACCAGAGGCGCAAAAATTTACAGCCTCAAAGACATCCGGCAACACATTCAACCGGCAAGGACCGTTGTTGACCTTCACATTGAAAAGCTGATGGACGATTGGAAACGATTGTCCAATGCTGAAATTTTAAACATTCAGCTCAAGGAATTTGAAAAATGGTATGAACTCGCATTGGTCAATCACCAACCCATGCTGATTGTGATCCACGGCATCGGCAGCGGACGATTGCGTGATGAGATACATGAATTGTTACGAACCAGAAGCGAAGTGAAATCGTTTGTGAATCAGTATCACCCCTCGTTTGGTTATGGGGCAACGGAAATTTATTTTAAAGTTTGATGAACGGGCCTTACAACCATCGTCGAACCTTTTTGCAATACTCAATATATTCCTCGCCAAAGACTTTGCGCAAACGAGGCTCTTCATGCGCCAGCACAAAAATGTTGAAGCCAATAAAAACAAACACCACGTAAGTCCATAAACCGCCGGATTGAAAAAAAAACGCTTCGCCAACAAGTGCCAGCATGGCCCCGATGTACATGGGGTTGCGGGAATATTTATAAAGTCCTTTTACCACCAATTTCTTTGTTGGATCGGCAGGCGAAATTGTCCCTTTGCCCTCTCTTGGAAAACGGATGATGCATTCGCCTAAGACGACCAAACCGAATATGAATATTGCAATTCCTAAATAGTGATGAAATCGAAAGTTGTCAGCGAATGTTTTTTGCACGTTGATTTTGCCAAGGACCCAATAAGGAAATAAGCCAACAACTAAGCCGGGTTGAAGAAGGGTGAAGAACAGGTTACGAAAAAAAAGAGAAGACATGCTGTTCGTTTAGCAACCGTAAGTTAAACGATACATGGCAACAAAAGAACAAGCCTCATATAGCTCAGAAAAATGACTCTCTATCCCTTTATCAGCAGCGATTTATTTCTCATTCAGAAACGATGTAATTTTTTGTCCAATGTCGTTAATGGTCAGTAGAACAGCTTCATCCTGAATACGGCTTGCTGCTTCGCTATTGTCAAGTTCTTCTTTATTCTTTTGTGATAAATAGTCTTTTGTCACAATGGTTGAAAAAGGGACCAAACCAGTCCGAACATCTAAGATGATGAGTTGCGTTGTTGCAAACGCTTTTATGTCCGGTTTCGAGAAAAGTTTATACTTGGTGTAAATGTCGCTTGTAATGGCATAAACTACCACCACATCTGCCTGCATCCGTACGGCGGCTTCCCGAATGTTGGTAAAGGACGGCGTTTTCGAAATAAGCAAGTCCGGTATAATTGAAAGTTTTGTTACCCGCGATGATTGTTTAAACTTTTCCGTGAATAAGTCTAAATAAGATTGCTGTGTTTTTAAGTATTGTTCATCACTCCAATAATTCCAATAGTACCGTTTCAGTTGTAGTGCCGGTTCCATGCGCACAATGGCAACACGTAGTTGTTGCGGTAACGTATAAGTACCGTCAAGTATTTTTTGGATGGCCTCTTCTGAGATTGTTGAAGCCTTGTCGCTGAAGAGTGATTGCGTTATCAGTGTATCGCCGCCCGGCATGTCAAAGCCTGAACTGTTGCCAAAAGGTCTTGTTGTGTTGCAGGATGATAAAAGAACAAAGATTGCAATTAGAAAAATTATTTGCCTCATGAAGTTGAAAGTTTGGTGCTGACGGATTGGGCTTTCTACAGAAGCAATATTTCGTGTTTCTTAAGCCTTCGTCCAAAGTAAAAATGTTTTACTGATGAAGATACATTCTTTTGCTTAGCTGTGTTGCCTGGTAAAAGGAAAGTTGATGCAGTGCTTCATCTTCTACTTTGTAAAAGAGTATGCCTTTGTGTGATGATTTCGAATTTGCATTGTTCTAAAGGAGCATGCACATAGCGTGACAACCTCTTAGTTCTGCAATTTCATTGAGCGATTGGCGGTGCCTATCGCTACAGCTGTTTCGAAATTGTGCAGAAGCTTCAAAAAATTATAAAAGAACTCCTGCTGTTTGCAGGAGTTCCCATTGGTCATTCGAAAAAGGTGTAGAAGCTCTCAATATCTTTTTTCAGGTCTGCATGGTCTTCACTGTTTTCTTCGCCCTCTTCCTTCAATTCTTTCATATCCTTCAAAACATTTTCAAGCCATCCATGCAAGGCCGCGTGTTCAGCACCCTGCATACGACACTGTTGAACCAGCGTGTCCACTCTATTTTGAAGCTTCGCAAACAGTTGCTTCTTTTTACTTGCGTCTGCATAGCTGCTATCATTTGCCAACTGCACCATTGCTGCCACATTCTTCTTCGTGGCCTCGTCAGCTTTCCATTTGCCGCCTTTGTTCAATTGAACTGCCGTCGGCACCTTTTCCTGGTCGTTGGCGATTTCATTGCCCTGTTGTTTTGTATCGCTCTGGCTATTGCAGGCGGCGATAGCGACTGCTAAAATTATTATCAGCTTTTTCATTTCAAATGTTTTAAAAACTTAGTCGTCATCTTTTTCCTGTTGCTGGCTGCTGTTACCTTCTTTCCCACCGCCCGTTTCGACACTGTTCTGGAGGGCAACACCATTTCTGATTTCAGTGTGGCGTATTTGTCCGCCCAGGTGTGCGGTTTGTGCCATCAGCACACCGGCAGTGATAGAGAGCAATAGCACCACGATTTTGAAAACACGGGATGCTGCCTGCCATCTGAACAAAAACAATGCAGTCAGTGCCAACAAGCCTGCAGCAGCAATTGATATCATTGCCAGTTGGGCCACATCCTCATGCTTTTCAATAACGGCATCTGAAACACCGGGCAGGTTTTCAATGGCTTCCTCGGTGCCTTCACCCGAAAAGAATACTGGCATAGCGGCTATACCAGCAACCAAGATCAGAATGTAAGAAGTTTTTGTAAGCGTAGCATTTTTAATAAAGAAAGCTATAATGAGCATTACCAAACCAACAAGGGATAATATGACTGGCACATGGGTTAGTGCCAAATGCATTTGAACACTGTTCATAAAAATATTTTTTGAATTAGAAATAAATTAAAATAAGCTCTTCGGAAAGTAAGTGTTATGGCTACGCTCTTGGCGGGTGAAAGATGCTGCTTAAATGTTGTTGGGGTACGCAAGCTTCCGGGATGATAATTTTTTTCTCAGCCGGTGAAGAGACGAAGACATTTGTCTTCATAGGGCCTGGCACAATGGCGTAACCAATTGTGTGAAATGTGATGCTCTTAAAAGGCAATTCCTCATCTTCCGGCAGGTCCGCATCATTGTGGTCTGCGGAGTAATGGTCGTTTAAAAAGCCCATAAGGGAAACGCCATTTTGTTTTTGGTGTTTTATAAAATGTTCAATGAGTAACGGAAGTTTAAAAAGCTGTCCAACCGGTGTTTGAATTGACACCGTAAGAACCAAGAGAAAGATGGCGACAGCTTTTTTCATCAATGCAATAAACTTAGGGCTTCCGAATTGAAGATTTGATGACTTGCCTCAGGTAGGTGCTAAATATTTGTAAAACTGGCGGGAAGCCTTGATGGTCCCTCTTTCAAAGGGCTTTGTACCACTGTTGGTAGCAATAGAATAATTACAAGGTGAAAATTGAATCAGAAAGCTTTGCCGAGACAATGCAATGTTTGTTTAAAAAATCTACCGCGAAGGGTTCAATGCCTCTGATATTCTATCATTCATATCCTGCAAATGAGCACGGCTGGTAGCATCTTTGTAATGTGGCAGCGCCGCTTTTATTTCAGCTTGCAAAGCCCTCAATTGCGCTTTCACCAGTGAAATGGCATCGGTTGTGCGGCTATAATCCGACGACATGCTAAAGCCTCTTCCTGAAATAACAAAATTACCGCCACCGTCCGACCGAAGGTTTCCAATCAATTGCACAACAAATGCTTTTTGCAGGTTGCGGCGATAAATGTCAATGGTTTTGCGGGAAGCCAATTCGCTCCAAATGCCTTTGTGCATATCGGTGATCATTTCATTCACCGTATAAGCTTTTGCACCTTCGCCGGCTTCAAAACGAAACAGTTTGTTGAAGGTATAATTGCTTAGGAGACGGCCAATCACATTGGTTTGTATGCTGATGATCGTTGTTAGTGAATTGGTCCCCGTCAGGCTGGAAATCCTGTTTTGTATTAACCACGTTGGCGTTGTAAACAATTGTTTCAACAAAAACTGCATCGCTTCTTTTTGTTTTGCCTTTGGTGTAAACGAAACCACCGTTCCGGCTTCACCCTGCATACGCGGCGTGGTTTCAATGCCGCCGATGTTCTTCACCACATGGTCAATGTAAAGCCTGTATTGGTTCACCAGTTGCGAGTACATCTGTTTGAGGCTTGCGTAATCTTTGTTGTCTTCTTTTGTCCAATCGGGTAAGTTCACCACAATGCGCTGCAGGTTTTTAATCCCATATGTGCCGGCCTTCATGGCATTGTCGCCCAGGTCTTCGTTCTGTGTGCGTGGATCGTCGGGATCAATTTCAGTTCCAAACCAAAGACGTTTCTCTTTTAACCGTTGGGTGGTAAATTTGTTCAGGTAAGCTTTTTCTTCTTCGGGAGTTTTAAAATCGGGCAGCCAGCGGTAGCCCCACTCAATGGCCCACATATCGTAATCGCCAATCCGGGGAAACAATCCTTTGTCAGTAATGTGGTCTTCGGGCTGTGCGACATAATTAAAGCGGGCATAGTCCATAATGCTTGGTGTATGACCGTGTTCTTCCACCCATTTTTTATTGCGCAAGCTGTCCACCGGTACGGTTGACGAAGCGCCAAAATTGTGGCGCAATCCAAGTGTATGGCCTACTTCGTGCGAAGACACACAACGAATCAATTGCCCCATCAACGAATCGGGAAAAACCATACCCCTTGCACGGGGATCAACGGCAGCGGTTTGAATAAAGTACCAGTCATGCACAAGGCTCATTACATTGTGGTACCAGTTAATATGCGATTCCAATATTTCACCACTTCGCGGATCGTGTACATGCGGCCCTTCGGCGTTGGGAATATCGGATGGTTTGTAAACAATCACCGAATGGCGGGCATCGTCTGCATTCCAGGAAGAGTCGCCTACGGGTGCTTCTTTGGCCATGATGGCGTTTTTAAATCCGGCCTTTTCAAAAGCTTTTTGCCAGTCGTTCACCCCCTGCATTAAATAAGGCACCCATTTTTTAGGTGTGGCAGGGTCAATGTAAAAGATAATGGGACGGGCCGGTTCCACCAATTCGCCACGCTTGTATTTTTCAACGTCTTCGGGTTTGGGTTCAAGACGCCAGCGGGTGATCATTTTAATTTTTTCAATGCCCTGCGGGTTGGCATCATAATCAACATACTCGGTTGTGATATAGCCGATACGCTGATCAAAATACCGGGGCTTCATGGGAGCTTTTGGTAACAGGATCATGGAACTGTTCAACTCGAAAGTAGAAGGCGCTCCACCTGTTGAACCAACGCTAAAACCACCAAACCCCCGGGTGTAGGTTTTCACCGTTTTTATTTCAATGTTGTTTGAAAACGATTTGACATCGGAGATGTAAGAATTTTCACGTTGGTAAGCGCCGAGGCCCAACGAACGTTTGGTGGATGTTTCGAAGAAAAGTATATCGTTGTCGCCGTTGATATAATCCGTCAGATCAATGACTGAACCTTTGGCATTTGTGATGGAATCATTGGCAAAAGCTTTCACCTCGAAAGAAGAAACAATGGGTTGCAGGTTCGAGTTCCGCACGGCCCTGTACATGCCTGCCGTGTCACGGCCTGCTTCGTCAAAGGAAATGCTGCGCAGGAAAACTTTATTGTTCGGACCTTTTTCAAAACTGATCACATTTTCACCAATCAAATCGCCGGCGTACCCCAAAAAATCTGCCCGGGTTCCTGCAGGTGCTTTGGCAATACGGTTCACCACTAAAATTTCCCTGCCAAGTAAAGAATCGGGGATCTCAAAGTAAAATTTGTCTTCTACTTTGTGCGTCGTAAATAACCCTTTATCGGTTTTGGCTTTGGCCGTAATTACTTCGTTGTACGGACGTGGCCCTGCACTCTGGCTCTGGCGGTCCATGCCCGAAAACCGGCCGGGAGAAATGGTGGTACTGGTAACGGCAGGTTGTGCCAACACAGCTACACTCTTCAGCAAAACACCTGTTGCCAGGACAACTGCCGTACGAAGATTCATAGAAACGATTTAAGGATTGGGAAGATAAGCACTCAATTTAATGCAGTGAAAATACAATAGAAAGGCCGTACGTACTGTCAAAGGCTTGCAAAGAATTAACGATGATTAACGAAGAAAAATAGAAAATGAAGAATGTAAAATCTAAAAGATCATTGTTTAAGAGAAACAAATCAAAACGGGAAAACAGTGCATAAAGGGCCTATCGGAATTTTACACTAAGGTTTCAGATTTTTTCTACCAATTTCTTTCGCTTCATGTTCAGATACCGGTCTAACAACAACAGGCCCAGAACCACGTTCAGCATCATAAACAGGTTGACGAAGGTGTTACCGAACATCTTGCTATAATCGGCATTTGCAATAACATCAATTGTAGAAGAAGTTTTTGTGCTGTCGGCTGCCGACCAGTCAATTTGCGCAAGGCCATAAATTAAAAACCCGATAATAACACTGATGAAGAAGGCAGCAATGCCCCAGATAATTTTTGTGTTGATGTATTTTTTGGCGGCCGGTGCAATGTGCAATTGAGCAATTTGCTCCATTACATTTTTTGTAAACCGCAATGAGGGTTCTTCCAATTCAATGCCCTGCATTATTTGATGCACCTCCATCAATTCGGCATATTTCACCTTCCACTCCCTGTTTTCTGCAATCAGCTTTTCAACAATGGCTGGCTCCTGGCTAACGCCATCAATGTATTCCCAAAGCTTGGTTTCCATGTTGCTGCTTTCGTTTAACTGGTTATGCGGGTTGACGTCCATAAACCTTTCTTTATTCTTTAAAAAATATCTTTTATTTCGACCGGAAAATGTTTTTGCATTTTCTCTTTTAATCGTGTTCTGGCCCGGTGCAACTGCACTTTTACGGCATTGGACTCTTTTCCGATGATCTGTGCGATTTCTTCCATGGTTTGCTCGCCTTTGTAAAACAGGGTAATAACCTGGGCATCGTCAGGGCTCAACATCTTTATGGCTTCGTTCACCATGTCTGTTTTAGCCTTTTGCTCAATTTGATTGGCATTCATACCGCCGTCAATCGCATCAGCAGCCGCAAAAACTTTTTCGTTGTCCAGCGAATGCATGTCAAGCTTTTTCTTTCTTAAAAAAGTAAGACTCGAAGTTGTGGCGATGGTATAAAGCCAGGTGCTGAACTTGGAGGCGCCTTTAAAATCGGCCAGCGAACGAAAAGCCTTCACAAATACATCCTGGGCAACTTCTTCGGCATCCTCCCGGCTATTTATATATCGAAGAACAATGGTGAACACAAAATTCTGGTAACGTTCCACCAACCCGGCATAAGCAGCCGAATTGCCCTGCAGAACAAGCTGAATCAGTTCGCTATCAGAATTGGTGTGCATTCAGGTATAAGACGACAGGTGGTGGAATGTGGTTACAGCCGCAATGTAGTTGATTCGCTGATTGGTTGATTGGTTTCTTCGTAAGAATTGTTTTGTTACCAACCAACAAATCAACCAGGCAACCAATCAACTACCTGTAACCTCCGCAAAACAACCGTCGTCCTAATTGCAGGACCAGTTCTTGAAAAAATTTTTAAGCTGTCTGTAACCGGATCGAACTACATGTAGTCAGATAGTTTAAAGCCACTTGATAGGCTGGGAAAATTAAACCCATTATTATAAAACTTATTTTATGCACAACGCTGAAATTTTAATCCCGATTTTAGTTCCGCTGGGCGCTTTTGCAATGGTATTTGGCATTATTTATCTGCGCACCCGTGAAAACCTGGCCATGATTGAGAAAAACATGAATCCCAAACGCTATGCAAACCTGCCGGCACCGTTCCGCAGCCTCAAAACCGGATTACTGTTTTTGGGTGCAGGCTTTGGATTGCTATTGGCTTATATTATTTCTGCCAATTTGCCGGGCCGTCATCACGAAGCTTTGTTCTTCTCTTTGATTGCGATTGGCGGCGGCCTGGGAATGATTGGGTCGTACGCCATGGAAAGAAAAGCCTGGGATAAGACCAAAGATTTACCGGAATAAAACGAGACAGCCAAATTTTTTAAGGTTGCCAGGCGGCAACCTTTTTTTATTTGCCAGGATTTGGGACAAAAATTGTAACAAATGCAGGCATGGAAAGCAAACAGTTTGATGTTTTAGTAATTGGGGCAGGAGCCGCTGGACTAATAGCAGCTTTAGAAATAGCATTAACCGGGAGAACGGTTGGCATAATTGAAGCAAAGGACAGGATAGGGGGAAGAATTTTCACCATCGAAGACAACGCTTTTGCAATGCCGGTGGAATTGGGAGCCGAATTTGTTCATGGCAAGTTGCCCTTAACACAACAATTTTTGAAAAAGGCCGGCGTCAAAAAACAGAAGGTTTCCGGGAGCATTTGGCAACACAAAGATGGCCACTTGCACGAACAGGAAGATTTCATAGAAGATTATAAGGATTTAGAGAAGAAATTCAAAGAAGTAAAAGAAGATATTCCCGTTTCTACATTTCTCAAAAATCATCTCCTCGACAACCAATACGAAGAACTACGGTTTACATTACAGAATTACGTAGAAGGTTATTACGCAGCAAACATTGAAAAAGCCAGCGCATTTTCACTCTGCGAAGAACTAACAAAAGGCGATGATGAACAATACAGAATAGAAGGCGGCTACCGGCAATTGGTAAATTTCCTGGAAGAACAATGCCGCCAAAAAAATGTTGTGTTCTTTTTATCGCAGCCGGTAGGACAAATTCACTGGAAGAAAGGAGGAGTGGAAGCCATCACGGAAAAAGGAAATTTCAAAGGGCGTAAAGTGATGATAACGGTGCCCATTGGTGTACTGCAAGCCGGCAGCATAACTTTTTTCCCTGCACTCCCGCACATTAATGAAGCCGTGCAAAAACTTGGTTATGGACATGTGTTGAAGATTTCACTTCAATTTGAAGATGCCTTTTGGAAAGAACGAGCATTAACCGAAGGAAAAGACATGAAGGATGTTATGTTCCTTTTTTCAGAAGAAACCATCCCCACCTGGTGGACACAGCATCCGCAAAAAAGCAATATGCTTACCGGCTGGTTGGGAGGTCCAAAAGCTGCTGCATTAAGGCTATTGTCCAAAGAGGAGATTGCCAATAAAGCAATTTCTTCGCTGAGCCGCATTTTTAATTTGGATGTGCTGCACCTGCAACAAAAATTAAGAGGAATGCAATTTTACAATTGGTCTGCCGATCCTTATTTTTTAGGCGCTTATTCATATGAAGTCGTAAACGGTGAAAACTATATCGAAACGCTCCGGCAACCTCTTGAAGACACTGTTTTTTTTGCCGGCGAAGGGTTGCATCATGGCCCTGAGATTGGTACGGTTGAAGCGGCACTTGTCAATGGAAGAGATGCAGCACACCGCCTGGTTGCCACCTTCAAGGTGAATGGATAATGGTGAGTGTGGTTGAATGCCTGTTCCCTTTACCCCTTGCCATTCACGGTGGAAAAGTGGTATGGTTTTTCTATGTTTTTAAAAAACAAATGTTATGAAAGGAAGCAGAAGTCAAAACAATATGCAGAACAAACAAATGACGGGTCATCGTCCAAAGCCTGATACCCGTGACGACCTGGATAGTCGCAAAAACGAAGAGCAAGAAACGAAAGGAACGGATATAACGCATAATCGCAAAGGCAACCGTAGTGACCGAAAAAGAGTGAAGAACGATTAGGGCTTGAACAAAATCCCCTCCCGCACAAAGAGGGGATTTTCTTTTATGATTGAGTCAAGCAGACGTGCTATCGAAACTGCCTTATCTTTATCGTTAAAGAATAAGGTACATGCAAAACCAGGCTGCTGAAATTAATTTGATAGATGCGTTTGAGCGCATTCCGGTGCAAATTTTTCCCGCGCTGTACGAAGGTTCAAAACATGCCGCACAACAGGTTTCTCATTTGATAAGGGAAAAGCAAAAGCAAAATAAAAATTGTGTGCTTGGATTGGCCACCGGCTCTACGCCCAAGACCTTATACGAAGAATTGGTCCGGCTGCACAAAGAAGAAGGACTGAGCTTTCGGAATGTCGTCACGTTCAATCTCGATGAATACTATCCCATTGATAAAGAAGCGATGCAGAGTTATAACAACTATATGCACCGGCATCTTTTTCAACACATTGATATTGACCCGAAAAACATTCATATACCCGATGGCGAACTGCCCAAAGAAAAAGTAAAAGCACACTGCATCGCTTACGAGAAAGCCATTGAAGAAGCAGGCGGCATTGACCTGCAAATACTGGGCATTGGCAACAACGGTCACATTGGCTTTAACGAACCCGGTTCAAGCATTTTTTCCCGGACCCGTTTAATCAATCTCGAAAACTCCACAAGACTTGCCAATGCGTACGAGTTCGCCAATATTTCGCAAGTGCCGCGGCTGGCTATTACCATGGGCATTAACACCATTCTAAAAGCAAAAAAAATTGTCCTGCTGGCATGGGGGCCTATCAAAGCAAGGGTTGTGCAAAAAGCTGTTGAAGGGAATGTTACCGAAAGTGTTCCGGCAAGCCTGCTGCAAAATCATACCGATTGCATTTTTATTCTTGACGAAGCGGCCGCATCCGAATTAACACGTTTTAAATCGCCCTGGCTTACCGGCGATATAGAATGGGATGCGAAAATGATAAAGAAGGCCGTGGTAAACATGGCCCTGAAATTGGGTAAACCCGTATTGTCGTTAACCAACAACGATTACAACGAATATGGTTTGGGCGATTTATTGGTAGAATTAGGCGATGCCTACCAAATCAATTTAAAAGTTTACTACATGCTAAGGGATAGCATCACGGGCTGGCCGGGTGGTAAACCCAAAGCAGATATTCCAACACATCCCGAACGGTCGGAGCCTTACCCGAAAAGAGTGGTTATTTTTTCACCGCACCCCGATGATGATATTATCAGCATGGGCGGCACGTTTCAACGCTTACACGACCAGGAGCACGACGTACATGTGGCCTATCAAACGTCGGGGAACATTGCCGTGACCGATGAATTTGTTACCCGCTTTCTGGATTTTGCGGTTGGCTTTGAAGAAATTGTCGGTATCAACAACGATAAATCCGAACGGATTTTTGAAGAAGTCCGGCATTATCTCGCCACAAAAAGGCCAAATCAATTAGATACGCCTCTCATCCGCTCAATAAAAGGTTTGATCCGGCGTTGCGAAGCCAAAGCAACCTGCCGTTATGTTGGCATTAGCGAAGCCAATGTTCATTTTCTGAACCTGCCTTTTTACGAAACCGGTACCATTGAAAAAAAACCAATGGAGGAGGAAGACATTGCGTTAACAGTGGAATTGCTGCGAAAAATAAAGCCTCAGCAAATTTACGCGGCCGGCGATTTGGCCGACCCCCACGGCACGCACAAGGTTTGCCTGGATATTGTGTTTGCCTCCTTGAAAAGAATAAAAGATGATGGTGATGAATGGATAAGCGATTGCTGGCTATGGCTCTACAAAGGCGCCTGGCAGGAGTGGAACATTGACGAAATTGAAATGGCTGTTCCCATGAGTCCCGAGCAAGTGTTAAGCAAGCGCTATGGTATTTTTATTCACCAATCGCAAAAAGACATGGTGCCTTTCCAGGGCAGCGATACACGGGAGTTTTGGCAAAGGGCGGAAGAAAGAAATGCGAATACAGCCAATTTGTATGCGCAATTGGGATTGACACATTATGCCGCCATGGAAGCTTTTGTTCGCTGTCCTTATTAAAAGATAAATAGCAGCGAAGAACAAAAGGCAAAGAACGGTGTGTTTCTTTTTCTTTTTACGATTAGCAGAGTGTATTTAAGTAAGTTTTTCACCCGGGGCAGAGAAAAGCGAAAACGTCCGAGCAATCCTTTCATTAATTTAATCTTTGCTATTGTTAACCATTTGTCGGCAACTGCTTCGCCTACAAACGGAACGGCGTATTGGCTGATCTCGATCTTCGTATTCAATTCGGTTACAAACGATTTTTCAACATTGTGAGAGGCATTTCTATTGTGGCAACGCCATACCGCACATACCCGCTTGTCCAAAATAACATGGCCATGCAATGAAAGACGTAAAAAAGAATCAACATCTGTAAACAACGTGTCTTTAGAATAATAGTCAATTGACATAGCCTTGATGCGGTTGCAAATGATGGTTAAATGGCTGGAGGCATTCAGTTTGAAAAAATCTTTGAAATACTGTTGCCCGGAAAGCAAACAAACATCTTCGTTGATATTCGGCAGGTGCGGTTTTGTCTTTGTCGGCCTAACCTCTAACAGCGCCGAATGATAAAACATCACATCGTACCCTTGTTCTTTGTAGCGAAGGATATTTCGAATACCATTTGAAATAAAGCTGTTGTCAATCAGGTAATCATCACCATCGAGGTTTAGATACCAGTCACCGGAGGCCTGTTCGTAAAATAGCCGGCGATAATTTCTCACCATACCCAGATTTGATTCGTTTCTGGAATATTTTAACCGTGGATCGTGTAAATAGTGGGTTACAATTTCTTGCGTACCGTCGGTTGAGGCATCATCCGATACAACGATTTCAAGATTGGGGTAATCCTGCGCCAGGGCCGATTCAATGGCTTGTCGAATAAATTGCTCCTGGTTATAAGTAGGAATGCCGATTGTAACAAAGGGCGGGTTATTGTTCATGCTGTTTCTTCTCGGATAAATATACTGAACTCGTTGCGATTGTTGCAAGGCAAAACAATTTAAAGCCGTTGTCAAATACCCACAAGCTTCTAAGTTGTTTCTCACCAGAATTCAAACTTGAAACCTTTTGGTTCGAGTTGGAAAATATTCTTTTCACGGTTTAATGCGACTTGACTGATTTTATTCAAAAAAACTAAATTTTAATTTGCTCATCAACCCTGCTTTTCTAACGCAAGAACATTAGGGATAAGTTTGGCTGTGTGCATTTGCAAATGCGTTGATGAATTATGATAGAAGAACAAGTGCTAAAAAGCACGATCATAAGTTGTGTCAGCAAGACAGAGGGGTCACCGCAAAACTCGTCAAAAATTTTTTTGGACTTGAGATAAGCTTATATTTGATTTCTGAAAACGTTTACAATAATTATCGAAAAGATAGCTTGCAAGTGAAACCCTTAAAAAGTTCACATCCGAATTTAAAAACTGTGGCTGGCCTCGCAAACGTTTCCATTGCTACAGTATCAAGAGTGCTGAATGCAGATCCGGCAGTGAAGGGAGAGACCCGCTTAGCCGTGCAAAAAGCAATTCAGCATTCCGGCTATAAACCAAACCGCGTTGCGCAACGTTTGCGAACAACCGTTCGTTCAACAAAACTCATTGGTCTCTTGATTCCGGATATCCAAAATCCTTTTTTTGTTGATGTCATTAGTGGTGTTGAACAATATGCATACGCACACAATTCCGCTGTGGTGATTGGCAATTTCTCGCAGGATCCTAAAAAGGAAAAACTCCACATTGATATACTTCGCTCTGAATCGGTTGATGGTTTTATTGTGGCACCAACCAACATAAAGGACCAAAATATAGCGCAGCTTGTTCATGATGGGTATCCGGTTGTCTGTATTGACAGAGGGCTTTCCAATGTGCCTGTAGATGTGGTGAAATCCGATAACGCTAAAGGGGCTTTTGAAGCAACAGAACACCTTATCAAATTAGGCCACCGGCGCATTGCTTTTATTACCGGCGACCCATCCATTCCGACAACGGAGGAAAGAATAACCGGGTATAAAAAAGCCTTGGAACAATATGGTTTGGTTGCCGACCCTGAGATTATTCGCGGCAGAACATCTGATTTTAAAAGCGGTGTGGAGCTTGCTGAACAGATACTTGATTTGCCGGTATGCCCAACAGCGATTTTTACCGGCAATAACCTGCTAACCCTGGGAGCATTGGAAACTATTTTAAAAAGAAACCTGCGAATCCCGGAAGACATTGCCATTGTAGGATTTGATGACGTTTACTGGGCCACTTCGTTGAACCCGCCGCTGACTGCTGTACGACAACATGGTTTTGAAATGGGCCAACGAGCCATTGAATTACTTTATCAACGAATTCTGAACCCGGGCAGGTCACCGGCGAATTTTGTCATTCAGACCAATTTAATGATCCGGAAATCCTGTGGTTTTAAATCTTAAAATTTTTTAAAAGAAAAAATGTAAACGTTTACAAAAATTCCGTTCTTTTACCCAACGAAACACAACCGGCCATAATCAACAACAAAAGCAATCGCCCTGTTTATAATTGAATAAATAACCAGTTTAGCCGAAATGAAAAAAAATTGCTTGCTGTTTCTCTTAACCCTGTTGACAGCAGTTATGACTGTTTCTGATGCAGAAGGCCAAACGTCTTTGCAGGCTACTTTACAGATAAAAAATGCAACGACTCCATTGGTGAATAGCCTCGGAATGAAAATGCTCCCTGTTCAACCCGGCTCATTCAAGATGGGTTCTACTGTCACGCAATTTCAATTGGGCAAGAAAACAGACATGTCGAAGGACGCTCCTTATTACGATGAAACACCGGTACACGATGTTATCCTCACGTATCCGTTTTTGATTTCAGAAACCGAAGTCACGATAGAACAGTTTCGCAAATTTCAAAAAGACTACAAAGGCAGTGAGGCTTTTAAACCTTTTGTATCGGGTGTGAGTTGGAATGAGGCAAATGCCTTTTGCCAGTGGCTAAGCAAGAAAGAAGGAAAATCTTATCGCTTGCCAACAGAAGCCGAATGGGAGTATGTCTGTCGTGCAGGGTCATCTTCGCTGTTTTGGTCGGGTAATCAAAAGCCGGTAAAAGATATCAATCCCTGGGGCATCAAAAACATGCACAGCGAAGTGGCCGAATGGTGCTATGATTGGTATGGTGAGTATTCCGAAGCCCCACAAACCGACCCTGTCGGATATGCCGGCAGTTTTTCAAAAGTTATTCGCGGAGGGGCTGCCAACACCAGTGAGTTAGAAGGTAGTTCTCCAGAGTTTCATCCTGATACTTCTGCTGTTTTCTATCGTTCATCCAATAGAAGCAGCATGCAGCCGAATTGCCCGGCAATCGGTACCGGTTTGCCAACACCACACTTTGTTGGTTTTCGTGTTGTGCAGGCACCGTTACCACCAACGAAGCCGCTGGTTTTCGAATCTTCTTTTCCCTTGCAAGGTGTTAAACAAACGGAAGTATTTTCAAAACAAGGACCTCGTGCCGACCAAGCTTATTTCAAAGCACGACAAGTGATGGCGAGTCCGCCTGACTTGACATTTCCATCCGAGAACGAGGCCGTAGGTCTTCATCCATCTAACCAGGGCAAAGTGCATAGCAGTGGTTTTGTTGCTTGTCCAAACGGTGATTTGTTGCTTATTGGTTTTTCATCTTCACGATTGAAAAGTGAATCTGCTACCAATACAACAATGGTTGTTACACGATTACGCAACGGTGCAAATGAGTGGGAAATTCCTGAATTGTTTTATGACCGTTCAGGTCTGAATGACCAATCGGCTTTGCTTTGGAACGATAACGGAACACTGTGGTTTTTTGGCGGTGGCAGAAGCTTGGGCAATGTTCCTTTTGTCTTTACAAAATCAACCGACAACGGCGCAACCTGGAGCCCATTACAAACACCGGTTATCAAAGGTGAAGTTTTGCCTTTTGCACCACAGCCAATCAACACAGCCTTCAGAGGCCCCGATGGCACTGTCTATTTCGGGACAGATGGTATCGAGGCGCAATCATTGTTATGGGCCAGCAAAGACAACGGGAAAACCTGGTACGATACAAAAGGGAGAACAGGGGGAAGACATACCACATTTGTGATGCTAAAAGACAATCGCATATTGGGAATGGGAGGAAAGAACTCCAATGTGGAAGGTTATATGCCGATGACTTTCTCTTCGGATGGAGGAGCTACCTGGACACCAAAAGCAAAAAGTCCATTTGCAGCAGTGGGTAGTAATCAACGGCCGGTAATTATGCGCCTGCAAAGCGGACGATTGTTCTTTGCCGGCGATTTTCAGGACATTAAAATGATGGACAATCCTCCACCCAAAGACATTACCGAAAGAGGGGCTTATGTTGCTCTTTCCGATGACGAAGGCAGGACATGGAAAATTAAAAAGCTTTCATTAGCACCGGAGCACAACGATTGGCACGGCATCATCAAAAGAGGTTCGAAGCCGCAACATGGCTTTGGAACAGTTGGTTATTGCGCCGCTACGCAAACACCAAATGGTGTGATTCATTTAATGACCTCGAAAGGCAAACCATCCATGCACTTTGCCATGAACGAAGCGTGGATACTTTCCGACATCACCGGAGAAATCAATGAACTGCCCGGTAAGCCCGCAAAAGAACAAATCCAAACCACAGATGAAAAATATCCAGACGGCCATGCAAAAATTCATTACAGTGGCTGGATTAGCAAAAACGGATTTGTATTGCACGGAAAAGAAGAATGGTTTTATGAAGACGGAAAGAAGCAATACGAAGCCACATTCGACAACGGCGATAGGGAAGGAATGGAAACCTATTGGAATCGTGATGGTAGTGTGAAATGGACAAAAGATCACACAGCATTTGGAACAATTGTCTGGACAAACTTTTATTCAAATGGTGCAAAGAAATCACAATCCACCTGGTGGGGACTTTCAGCGAATGGTCCGGCAACGGGTTGGGACAAAGATGGAAAGGTGATTCAACAAATGAATTTTGAAAAAGGCCGCATTGCAACAATGCCTAACCGAACACAGGCTTCGGAATAAAATTAAGGGTTGCAAAAGGTATTTTATCAGCATAAAACCAATGGAAGAACTTCCTTGGCAGTATTGATGGAAATATGGTCAATGAAATAGCCAAAAATATATTCTCTAAAAAACAAAGCCATATGCAACGAAACTTGGTGCTTTTTATTAGCTGTATTAATTGGAGTAATCAGGATATAAAAGCAGGAGGCCGTTCCTCGCCTCCGAGGTTGAACAAACATTTAATGGTTTAAAAATGGCGGCAAGAATTTTAGTTGTTAGTGCAGCGTAAGCCCAATAAATGTTTGTCTTGCTTCTGCTTGAACCAATTCTTCAATCTTATATTTTTCACTTCGAATTTTTTAAATTAAATACGCTATATGACTTACAAGTTTACTTTTAAATGCTTCGTAGCGTTTATCCTTGTTCTTATGATTTCAGGTCCGTTACTGGCACAACAAAGAACTGTAACCGGCAAAGTAATTAATCAGCAAACCAATGAGCCGCTGCCGGGTGTGACAGTGAACGTGAAGGGAACGGGCCGAAGTACGTCAACAGGATCTGACGGAAGTTTTTCCATTAGTGTTCCGAACAACCAGGCTGTTCTTGTTTTTTCTTATGTTGGCTTTGCTTCCCAGGAAATGGGCGTAAACCGATCCGGCCCCTTAACAGTGTCAATTGTTCCGGGAGCAAACAAGCTTGATGAGGTGGTTGTAGTCGGTTATGGTACCACGAGGAGACGCGACCTGACAGGATCTGTTGTGTCGGTGAAACCAGAGGAAATCACCGCTCGGCCAGGCCCGAATCCAATGGAGTCGTTGCAAGGAAGAGTGGCTGGTTTGGATATTACCCGTACATCCGGGCAACCGGGGGCTGGAGTCAATATACAGCTACGTGGTACGAGATCATTTACCCCCGGCAATCCCTTGTTTATCATTAATGGCTTGCCCGGCGATTACGCAACATTGAATCCCTACGATATCGAATCCATTGAAGTATTGAAAGATGCTTCTTCCACAGCCGTTTATGGTTCGGCAGGGTCGAACGGTGTGATTATTATTACAACAAAAAGCGGGAAAGCAGGAAAATTAAACATTGACTTTAACACGTATTACGGTTATAATGGCTGGTCCACTACACCGAAAATGCTTACGAAGGATGAATATCTACAAGCCAAAAGGGATGCTTACAGGTGGGTGTATGATGCTACAAATAATAAATGGACGACAACCGGAGCGCAATGGCAATCGCCTGCCGACGATTCTGCAATTTTTGGTGCACAAAGGTGGGCGGCCTTTAAGAATAACGATTTTGTAGATTGGGCCAATGTATTTCTTCGGAAAAATGCGGGTACGCAGAACTATAGTTTGTCTGTTTCAGGTGGCAATGAAGTGACGAAAGGCTATATATCGGTCAACTATACAGACGAAAATGGGCAGTACAGGGGTGATCAGTATAAACTCTTTACCACAAGTATGCGCTTAGACCATAAAGTAAGAAAATGGTTAACATTAGGAAGCAGTCTGCAGGCTTCGTACGTTGACAGGGATAGAGCCCGTGACAAGCTGGAAAACGCAATGGTTACCGATCCCGTTGTACAACCTTATAACCCTGATGGATCGCTCAATACGAACCTTGGGAACAACGTGTACAATCTCCTTCTCGACTATCAGCCTGGTGTGTATGAGAATGTAGATAACAACACAAGACTTGTTTTTAACCCCTATATAGAAATCAGGCCAATAAGAGGATTGACTTTTTTATCCCGTGCCGGTGTGCGCTTGGATTATTCAAATAACTACCTGTTTAATGGTGTCGGCTCTGTCGGCTATCAATATCTTACTCCCGGTGTTACGAATGCATCGATCACCCAAAACCGTTATCAAGGGTACCAATGGGAAAATATTCTGACGTATAATTTCAAGGTGGCAAATGTTCACGATTTTACATTTACCGGCGTTAGTTCCTGGTATTACGACCAAACTACCAATACCCAAATGAGCCAGACCGGTGTCAATTCCAATAATTTCAAGTGGTACAACTTTACTGGTGATTCAACGACCAAAGCTTCATCAGGTTATATCATGAAAAAGACAATTGGATATATCGGACGTGTCAACTACTCATATTTGGGTAAATACCTTTTCTCCGCTTCTTTGCGCCGCGACGGGTCCTCGGTTCTATATCAAACAAATCGTTGGGACAATTTTCCTGCGGCTTCGGTGGGTTGGAGAATTTCTGATGAAAAGTTTATGAATAGTACCAGAGACTGGTTAAACAGCTTAAAGCTTCGTGTCGGATGGGGTATTACAGGACAATCTAACATTCCTCCTTATAGCTCTGTTAACGTTCTGGAATCTATTAATATGTCATTGGGTGGCGTAACGCAACCAACTTATCGCAATTCACGCTTTATAACAAATCCTGAATTGACCTGGGAAAAATCACACAATACGAACATCGGTTTGGATGCTACCTTTTTTAAAAACCGCATTGATTTAGCTTTGGATTATTACATTACGAATACCAAAGGCGTCATTTACCCTGTTACCACTCCCATCACTGCTGGAGCCTACACACCAGGCGTTAATTACCAAACCAACATCAATGTGGCCGCAACCAAAACCAGGGGGTTTGAATTGAGCCTGAACACACGGAACATTGTTCGGAAAGATTTTGAATGGACGACTTCCGCTGCATTCAATACCAGTCACGAGGAGATTACGAAATTAACCGGCGCTACAGCAAACAATATCGTTAATGGATCGTACTGGCTGGTGATTGGCGAACCAGTAAATTCTTTCCGGAATTACAAATTGGCCGGCATTTGGCAAATTGGTGAAGAGCAGGATGCTTTAGTATTTAACAGGCGTCCGGGTGATATAAAAGTAGATGTTCCCGGCATGAGCAAGCTTGCTGATGGTGTATGGGTAAAAACAGCTGCCGATGGTTCAAAAAAATACTACTATAACAATCTTGCCGATGCACAGAAATTTGATGCCACGCTTACAACTCCTGCAGGCGCAGCTACCCGGTACAGTTATAGCTCCACCGATTTCCAGGTTTTGGGACACAACAACCCCAATTGGTCACTCGGCGTTCAAAACGGTTTCAAATACAAGGGTTTTGATTTGAATGTCTATGTCTATTTCAGATGGGGACAAATGATCAATTATGTGATGCCGGGATGGTATCAACCGACGACATTTGCCACGAACGCAAGCCCCTCAAGAACATTTCCCGGATATTTTAATTACTGGACACCAGAAAATCCATCAAATGATTTCCCGGTGATGAATTACCAAAATTCAAATAATACTGCAGGTTTTTCAGGTCTGACGTATGTTGACGGGTCGTTCTTTAAAATCAAAAATATCACGCTTGGTTACACATTGCCCGCAAGTGCAACAAAAAGAGCCTCCATTCAGCGATTGCGTGTGTATGGCACCATCACAAATCCATTGATCATTGCAAAAAGCAAGCTGATAAAGCAGTATGATCCGGAAATGAATGGTGTGTTGGATTATCCATTAACCAAACAGGTTGTCTTAGGCCTGAATGTTACACTTTAATTGTTACCTCATCAAAAACAACATTATGAACACGAAGATTATAAAAAGAGTATTCTACATAGGGGCATTTAGTTGGCTTATTGGGTTTTGCCTATCATCGTGCAAGAAGTTAGATGAATACAACCCTGCCTCCGTATCGGAGGAAAATGTTCTGCGAAATTTTAGCGGTTGGAAAGCCTATCAATCAAATATTTATTCAGGACTTTGGGGATCGCTTATCGGTTTGCAATATGGCGTTGTTTCGGAGGTAGGAACTGACTTATGGACATTTCCTTACAACAACAAGGTCAATTTCAAGGAAGTAATTGCATACGATGGATTGACAATTGATAATGGACTAACGAGAAGCGTATGGGATTTTGCCTGGGCCCCGATAAAGGATTGTAATAAGGCGATTCAACTTTCCACCCAATTGGTAGATGGTAACGCCAATGATATTAAAACCTTGGTAGCAGAAGCCCAGTTGCTGAGAGCCTATTATTACTCTGTACTGGTAGCGCAATTTGGAAATGTTCCGTTGATTTTAACAGTAGAAGAACCTGCAAAAATTCTGACTCCGCAACGCAGTACTGTTCCCCAGATTTATGCGCAAATTATTGCCGACTTACGATCTGCTTTTAATAATCTGCCGGTAACACCGTATGAAAACAATCCGCAACGTGTAACGAAAAAAGCCGCGTTGGGTCTTTTGGCCCGTGTCTATGCACAAGGTGCAGGTGAAGGATTAAGTGAAGGGGGCAAGACATATTGGGTAAGGGCGAAAGAAGTGGCAGACAGTTTAATTAATAACATGAGCACTTATGGTGCCGCCATGTATGATGATTTTACGAAAGTGTTTGCTGCTGCTAACAATCGGAATAATGCAGAGGTTTTGTTTACAGCTTATGGACTCAATCCTTATAGTTCATCATACAATGTTTTCACAGGCAACACGAAGCCTAATATTTATCTTCACTATTATCCCAAGTTGGATGATGCATTTGGAACATCAGATGTTTTCAAAAGAGGTGTAAACTCGAATACGTCGAATGCTTATTACGGACGGTTGAACCAACAGTTTATCGCCCCGACGAAATATTTGATCAACTGCTTTAACGCGACCTACGATAAACGTTGGGAAAATACATTCGTGACGGCCTTTACCAACTATTCAGGAGCACAGGCAATTGCAAGTGGAACATCCAGTGCTCCGGCTGCCAATGTAAAGTACAGTGATGCAACCGTTACATTGACCGCTGCCATGTGCACAAAGTATGGCATTGACCCTTCGCATGTAGGAGAACAGATTTATCCTTATGCCGATGTAAATGCGGTTAATTCCGGCACATTTGCAACCTGGCAATACATTCCGAAAATATGGCCCAAAGGAGACCATTCGGGCAACGTTGCAAATTTGCAAACGGTTCCCAATGCCAATGTGCATCCTTATCCATTGGCTCCTGATGAAGACAGGTTTTTTGCTTATTTAAGCAAGGACCCTTTAACCGCCGCTGATAAAAAGTTACGCAGGTATGTTACGGTGAATATTGATGATTTGTTCGATCCGTCTGACCCATCAGGCAGCACCTACAAGACTGTTTCAGCAAGCAATGGCTTGCCTACGCCAAGCCTTGCCAATTTGTTCCCTTCCATGATGAAGTTCAATCACAACTTCGATGGCGGATGGCTGGGTGGAAATTTTCAGCAAAAGCTGGGCAACATTATGATCATGCGGATGGCTGAAGTTTATTTAATTGCTGCGGAAGCCACGCTTCATGCAACAGGAGACGGAGCCGCTGCTGCACAATATTTGAACGTATTGCGCAAACGTGCTTGTCGCAATCCTGCGGACTTCAATGCGGGTACCGGAATGCAATTGACGACAGCCACCATGAACGATGTTTTTGATGAATTTGCCCGTGAACTTTGCGGCGAGTATAATCGTTGGGCTATTTTGAAACGTGAGAAAGCATTTGAAACCCGGTTACAAACATATAACCGGACAGCTTTTGCCAATTTTGTTCCCGGTAAACACTACAATCGTCCCATTCCATCCACCTTTCTGAATCAAATAAACAACGCAGAAGAATTTGGAAACAATGGTTATTAGGGCCTTGAAATATTAATTGAGTAGTAGTAAATGATGTCTCTCACAATAGCAGCAACTCCCGTTTTCGATTATAAGAAGGCGGGAGTTTTTATATCTTCTCAAATCAAATGTAAAGATGCGTAGCAAACATTCGAAACAGTATTCAAAGCGCTTTTTTTGTGCCACTGCCGTTTTATCGCTGTTGATGCTAAATACTTCTGTGAAGGCGCAGGAGAAAGTCGAAAAGTATGACATCTTCGAACTGACATTGAAAGGCACGGATGCCGGAAATCCCTTTGTTGACCTGGCATTAACGGCAACATTCACAAACGGCAAAGAATCGTTTACGCCGGAAGGATTTTATGATGGCAACGGCACATATAAGGTCCGTTTCATGCCCAACAAAGAAGGAGAGTGGACTTACACAACAAGCAGCAATCACACCGATTTAAATAATAAGAAAGGTTCGTTTACCTGTATAGCAACAGGAAAGAAAAAAGGTCCGGTTCGGGTAAAGAATGTTTTCAATTTTGCTTATGCCGATGGCTCACCTTTTATTCCTTTTGGCACTACTATTTATGAGTGGGCCTTTCAATCGGCGGAAAAGCAAGCGGAAACCATTACCAATCTAAAAGCATCACCGTTCAACAAAGCCCGTATGTTGGCCGTGCCGCCGTACAAAGAAAATTATATCACGGGTCCTGGAAAACTAACGGTATTTCCCTTTGTGGGCAGTTCAAAAAATGATTTTGATTTTTCCCGCTTTAATCCGTTGTTCTTCCAAAAGCTGGAAGAAAACATAAAACAGTTAGATGCCATTGATGTGCAAGCGGATCTGATTTTGTTCCGTCCATACGACAAAGGCAAGTGGGGATTTGATATGATGAATGATGAAACCAACCAGCGTTTTATCCGGTACATGATGGCTCGCTTTGCTGCATTTGAAAACATCTGGTGGAGCATGGCCAACGAGGCCAGTTTCATCAAACATCTTACGGACGAAGATTGGAACCGCTATTTTCAATTGGTGCAGAAGTACGATCCATACAATCACCTGCGCTCTATTCACAATGCAGACCGCATCTACGATTACAACAAGCCCTGGGTGACACACATGAGTCTTCAATATTACAATGCTGTCAAAGTTTTCGGTGTATCACCCTTGTTGCGGGACCTTTATCACAAACCAATTGTGCACGATGAAATCAATTACGAAGGAAACATTGCAAGCCGCTGGGGACAGCTTTCCGGTGAAGAAATGACCCGACGCTTTTGGATTGCTTACATTGGCGGCTCTTATGCTACACACGGCGAAGCATTGAGCACGGGTTGGATCTCCGGTGGCGGAAAATTGGTTGGTGCAAGCCCGCAGCGAATTGCTTTTTTGAAGAAAATTATGGAAGAAGCACCCGATGGCATACGGCCCATTGATCAATATTATATGTTGAATACGATAGGCAAATACGGCTCCTACTACCTGTATTATTTCAGCGATGAAACGCCGAAGGCATGGTCATTTGTTTTGCCGGATGATGAACTGAAGAGAGGCATGAAGTTCAAAGCCGAGATCATTGATACCTGGAACATGACAAGAACGCCGGTAGCCGGAGAATTTGAAATTGACAGCATCGGCCGTTACAATGCATTGGACAAGAAAAGAGGCGTTATCAAGTTACCCGGCAAACCATACATGGCACTGCTGATTCGTAGAGTTGACGGGGCGGATTTAAAAGCCAATGGCAGGAAGCGGAACGAATTAACGGACGAAGATTAATTAAACAGTGGAACAACAGTTTTCATACCAGCCAACACCTTGCCGCTTTGATAACAAAAGTGACAATGTAAGGAAAATGATGTAGTGTTGTTTTACATTGGTAAGCACATCGAAACAATCCATATTGATATTATTTATGAATAGATCTTTCTATCTACTGCTCTTTGCATTATTCCTTTCCTTTTGCGAGGCAAAGGCACAAGCGAAAAAATCAATCGGTCACGAAACGGCTGCACAAAAAGCGCAACGGCTGAAATGGTTCAAAGATGCACGGTTTGGTATGTTTATTCACTGGGGATTGTATGCTTTGCCGGCACGTCACGAGTGGGTCAAAAACCGTGAGCGAATGACGAATGAAGCATACCAGAAATACTTCAACAATTTCAATCCCGATTTGTTCGAACCAAAGCTATGGGCCAGGCAGGCCAAGGCTGCCGGAATGAAGTATGCTGTCCTGACATCAAAGCATCATGAAGGATTTTGTTTGTTCGATAGCAAGTTCACCGATTACAAGGCACCGAATACAGGAGCAAAGAGGGATCTGGTGAAAGAATTTGTGGATGCCTTTCGTGCCAAAGGTTTAAAGGTTGGTTTTTATTATTCACTTCTCGACTGGCACCATCCCGATTACACCATTGATGAAAAGCATCCCTTGCGCATGGCCACGGCGGGTGATACCGCAGCATATTATGCCAAGATGAATGCCCGTAAAAACATGGCGAAGTATCGTGCATACATGAAGAACCAATTAACCGAATTGCTTACAAAGTATGGCAAGGTTGATATTCTGTGGGCTGATTTTTCTTTTCCGGGAAAATTTGGCAAAGGAAAAGATGATTGGCATTCATTGGAATTAATCAAATTAATCAGAAAGCTGCAACCGCAAATCATTGTCAACAACCGGCTGGATTTGGACGATTACGAAGACGGCGGCGATTTTGTAACACCGGAACAGGTAAAGCCGGAAACGCTCACCAAATACCGTGGACAAACCTGGGAAACCTGTCAAACCTTTTCCGGTTCATGGGGCTATTATCGTGACGAGACATCGTGGAAGTCGCATAGGCAATTACTTAATTTATTGATTACTTCTGTTGCCAATGGCGGCAACCTGATTTTAAATGTCGGCCCAACAGCAAGGGGCGAATTTGATTACCGTGCCCAACTTGCATTGGATAGCCTGGCTTATTGGATGCACGCCAACAGTAAGTCTATTTACAACTGCACCTTCGCCCCCGAAGAATACAAAGTACCAGAAGGCATTGATGCAAGACTCACGTATAATTCAAAAGAACGGAAGCTTTATGTGCATTTGTTGGCGTACCCTTCTTCGGGAAAAGTTATTTTGCACGGATACAAAGAAAAAATTAAATACGTGCAGCTATTAAACGATAACTCGGAACTTCCGATGAAAACTTCAGCGGATTCCGATGCTGTAGAAATTCAGCTTCCTAAAGAAAGGCCTCCTTATGAAGTACCGGTGATTGAATTGATTTTGAATGAACACCGTTGATTGCTGAATACGGAATTCCTTCAAACCAAACAGGCAGAACAAAGCACCCATTCCTGTGTTGCCGTCAACGACCATAGGTGCATGTATCCATCGCAGGGTAAGTCGTTTTGCTTCCTCCCGGTTAGCATTCGGCAAGTTTATTGAAGATGAAGGTTTAAACGATACACTATGTGCCGAGACCGTGGCTACGTAGCCACCAAACACGAACACATTGTTCGCTTCCAGTTAGAACAAGGAGATTATTATGCGACAGATTATCATCTGATGGCAGGAACAACCGGCCTGCCGGTGGTAATGTATGACGGCGTGGAAAAGAAAAATGCTTCCGTTGACGCTAACTGGGGCATAGTTCCCATTTGGTCAAAATCAAAAGAGGAAGGCCTTAAAGAAGCCAACCGTTTTGTGAATGCCAAAGTGGAGAACCTCGAAGACAGTAGGATCTATAAACCCTTGTTTGAAAGAGGGCAGCGATGCCTGATTCCCTGTACGCATTATTTTGAACACCATTGGTTGGAAGGGGGAAGAAAAAAGATTCCTTTCGCTGTAAGGAAAAAAGATGATGACATTTTCACCATCCCAGGATTGTATAGTACATGGACAGACAGAAGCACCGGTGAGATCATTTTAAGTTATACCATGCTTACAACCGCTGCCAATACGCTTCTAAAAAAAGTGCATAACGGGGGAGAGCATCCCGGAAGAATGCCGCTGGTGATAGAGCGTAACATGGAAGCAATCTGGCTTGGTTCTGATGCAACAGAGAAAGAAATTGAAGAAGTCCTTTCTTATAAAATTCCTGCCAAACAACTGGAGGCATGGCCGGTGCATACCATACGAGGGAAGAAGGCACTTACGGGCCCGGCTGTATTGGAACCGGTGGAAGAATACAAACGCATTTTGACAAGTGAATGATTACTTTCTATTCTTTGTATAGCAATGGGACCGCATTCGCCAGGGAACAGCATACAATAAAGACTTGAAAATGAGTATTAGAAACAGAAAGGGTTAGCAATGGAAAACCCTGCGAACACAAGCGCAGGGTTTAGCTTTTTTGAAAATGAGATGTGACCCCGTCAGGATTCAAACCTGAAACCTTTTGATCCGTAGTCAAATGCTCTATTCAGTTGAGCTACGGGGCCTTTTGTTTTGGGGAGGCAAATATAAGCATACACGACAAAACAGAACGCACAAATTTTTGGGGATTGCGTTAAAAAACTTCAAAGAGGCAGAACAAGGAAGGACCCAATTTGATAGTTATCGTTGTGAATCCTACACGGTCCTGTATCACAATGATGAATCCAAGGATTCGAAAAAGATAGCCGGACAAACCATTACCAATTTTTTAATAAAAATTTTTTGTTTTTCCTGTGCTGAATAAACTTCTCTCCTTAAATTACAGCACAATCAACAAAACGTAAACCTTTTAATTAAGATATTCTATGAATTGGAGAGATGTATTGTCGGTGTTACTTGGAATTAAAAAGCCTCAACCCGTTTTGGTTCCGATTCCAAAAAACAGCAAACAACCCGTAAAGAAATAAATTCTTTCAACCCCATTCTAATCCCGTCTTTGCACAAGCAGAGACGGGATTTTCTTTTTTACCTTCACGACACATTAAGGCTATGAAACAATATTTCTTTCTTCTTCTTTTGCCTTTCGCCTCGTTTGCACAAAATTTCACACCGCAGGAAATAGCCCGCTGGCAGGCAACGGCCAAACGTGTTACCGTTATAGAAGACAACTGGGGCATTCCGCATATCTATGGCAAGACAGATGCGGACGCTGTTTTTGGATTGTTATATGTGCAATGCCTGCAGAATTTTTACAGGGTGGAAAGAAACTATTTGGAGATCATGGGCCGGCTTTCGGAAATAGAAGGAGAGAAGCGATTGTACGAAGATTTGCAAATGCGCCTGATCTATGACAGCGCAGCAGCAAAGAAAGATTACGAAAAAAGTCCGCAATGGTTTAAACATTTACTGGATGCTTTTGCCGATGGCGTAAACTATTATTTGTACAAACATCCTGAAGTAAAGCCTTTGGCGTTAAAGCGGTTCGAGCCCTGGTTTCACCTGTTGTACACGGATGGTAGCATTGCACCCACACAAACAGGCGGATTGACCGTAAAAGATCTCCAAAACTTTTACGAGGCCAAAGATGGACCAACATCGTATTCAAGAACGGAACTTTCGATCAGCAACTTCACCAATTATGGTTCAAATGGTTTTGCCATTGCGCCTTCTAAAACAGCTTCACACAATGCGATCCTTTATATCAATCCGCACGTTACATTTTACTTCCGCACCGAAGCACACATGGTAAGCGAAGAAGGATTGAATGCTTACGGTGCTGTAACCTGGGGGCAGTTTTTTATTTACCAGGGCTTTAATGAATACTGCGGCTGGATGCATACCTCAAGCTATGCGGATGTTGCAGATGTATACGAAGAAGAAATACACGATGATGGTAATGAGCATCGTTATACACGTTTAAATGATGATCGTCACGAGATAGGCAAAAGACAAATCATTATTGCTTATAAAAATGCTGATCGAATTTCAGAAAAAACGTTTCCAGCATATTACACCCTTCACGGCCCTGTGATGGGAAAACGCAATGGCAAATGGCTTTCACTAAAAGAGAACAACCGTTCCCTTTCTGCGCTTATGCAATCCTGGCTTCGCACCAAAGCAAAGGGTTTTGAAGAATTTAAAAAAGTGATGGAAATGCGAAGCAACAATTCAAACAATACCGTGTTTGCCGATAACAAGGGCAACATTGCTTACTGGCACGGCAATTTCATGCCGCGGCGAAATCCAAAATTCGATTACAGCTTGCCGGTTGATGGCTCAACATCCGAAACAGGTTGGAAAGGACTTCACACCTTGAATGAAACCATTCATCTTTACAATCCAAAAAGTGGATGGATTCAAAACTGCAATTCAACACCCTTTACCGCAGCAGGCGAAAGCAGTCCGAAAAAACAAGATTATCCAACATACATGGCACCCGAAGGGCAGAATGGCCGTGCATTAAACGCCATACGGCTGTTGAGCAGAGCTAACAACACCACACTCGATAAGATCATTGAAATTGGTTACGACAAATATTTATCCGCATTCGATTTCATTCTGCCACCACTTTTTAAAGCCTACAATGATTTACTGCAAAACGATAGTTTGAAAATTTACCTGGAACAGCCAATACATTATTTGCAGGTGTGGGATAAAAATGCGTCTGCATCTTCCATTGCTGCCACACTTGCCATTGAATGGGCTTATAAATTGTCTGCGAAAGTTCCACCTGCAAGAACACCCGAAGCGGCCACCAACTTTGTTGGCAATTATCAATACATGGCTGATAAAATTTCAGCAAAAGAAAAATTGGACCTGCTGGCAGAAACAATGAAGGAATTGCAACGGAATTTCGGAACATGGCAGGTTGCCTGGGGCGATGTGAACCGTTATCAACGGGCAGCGAATAACAATTTCAGCGATGCACAAAACAGCCTGCCCGTTGGTTTAGGGCCTGGCACCTGGGGCTCGCTGCCTTCTTTTGCTACCAGAAGAGTGGACACAAAAAAACGTTACGGCATTTCGGGCAATAGCTTTGTTGCAGCAGTTGAATTTGGCAAGCACCTAAAAGCCAAAACTGTCTTAACGGGTGGCGAATCATTCGACCCGGCATCCAAACATTTTTCCGACCAGGCCGAAGGCTATCTCGAAGGCAAATTCAAAGACATCAATTTCTACAAAGAAGATGTGCTGAAAAATGCGGAGAGAACGTATCATCCCGGCGAACGCTAAACTGTTCGCGACGAATTAAATTAAGTTCAAAAATTATTTATCCTGAATTCTTTTCTCCCACACCATTTTCAATTACGTTTGCCACGTAATGAAATCTTATGTCCGAATTCTATAAAGATAAAGTAGTGGCGGTAACCGGTGGCACCGATGGCATTGGAAAAGCGTTGGTAGAGCAGCTTTTGGCCGGTGGTGCAAAAGTTGCTACGTGTGGCCGTCACCAGGATAAACTGTACCGCCTTCAATCCGAATTTCCCTCTTATCCTTTGCACACGGTAATTGCCGATGTAAGTATTGAAAACGACTGTCGCCGGTTTATTGAATCAACGATAAAAATTTTTGGTGGAATTGATATGTTAATCAACAACGCCGGTGTTTCCATGCGTGGCTTGTTGAAAGATACCTCGGTTGATGTGATTCGCAGGCTTATGGAGGTGAATTTTTTTGGTGTGGTGTATTGCACCAAGTTTGCTTTGCCGTCAATCATCGAAAGAAAAGGCTCTATTGTAGGTATATCTTCAATTGCCGGCTATCGCGGTTTGCCAGGCCGTAGCGGTTACTCTGCGTCAAAGTTTGCTTTGCAGGGTTGGTTAGAAGCTGTCCGTACGGAGTTGTTGGATGACGATGTGCATGTGATGTGGGTTTGTCCCGGTTTTACGGCTTCCAACATTCGCAATGCAGCACTGAACGAGAAAGGAGAAGCGCAAGGCGAAAGCCCGTTGGATGAAGGAAAACTAATGACTGCTGAAGAAGTTGCAGAAAAAATTTTGAAAGCGATACAAAACAGAAAAAGAACCCTTGTGTTAACCTTTACCGGCAAACAAACGGTTTTCATGAATAAGTTTTTTCCGGGTTTATCGGACAAATTGGTGAAGAATTTTTTTTTCAAGGATGGTAAACTCATTAAATAATGTTGATTTAGAAACGGTTCTCTTTTTTATGCACAACCCTACTTCGATTCCTTTTTAATTTTCAATTTTACACCTTTCATTCCTTCATGCCATTAATAACCCTGACATCGGACATTGGCGAACAAGATTATCTTGTTGGTGCGGCAAAGGGACGGTTATTGTGCATTAACCCGGCGTTTCAAATTGTTGACATTACACACAAGCTATCGCCGTTTAATTACCCCCAGGCTTCGTATGTATGTCGCAATGCCATCAAAAACTTCCCGGAGTTCACGTTTCACATTGTGATGGTGAACCTGTTTGAATCGAAGCCCGAACAGTTGCTTTTTGCTTTTTACAAAGACCAGTATATTATTTGCGCCGACAACGGTTTGCTGACAATGATCATTGAAGAAAAACCGGAAATGATTATTGGTGTGCCGTTGGAAAAATCGGCCATTAAAAACACCTTGTATTGCATTGATGTTGCGGCCAAAGCCATCACGCAGCTAACCAACGGCGAGCCGGTGCAAAACATTGGCATTCCCGACCCGCCTTACATGGAAAAACACCCGTTGCGTCCAACCCTCGGCGAAGATTGGATGGAAGGCCAGATCATTTTCATTGACAATTTCGAAAACGTGATCGTCAACATCACCAAAGAACAATTTGAACAACAGCGCAAAGGAAGGCGTTTTAAAATTGTTTTCAAACGTGATGAAATTGTTGAACGCATCAGCGGTTCGTATGCCGACGTGCCACAGGGAGAGAAACTGGTCTTGTTTAACAGCGCCGGTTATATGGAGATTGCCATCAACAAGGGAAATGCCGCCGGGTTGTTTGGCTTGAAAGGCTATAGCGAAAGTGCCAGCAGCATGACCGGTGTGATGCAGGCCCGCCTGTTCTATCAAACCGTAAAAGTTTATTTTGAGTAATACAGCAGGGTATTGGTATTGGATATTGCCGAACGAACTTTCACATTTTCACATTTTCAAATTATCACATTCCCATAATGATCGTACGCATTGTAAAAATGGTTTTCAAAGAAGAAGCGATTGACACGTTCAAAGCTCTGTTTGAAGAAAGAAAATTACTTATCCGCAATTTTGAAGGCTGTACGCATCTCGAACTCTGGCAGGATAAAAACCACCCGCAAACTTTCTTTACCTATAGTTGGTGGGATTCGGAAGGACATTTGAATCGCTACAGGGCTTCTCACTTTTTTGATGATACCTGGTCGCTGACCAAACAGAAATTTGCGGCAAAGCCGGAAGCGTGGACGGTGGAAGCCATTCAACAGCTATGATCTATTCTTTGTCTCGCTTTCCGGCAAGACAAGCCTCAAATAACGAATCGTTAGAAGATTCAACCCTTATCTTTGGCGAGACAATACAATTTAATTCTTCGGGAAGAAATGAATTTGGGAAAACTTTTTTCGGGTTGTGGTTTGCCGTTTGGAAAATTATCTTTTTTTCCCCTCTTTCTTACTGCTGTTGCTTTGGTGTTGTCCGGTTGTGAAAAGGATATTTCCTTCAAGTTAATAGAAGAAGAACCCAAATTAGTGGTAGAAGCGACCATCGAAAACGGTCAGCCCCCCGTTGTGGCCTTGTCACGATCGCTGAATTATTTTTCGAAAATTTCTGCCGATATTCTGGCAAACAGTTTTGTGCACGGGGCTGAAATAACCGTGTCGAACGGTGTTAAAACACACAAGCTAAAAGAGTACGCGGTGCCTGTTGCCAGTGGTTATAAGCTCTATTATTACTCAATTGATTCTTCCAATCTTTCAACGGCTTTTACAGGTGAATTGAACAAGCAATACTCCCTTCGGATTGTTTCAGAAGGGAAGGAATACACTGCAACAACAACCATTCCCCGGATCACCAAACGCATTGATTCGCTTTGGTGGAAAGCCGCACCACCGCAGGCTGACAGCAATTTAGCAGTTGTCATGGTCAAGGCCACCGATCCGCCCGGCTTTGGCGACTATATACGTTATTTCACCAAACGAAACAGCGAACCAATGTATCCTGCCATCAACTCTGTTTACGACGATTTGTTTGTGGATGGAACGACCTACGAATTGCAGGTAGATCCCGGTCTTGACCGGAACGCCAAGCTTACCGATGATGATCACTTTTTTAAAAAAGGAGATACGGTTGTCTTTAAATTAAGCAACATTGACAAGGCCACTTTCGACTTTTGGCGAACGATGGAATTTTCCTATCAATCGGTTGGCAATCCTTTTTCTACACCAACAAAAGTTTTAAGCAATATCAATGGCAATGCACTTGGTTATTTTGGCGGCTATGCCTCGCAATACCATACCTTGGTTATTCCGCGGTAGAAAAGTTGCACCCTTCCGGTGTCTCAAAGTTGAATGGTTGTAAAAATGTTGCAAAGCTTTTAACCTTAACACCTCAATCCCGGAACGTTGAAACTCTGCAACTCATGAACTCTCTCTTATATTTGCTGCTTAATTATGGAGAACAGTCAAGCTGAAAAAATACAGTTGTTGATCATTGGCTCAGGCCCTGCCGGTTACACGGCCGCTATCTATGCAGCAAGGGCAAATTTGAAACCTGTGTTGTACCAGGGTATTCAACCAGGCGGGCAATTAACCATTACCACCGATGTAGAAAACTATCCCGGTTTCCCCGAAGGCATTCAGGGTCCGGAGCTGATGATCCATTTTGAAAAACAGGCCCACCGAATGGGCGCTGATCTTCGCTATGGACTGGCCACCAAAGTTGACTTTTCAAAACAACCCTACAACGTTTGGATTGATGAAGAAAAATTGATTGAAGCCGATGCGGTGATTATTGCCACCGGTGCTTCGGCCAAATGGCTGAACATCGAAAGCGAACAACGATTGAACGGGCATGGCGTCAGTGCCTGTGCTGTGTGTGATGGCTTTTTCTTTCGCGGCAAAGAAGTAGCGATTGTGGGAGCCGGTGATACAGCAGCCGAAGAAGCCTTGTATCTCTCGAAGCTGGCAACCAATGTACACATGCTGGTGCGCAGGGATGAAATGCGGGCTTCGAAAGTGATGCAGGACAGAGTGAAGAATGCGGAGAACATCAAAATCTATTGGAATACCGAAACCGATGAAGTGTTGGGCGAGAAAATGGTAGAAGGTGTTCGCATTAAAAACCGCAGGTCAGGGGAGAAGCAGGAAATTCCGGTTAAAGGTTTTTTTGTAGCCATTGGCCACACACCCAATTCAGAAATCTTTAAAGACTACCTCGACATGGACGAAGCGGGTTATATCAAAACCATTCCGGGAACTTCGAAAACCAATGTAGAAGGTGTGTTTGCAGCCGGTGATGTGCAGGATAAAATCTACCGGCAAGCGGTAACAGCAGCGGGCAGCGGTTGCATGGCAGCACTGGATGCCGAACGTTATTTATCGGAGAAAGGTTTGCATTGATATTTCGTTCATGGCCTCCACTTTCACCATACAACTGAACAAACTCCGGCTCTTTGGCACACACGGTATGTACGCCGAGGAAATTGGTGTGGGCAATGAATTTGAAATAAACATTGCCATTGAGATCAAAGCACCCAAAACAGAAAAAATTTCCATTCACGATACAGTTAATTACGCAGAAGTTTATCGGATCGTCAAAGACGTCTTCTCGCAACGAAAATTGTTACTTGAATCACTGGCGGCGGAGATTGCAGGTGAATTAAAAAGCCAGTTTGTTTCAATCAAAAAAATTAGCATTCAAATCAGCAAGCTTAATCCACCAATTGTTTCGTTTAGCGGCTCCGTATCGGTGACGTATAAGAAAAGTTATAAATAGTAACGGCGAGAGCTTTGCGTTCGGCAGGGCATTTGGAAAACGTCCAGTCCGCAACTGCAACCGATATAAGTTACAAAAGTTGGAGACTCATTCTGCTGCTCATCTGTGTTCGGTGCGCCGGATATGCAGCCGATAGCAGTACTGCCGATGAAGATTTGTTTGTCGCCCCTGCTGACGCAAAAGGAATGTTAGCTGCAGGCAACATTATCTTATTTTAAAAATTCCTGGTGCGCATAACTGATAATGCGGGTGATCTTCCACTCTCCATTTTCTTTCTGCCAAACCTGAACAAATTTGGCTTCGCTGCTAAACTTCTCCGATTGTCCCTTCTCGGTAGCATAAAACCGATGAATGCCGGTTTCTACTGCACCATAATCTTTAATTGGATAAACTTCCAAAGTACCCCTTACGAGTTCTCTTCTTACTTTACGTTCGCTTGTAAACGTCCTTTTAAAAGCGTCTATATTTTGGGTATAATTGGTCACACCGCCTAAGTCATGATAAAATTCAAGATGATCGGAAAGGAAAGCTTCCAACTTATTAAGGTTTTTACTATTAAAGGCACTAAAAAAGATACTATCCAGATAAGCAATGCTGTCATATAATGCCCTGGACATTGGAGTATAACCTTTTACTTGTGAGCCAAAATTGTTTTTTGTTGGTGAACAAGCAGTATTCAATGCTATTGTTAGCAGAATAATGAATGTAAGTGTCTTGAATATTTTCATGCTGTCTTGGGGATATTTTGAAGAACGGAATGTGTCAATACTTACCGCCAACGCTAACGGCTTTGTGCAGGTGGGGCATTTGGAAAACGTCAGCCCTGGACTAAAGCCGATTACTGAACTAATGTACAAGATTTATTCATTTGTTCACCTGCGTTGAGTCAGCCGAAACAGAAGTTGATTATTGTTCCTGCTGCTGAAATTTTATTCATCGCCCCACACTTGCATAAAGCCGCCTGTTGTGCGCATTGTCATTAGTGAAAGTGTATGACTATATATTCTTCAGTTTCAGCGGCTTTGGAAAACGCCTTTTTTATTGTGTCAACATGAGATAAGATATAGTCCCAATTCGGTTCATCAAACCAGTCGGCTCTATAAACATGGTTTTTGATTAACTCCTGCTGATTGTATGCTTCAATAAGTTTATCATGTGATATTTGGTCAAGCACCTGATAAATTTCTTTCACCTCGTCGGGTCTTATATATTGTGAGCCATCCCAGTCGCCTGCCAGGTCTATTGGAACGCCGTCCAGTTTCTGCAAAACTTTATCAGTACTAGGGTCACACTTTTTCAATAAGAATTTTGCAATGTCCCAAGCTTTGTCAGTCTCAAAAACAGTGTCATTTTCAACATGGAATTTTCCACTTACTGAGCTGTAGTTCTCGTCAATGTAAACTTGTGCATTCTCCGGATTGCTTTTGAGAAAGTCAATCATTTCATTATTCATCCGATAGAAGCCACAAACAATTCCCATTAAACTTTTACTTATTTGCTGAATAATTCGAACGACCGGTTGCGCACAACGGCCAGGTATTGCTTTGCAGGTGGGGAAATGGAATTCCGTCCGCCCATAACCGATGCCGATTGAAGTTATTTTGTTGAAGTTAAGAACCAATGTTGAAAATTGTATGTCCTGCCCGTAACTGAAGACAAATAGCGCACAATTGCTGATGTTACTTTTGTCTGCCCCACTTGCAGCAATACCCATGTTAGCTGTTGTTTTTTTCGTTCCGCAAGCTGAATATCTCGTTTATTCCTCGTTTTTCGCCAAGGTTGTCAAAGCACTTTTCTAGGTCTGAAATGACTTCGTCTGTTATAAAATTCAAATTCATCTTTCTTGTCTTTTTAAAATCGAAGGAACATAAAAATCGTCCAAGGCCTTTTCTTGTTTTATAATTTCTGTCAGAGCCTAAGTATGCAGCAATAATTTCTTTTATTTCAAATGTCTTTAAAATATCGTTTGGTAATTCTTCGTAAATTGGGTAAGCAGTCCAAAAGTTATCGGTATGTCCAAAAGTTTGAAGTAATGTGATTATTTGTTTCTTTCTGTCTGGAATTTCAGAATTGAGGTCGTTGATGAGAGAGGTAAAAAAACTGTCGTCAGTATTGTTGATTTGTGTCCAATACTTTTTAAATGATTTTGGGGCAATTTCAAGCCACTTTCGTTCAGATACACGGTCTGCCTCCATATTTCTTCTTTCCTCAACTCGGTCTTCTAATGGCTTTGTAAAACCAAGGTCGGCAAGGAATTTTAAAAGGTCATCACTTTTTGCAAGCTCAGCGTCTCCATTCCATTTGTGATAACGAATAGAAACTCCGTGATGAAAGCCAATTGTCGCATTGAGTTGAGTATTGTTATAGAGTTCAATTGCATAAGTTCCTGAGCACATACAATAAAACCCTGTTCTATTTTCGTCTATCTCTAACAGTTCATTAAATTTTTGAATTTTGTCCGCTTGTGAAATTGTCAACAAGATTATGTCGGACATTGCTTTGTCCTCATTAACACCATTGTCCTTAATTACAACTTTGTCAACCTCGATGAATAGATAGCTCAAACCCACATTTGAAGGTTTAGGAAGTTTGTTTCTCTCTTCCAATGGTTTTCTATTTGTCAAGTCTAATGTCGGCATAATAGGATGGCCGTTAAAATAACAGCTAACGTTAAAGTGTTTATGAAGTTGTGGCAATTGAAAAACGTCAGTTTCAATTAACCACAAATGCAAAATAATGATTTATAGTTGAATGCTTAACGTCCCGCCACAATTTTATAAACACACTGTTGTGCGTTCGTGCTATTCTGTCCGAGAAGCGTTTTTTAAACTGTCGACCGCTTGCTTGTCTAAGTCAGAACGGTTTTCACCACCTTTTTTCTCTGCGTTCGTTAGTTTCCGAAGAAGAACTCTTTTTGAGTTAATCCTTACAAAAACACCTTCTTCTGTTGTGTCAATAGAATGAACGTATTCAATAGTGCTATAAATTTTTTCGTTAGCTGATGTTAAAGAGTCTGGAGCATCCGCTTCAAATCTTGGTTTCATATCAAAAGAATTGTCACGAGGTTCGTATAAATAAGTGTCCGCCTTAGCTGCACACCAGTGAAATAAAGAAAATATACAAATCAATGACCAATAAGCAAGTTTGGTATTTTCAGAAAACTTTCTCTTTAAATAAAACTGCAACGCTGCCAATAATATGAATGCAGTCAAAAACCAAATCGGTACGACTTTTACAAATTTCTCAATGTCAAAACCTAATCCGAATATGTCACTTTTTCTTGCGAGCAATATTGTCAAAACACAAAAGCAAATTATAAGAGTAGTTTTTGTGAATTTCACGGTTAAAAATTTAAATCAACAAGTCATCACTCCGCATGACGCACAACGTTTATCAGCTTTCTGCTGTGCCGGAATTTCTTAATTGTCTGACCGGAACAGGAGCCGAGTAAACGACTAATGTACAAGTTTTATTTTGATGTTCATCTGCGTTCGGTCAGCCGAAACTGTGGTGATAAGCGAACAAAAAGTTGATGCCGCATTGTATCTGCCGGCATAGCTGAAAACTGCTGTTAGCGGCGGCTATTCTTGGTCGTCAGCACGGTAGCTTCTTCTTTAGTCACCTTGCGAATGTTCCACCGTCTGATTGTTCCATTATCTTTTAAAGCGTCTATAAGTTGGTAGATAATGCCCGCTCTTATCGTGTCACTGAAACTGGCAATCACCACTGACTTTTTGGTATTCCAATTTGAAGCTGCATTTGTCAAAAAGTTTTCCATATCCTTTTGGCTCATTGAAACAAAATCCGAAGTATCTAAATGAACAGAAGCAAGTTCTGACGTGTCTATTGCCGTGTCGTAAAAGCCCAAAGGAATACTTTTTCTGTGTAGGTAAACGTTGCCGGATGTGTCAACGACAAAATTGTAGTCGCCATAAATCAAAAAAGGTGGCGGTGGCATTCCTTTGTCTTTCCACCGCTGCTTTGCAGAGCTGTCTTCTTGAGTTATAATGTATGATTGTCCCTTGTCTTTATGTGCTTTGTCAACGTTACAGGAGAAAAATATCAGAAAGACTAAAGACGAAAAAAATGCAGGTAGTTTCATTCAAAGTTTTCTTTGAGACGCAAACAGTCGGAGTTTCCACAGTCGCCGCTAACAGTTGTATTGGCGCTATGCCTGGCACTAAAATACATTAATAATCAATTGAAATTTGTGCCAGCTATTCTTCCTTTTCTTCTTTCTTCATCTCCTCTTTGATTTCCTCGCTTGGCCTTACCAATACTTTGTCAATGCGGTGTCCGTCCATATCTATGACCTCTAACTGAAAACCTTTCCATTTCAATTTTTCGCCGGGTTTGGGTATGTGTTCCAGGCAATGCAAAATGCAACCGGCCAGGGTATCAAATTCAAGGTCTTCTTCCGAAAGCCAGTCGGTGCGGTTAAAGTGAGAGAGAAAGTTGTAAAACGGTATCTGCGCATCCACCAAATACGTTCCGTCGCCGCGGTTGTGAATTTCATAATCTTCATCAGCGGTGTCGGGCATGTCACCAACAATGGCTTCCAAAATATCGTTCAGGGTTATCATGCCCCGCAGGCTTCCGTATTCGTCCACAATAAAACACACATGAAATTTCGATTCCTTGAATTTCGCCATTACCTGGTAAGCAGTGTTGTTATCCGGCACAAAAATGGCCTGCACCATCAGGTCTTTAAAAAGCTTGAAATCCTCGTTGATGTACAGGTCTTTAATGGAAACAACGCCCCTGATATTGTCAATGTCGCCGTCGCAAATCGGGTAGAAGGAGTGAGGCTGCTGAAAAATTTTTTCGCGGATCTTTTCTTCGTTGTCGTTCAAGTCAAACCAAACAATGTCGCTGCGGTGCGTCATTAATGAAGTGATGTTGCGGTCGCCCAAATGAAAGATCCGTTCGATCATTTCTTTCTCTTCTTCTTCCACCGTACCCGACTCTGTTCCTTCGGTGATGATGGCTTTGATCTCATCTTCGGTCACAAAATCATCCCGCTTGCTTTTGATGTTGAAGATCTTGAAAATAAAATTGCTGGTTTTGTTGAGCAGCCATACAAAAGGATAAGTGATTTTGGCAAAAATGCGCATTGGCGCAGCAACGATCTTGGCAATTTTTTCAGCGTTGATCAGCCCTAACCGTTTCGGCATCAGTTCGCCAAAAACAATCGAAAGAAAAGTAACAATGATAATGACGATGGTTGTTGAAATGGTTTGGGCGTACGGCTTCAGGAAAGCAATGCTTTCAAAAAACGGTATTAAGTATTTGCTGAATTTTTCGCCGGAATATACACCGGTAATAATGGCAATCAGCGTAATACCGATCTGTGCGGCCGATAAAAATAATTCCGGACTGTTGGAAAGGTCCAGTGCGTTTTGTGCTTTTTTATCGCCTTTTTCCGCCATGCTTTCAAGCCGTGGCTTCCGGGCGGAAACCAGGGCGATCTCGGACATGACAAACAACCCGTTCAAAAAAATCAATCCGAGCAATATAAAAATTTCCATTGATTTAGTTTAAGTGAACAGCTTCAGCTTTCCAAAATTGTGGTGATATACCGAAGCCGTAAAAAATCCTGCCGCTAACCCCAAAACCGCACCGCCCAAGACATCGAGCGGATAATGAACACCGACATACACCTGTGCAAACGAGATCAAAAACGCCCAAACATAGGCTATATAAATCCAGAGCTTAAAAATACTTCGAAAAGTCAATACCATAAATGTTGCCAAACCAAAATGATTGGCAGCATGGTTGGACAAAAAACTATACCCGCCCGGGCAGCTCTTTATCACAAGCCGGACCTGCCCTGCCAGCAAAGGTTCGTTGCAGGGACGCAGCCGCCGGATCATTTCCTTAAATGCATACGTGCCCAGCAAATCGGCAATGGCAACGGTAGCTATAAAAGCCAAAGCCCACCACAGTCCTTTTTTTCCATAATTTAGAATGATAAAAGCGAGGATAAAAACATAGAGCGGCGCCCAAAAAACAGAATCACGAAAATAAGGAAACAGAGTGTCGAAAACCGGGTTGGAAAGTTTGTGATTCAGAACCAAAAACAAACTTCTGTCTGCCTCCACAATCCGTTGCCATAAAGAAACTGTTAAAGCTATGCCGGGCATTGCGCAAAAATACGGTACGAAGCAGCTTTCGTCGAAAGAGCAAAGGAAACAATCGAAAAAATGGCTTCTTTTGTTCAGGCCTTCATTTGTACAATCACACATGCTAACCAAATTGCGCATACCGAAAACACTGCTTTGGGTGTTGAACCTGTTCATCCTCTATACCTTGTTGTTTACCTTATTCCGTTGCCTCACGTTGGCACTCTTCAAGCCCCAGGGCGAAAACCTGTCTGATGTACTGCCTTCATTTTTATTGGGCCTGCGCTTTGACCTTCGCTGGATAAGCATTTTGTTATTTCCGATTGTGATAGCCGGTATTCATCCCCAGTTGTCGCCGTATCATTCTGCTCGCAATAAAAAATTGTGGACGTGGTACCTAGCCATTACAACCTTTCTGCTGGTGTTGATTTACGTGATTGATTACGGTTCGTTTGCTTATTACCGTGTGCGGCTCGGTGCTACTGTACTCGATTTTGCCGACGATACCGGTGTTGCCATCCGCATGTTATGGGAATCGTATCCCGTAATCTGGATGCTATTGGGTTTGGTTCTTTTCGTGACCTTGCTCCGCCTTTTGTTTAACCGCCTGCACAAAACTGTTGCGTTGAAAACAGCGGGGAGTGAAATTTTGTATAAAAAGAAATGGTTTATCTATACGGTAACTGTTCTTTTGCTTTTTGTGTACGGTGGTTTTCCCCAGCCCTTGCGATGGAATGCTGCCTTCAAAATGAAAGACGATTTCAGTGGCCATTTATCATTGAACCCGCTGCAAACATTTTATTCAACACTGGATACCCGCAAGCCTTATTTCGACCAGGGCAAAGCAAAGGATTTATATCCGGCATTGAGCCGGTGGATGAACTGGGACCCGAATGCCCGGAGCTACAAAAAAATCGTTACACCAGCATCGAACTACTTTACAACGAAGCCAAATGTTGTATTGGTTATGTGTGAATCGTTCAGCATGTACCGCACCAGCATGAGCGGCAATCCGCTGAACACAACACCCTACATTAAATCGCTTTGCGACGAAGGAGTTTTCTTCGACCGCTGCTTTACGCCGCATTTTGCTACAGCCAGGGGACTGTTTGCCATTACCACCGGCATACCCGATGTGCAACTGGCAAAATTTTCAACCCGCACCGAGGCTGCACAAAACCAGCATACCATCATTAACAATTTTGAAGGCTATGACAAATTCTATTTTTTAGGCGGCAGTCCTGCATTCAACAATTTTGAAGGCCTGATTAAAAATATCAACGGTGTGCAAATGAAGACCGAAGGCAGTTTTGCCTCGAAGCCGATTGATGTTTGGGGCATCAGCGACAAAAATTTGTTTTTGGAAGCCAACAAAGTTTTTTCGCAGCAGAAGAAACCGTTTTTTGCCATTATTCAAACAGCCGATAATCATCCGCCTTATTCCATTGCAGAAGAAGACAGCAATTTTGTGCAGCAAAAAACAGAAGTGGCGCAACTGAAAAAATATGGCTTCGAGTCGGAGGCACAATACAACGCCATGCGGTACTTCGATTACAACGTAAAAAAATTTATCGAAGCTGCCCGGAAGGAGCCTTATTTCAACAATACCCTGTTTGTGTTTGTTGGCGATCATGGCGTAGCCGGCAATGCCAAAAACATATATCCTTCTACCTGGACCGATAACCGCCTGACCGAAATGCACGTACCGCTCCTTTTTTATGCACCGGCCCACCTAAAGGCGCAACGGAGAACCGAAGTGGTTTCGCAAATTGATGTTTTGCCAACCATTGCCGCCATCGCAGGTCAAAAACACGTCAACACCACTTTGGGTCGTGATATTGTGAATCATCAAAATAATCACAGCGCATTCTTTATCCGCCACATGGAAGGAGAAATTGGATTGATTACCGATGATTTTTATTTTACCCGCAATATTTTGTTTGAAAAGGAAAGGCTGCAATTGCTGAACAACAATGCATCTTATTCAAAGGCTCAATTGGATTCAGCACAAAAAAAATTAAGTGTTATTGCTTCGGCTTATTTAGAAACGGCGAGATGGATGCTTGTGAATAATAAGAAATAAAATTACCCGCTGCAGGGGAGACTTAAATAAAAGAAAACTCATTCAAGCCCAATCATGCTTTACTGGTTGGGTTTTTCTTTTTGTGGACTGGGCTTTTGTAATTCTCTTCACCGTTCCTTGCGCTGTAAGTGGCGTCTTCAGCGCCATCGCACTCTTGTACGTTGTACATCTCTATTGGGCGGCCTCACCCTTTTGTCCCATCCCACTGGAGAGGGAAACAGCACACAAAGGCCTTTGCTTCTCCAACGCTTCTTACCATAACAACCATTCAGAAAAGAAATGTTTCTTCCTTCTCATCCCGTGGAACGAGGGACCTGTGCACTGCACTATAAACGACCAATGCAAACAATAAAACTAATGGTATCATTTCCTACATCACTACCCACAGTCCAGCCTTTGGCGGGAGACAAGTAAGTGTCGCCACTGTCGCTATAGTTCCTAAGCTGAAAAAAGAAAAGTTATATAAACCTGCATCGCCCCTTCAGAAGGTCAGGGAGTGAGGTTTTCTTCCTACCACAATCAAACGGGGTGTCTTTTTCACATCATAAGCATCCAGTTCGTAATCACCAAACACTTCTTCAACCTGTATTTTCTGGTAGGCCAGCATTTCATTAAAATCGCCCAGCGAAAACTTTGTTACTTTCTCTGTAAACTCAAGCGGCATTTCTAAATCTTTGTCCGAGATGATGATTCGTTTGTAAAAAAATTTTTCATCCTGCCACCGGTGAATCTCGTAGGTTGTTCCGTCTATTTCCTTCACTTCGTTGTGTACCAATCGTTCGGCCACATAATTTGCATTGAGATAATCAAACAACAGCACACCACCCGGCTTTAAACTTTGGGCAACTGTTCGTACGGCATCATCGTGTTCCCGCCGCGTAGCAAAATAGCCAAAGGAAGTAAAAAAATTAAACGCATAATCAAAGTAATTGATCCACGAAGGCAGGCGCATATCGTGCTGGTAAAAATGCAGGTTATCGCTTTCGTATTGTTTGGCGAATTCAACGTTCTCAAATGAAATATCAATGCCGGTCACATCAAATCCTTTTGAAGCCAAAAAGCGGGCATAGCGTCCGCGGCCGCAAGCCACATCCAATATTCGTGACGATTGAGGCAGTTGAAAATGTTGCAGGAGTTTGGTAATGAATTTTTGGGCTTCGGTTTCATCACGGTCAAAATAAAGTTTGTGGTAAAACGGAGAACGAAACCATTCTTTGTACCATTCCTTTCGTGCCATGACCAATTTTTTGTAAAATTATGGGCTTTGCAAACGCCACCTCTCTTGTGCCCCGAAATCTGTATTTTTGGCGACTTAAAAATTTGCACCTGTGGCATTGATCAAGAGTATTTCAGGAATCAGGGGAACGATTGGCGGTAAGCCCGGCGAAGCATTGACTGCAATTGACGTTGTAAAATTCACGACTGCTTTTGGAAGTATTGTTTTAGAAAACCGTGACGACAAAACCGTTCCAACAAAAATTGTTGTGGGCCGCGATGGACGCATCAGCGGCACAATGGTAAGCCAGTTGGTAATTTCTTCTTTAATCAGCTTGGGCATCGATGTTATTGACCTTGGACTTTCTACCACGCCAACGGTGGAAATTGCAACCAAAACTGAAGGGGCGGACGGTGGCATTATCATCACCGCCAGCCACAATCCAAGAGAATGGAATGCGCTAAAGCTACTGAACAAAGAAGGCGAATTTATAGATGCAGCCGTTGGTGCAGAAGTTTTAAGCCGTGCACAGAAGGAAGAATTTTTGTTTGCGCCGGTTGATAAATTAGGCAGGGTGGCAACGGATGACAGCTATCTGCAAAAACACATTGATCTTGTTCTTAACTATCCACTGGTTAATACGAAAGCCATTGAGAAAAGAGGGTTTAAGGTTGTTGTAGATTGTATTAATTCAACCGGTGCAATGGTTGTCCCTCATTTGTTGAAAGCATTGGGTGTTGCAGAGGTGGTTGTCATCAACGGAGAGGTGAACGGCAAGTTTGCCCACAATCCCGAACCCTTGCCCGAGCATTTAACGGTATTGAGCAAAGAGGTGGTGAAGCAAGATGCTGATTTTGGCATTGCCGTAGATCCCGATGTTGACCGCCTTTGCTTTGTATGCGAAGACGGCAGTATGTTTGGCGAAGAATATACCCTGGTGGCGGTTGCCGATTATGTGCTAACGCAGAGAAAAGGGAATACCGTTAGCAATATGAGCAGCACCAAGGCTTTGAAGGAGATCACACAAAAAGCCGGCGGGCAGTATTATCCGTCACCGGTTGGAGAAGTGAACGTGGTGAAGAAAATGAAACAGGAGAATGCGGTGATTGGCGGCGAAGGCAACGGCGGTATCATTGTTCCGGATTTCCATTACGGACGTGATGCCCTGATTGGCATAGCGCTTTTCCTTTCGCATTTTGCTTCGTTTAAAAAAGGACTTAAGTCTTTCCGCGGTAACTATCCCGATTATTTTATTTCAAAGAATAAACTGGAGTTGGAAAATGGTGTTGATGTTTCGGCGATTTTCGAGAAAATAAAAAAGAAGTACAAGAACAACCCTACTAATACCGAGGACGGTCTGAAGATTGAATTCGACACCGATTGGGTGCACCTGCGTACATCCAACACAGAACCAATCATCCGCATCTATGCCGAAAGCAGTTTTGAAACCACTGCCAACAACATAGCCAAGCGGCTGATGGCGGATATAAAGGAGTTAAAGGGCACCCCCCTGTCCCCCGGTGGGGGAACTTAGGTGGGACAGTCCTTTTACAATTCAACCATACTTTTGGTTGCATTTTTTCTTTTTATGTTACCAGCAACTGCAATTCTATTCAACCGCTGTTGCGTCGCACTCGTGTACTGCAATAAGGCAATTGAACATTTAATAATATAAGACTGAACCTAAGAAATGCTTATTGAAACAAAAGAAAAGATAAATCCAAGTTCCCCCGCCGGAGGACAGGGGGCTGTTCGAATCTATTTCGACAACGCAGCCACCACACCACTCGATCCCGAAGTGTTGCAGGCCATGATGCCTTATTTAACCGAACACTTTGGCAATCCATCCTCAATTTATTCGTATGGCCGGGAAACACGAATGGCCATTGAAAATGCCCGCAAGTCTGTTGCAAAGCAGTTGGGAGTGCAACCAAGAAATATTTTCTTTACAAGTGGTGGCACTGAAAGCGATAACACGGCCATTGCCGCCGCAATTCGTGACCTCGGATGCAATCACATCATCACATCAACCATCGAACACCACGCAGTTCTGCACACAGCCGAACATTATTGCGGTTGCAACAAGATCACTTCTTCGTATGTAAAACTCACCGAAACCGGCGCTGTTGATTATAACGATTTAGAAGAGCAGCTAAAACAATACACGGAATCCGGTAAAAAATGTTTTGTTTCTTTGATGCATGCCAACAATGAGATTGGTGTGCTGTTAAGCATCAAAAAAGTAGGAGAGTTGTGCAAGACCTACAATGCTGTCTTCCATTCCGACTGCGTGCAAACTGTCGGGCATTATCCAATTGACCTGTCCCGTATTCATGTGCATTTTATTTCGGCTGCCGGACATAAATTTCACGGACCAAAAGGCGTTGGTGTTTTGTATGTGAACGATGACGTGCAGATCAAGCCTTTCATTTTTGGTGGCGGACAGGAACGCAACATGCGGGCCGGTACCGAAAATGTTTACGGCATTGTTGGCTTTGCCAAAGCTCTGGAAATTGCCATGAATGATTACGAAGAGCACAGCACACAAATAAAAGAGCTAAAAGCTTACATGAAAAAAAACCTGCAGGAACATATTCCCGGCGTTGGTTTTAACGACAGCCCTGATTCGTTGTACACGGTTCTCAGTGTTTGCTTTCCCAAAACAGACAAGAGTGAATTTCTGTTGATGAACCTTGATATGGCTAACGTTTGCGTATCCGGCGGAAGTGCCTGCAGCAGCGGCACCAACATTGGTTCGCATGTGATGCATGCTTTGCACAAGGATAGTGATTGCACGACGATACGGTTTTCGTTTAGCAAGTACAATACAAAGGAAGAAGTGGAAAGGGTAGTGGAGAAGTTAGCAGAATTAATTTAAGCTGCATTGTCTGTGTATAACTTAATGCCCATCAGTTCTTTTGCTTTTGCGGTTCTTTCTTCTTCAATATCATAATCATCCTGAAGACCGAGCCAAAATTTGGCGGAATTTCCAAAGTATTGGCTTAGACGCAACGCTGTGTCTGCTGTAATTCTTCTTTTGCCTTTTAAGATCTGGGAAATTCTCGTCGAAGGAATGCCGGTATTCTTCGCTAAACGGTAGGCTGAAATATTGAGAGGAATTAAAAATTCTTCCTGCAGCACTTCACCCGGATGTACATTCTTTAGTTTCTTCATTTAGTGATAATCTACAATTTCTGCCTCCGACGCATTACCATCTGTCCATTTAAAGACGATGCGCCATTGGTCGTTTATTCTAATGCTATAAAAATCTTTTAAGTTTCCCGATAGTTTTTCCAGTCTGTTAGATGGAGGGATTTTCAAATCTGCCAAATTCTGCGAATTATTCAACATTCTTAATTTTCTTCTTCCGGCTTCCTGAATCTCGTTTGGCAGGCCTTTCACCCTTTCGCCGTTCCAAATCTTTTCAGTGTCTTTTGAGCCGAAAGATGAAATCATTCATGTTTTTGTTACCGATGCTAAAGTTAATTATTTATTCTTCTTTCTTCAATAACCCGCTCACCAGGGCATTCCATTGCAGCTTTGAAAATCCACTCACACCGCCACCGCCCACCAATGCATTCCTTGCTTTATCAAGCAATGAATCGGATTGCTTCACATTCGGCTTTTCATTGCGTCCGTGTACGGCAGCAATGACTTTATTGCCTTCTCTTTTGACAATAAAATTCGATGTTGCTTCGTCGGTATAAAAATGCGCCACATCTTTATCCTCGTTCACCGGACTGCTTGCCGGACGTACTCTTACCGCAATTGCATCATCGGCCGATTCATTGATCTCTTCTATCTGCACCCAATCAAACCCTTCTCCGGTTTGTATGCCCGGACCGGGAATACTGATCTTAAAATAGTCGCCTTTTTGGGGTTCGCGGTCAATTGCATTGCCCTTGTCATCTGTTAATTTAAAATCAGCACTCAAGGTTCCTGCAAATTGGTGCCATGCGTTTACGTTCAGCAAACGCTCTTTCACTACCTGGAAAAAGTTTTTGGCTTCTTCTTCATTGGCACAGTCCACCGAATCTTCCACATCAACGGCCGTTCCTTCTTTGTGTTCGGGAATTATTTTTTCAGGTTTGCTCATATTAAAATTCCAGTTTACCTTCTTTGCCTGCTGCTACCTGCTTGCCACTGACAACGGCGGCTGCCATTTTCAGAAACGCTACCATCTTTCCCGACTCCGCATCCCAGTAGTAACAACTGCCCGGCTGCACTTTCAACAGGGCAAGGTTCGGATCGTCCACGCCATTGGGGAAGTAAGCCTTTACAATAGGGCTCCATTTGTCTTTGATCTGTTGCCGGTCGGTAACCACCGAAGCTGTTCCGCAAATGTCCAGGTAACTTTCTTTTCCCGGGTGTGCATACACCAAATGCACGTTGTGCTTTGTTGACACTTCTTCTACCTTAATGGAACGGATGTCGGTATAAAACCAAAGTGTGCCATCGGCTTCCATTTCAATGGTTGCCATTGGCCTTGTATGTGCCTGCTCCCTTTGTATGTTGGTAATAAACATACACACATTAATGTCATTCACCAGTTTAATAAACTTTTGCAATGCCTCGTCGTTTTGCAAACTCTTTTCCATAGAAATTGTTTTAAATCGTTTCCAAATAATGTTCCTTCCACATCACGTTTCTTTTCTCACTGTATTCCGTTAGGAATGCCTGGTGGGTAGAAAAGAAATGATAACAGGGATTTCGTTCCGTAGGAACGTTTGGTGCGCTACAATAACCAGCACCAGGCGTTCCAATGGAACGCAGATAAAAACTCTCATGGATTGCTACCCATTCCGCCATGGCGGGATTCCTACGGAACGAAAGAACTGCATACCTACAGTAAAATAACATGCCACTACGCTTGTTGAATCTTTGTTTTTTCTTCCATTTCCGTTGCCGGGACCAGACCAATCTTTATCGAATGCAAAATGGCTTCAGAACTGTTTTTAAACAAGCAACACGGCACACCCGATGCTTCCATTTTCGTCAACAGGCCTTTTACTTTTTCAAAATTTTTTTCATGCACATCCCGGATGTAAACGGCATGGACCTGCTTTGGAAAATGCTTTACCACGGATTCGTAGATGTAAGGGTCCTGTTGCGAACTATCGCCCAACAAAACCACCCGTTGCCTGGGAAATGCTTCCATGATACGGGCAATGCGGGTAAATTTTGTCGCATGGTTGTTTTGCCCGGTCTTCAACAACTGCGAAAAACTTTTTAACTGGTTCAGCAAAAAAACGCCTCTTGGAATTTTGTTTACAGCCGTAAACTCCAAGATGTACTCGTACAAATTCCATTCGCTGCTCGATACAAAAAAGAAGGGATTGGGCATTTCTGGCGACGTATTGCTTTGCGCCAATAACTGGTAGTGCTTTACCACCCCTTCAAACGGTTTACGGCTGCGGGCATTTTGTGTAAACAAAACATAGAGCCGCTTGCGCATATTGCCCGAATGAGAAATCAAGAACGTATCGTCTATATCCGAAATAAAAATGTATTGGGTGTCATACGGAATAAAAATTCTTCCTGGTGCCTGTGCAATCTGTTGCCCGGCCACAAAAGCCTTTACCAGTACAGATTTCCACCCTCTTTCAAAGGGTTCCGAGTCCTCCCATTCAAAACGAAAGAAACCATCGGTATCGGTTTTAGCCGTATAGATTTTCCCCTTCCATTCCAGTTGAACATCTACATCAGCAAGCGGTTTTACAGAAAAAAGCCGCAGCAATGCCAGCGAATTGCGAACAAAGCTTTGCCGGTATTTTTTTCGGGGGAACGGGCTTAGGCCGAAAACATGACCAAAAACCGTCAAGCAATTCTGATGACCATAACCGTGATACACTTTTACCGTTGGTTCAGCCGTGAGCCGGAAGAGGTTCAGCCAGCGCTCTTTCCAACTCCTTTTTCTTTCTACCGCGTACTGGTCAGTGCTTTGCATACAATACATCTACAAGAAACATGCACAAGCCTATGAAAATATTGTTTGTGGTAAACCCAATAGCCGGTGGCCGGAAAAAAACAGATTGGGAAGCCGCTATCCGAAACTATTTTAAAGACTCGCCTCATACCATAGAATTTTATATACAGACCGGGAAGGCCGACAAGCCCTCTGTCCAACACCATATTCAAACCGTAAACCCCGACCGGGTGGCAGCCATTGGTGGCGACGGCACGGTGAAGATGGTTGCAGAAATTTTACGGGAAACACCTGTTCCTTTAGGGATTGTTCCAGCCGGTTCTGCCAACGGGCTTGCAAAAGAACTCGGTATTCCAACCACCACCAACGAAGCCATTCAAACTCTTGTGGAAGGGGAAATTGTTAAGCTCGATGCCATTCGTATCAACGAAGAAGAACTTTCGTTTCACCTGAGTGATATTGGCATGAATGCCTTGTTGGTAAAATATTTTGAAGACTCGCAAAAGAGGGGATTGTGGGGCTATGCCCGTTCGTTATTGCGGATGCTTTGGAACAAAAAGAAAATGCGGGTTGCCTTGAAAATGGACAATGAAGAAGTAAAACGAAAAGCATACATGATTGTTTTGGCAAATGCTGAAAAATACGGCACCGGTGCTGTCATCAATCCCGGTGGCAAAGTTGGTGATGGTGTATTTGAAGTGGTGGTTGTGCGAAAACTCCACCTCATCGAGATCTTTAAAGCGGTAACCCGGCGAAAGTCTTTTCATCCCAAACGCATTGAAGTATTCAAAACAAAAAATCTCGAACTGATCCTTCAGCAGAAAGCTCCCTTCCAGGTTGACGGAGAATACATGGGTAAAACAGCATCGCTAAAGGCCCGTATTCTGCCGGCCGTTGTAAATGTGATTATTCCCAAACGAAGCATTGTTTAAGAATAGCAGACAACAAACAGGAGATGGTAAACAGTAAGCAATAAGCAGTAGGCAGTAATGAATCCGTAAAATTATAGTAATAATAAAGAGAGACAAAAGCAGTAAAGCGTTTTACCTAACAAAAAGCTGCCTACTGCCTACTCTAATAAACATGGCACAGCTTTTTATTCACTTTTAAAAAACAATTACTATGGACCACATGGAAGTTAAAGGCAGATGGAACGAGCTGAAAGGAAAGGTGAAGCAGGCTCACGGCGACCTTACCGATGACGATTTAAAATGGGAAGAAGGAAAAGACGACGAATTTTTTGGCCGTATGCAACAAAAGGTCGGCAAAACAAAGGATGAGTTCATCACCTGGCTTCGTTCCCTGGGCTAATAGGTAAACAGTAACAGGCAACAAGCAACCCGAAATGAGTATATGCTTGCCAAATTGCAGATCATTCGCACTCTGCTTGTTGCCTTTGTTTCCGGTTATAAAATCACCACGCTACTCTATAATTTTTTTGGTGTGCAGTAAAAAAAGCAATCCTACCATTGATGCCATTAAAGAGGCAAACAACACGGCTGCCTTTGAATAGCTAACCAGGTTGTCATCGGCAAAAGCAAGATTGGATATAAAGATGGACATGGTGAAACCAATGCCACCCAGGATAGCAGCTCCCGAAAGATTTTTCCACCCGGTGTTCTGTGGCAATTTTGCCTTTGTAAATTTCACCAGCAACCAACAAAACAGCAAAATGCCAACCGGCTTTCCCACCAATAAACCCAACATAATTCCAAGGCTGTTTGCAGTTGTCATTTCTGCCAGCCAGCCTTCTTTCAATAGGACGCCGGTATTGGCCAATGCAAAAAGCGGAACAATGAAAAAGGCAACCGGTTTATGCAAAAAATTTTGCAGAACATAAGACGGTGTTTTTTTATGTTGTCCCGAAAACGGAATGGCAAAAGCCAGCAACACACCGGCTATGGTGGGATGAATGCCCGACTGCATCATGCAATACCAAAGGACCATCCCTGGAACAAGATAAAACCCCAGGTGATAAACCCGCAACCTGCCCAATAAAAACAATCCGCCAAGAATGCCGGCAGAAGTGCAGAGGTACAACCAATGAATATTTGCGTTGTAGAACAGGGCAATAATCACAATCGCTCCCAGGTCGTCAATAATGGCAAGTGCCGTTAGAAAAATCTTCAGTGCATACGGCACCCGTTTGCCCGCAAGGGCCAAAATACCCAAGGCAAAAGCAATATCGGTTGCCATTGGAATGCCGAAGCCTGCCTGTGTAGCCTTCCCGGCATTCAAAGCAAAATGGATCAGGGCGGGCACCAGCATTCCGCCGATGGCCGCAGCCACCGGTAAGACGGCGTTGGAGAAGGAAGATAGCTCCCCGGCTAATAATTCCCGTTCAATTTCCAATCCTACCAGCAGAAAAAAAATGGTCATTAAACCGTCATTGATCCAATGTTCAATAGAATAGTTGAGCTGCAATCCGGCAAAAGACAAATCAAGTTTCAAATGCCAGAATTCGGTATAACCCTTTCCCCAACCGCTGTTGGCAATGAGCAGGGAAACAAGAGTGCAGCAAAGAAGCAAAACGCCACCTACTTTTTCACTGTCAAAAAACGCTTTGAAAAGTTTCGTCCAATGCACTGCCGTTTGCGGTTTGTAGTTGATGGGTTGCCGTTTTAATTCATTACTCATTTCGCATCGTTTATATTCACTTTATTACCAAATTCTAAACAGCGTATGCGGCTGTTAATAAGTAGTTTTGCGCCTCAAATTTACTGGTTACAACATGAAGGCAAGAACGCTGAAGAAGGACAAGGTCAACATCATCACATTGGGTTGCAGCAAAAACATGGTTGACAGCGAAGTGCTGAGCGGTCAGTTGCGTGCCGGCGAAATTGACGTGGTGCACGAAAGCGCAGGCCGCGACCATAACATTGTGGTGGTAAATACCTGCGGCTTTATTGACAAGGCAAAAGAAGAAAGCATCAACACCATTCTGGAGCAGGTATCATTAAAGCAAAAAGGAAAGCTGGACAAGGTGTATGTAACCGGTTGTTTAAGCCAGCGCTATCGCGACGACCTGGAGCAAACCATTCCCGAAGTGGATGCCTGGTTTGGCACCATGGAGTTGCCGCTGATGCTAAAAAAATTCGACATTGATTACAAAGCTGAGTTGATGGGCGAACGCCTGCTGGCAACTCCGCAGCATTATGCCTACATGAAAATTGCGGAAGGCTGCAACCGCACCTGCGCTTTTTGCGCCATCCCGCTGATGCGGGGAGCCCACGTAAGCCGCTCGATTGAAGACCTGGTGAAAGAAGCGGAAACACTGGCAAAACGTGGGGTGAAAGAGATTATGCTGATTGCACAGGAATTAACTTACTATGGTTTGGACCTTTATAAGAAGAGGGCTTTGCCTGACTTATTAAAACGGTTGAGTGATGTAAAAGGCATTGAATGGCTTCGCCTGCATTATGCGTACCCGCATAAATTCCCGATGGAGATATTGGAAGTGATGAAAGAAAGAGAGAACATCTGCAACTACCTTGACATGCCCCTGCAACACGCTGCCGACAATATGCTGAAGGCCATGCGCCGTAATATTACAAGGTCTGAAATGGAAGAACTGATTACCGCCATTCGCCAAACCGTTCCGGCTATTTGCCTGCGCACAACGTTAATCACCGGCTTCCCGGGAGAAGCGCCTGATGATGTAGAAGAATTAAAAGCCTTTTTAGAAAAGCAACGTCTCGACCGTGTGGGTATCTTCACCTATTCGCACGAAGAAAATACGTCTGCTTACAATCTAACGGACGATGTTCCAGCCGCGGAGAAACAACGCCGGGCCGAAGACATTATGGCCGTGCAGCAGGAGATCAGTTATGAAAAAAACCAGGAGAAGGTAGGAAAGACGTTTAAAGTTTTGGTTGATAAAAAAGAAGCAGGCCGCTTTATTGGCCGCACGGAGTTTGACAGTGTGGAAGTGGACAATGAAGTCATTCTTCAGCCGGCCAAAAAAATCAGGGTAGGAGAGTTTGTTAATGCCAGGATCACAAAAGCCTATGACTACGACCTGGAAGCGGAAGTTGTTTGATGCAGAACGTTTCCTTCAAAAAGAAAAGAGGCCGTTGCAAAATGCGACGGCCTCTTTTTTTGAACTGATACCAAACTGCTGTTATACCAATTAGAAATTAAAATTGGTCTTTCTACTACCTCACCCCCAGCCCCTCTCCAAAAGGAGAGGGGAGTGAGAGTCCGACAGTTTGAGATGGCCTGTTTTCAATTGCCAATTGGTATTAGGTTGTAGCAATCATCCGTTTGTATGAACAGAAGCCTAAAGAGCTTCTCTGTGAGTAGCAACGGGTGAAACCAGGTGAAGGGGTAAGGCGAAAGGAACAGAACCCTGCAAGGGTTCCCTTCTCATAGCCTCTTCCCATCCACAGGCGACCCCTTACGGTCGTTGCGTTCCGCACTATCTTGTAGCAGGACGGCCACTGACAGGTGACCACTGCGTGGCCTTCAGCTCACTTGATGGCAGCTTAGTATGAGATTTTTATTGCACAATCCTCGATACCGGCTCGCTGTAAACACCCTGGCCGTTTGTGCCAATGGCCATCACACGGCACCAGAATTTTTTGCCGCTTTCCAGCCCCGTAAAACTTACTTTGCGTACCGTGCCTACCTTGCTCTGCCACACACTGTTTTCTGTTAGAGGGTCGGCGGTATGCTGGTACATATAGCTTTTGGCACCCGGCACCCTGTTGAAGCTAAACCGGAGCTCCCCTGCATTGGCGCCATCTTCCAGCTTCTGGTTGGTAGCCGCAACCAGTTCGGGTGCCGGCGACGGGCCTTTGGCAATGGTAAACCCCGATGATTTGGCTACCAGTTCGTTGCCGTTGGCAACAAACAGCACATAGTTTCCCAGGCTGTGCAGCAGGTCAATCAACTCCAGCCTTTTCTGGTTTTTGAAAGCCTTGTCGTATGGGCTGCCACCCGTTGCTTTGGCCAGCGCATTGGAGTAATTGCTGATGGCGGTATGCATGGCAGTGAGTGTGGGCGAAGAACTTGTGAAGGCCGGATTGTCTGTCAAGGCCGCCACAATGCTAATGGCACGGGCCTCCAGGCTGGCATCGGAGAGCCGCTCAAACCCATTGGTGATACGTAGTTGGATCATTTTAGTTTGGTTTTGGTTAGAAAATAGGATTTAAAAGACGTCGTTCAGCGCTGTTGCAACAATCGGTAACGAACAAAACAAAGATGGTTTGTTGCCGGGCCTTTTGCAAGGTAGGTTTACGACGGGCCCTTGCGGAAAACCACACATTAGATAAATAAGCAATTGATTTGCAGCAATTTCTCTTTGTTTCACAAACAATGACAAAGCCTTGATAATCAATAAAAAAATTTTTCGATAAAATCTGATCCCTGGAAAAAAGCTGTCAATGAAAGGCTGGTCCGGCAATTTTCTTCCGAAGCAGAAGCCCTTGCTTGTGAAGCAATGGCTATTGTTTGCGAAGCAAAGGGCTTTGTTGCTGAAACAAAAAGCTTTGTTTGCGAAGCAGAAGCCTTTGTTTCTGAAATAAAGGCTTTTGTTGGTGAAACAAAGCACCTTGTTGCTGAAGCAGAGGCCTTTGCATGTGAAGCAATGGCTATTGTTTGCGCAGCAAAGCCTCTTGTTTGTGAAACAAAGCTCTTTGTAGCTGAAACAACACATTGTTTTAGACAGTGAAAGCTGAATGGTAAGAAGTTAGCAAAGCCAGCATGGCCGCTTTATTGCCGTTTGCGGCAAGCGGACGCAAACAGGCAGAAACAAGCAAAAATGTTGATTTTATTTTTTAACTTCCGCTATATACCCGCTGCTTATGCCAACAATTGTTTTGCAACCGCTTTACCACAGGGCCAAGGAAAATATTGGTTTGCACTTTCCCTGCAATGCCGCCATCGGCCAAAAGGTAAAAACCATTGCCGGTGCCCGCTGGAGCCGTACCCATCGCTGCTGGTATGTGCCGCTTACGAAAGAACATTATTTGCTTGTAAAAGAGAAATTGGGCAGTATGGCAACGCTGGATACAAAGGCGTTGCAACAGTACCTGGAACAGCGAAAGGCCGTGCAGCCCCTGGTGCAAAAGAAAGAGCAAATGAGCTACCGGAGGGCTTACATTTTGAAGGAATGTCCGCTCAGCCCGGAGAACCTGTCTGCCTTCGCCCGTTTTCAACAACTGTTGCAGCTGAAAGGCTACAGCAAAAACACGTTTCGTACGTACACATCCGAGTTTCATTGTTTGATGCGCCTTTTGGGCAATGTTGCTGTTTCTTCGCTTTCGAAAGCACACATCCAATCTTACTTGCTATGGCTAATGCAAAAGCAGAAATATTCCGAACAGCATTTGCACACGGCTATTAACGCAGTCAAGTTTTACTTTGAGCAGGTTGAGGGAAGGGGGAAAGAGTTTTATGATCTTCCCCGCCCCAAAAAGCCGTTTCGCCTGCCACGCATTCTGGCGGAAGAGGAGGTGGTGGCACTTGTAAAGAGCACGCCCAACCTGAAGCACCGGGCCTTGCTGATGACGGCTTATGCTGCCGGATTGCGGGTAAGCGAACTGGTAAACCTGAAAATAAAAGACATTGACAGCAAGCGCATGATGATCTTTATTGAACAGAGCAAGGGAAAGAAAGATAGAATGGTACCACTCTCTAAGTTGCTTTTGGACACCCTCAGAACGTATGTAAGGCAGTACAAGCCGACCTTTTACCTTTTTGAAGGTGGCAAGGGACCCTACAGCAGCCGTTCGGCACAATTAATTCTAAAAGAGGCCAAAATGAAAGCCGGCATTTACAAACGAGGTTCGATTCACTCGCTGCGCCACAGTTACGCCACGCATCTTTTGCAAGGCGGCACGGAGGTTCGCTACATCCAGGCCTTTCTGGGACACAATAGTCTGAAAACTACCATGCGGTACACGCATGTGATGCAGCCAAAAATTAGTAATATTGGCTCGCCATTAGACAAACTGCCCTGGGAGTGAGGATTGCGTTTCGCATGTTTCCGGGAGGGGCAGTTGAGTTGCCAACAGGGGTTTTCAGAAACACAAAAACGCAATGGAAAAGCATTGAAAGTCTTTGGGTTAGATAGAAATTTTATTTTTTGTATATACAACTGTGTTTCGCATAATAACTAGTTGTAAGCCACTTATGAAACTCAGAGTGTTACTTGGTTTTTTATTTTGTTTATTGACGGGCACTTTACTCGCTCAACGTGACTGTGTTTTACCACTCAACTACAGAGGCACATTTAGGGAGTTGCCCTTCAAAGTCTCCAAGATTGTCATACCGACTACTGAATACCTACAGGGCTACGTTGCAAAAGGAGAGCGGCTTTCTACAATTACACGAAAAGTGCAGGGTAGTTCATTTTCCATAAGAACTATCACCAGTATGAGTTCTCATTTTTGTGGAGAGACGCAGGACGTTGTTGAAAACGTTTTTAAGAAGTTTAAGAATCCCTATTTCGTTCGGTTCTTAGGTACTAACAAAGGGGACAGTATCGAAATACAAATACCTGTTGATAAGATTATATTTCTTCCAACTGTTATTGGCAAAAGAAAAGGCCTGCAATTAGATTTTGCAGCAATTTCAAATTAAACAAGGCGTACAACATCAGATTTCTAAAACCAAGGCTGACGAACAATAGCTAAACACGATAACTTTAATCATCAAAAGAACAGAAGTGAGGCGAAAGAGCAATGAATACCTTGGCTTCAGAAATCTGTTCTGCGTTAGCCGCAACTTATGAGAGTTACATTTATTTTTTTGTTGTTTTATTCCTCAATTTTTGCATCTGCACAAAAGCAGCCTTCCAAGTTGGAAAGGATGTTTTTAGAGGCTGATACTGTCTATCTTGTTCGGCATATCATTACCGCAGGAGTTAAGATGGTTGACAAAGAAACTGGAAAAGAAGTTCCTTTTCCGCCACTACTTGTAAACGGAAGGCCAAATTATTCTATTTGGCAGGAGTCAAAAGTTTTAAAGGACACATCATTAAAAAAACTTACCAGAATCCTTTCACGACCATACAAGAATAAAAGCCGTGTTGTAGAAACTTGTAACTGCATCTTTACACCTTCTCATGCAATTTTTGTAATTAAAGGAAATAAAACCTCCTTCCTCAATTTTGGTTTTATGAGTGATAAATTGGAAGCCTCAAACGATTTTCCATTAGAAGAATTTGATGGGCAAAGATGGAACGAGCTATATGACTTTTCAGAACAGCAAGGTTTACTTGACTAAATAAAAGATTAGCTGGTTGAGACGTATGCGGCTAACAGCATCTTTCCAAAACCAAGGCCAAAGAATATGAGTTCAGCTAATTATCTTTATTGAACAACAGAACAAAAATGAAGCTGATGTAACACAGAATGCCTCGGCTTCGGAAAGATATTCTCCGTTGTGCGCAACTAAATCAACCACTCTCAAGCTAAAAAATTCGAAGTGGGGTTGATACTTAAAAGGAGCAGATGCTTTTTGAAGACACGATAGCAGAATACGAACATCTTATTAGGTCATTTGAGGAGGCCCAGAAGCGACAAGACCTAAAAGAATTAAACGTGCTGATTGAATACATCAGAGCAGAAGGGCTGTTTTATGCCGACTATCACCAACACCAACTTGCATTAGTTAACCTAATTTTTGCGATTTCACATGAACTACTAAAAAATCCAGCAGCACAAAATTCTGACGAACTTTGGTGGTTTATTCGCCAGTTTTATGACGTTCTGTTTCACCAGGTGCGGCTAACAGATTATCCTGTTACTTCCACGAAACACTACGAAGAATTGACAAATGAAATCAAAGAATTTCATTTTGAAAACCCGACGAAAGAAAGCGCTGTATCAGTCTACAATGACTGCATTTACTTTGTAGAACTCATGCAATAGCTGCGCACAACAGTGTGTTTATAAAATTGTGGTGGGACGTTAAGCATTCAACTATAAATCACTATTTTGCTTTTGCGGTTAATTGAACCAGCAGTTTTTCAAATGCCACAACTTCATAAACACTTTAACGTTGGCGGCGACCGAAACGCTATTATAATAATTGGACAGAGAATGCATACTTCTTTAAAATATGAATAAGCGGACATCAAACATTATATGTCTTTTACTTTTTGTCTTGATTTCATGCTTTTTTTTGTGGAAAGCACGGAGTAAACAAAAAATCATTCAAAAAAACTTTACCATTACAAGTGGGAATATATACAATTATACTGTTGACCGCAGAGGATTTAAGCACATTGAGTTCAGTTTTTATTTCAATGATCGAACCATTCTTGGTGACCAAATTTTAGGTGTGCCTTTGGGGCAAGAACCTAAATTTTTAAATAAAGCTTTTCCAGTTGTTTTTTCAAATAGACAACCAGAAGTAAATGAAATGCTTGTCTTTCCTGGAGACTTTGAACGGTATGATTTAAAGTATCCTGATAGTTTAAAATGGGCAAAGGATTTAAAAGAGTAGGATAATATCAAAAAACGCATAACAGAAATGTACTGCCACCAACAGTGTGTTTATAAAATTGTGGCTCAACGTTAAGCATTCAGCTTTAAATCACTATTTTGCTTTTGTGGGTAATTGAACCTTGCGTTTTTCAAATGCCACAACTTCATAAACACTTGAACGTTAGCGGTACCGAAACCCTCCTTATGACAAAGCGATTTATTTCAGTCTTTACAAGCATTACTATTCTTGCTTTTTTCATTTTTCACCTGTTGACTTATGGAAAGCTGGAATTTCGTTCCGAGAAATCTTATTTGTTCTTTTATCATGGCTCATTTGCACTTTTTGCAATACTTATTTTGGTTTTGACAATATCACTCCCAAATGACTATGCCGGACAGATAGGGCGGACTTTGGGGATATTTGGTATTTTGGTAACAGGCGCTTTTTGGTTGCTATTCTACATCCAATTAATAGGAGAAAAAGCAGTCAAGGAAGACAAACAAATTTTGTTTGTTAACAAGGGTAATTCAAATGAAAGAATAATAGAACAGGCCTATTATACGGGCATTGCCAGAAGCAACATGAATTTAGACACAGTTCTTACATGGAATATCATTGGCAATGTGCGCTGGACAAAAACAATCAGCGCAGAAGCTATTGATACAAGTGTATGGACGAAATCGCAAGCAGAGTACCGCTAACATGCCGCTTTGTAAAAGTTTGGCTAAATAGCTATCTTTCAACTTCAAACATCAATCAACAGAAGTTCAAAAGTGAAGCGCAAGTTTTCCAAATACCAAACCTTCACAAAGCGCTGCTCCGTTGTGTGTCATGTTAAGTGAGAAAGGTCGAACACCCAAACTATCTGTCAAATGCTCACTATCAGAAAATTGACTTTTGATGAAGCTGAAGCGGTGACATGCTTCATTGAAAAACAACTTGCCACAATCAAGGAAGGCTTTTTCTTTCCTCCAAATTCTTCTATAGTAAGCAAAGCTTTAAATGCAGACACGGGAATTTCCTTTGGCGCTTATGACGGCAAAGAACTTATCGGCGTGCGTCTAACCTACATACCCGGACTTGACAAAGACAACCACGGATATGATTTAGGCTATTCATTGGACGAGCTACTGCTTGTTGCCCAGTTTCACGGCACTCTGGTTAAGGACGATAATCGGTATAAAGGAATAGGACATGAACTTGTAAAAACAAATTGCGACGAAATTTTTACCACCAAATTCAAAATTATTTTAGTCACTGTTCATCCACAAAACGACGTAAGTATTAGATTGTTTCAAAAAAATGGATTTATTACTAAAAAATTGGTGAATAAATACAGCAACCTTCCAAGATTGATTTTTGAAAGACGCAAATCAGAGTAGAAAATTTTTTGAAATGAATGCTGAACAAATAATTTCAACTTTAACAGTCGCTTCTACGCTTGCCGTCAAATTGATTGGTTTTCCTAATCAAATTCAAAAAATACGCAAGTCAGGAAGTCTTGAAGGCGTATCAGTTCTTTATTTCGCTCTTGTATTTATAACTTATATTTTATGGACCGTTCACGGGTTATTGCGAAATGACAAAACAATTATTATTGGGCAAGGAGTGGGAGTTATTGCATCTGGTATTTTAGTCGTTTTGTTGTTTGTAACTTGGCGTAAATCCAAACGCAAGGCATCAAGTATTGAAATCTAACTAAAAATCAAACATATGGATTACAATCTTACCGCAGTTCAACAAGGTATGACATTAGCAACTCAACGATATTTGGCAACCTATAACGAACCAGCTCCTAACACACTTGACATTCAAACTGAAATCACAAATGCAATTGATGTTTATGAAGCTGGTGAACGGTATTTGGATAGATATGTAACTCTTTACGTTGAAATTATCGGATTTGCCCAATTGGTTCGCACTCACAACAATGAAACAAGACTGAATAGAGAAGAACTGATTGCAGCATTTTCATTCATCGCATACTTAATGAACAGCTTCAAACACGACTGACATGTCAAAAGATAGCAACAGCTTACGAATAGTTAAGCTAAACAATTACATAACCCGTTCGAAATGGATGCTTGGTGTTTATGCAGGCTTTCTGGCAATTACTGGAAACGATGTATTCAAACAAAAACTTTTAGCAGCGAAAATAATTATCTGCTTATGTTTATTGGGTGCTGTTGTTCTTGCTTACGCTATTGTAAAATTTGAGCAGCATTTAGTAGAAATCAGAGAAAGTTTATATAACGGAGCAAAAGGAAAAGATGATGTTAGCATTGACGAAAAGATGTACACCAGTGCACTCAACTTTTTCACCTTCAATTTTGTCTGGACAATTATTTCAGGTGCTGCTTTAATTTTTTTCCTTTGGTTTTCTTGCCTTGACAACAGCCCAACAACGAAAGACGAAACACGAACACACAACATGGGGTTTTGTGCAATAGCGGCAGACGGAACGCAGCATCAGCAGCAGGAACTCTAATCACCAGCAGTTTCGGCTGACCCAACGCTATTGAAGCAAAAGAATGTAACTTCAGCAGCAAATCGTTTTTGGGCTTCAGTTATCCGCAGACGGAACACAAAATACCGCTGCTGCACAAAGCCCTGTTCGTTGTGTGCAATATGAAGACTCTGAAATTACTGGCCTGTCTATCTTTCCTTAGCTTTATCTCTTCTTGTGTGGGAAAAACTAAAGGAGAATCTGTCAGCAATCCGTTCATAAAAGAACTCAAACGTATTTCTTCACCAGACAAGAAAGTTGATGCTGTTTTGATCGAAAGGGAGGGTGGTGCTACGGTTGCGAACAGCAACCGCGTTTTCCTTGTTCTTCCTGGCAAAAAGGTAACAGAGGATGATTTGGATCTGTCACAGTTTACAGCTGATCATACCCAAAACGTTGACATCGAATGGGAGCACAATCAGCAACTGCTCATTAAATATGAAAAAGCAAGAATTTTCAATTTCAGTAACTTCTGGCAGGCTAAAGAAGTTGAGGACTGGAACCATGTGGTAGAGCTAAGATTGCAATGCACTTCCACAGATGGTCAGTTGAGTGAGACAGACAAACATCCAATGAAACCCTGAAACCAGCAATGCACACAACAGCAGATTTCTAAAACCAAGGCAGATGAGCAATGGCTAAAGAGGTTAACTTTAATCACCTATAGAACAGAAGTGAGGCTGTGTAGCCCTGAATACCTTGGCTTCAGAAATCTGTTCTGCGTTAGCGGTTACTTTTGGTCGTAAACCAATTTTTAGCAATAACTTTCAACGAATTCATTTTTGCTTATGAGATACTTGCTTGTTAGTACCGCTTTTTGCCTGGCAGCATACTGTCCTTTTGCACAAGTGCCTGCAGGAAAGGAGATAGCCAGTGCAATGCCCGCACGGGTAGCTCTGGCGCCCCTGCATTTCCTTGCGTCAGATGAGCTTATGGGCCGAGGTACGACAAGGCCGGAAATTCACATTGCTGCTCGCTATATCAGCGAACAATTCAGAAGCTTTGCCCTAAAGGAGCTCGAAGGCACGAAAGATTATTTTCAAACCTTTGAGCTAAAGTTTGTTCATCCAACCACAAATGGGGAGCTCTTAATCAATAACCTCTCCTATAAAATGGGTGTTAACTTATTGCCTTCAAGATGGGTTGATAAGAAAGATATATCATTGAATGGCTCTTTAGTTTATATCGGTGCCGGCATGCAGAGTGATATTGAGAAGGCAGATGTGAGAGGAAAGCTTGTTGTGATGGACTTGAAAACAAGCGACTCCACCACCTTCAGGCAGGCAATTGGAACAATTAACAACAGAAGTAAGACAGTAATGGATAAAGGTGCAGTAGCAGTCATTGGGCTGTATGAACCGATGGCAGGGGCTTCCTGGAGTCAGTTTCAACATTCCTTCATGCAGGACTACATACTTCAAGAGAAAGGGGCAGTTTTGCCCGTCTATTTTCTCAACGATTCAAGCAAAAAATTACTTACTTCAATCACGCAGGGTGCCCAAGGTAAACTCCGGGTAGCTGCCAGTGATATAGCCACCGTGTCTGTAAAGAATGTAATGGGTTTTGTAGAGGGTACAGACCCGAAATTGAAAGATCAGTTTGTTTTACTGTCGGCCCATTATGACCATGTAGGGGTAGCTGATAAACCCAAAATAGAAGAAGGGAAGTTGGACAGCATATATAATGGTGCAAGGGACAATGCTATTGGAACAACAGCAGTCATCAATGCGGCCCGGTACTTTGCCGCTCATCCGCCAAAACGTTCCGTACTCTTTATTGCTTATACGGGAGAGGAGATGGGCCTGTTGGGCAGCCGCTACTTTGCTGAGCATCCTGCCATTCCCCTTAGACAAATCGTTTATAATCTCAATATTGACAATGCCAGCTACAATGATACAAGCCGCGTCACGGTGGTGGGCCTGGGAAGAACATCGGCTGACGCTGACATCGAAAAAGCGGCGAAGGCGTTTGGCTTAACGGCCATGCCGGACCCTGCACCAGAGCAAAATCTTTTTGACAGAAGTGACAATGTAAGCGTGGCAGCGAAAGGAATTCCTGCTCCAACATTTAGCCTTGGCATTAAGAAATTTGATGAGACCATCACAAACCGCTATCACCAGCTCAGTGATGAAGTAGGCAATATGGATTTGAATTATGCTATGAAGTACATTAAATCTTTCATTTTGGCTGCTAAGAACATCGCTGACAATCCCGCTCAACCAAGCTGGAAGAAAGGTGATAAGTATGAAGCAGCATGGAAAGCGTTGTATCTAAAATCCTTTTGATTAAACCGCTAACATCAGCTTTCAAAAATAAGGGCTGAAGAATATGTATTGAGCCAAGTAATTTTATTGAGCAGCAGGAAGTAAATGAAGCGGAAGTTTTCCAAATGCCCTTACCTCTTAAAGCTGTCCGCCGTTGGTAGCAATGTGTCGACAGACTTCACGAATATGAAAATAGTGCCAAGACTTTTACTCCTCTTTATGATTAGCTGTAGTGACAGTAAACCCAAAAGCGACAAACAGGTTTTGGACTTTGGCTCTTTCACTATTGAAACACCAACCGGTTGGACAAAAGTAAAAGTGCAGGGAGTAGACAGTTATGTCGGGCGAATTGCAATTGACAACACAGACACAGTTAGCTTCGACCTAGGGTGGTATTCCAACAAGTTGACGGAACCCGAACCTCAAATAATAGAACGTTCAATGTTTCCAGCACATTGGGATCCTAAGCTTAGAATTCCACGTGGACAAGTTGTCGCGG
>JADMIO011281613.1_pt1 | contig 89941 bp, 83 predicted proteins | sample 8958161 | NCBI WGS metagenome assembly JADMIO01 (sample SAMN16585339, study PRJNA669376) | soil metagenome | isolation source: Crop rotation soil | place: USA: Cullars Rotation, Alabama | collected 2011
CGCGACAACTTGTCCACGTGGAATTCTAAGCTTAGGATCCCAATGTGCTGGAAAGTGCTGGACAATGGACAAAATCAGGATTGGTTCGCGTCATCCTGGATCGTCGGTCTTTTGATTGCCGCGGTTCTGGGCTTTCTCGCCTTCGTGATCTGGGAGCTGACCGACGATCATCCGATCGTGGATCTCAGAGTGTTCCGGCATCGCGGTTTTGCGGTTTGTGCCGCCGCCATGTCTTTCACCTTCGGCGCCTTCTTCGCCTCCATTGTGCTGATGCCGCTCTGGCTGCAGATCAATCTCGGTTATACCTCCACGCTGTCGGGCTATGTCCTGTCGTTTCAGGCGATCTTCGGCGTGATCGTGGCGCCCGTGGCGGCGATCCTGATGACCAAGATCGATCCGCGCGCCATCATGTCCGCGGGTCTCGCAATTCTGGCGCTGGCGATCCTTTATCGCGGCGGCTACGCCCTCAATATCAGTTTCGACAAGATGATCCTGCCGCAATTGGCCATGGGTATCGGCATCCCGCTTTTCTTCGTGCCGCTGATGACTTTATCCATGACATCGGTCAGCCCCGGTGAGACGGCGGCCGCCTCGGGCTTGATCAATTTCCTGCGCACCATCGCGGGCGCCATCGCCACCGCTGCCGTGATCTCGGCCTGGAGTTCGGACGCCATAGCGTCCCGCAGCGACCTGGTGGGCCGCCTGCGCCGCCCCGACGCCTTTCTGGCCGGATTGGATAACAAAGGGTTACCGGCGGATCAGGCCCTGGGATCGCTGGACAGCCTGGTCCAGAGCCAGAGCATCATGCTGGCGACCAACCATATGTTCTTGGCTCTGGGCCTTGTGGTGGGTCTGACGGCCATCGGCATCTGGCTGATGCCCCGGTCGGCGGCAAAGTAGGGCGTTAGGCGGTCCGTAGCGTCAGCGTACGGACGGTCCGCCCCATAAAAAGAGGGGCCCTCAAGCCCGCACCAGCTCCGCCACGGGCATCCGCAAGGACCGGCTGTCCTGCTTGGCCGCGACGGGTGTCCCAATACGACCCAGAAAGACCAGGTTTTTGGGATCCGGCAGGGCCTGTTCCACCCGCCCCGCCAGAGCAGCGGCCTTACGGCGCTCAGCCTGGTTGACGGTGAAGTCCTCGCCCGCGGCGCCATAATGGGCGAAGGCCAGGGCCGCCAGACAGGGTTGCACCACCAGGCCCAATTGCGTGGCCGTCAACCAGAAACGCTGTACCGCCTGGCCGGTGCGCAGCAATTGACGGGCCCTTTCCGCCGGCTCGCTCGCGCGCGGCTTGAGGCGGAAGGCGAAATAGGCGGCGCTGAAGATGCCGGGCAGCAAATCCATCTGCAGTCCGGCAAAGAAGGGCGAGCCCATGCGATTGGCCATTTCCGTGCGTTGGCGTTTGGCCAAGGTCCAACGCATGATTTTCAGGGTCATGGCGTCCAGGCCCAAGGCGCGGGCAGGGATGCCATCGGGGCTATAATTCCGTTTCCAGTCCACGATGCGATTGTGGATGGCGAAGGTCTCCGGGATCCGCAGCCTTATATCGGTGGCAAGCCGGGTGAGGGCGGCGATTTTGCGGCGGTCGCCAAGGCTCTCATGCCATTCGAGGAGAAATTCCGGACCTACCGCCGCCGCCAGCGTCTGGCGCTGGCCTGCGGAGAGCGGCGTCATCTGGTACGGCCTGCGGTCGACCGAGCGGCGCTCGATCAGGGCGAAGAGCGAATTCTCTTTCGCTGCCGCATCGTCTTGCAGCGTCACTTGGATGCGATGTTCTTCGCCCGCAAATCCCGCATAGTCCCAGCTGGCTTTTTTGCCGAAGGAGGGCGCTGCGATGGCGATATTCTCCAGCAAGGTGCCGGCGGAGATCAGGGTCGGTTCGCCCTGGCGGTATTCATAAACATTCCCCGGCTCGATCCGCACCAACACATCGAAGCGGTCGCCGCTTTGAACTTCAAAGCGCCAAGGCTGCGCATTGTCGCCGCTGGGCGCCCAATGGGCGGCTTCGAGGATGCGTTCAACGGCCGGTGGCAGACGGGAATAGCTCAGCACTGCTCACACCCAGTTGTTTGCGTATCATGCGTTCGGCGACATCGCCCTTCCAACGCTGCAAGAATCCGTTGTTGCCCGGCCGCTTGCGGGCATCGAATTTGTTCAGAAAAGCGTCGAAGTGATAATGGAACGGCGCCGGCTTCACCTCGCCGCGCTTGAGAAAATATTTCACGGCCTGCGCTCCGGTATAGGCGGCGCACAACTCCACCCCGACCATGGTGGAGGGCGCTTTACGCCGCCCGATGTCGAGCCTGGTGGGATCCACGAGATAAGCGCGGTGCATGCCGCTGGGCGCCAACCCCAGCAGGAAATTGAGATACTGTCTGAGCTCATTTTTGCCTTCGAAGCGGAAATACTCCTCGAACGACATGCCGTCCTTGGTGAAATGCAGGAAGGCGACACCCATGCCCACGGGCGCGGCGGTCATCGCCGAAATGCCCAATTCGCGGCAGCGGGCGAAAGTCTTGCGCCTGATGTCCAGCACGAAGAAATCGAAGCCGTCGATGAAAAGGTCCACGCCGTCCAGGAAGGCGTCGAGATTTTGCGGCGTGACGCCGTCCGGAAAGGTCTGGATTTCCGCTTCCGGATTGATGTCCTTGGCCATCCTGGCCAGGACTTCGACCTTGGGCTGGTCCAAGGTCGACATCATGGCGCCCACCTGGCGGTTGAAATTGGGGACTTCGAAGCAATCCAGATCGGCAATATGGAATTTGGAGATGCCCAAGCGTACTAAAGTCAGCAGGTGAACGCCGCCCACGCCGCCCATTCCGGCAATGGCGACGGTTTTGCCCTTGAGGGCTTGCTGTTCTTGTCCGGTGAACCAGCCCAGATTGCGGTCAAAAGCGTCGTCGTAGGAGAAGCGCGGGAGCATCCCGTACCTTTCGATGATGATGGGGCGGGATGTCCGGCCTGAAAATCCCCCACCGCAAATTTCGCGGCGCTGGCACGATACACCAGACCATCAACGGGATTAACCCTATTTCACGAAAGTTACCAGCCAACGCCGCGGCGGCGCGCCCGTCACCTATTTGTTGTGACGAAGCCTTTAGCCCTGCTTGCGCAGGGGTGTATTCGCCAACAGCGCCATGCGCTGGCTCAATTCGCCGCCATTGGTGATCACGTCCCAATAGTCGCGCTGCTCCAGCCGCAGACGCTCCAGCATGGCGGGAAGATAGCAATAACAGGGCTGGCGGAAGCCGTGATGGAAGACCACCGGCCCGATGGCGGTGAAATGAACCCCCATGCGCGCCAGCATGCGCAGGAAGGTGGCTTCCATCACCGCCGTCCAATAGACCACGCCGTGCTCAACGCACTGCCGCAGCAAGAACTGAATGAGGCTGAGGCAAGCCAAGTTCGCCTGACGCGCGGTTTCCTGCGGCGTCAGAGGCCGCCCCGAAGCAATGGCGCTCTCATCGGTCCAGCGCCGGCGGAATTCTTTGGAGATGGCGAAACGGGACACTTCCACCGAATCCGCCACGCTGACGAAATTGGCCAGGTCGATATTGTTGCCCGCAAGCAGTTGCGCGATCGGCAGGCCGCCTTCCACGCGATGATCTGGCAGAATGAGCCGCACCGTGCCGATCGCCCGCTCGGTGGGGCGGTGAAACAGCAGGCCCTGGATGGCGTGCTTGTCGAACTGATCGATTTCCAAACCGGTGCTGTGTTCGTCGGCGTTTTCGAACCGGCGCTCCAGGCAGTAAACCTGATAGCGCAAGGCATGCGCCGCTTCCGCCAGAGCCGGCTGATCGGCGATGCGGGTTTCAAAATAAATATCGTGCCGCGCAAGAAGACCGAGTTCCGTGCTCGTCTCGACGGAATTTTCAAGAACATCCAGAGATAGAGCCTTATTCGTCACGCCCATGACATGCCCCTCATAACCGCGCCGGTTGCAACGCCGGCGTCTCGCTATCTCATCGGAAAACTCTTACTTCGGCGCTAACCACTCCTCGACAATTCTCGACGAATACAGTCGTTGGGCAGCCCCCCACCCATCAATAAAATTTGATGTATCGCGTCAATTTACGCGCGCCTTGGAACTCAAACTGTCGTGGTTTTTTTCCAGCCTGTCAAAGGCGCTATAGGCGTTGCTTGGTAAATGGGAACCGCGATTTGGTCGCGTGATTGCGGTGGGAAATCTGTCCTCAAATTGATACCCGTTCCGCCGCCAGGCCAATAATTTTGTGGCCGCTATGGTTTTCATGGACCTTTGCGGTAACCAATGCGCGGCCGGCCTGAGGTTGAGTTCCCGGGGCCGCACAAACAAAAACGGCGCCCGCAAGGGCGCCGTTTCTGCATTAGATGAAAGGTCGCTTAGGCCTTCTTGGCCTTGCGGCGGCGGAACGCGCCCACGCCGGCGAGACCAGCGCCGAACAGCGACAGGGTGACGGGCTCCGGAATGGTCATGTCGATATTGCCGCCACCACCGTTGATGGTGATGCAAGCCGCACCGCAGCTGCCGATCTGGCCAAGGGTGTTGGTGAAGGCGCTTTCCAGGTGAACCAGCGCCAAGCCCACCGCCGTCGGATCGACGAAGAAGCCGCCCGCATCCGCACCAGCAGTAATGGTCAAATCCACGGCCGCGTTGGGAATGCCGTTAACGATTTGGGCGAGATTCGTGCCACCGGGAGCCAGTGTTCCCGTGGCCAGGGTGAACTGCTGACCCGACGCAGCGCAGTTTGCACCGCCAGCGGCGCTGAACGTGCACTTGCCGCCTGCGTCGCCCATCAGAGTGTAGGAAAGCGTGTCGAACGCGCCCTTAAGGGTGCCGCCGCCTTGATCCACCAAGTGGGAGGTGGAGCTGAACACGAAGTACAGCTGGTACTGCGACGGAAGGAAGAGGCTCGCGGGCGCGCCAACAGGCGAGCCTGTGCCAGGAACGAGGCCGAACGAGTTGGTCCCATTCTGCAGGGCGAACGAGTTGATCGCGAGAACGCCATTTTCCACGACGTTGTTCAGGTTCGCGATGTTGATCGTGGCGTAATCCGAAATAAAGATGTTATTCGCGGAAAATGCCGGGGCCAGGAAGGCCGAGGGGGTCGAAAGCTGACCATTCGCGGTCGCCGCCGGATCCCAGGTGAAGGTGATTGTGCCGGCCATCGCGGCGCCTGTGCCAATAACCGTGGCCAGGATGGTGGAAGCAAAGAGTTTGGACATACGCATAAGGGTTCTCCGGTTCAACGTTGGGCAAAAATATGCAGAAGCCGTGCCAATAAAAATAATATAATAATATCAATGTTTTAAATGTTTCCAGGGGCACGGAGGGCTTCAAATTGTAAAGCTGGATTACATTTTTGGGCGGTTTGGAAGGCGAAATGTCGGACGTTAAGCATGCGTGGCTGGGCCAAAAGGAGCATAAGCCAAGTCGAGATACAGGAAATTTGGCGCCGATGGCTCTGCCAAAAGCTGGGCTAAAGAGGCTAGTTGAAGACCGGTAATTTCCGGCCATCCCGTTGAACGGGACGGCAGCGGTCAGCCGGCGCTTTCCCGGGCCCTGATGGCGTCTTCCTTGGCGCGCTTGCGCTCGATCAGCACCACCAGAAAGATGGAGGCCTCATAGAGGGCCACCAGCGGCACCGCCAGGGCAAGCATGGAGAAGGCATCCGGCGGTGTGAAGACCGCCGCGACAGCGAACAGGCCGACGATGGCGTAACGGCGCATGTCGCGCAGGGCGCGCGCCGTGACAATGCCCACCTTGGCAAGCAGGCCCAGGATCACCGGCAATTGGAATGTGAGACCAAAGGCGACGATCAAGGTCATCACAAAACTGATCCATTCGCTGACCTTGGCTTGCAGCTGGATGCCCATTGTGCCGGCGGTGCCCGGGGTCTCGAACCCGACAAAGAATTTAACCGCCTGCGGCAGCATGATGTAATAAACGAAGGAGGTGCCGATGATGAACATCACCGGCGTGCCCAGCAGGAAGGGCAGGAAGGCGCGCTTTTCGTGGCGGTAAAGACCGGGCGCCACAAAGATCCAGAGTTGCGCCGCGATAGCCGGAAAACCCAAACAAAACCCGCCAAACATGGCTATTTTGACTTTGGTGAAGAATACTTCGGTCAAGTCTGTATAGATCAGATGATCGTTGGACCTGCCCGCCATCTCCCGGTGCAGCGGCTCGGTGAGGAAGTTCAAAATCGGCGTCGAGATAATGAAACAGATCACAAAGCAGATGCCGAACGACACCACCGCCCAGATCAACCGGGTGCGCAATTCCAAAAGATGTTCCATCAACGGCGCCTTGGTGGCGTCGAGTGCGGCTTCGTCTTCGGCGGTGGGCTTAACCACGAGAGGGCGGCTCTTCGATTGAGGTGACGGCGGCTTGCAGACTGGAAAGCGGATGTTTCCGTTTCAGGGCGTTGAGTTCGGCACGCAATCCATTGAGGTCTTCGGTACCCGTCATCTCGGCAAAACTCTTGCTCAATCCTTGAAGCATGCTGCGGCCCTGGCGCACCCAGCTTGCGGCCATACGCATCAAACGCGGCAAATCCTTGGGCCCCACCACGATCAAGGCGATAACGACCAGGATGATAATGTGCTGCCAGCTGAAAATGTTGAACATTTCGCCGCGCCCCCGCGCCCAAAAACCGTTTGCTGGATCAGGCGCTGACTTTGTCTTTGGCGGCGGTGTTGGCGGTATCGGCGTTGATGACCTTGGGCTCTTCCTTGCTGCCCTCGGCCAGCCCCTTCTTGAAACTGTTCACGCCTTTGCCGAAGTCGCCCATCAGGTCGGAAACCTTGCCGCGGCCGCCGAACAGGACCAGAGCGATGGCGCCCAAGATCAGAAGGTGCCAGATGCTGAACGAGCCCATGTCATAACTCCTTGAAAAGTAAGACCGCTCGGCCTTGACCGGACCTCACCATACCGGCGGTCCAGCGTTCTGGTCAGCGGCGATTGAAGCTCCAAACTGGCGCGGACCATAGTCGGTACGGGGGGCTAACGGAAGCCAAACTGTGTTAAAGCGTTAATTTTGCTGGGATTTACCGGGCTTGCGGCCAGGGATCAACCGCTTATGAGCCGCTGGTCCCCGTTCCGGTGTCTGAACCTATTTCGCGGCGGGAAAATATCATCGTATAAATTTATAAGATATTGATTTTATTCATATTTAATCAAGATTCGGAATCGGGCACTTGTCAAAACGCAACTTGTGATAGTTGTCTCTATCAGCCCGGTCACTGTTAAGGCGGGCATGGAATTGGGTAGCCCGCAAAATCGAGAATGAGCATCGGCCGGTTATCGCTCTTGCGTGACCCGATCCGGGCTCTTCAATTTCGCGGGTGATGGCATGGAGGGGTTTTCTTGATCACTTGGCGGATACTTTCGCATTCCCGTTATCTTTTGATCGCCGGCGGCCTGACCCTTCTGCCGGGATCGGCCGCAATTGCCCAGGGACAGGCGCCGCGACCCAATCCTGACGCCGCTGGTCCCTGCTCCCAGGTGAAAAACCCATCAGCCCGCAACGCTTGCGTGACCGCACGAACGGAATTCTCCAAGGGGCAATACACGGTGGCGTTGGGCTTGGCTCAGCAGGCTCTCAAGACATCGCCGAAGGAAGTTATCCTTCGGGTGGAGGTCGCTCGCGTGATGCTTCAGATGCGTGCCGACGGCCCGGCCGAACGCGAATTGCGGCAGGCGCGCCGGGATGGTGCGCCCGATCGGGATATCTTGCCCTTGCTGTTTTTCGCCATGGTTCGGGAGCACAAGGAAATAACTCTACTCAATGAATTTCCAGAACCCGGCGCCAAAGACGAATCCGCCGCCATTGTTCTGCGGGGCAGAGCCATGGCGTTCCGGTCTCTGGACCAATTGGCGGACGCGGCGGCGGCGATGGACCGCTCGCTTTCCTTGAACCGTTCTGTGGGCGGATTGTTGGTTCGGGCTGAAATAGCAACCGCGCAGACTGATACCGCGCTCGCCAGAAAACTTGTGGACGAGGCTTACGGGCTCGCTCCCGACAATGCTTCGGTCATGACGGCGAAGTTGCAGCAGCTGGTCGAGGCCAACGACCTGGGCGCGGTGGTGGCTCTTGCCGACCGGATGCAAAAACTCTACCCGATCAACAGCACGCCAAGAGAGAGCAAAATCCGCGTTTTCCTCAGTCATAACCAGGATGCCAAGGCGGCTGCCGAAATAAAAGCCTACATGGTTCTTAGGCCGAAATCGCCGCTGATGTCCTATTTCATAGCCGTCTTGAAATGGCGGGCGCATGACAAGAAGGGTGCGTCGGACATTGCTATGGTTCTGCCCCATGATTTCTTCAAGATCTATCCGCAATATGCCGTCCAGACGGCGCAAATGATGGTGGATGGCGGTCATGCCGAAGCCGCTTCAGCGGTATTGGGAACGGCCATGGGCGCCGCGCCGGATCTGCTTGAGGTGCGATTGCGGCTTGCGGCTTTACGATTGGAGCAGAACAGTCCCCAGTCCGCCATGCTGCTGCTTACTCCGGTGAAGGATTCACACGATCCTCGGGTCCAGAATCTTGTTTCCAAGGTTCAGGCGCGGATCGCCAAGGACCGCGCTTTCTGACATTTGCGGGCCGGAGCGCGCGATTAACGAAAAGTTTTCGCCGGTATGGAATGCTGCAATCCATGAATGCCAAGTGCGATGAGCTTGATAGTGTGGGCGCCAAAAGCATGATGTTGCGCCCCGGCCTGGCTGCATTCCCTTTGGACGATGAGTTGGTTGTTTTCTCCGAGGAGTCGCAATCTCTTATAGGGCTCAACAGCTCCGCCGCCTTTGTCTTTGCCAGGCTGCAGGAAGGGGTGGCGCGGGAAGATCTCGCCGCGGTTCTCGCCGCTGAAGGTTTGGTCGACGGCAGCGAAGCAGATGCGTGGGTCAAGACAACGCTCACAGCCTTTGGCGGCCAGGGCCTGTTGAAGGATAGTGATCTTCCGGCTGCGCCCCTTCCGGAGGTGAACGATCGCGCGGAGCGGGACAGGGCGAGCATGCCGCCGCTGGTGCCTTTCACGCCCGAAGCCGAGGGACGCTATAGCCTTCTGGGAACCCATGCGGTGATCCGCTATGGGCGCCTGGCTCAGAAGCGCATGGTGGACGCGGTGATCGGTCATTTCGCATCGCGCGACGAGACCCCCACGCTTACCATCGATGTCACTGCGGAGATGCTGGAGAACGGCCATCTGAGCAGCGGCATCTATTGCGACGGGAAGCCGGAGCGCCGGGCCGCGAGATTGTCCGCTCTCGGGCCCTTGATCAAAGCCGCTCTATGGGCCTCGGCCATCAATGCTTTCGATTTTATCCTGGATCTTCATGCGGGCGTGGTCGGGGAGGGCGGCAGGTGTGTGTTGCTCCCGGCCGCCGCCGGCAGCGGCAAATCCTCGCTGACTGCCGCGCTGACCCATGCCGGATTGGGTTACTATTCGGACGAGGTGGCACTGGTCGAGCGCAGCAGCTTTCGCGTCTTTCCTGTGCCCTTGGCGGTCTGTGTCAAAAGCACGGGCTGGGAGCTGATGTCCCGGTTCTTTTCCGAACTCCCGACCTTGCCCATTCATCGGCGCAACGACGGCAAGCTGGTGCGGTATGTCCCTCCCAGGGCCATCCAAAACGAGCCCGCGCGGGTGAGCCATATTTTCTTTCCCCTTTATTGCAAAGACGCGCCGACACAGTTGATCCCGGTCCCACGCTCGGATGCGTTGGCGCGTCTGATGGATCAATGCCTCGCGCTGCGGTTGCGGCTCGACCGGGACAATGTGCAAAAGCTGGTCGATTGGATGGGCGGAATCGACTGTTATGCCCTGACCTTTTCCTCTCTCGACGAAGCCGTGGACCTGGTTCAGCGCACAGCTTTCCCCGGCCATAAGCTCCACAAAAGAGCGATGAGTCGCTGAGGCGGCGCCTATCCCATCACTCACGATCTTGGGTCGGGAGGTAGCTGCTTCCCATTACGCAAAATTCCGCGCCGGAACGTCATGGTTAATCACAAAAAAAATGGAATTTTTGTTTACACTTTAGTTAAGGCCGGAACAAAACCGCCAATGTAACCCTTTGAAATATCAAACGCGGTAATATTGGCACCTTAATTGCTAGCCCACTCGCCATCGTGTGTTCATTGGGAATTACACGCAGCTTTTTATGTGGGGTATTTATGGCTGACGAAATCAAGATTGAAGGCGTTGACAAGACTCGCCGTTCCGCGATCAAGACTGCTGCTCAGGTGGCTGTGACCGCTCCCGCGGTGGCGATGCTGCTCTCGGCTTCCACCAAGGCGGCTTCTGCTCAGCGCGCTTATGACGGCGGCACGGAAGAGCCTTCCACTGACTTTATCGACGATGCTGGCGTTATCGACGACGGCGCGATCCCGCCGGTCCCGTAAGCCTTACAGCTTCGACCGATTTGGAAACGGCGGCCATCGGCCGCCGTTTTCGTTTGTGGGGCAGGCCAAAAGCGGCCTTTAGGATAACATTCCCATCGCAGGTGGCGCCAACTGGCGCTGCCGCCACAAGCCTCAAGCCGTTTTTTACCGTAAGCCTCTAAACTGAGACTTCGATCGGCGCAGAAGTTGTAGGCTATCTGTCTTCCATCACAGATTTGATCCACTGCCGAAGGATGTCCCACATGCAATCAGCTACTGCCAATCTTGCCTTGGCCACGGATCGGGCGGAGAGCGAAACGGTCCTTCCGGCAGCCTCTGATTTTTATGAGAAGGCGTCGTTGCAGAGATTGGTCGCGCCGGTTACCGAAGAGGAGTTTCGCGCGCGTTACTGGGAACGAAAGCCCCTGATCGTTCATCGGGAAAATCCCAACTACTATGGCGATTTGTTCACGTTGCAGGCTTTCGATCATTCCGTAAGGTGGGCAAGCGGCTATGTCAAAACCGCGGAAGCCACGGCTGAAAAAGTCGCCAAACATGCGGGCACCGAACCGGCGGCGCTCGAGCGCGTGCTGACCGACATGCGCGACGGCCACACCCTGATTTTGGATGGCGTACAAAACTATAATGCCAAGCTTGGCCAAATGTGCCGGATGTTGGGTCGGGAAACCGGTTGCTCGTATCAGACAAATATTTATTTGACGCCGCCGAATGGGAAGGGGTTTACCCCGCACTGGGATGAACACGATGTTTTTGTGATGCAGGTCCTGGGACGCAAGCATTGGAAGGTGGAAAAAAGTCGCCGCGTCCTGCCCAATCGGCTGGAAGGTATGGAAGGCGAGGGCCGTGAACTGCGCGGCGAGGTTGATGAGTTCACCCTGGAACAGGGCGATATGGTTTATATCCCGCGCGGCTTTGTTCACGCGGCGGAGTGCGGCTCGGAACGTTCACTGCACGTCACCCTCGGGATTTATCCCAGAACCTGGGACGAACTTCTCCGGGCAACGATCAAAGCAACCGTCCTGCGGGACGACAATTTGCGCTTGGGGCTGCCATTTGGTTATCACAAGGGCGACAGGGCCGGGGTCATTAACCGGCTGGGGCAAGAGCTGCGAAAGGCCGCGGATTCCGCATTCTTGGGCCAGGTTCTGGATCAGTTTGTCGATGAGCTTGTTCAGAAGGCGCCGCTTGATATTTCGGGCCAGATCGTTTCGTTCTTTGAGCCCAAAGCGCTGACGCTGGACGACAAGGTCGGTGTGCGGGCCGGTTTGTCTTACACTTTGCGATCTCATGAAGACAGCGTGACCCTCAAAGTCGGCACCCGGGCGATCACTTTTCCCGGCTTCTTCGGCGAGGCGCTCAGCCTTGCACTGGAGACGCCCAGCTTTGCGGTGCGAGACCTTCCCGGCGATCTGGAGGACGAGGAGAAGCTCGTCTTCATCGAGCGCTTGATGCAGGAGGCCGTGGTCGTTCGCACCTAAGGCAATGTCCAGAGCTTAAGGCAAGCTTTTATCGAGGGACGATAAAGCTGGAAGGCGTCAATCCATCCTGCTGCCTTTGCCACATGATTTTGTATGCTGCCTCGAGATAACCGGTAAGGCCGGCTGTATCGAACAGGGCTTCGGTATCGCGATTTCCAATCAGCTTTGCCTTGACCGCGGCCAGCCTGTCCGGATTGTTGGCCAAGGTCAGCGCCAACGCTTCATACTCAGCCAGAGATGCCGTCACCAGCTCCGGCAAGCCGATCGCATAAAGCTGGCTGGCGGCAACCCGGCCGGAGAAGGTGTTGCCGAGGCAGGTCAGCACCGGCAACCCGGCCCAAAGCGCGTCATTCGCGGTCGCGTGCCCATTGTATGGCAGCGTATCCAGGAAGAGATCTGCTTGACCCAGCCGCGCCAGATGATCCGCATCCTGTGCCACTCTCGGCGCGAATATAAGCCGTTCTGGAGCCACGCCCCGGGCTTTCGCCTCCTGGCGCAAGCTCATCATTGCGCCGGCGTTATGAATTTGAAGCCATAGCACGCTGCCATCGATCGCCCGCAAAAGCCGCATCCAAATGTCGAAGATCTCCGGAGCGATCTTGTGCGGGGAATTATGACAAGCGAAAACAAAGCCATTCTCGGGCAGTCCGGCTTCGGCGCGGCTGGGTATTTTTCCGGCTATTGGGCGCGATCTGTCCGCCGGAAAATACGTAAACGGGAGATAGGCAATCTTTTCGCGGTAATAGATCTGATTTTCTTCAGGGATCACGACTTGATCGGCGACAATATAATCCATAAAGGGAGCGTTCATGGTGCCGGGGAAACCAAGATAGTTGACCTGCACGGGCGCCGGGCGCCGCGCCATAATTCCAGTGCGGTTCGCGCCGGAATAGCCGTTCAAGTCAATCGCGATGTCAACTTCGAGCTCGCGCAACATCGCGGCGATGGAAGAATCGCTCATTTTCCGCGCATCAATGAACCGGTCAAAGGCCGCTTGGATTCGAGGGCGCATTTTACCCTTGTCATCAGGGCCCAGCGAAATGGCGATTGTCTCGAAGCACGTCTTGTCATGATGCTCAAAGCACCCTGCGAGCACATTCGACATGACGTGATCCCGCAGGTCGGCTGATATGTATGCCAGGCGAATTTTATCATGACGGTAATTGCCCCCGTCCCAAGCAATAGGTGAGACCAGCGCCTTGGGTTTGGCGGCGAAAAGTTCTGCTTCGGAGTCGCAAATGGCGCGATGAGATATGGGATTGACAAGGCTTAAGCCTGCCTTCGATTTCTCGGTTATTTTCCGCTTGTCATTTTCCCGATTATGCCAGTCACACCTGCGTATTCTGCAAGTAATGCCGACAGCGATGGCGATTTGATCTGCGGGATCGAGTGCGAGGGCGCGGTCGCAGCACGCAAGCGCTTCTTCCAGCTGGTCTTCATGCTGGAGCGTCAGCGCGCGGCGCGCCCATTCATTCGCGGTCAAGCCATGGGGCGCCAAGTCTTTCTTTTTAAACAGGGTGAGCGCCTGTTGCCAGGCACGGTACAGCGGCAGCGCGACCAGATCGTGCGCCAGGCCGATGGGGATATAGGCAAAACTCAGGAAACGGGGCAGCGCGGCCAAGGTGATATGCTGGGGACCCGGCAGGAACAAGGTGCGCAGGACATAGCCGGTCCGGCGAAACAGTCCGTCATGCAGGCGAAGCCGGTCCATCGACACGGTCTTGTTGCTGGGCGGTCCTCCCGGATCGTCCATTTCCCAGCGTGCGATGATGCGATCGATGATTTGGGCCACCATGGGATCGGCTTTTTCGGCGGCAATGATGGAATCCGGAATTTTTGAGCCCAGATAATTCCGCGCCAGTGATGTCGCCACCAGGAGCATGCGCCGGCAGCCTTGCGCCGCGGCTCTCTTGACGATCTCATTCCAGTCGAGACGAGGGTGAGCGGCGATGAAGTCGGCCACGTCGCAGGCCCATTTGATATCCCACCACAATTCCTTGCCGCCATGGATGGCCAGAACGACGAAAGTGTCTTCGGGCGCGAAGGTGAGTATGTCCCGCCCGAAAATCTCCATTGGCAGCGCCCGGCGCCACAATCCGTCATAGTCGATATCCAGCGCCATCTTCATGGGCGTCAGGCGGGTATGAGGTTCGACGGCAGCCGCATTCGGCTTGAAAAGTATCTCCTGGCCCTGGATGCGGTGAATGAGGTCGAATTGCGCCGCGGTCCGCTTACCGGCGCGGGCATAGCCGCGGCCATGCAGGAATTTGATGGTTTGCGGCAGATCGCCGTCGCGAATAAGCAAATCCAGGTCGCGAAATTCCCGCAGGCCCAGGTCGCCGAAGACTTGCATGGCCAGGACGGGCCCTTTGAAAGCAAGGGCCTGCACGCCGGCATCGGCAAGTCCCTCCATCAACCCGAACAGCTGGTCTAGGAGCAACTGATTCCTGGCGCGCGTCTGCTCAATCAACACCTGAAAGGCGGCGGCGATATCGCCGGGCACTTGGTCGGGCACAAGTTTGGCCAAACTGTGTCCCGCCAGCCCCGCCAAACCGTGATCGAGCGCTTTGCGCGCAAACTGCGCCCAGTCGATGCCACTATCCAGCATGTGCCGGATGGCCGCTTCATCCTCCGAAGTGGGATGTGCCCGGGCGCAAGCCAAAAGGAGCCGCAACTCTGGTGCTTTTGGTCGGCGCATCGCGCAAACATCTCACAATTGGATCACGCTACCCAGCCACGGCTCCGGTCTTGCTTAAAAGCAGTGCGCAGACTGTATCTCAAGGCGTTAATATTAACTTCTGAACCAACGTCTGACGGATTCCGGTAGGCCGGGCTAGAAGCGGGTGATGATCTTATTCAGATCGGGACGCGGCCGCTCAACCACCTCTTCCTTCGGCGTACCGATATAAACAAAGCCCGCCATGCGCTCTCCGGATTTAAGCCCAATCTTCTGTCTCACAGCCGGGTGATAGGCATACCATTCCGTCAGCCAGTTGCCGACAAACCCCAGGGCATGGGCGGCTATCAGCAGATTTTGGCATACCGCGCCGGCCGATAATTCCTGCTCCCATACCGGGATCTTGATCGATTCCTGTGCACCGGAAACCACCCCGATGATCACAGGCGCTGCTGTCACCCGGCCGCGCCATTCATCGCTTTGGACCGGGCTCATGCCGTCCGCGGCCAGCACATTCACCAGAATATCGGCGAGGCGTTCGCGGCCTTCGCCTTCGAAAAGAATAAAGCGCCAAGGCGCCAGCTTGCCATGGTCCGGAACGCGCGCGCCCGCGCGCAAGATGTCGGACAGCTGCTCCTTGGAAGGTCCGGGTCCGGTCATCGCCCGGGCCGGACAAGAACGGCGGCTTAAAAGCAAATCCAAGGCCGTGGGGCCGGTCCGGTTCAGCTTTGCGATATCCATGTAAGCTCCAAAATTCTTCCTGTGATTATGGATGAGGTCGACCCTCTCACGGCTTGGGGCCGGTCCCGCTGTCTTTCCCTTTGTCCATCGGCACGACGGCGCCCGAAAAGCGGTTGCCGGAAAGCTTCGGGGGGATGGCGGCGTAATTTCTCACAAAGACGGTGGGGTGGCCGGTGTCATTTGAAAACTCATTATTCTCAATCACAATGTCGCCCGGAGGGTTCTGTGGCAGATTCGTTTCCGCACCGATGGAAATGGCCGTTTGCCGGTTTTCGGACAGCGGTCCTTTTTCGAACCGGTTGCCGGAAATGAGTCCCGAACCGCCATTGGGCAGATCCACCAGATAACTCGCCGAGCCGGTCGGCCCATCATGAACGAAATTGTTGGTGACTTCCGTCCTCACCGCCCTGGACTTGATGTGGTGGCCCTGGTGCTGCGCGACAAACTCGGAATTCTCGACCTTGAGCAGCGCGACGTGATTGATATAGATGCCATGCGCGCAGGCGGCGATGCAGTTGCCATTGCCGCTGAAATAGCTGCCCCTTATGACAATCGTGCTGCCGTCATTGTTGGCCGCCAGGATGCCGTCTTCGTCATCGATAAAGCGGCTGTTTTCCACCGTCAGATTGGCGCCTTCGGCGCGAATGCCCGCTCCGTTGTGCGACTTGGCGCGCGCGCCTGTGAAAGTGATGCCGCGGATGGTGATGTCGTGTCCTTTGGTGATAAAAAGGCCTTTGTCGTCGCAGACCTTGCCCGTGATGACGACGCCGGGCGCCGTGCCTTCGATCACCAAATAATCCATATCCCAGCGCACGCAATCATTATAGGTGCCAGGATCGATCTGGATGACGGCCCCCGATTGAGCGACGCGCGCCGCTTCACTGGGAAGGGCGAAGGGTTTGCCCGGTCCCACCGCCAAGACTCCGTCTTTCTTGGCGGCCGTCTGCGCGATGCAGGGGAAAGCCAAAAATGACAGGAATACCGCAAGCGCGTATTTGGGCCGGCTGCTCATGGTGATTGTTTACCTTCCAACATCCGATAACCCCGCGGCCGGCGGCTTGCAACCATGGCTTATCGCAAGCCCCATTAAGGCTTAATTTTAAGGCCCCAGACGCGCCGTCGCGCATCGGCCCGGACCGGCCTGGACCGGCCAAAGGTCTGGCATATTTTCTGCGTGATTTCTCGTAGACGGGCCTCAAGCGTCCCGGCTTGATACGGAGATCGCCATGAAACGCATCTTTTCGGGACTTGCCCTGACGCTGATTCCGGCGCTCATTGCCATGCCCGCCGTTGCCGCCGCGGAAGTGGCGCCGCCGCCCGCGATCGGCTTGGTTCTGCCCGCGATCGCGGCGGTGATTCTGGTGGCTTTGATCGCCTTCCTATTGAAGCATATCAAGATCTGAGGCGGCCCCGAATATCGCCGAACTATTTGACAAAATCGGCAATGATCGAGGTCGGCGCGCCGCCGGCCCGCCGGTCATGCGGCGCCGCGCGCTGCACGAACATTTCATTTTCCGGCACTGGCTCGCACAGATAGGTGTGGTCGTCGAAAAAGGCCTGGTAGAAGTGAATCCGGGCCTTGCGGATTTCTGATTTCAGCACCAGGTGGGTGACCATCTCATAGCGCGGAAACCACAGATGGGCCTCGCCGTCCTGGCTGAAGCGCACCTTGGCATCGCCGGTGGCGGGATCGAAATAGCTGGAGGCCCCCATCATCAAATCGCCGATCACACGTCCGCGCGCGTCATAAAGAGAGCGGCGTTTTTGCACTGGGCTGCGATAGTCGGGGACGCTGAGCCGGAAAATCCCGCCGGGCTTCAGCACCCGGTAAATCTCGTCCAGCACAAAAGGCACTTTTTCGAAGGCCAGATGCTCCAGCACATCCTGAGCCTGAATCTTGGCGATGCTGTTATCGGGATAGGGCAGGGGGCCGGCGAGATCGTGCTTTATCTCGCGGTCATGGGCCGGCGCCAAAGCCAGCCCAATGAAATTGGGAATCTGGAATTGGCGCTCATGCTGCCCCAGGCTGCCGAAATAGAGATATGGCTCCATCCGACCATAATAGCCTGATCTTCCGGCAGGGTTGGAAGCGGGAAATTGGGCTAATGCGGCGGCAGCGCCTGCAGGTCGGCGACGGTCTTATGAACGTCCTCGGCGCTGAGGTCTCCGCCCGATGCCTGTTGAATCGCCTTGAGACTCATCGCCTTGAAAATCGGATATTGGGCGTCGGTCAAAAGACCGGGCAGGTCCTTGTTCAAAACCGCGGCGGCGGCGGGATCGGAGGCCAAGACCTCGATCGGTGTGTCCTGGCTATAGGATGCCGGTGTGGGAGCTGGCGTCTGCCCCTCTGTTTGCCCATATGCCCAAACGGAACTCCCCAACAACACTGATGCTGCTATCGCTGCTCTCAAGTGCATATTCGTTCCTCTTCACCGCCCCCGCGGTTGAGTGTGACAAGTCTGTCCGTCTCCCTACTGCTTAGCAATCCGCCGTATGCCGTTGTTTGTCGCAAGATGTATTAAGTCTGCTTCATGTGTGACGCTTGATAACGAAGCGCGGCGGACTTTCGTTGCGCCACCGACGCTTTGCCAGGTCTGGAAGATGCGATAGCGGCAATCGCGGACCGCTTTTGAAGGCAACTCAATGCGAATTGACGTGGCCGGGTGTCAGGCTTGATTTTGTTGCAGTGCAGCATAATATCTTAGAGGAGCCGTTATGTGGCATAAATTGGTGGCAATGATGCGAACTGACGGCCTCGGCGCTGGACCCGCGACCAGCCCCTTGCAAGCTCGGTCCAGACCGGACGCCTCGCCTTTGGCGGAAGCCGAATTTGCTCCCAATCCCGGCAATTTGCGGATGTTCGAATATTTGCCGCGCAATCTGAAGAGGGGCGCGCCGCTGGTGGTGATCCTGCACGGCTGCGGCCAGACGGCGGGCGGTTATGATTTGGGCGCGGGCTGGAGCCAACTCGCCGATCAAATGGGTTTTGCATTGCTGGCGGCGGAGCAAAAAGCCGTCAACAACCCCCATACTTGTTTTGATTGGTTCAATCCCGAAGACATTACGCGTGATGAAGGCGAGGCTGCGTCCATCGCCGCCATGGTGCAGACCATGATTGAGACGCATGAGCTGGACGCGCGCCGTGTCTTTATCACCGGCCTGTCTGCGGGCGGCGCCATGAGCGCGGTGATGCTGGCGCTTTATCCGCAATTGTTCACCGGCGGAGCGATCATCGCCGGCCTGCCTTTCGGCTCGGCGCGAGATGTGCGCGATGCGCTGGAAAGCATGCGCTCGGCCTCCTTGAAGACGCCGGCGCAATGGGGTGATTTGGTGCGCGCCGCTTCAGATCACCAAGGTCCTTGGCCGAGGGTTTCGATTTGGCATGGCGGTTTGGATACCACGGTGAATATCAACAACGCCCAAGCCAGCTTGGCGCAATGGGCCGATCTGCACGGCCTGTCGCTGGCAGCGGGAAAGCAGGAGATTTTGACTGGCGCCATCCGGCTTCATTGGGACGACAGGCTGGAAGTCTACACCTTGCCGGTGCTCGGTCATGGCACGCCGATCGACTCCGGCGATGTCGGTCAGCCTGGCCCCTTCATCCTGGAAGCCGGCATTTCCTCCAGCCGCCGCATCGCGGAATTCTGGGGTCTGACGCCGGTGGCCCGGCCTGTCACAAAAGCGGTGGTGGAATTGCCGCCCGCGTTACCGGAAATCGAGCATGTCCTGATGCGGCATCAGGACTCGGCAGACATTTCTGACGGGCCCCGCGAGGGCTTGATTTTGCGCGCTTTGAAAGCCGTGGGCCTGATCAAGCCCTAAGACCAAAGAACGGGTTCCACCGGCGTTTTCGCAGATGACCTTGGCGGCGCGGTTCTGTACGCTCGCCGGCATGGTAGGCACACCCTCAATGATGGAAACACGCCGGCACCAGATGTTCCCGCATCTGGACGATCACGATATCGCGCGCCTCAGCCGCTTTGGCGAAGTGCGCCGCTTCGCCGATGGCGAGGCGATTTACAAGGCGGGGGAAGTGGGGCCTGGCCTTGCCGTAGTGCTGAAAGGCGCCATCGACGTGCGCCGTGGAGGCGCACTGGGCCGGGGCGAAACCATTGTCGAGCATGGGCCCGGCAGTTTTCTGGGCGAGTTGGCGCAACTGTCGGACCGGCCGGCACTGGTGGATGCTCTGGCTGTGGGCGAGGTCGAAGTCGTAATGATCCCGCCGCGCCGGCTGCGCGATGTGCTGGTGCAGGAAGCCGAACTGGGCGAGCGCATCATGCGCGCCCTGATCCTGCGCCGGGTCGGTTTGCTGCAAGAGGGCAATGCGGGGCCCATCCTGATCGGGCCGTTCGGCACCAGCGATATGCTGCGGCTGGAAAATTTTCTGCGCCGCAACGGCCATCCCCACCGCGCCTTGGACTCCGAGACGGACGGCTGTGCCCAGACCTTGCTCAGGCGCTTCACCATCCAGCCCGAACATCTGCCCATTGTGCTGTGCCCGGGCGGGCAGATTTTGCGCAATCCCAGCGAAAGCGAATTGGCGCGCTGCATCGGCATGCTGCGTTCCATCGATCCCGACATGGTCTATGACACGGCGATCGTCGGCGCGGGCCCCGCGGGGCTGGCGGCCGCGGTCTATGCGGCGTCCGAAGGCCTCTCCACCCTGGTGCTGGACTGCCGCAGTTTCGGCGGCCAGGCGGGGGCCTCGTCGCGCATTGAGAATTATTTGGGCTTCCCCACCGGCATTTCCGGCTTGGCGCTGATGGCCCGCGCTTACAATCAGGCGCAGAAATTCGGCGCCGAGATCGCCATTCCCGACGAAGCGCGGCTGCTGGACGAAAAGGACGCCAACTTGTTCAGTCTCAAGCTGGGCAATGGCGAGACGGTGACGGCAAGGACCGTGGTCCTGGCCAGCGGCGCACGCTATCGCCGCCTCGACATTCCCAATCTTTCCGATTTTGAGGGCAGCTGCGTACATTATTGGGCCAGCGCCATCGAAACCAAGCTTTGCGCCGGCCAGGAAGTGGTGTTGACCGGCGCCGGCAATTCGGCGGGGCAGGCGGTGGTGTTCCTCGCCGGCAAGGTCAAGAAGCTTTGGATGGTGGTGCGCGGCCGCGACCTGGAAACCACCATGTCGCAATATCTGATCGACCGCATCCGCGCGCTGCCCAATGTCGAGGTGGTGTTGCGCTGTGAGCTTTGCGGCTTGGAAGGACCGGAAGGCGGTTTGCAGCGGGTGCGCTGGCGAAACCGCGATACGGGCGCCCAAACCAGCCGCGAGATCGGCCATGTCTTCTCCTTCATCGGCGCCGATCCCAACACCGACTGGCTGGCGGATTCCTGCATTCCCTTGGACGACAAAGGCTTTGTCATCACCGGCGCCGACGGCAGCCATCCCCTGGCAACCAGTTGCGGGGGCGTCTTCGCAGTGGGCGATGTGCGCTGCGGCTCGGTCAAGCGGGTGGCGGCGGCGGTGGGTGAGGGTTCGACAGTGGTGTCTGCCATCCATGCTTTCCTGGCCAACCGGCGCGCGGCGCAGGAACAGAAGGCGGCGGCGGAATGACCCTCCCCCTTTGCGCGAAGCGTTCCAAAGGGGGAGGTGCCGTAGCAGCGCTCGCGCTGCGAAGGCGGAGGGGGTTCACTTAAAAGACATGGCAAAGGAATTTTGCAGTCACCTTGGTACTATTCAGACGGTGACACCCAGCGCCAAGGGCTGCGAAGAGTGCCTGAAATCGGGCGATGTCTGGTTGCATTTGCGGATTTGCCGCACCTGCGGCCATGTCGGTTGTTGCGACTCCTCCAAGAACAAGCACGCCACCAAGCATTTTCACCGCTCCAAGCACCCCATCATCGAGGGCTATGATCCACCCGAAGGCTGGGGCTGGTGTTATGTGGACGAAGTGATGTTTGATCTGGGAAATAACGTCACCCCGCAAGTGGGGCCGATCCCGCGCTATTATTGAGAGGACGCCATGCACGAGAATATCCGCGAAGGTTATGACGTCTTTCTGCATGATGGCGACAAGGGCGTCGGCGCCGTGCGCCAGGTGCGCAAGCATGAGCTGGTGGTCTATATCGAAAATGCCGGCGATTACGAGATTCCGCTGGACGCGGTGAAAGACGCCGAAGCAGGCAAGGTGATTTTGGATTCGGCCAAGCTGGACAACAAGCTCAGGGCTGCCATCCGCCGCGCCCATTCCGGCGAAGATCCGCGTATTCCATAACAACAAAAACGGTTGTCATGGCCGCAAAAGCGGGCATCCAACTTCAAGAGACACAGAACAAAAAGTTGGATTCCCGCTTACGCGGGAAGGACAAGATTGGGGGGACTGTGAGAAAATTTCTAATCGCGTGTGCTTTGTTTGCCTTGGCTTTGCCCGCGCAGGCGCGCGAGCGCTGGACGGCGGCCCAGGCCAATGCCTGGTATGGCCAGCAAAAATGGCCGGTGGGCAGCAACTATATTCCCGCCAACGCCATCAACCAGTTGGAGATGTGGCAGGCGGCGAGTTTCGATCCCGCCACCATCGATAAGGAGCTGGCTTGGGCGCAAGGGATGGGCATGACCACCATGCGCGTGTTCCTGCATGACGCGCTGTGGCAGCAGGATGCCCCCGGATTCAAGAAGCGCATCGACACTTTCCTGTCCATCTCCGCCAGGCACGGCATCAAGCCGCTTTTGGTGTTGTTCGATTCCTGCTGGGACCCCAATCCCAAACTGGGGCCGCAGCATCCACCCATCCCGGGGGTGCACAATTCCGGCTGGGTGCAGGGGCCGGGCGCCAAGGCCTTGGCCGATCCATCGCAAGTTCCGCGCCTGGAAGGCTATGTGAAGGATGTGGTGGGCAGTTTCGCCCGCGACAACCGGATTCTGGGCTGGGATGTGTGGAATGAGCCCGACAATAGCAATGGCAATTCCTATCCCGACACCAGCCAGGCGCGCTTCGACCAGGTGGCTGCGCTTCTGCCGCGGGTGTTCGACTGGGCGCGCTCCGCCGATCCGTCCCAGCCGCTGACCAGCGGCATCTGGCATCACGATCACTGGGAAAGCCTCGATGGCCTGAACGCGGTGGAAAAAACCCAGCTCACCCAGTCCGACGTGATTTCCTTTCATGATTACAGCTGGCCGGAAATCTTCGAAGCGCGCGCCAAGTCGCTGGAAGCCTACGGCCGGCCCATCATCTGCACCGAATATATGGCGCGGGGCGCGGGCTCGACCATCGACACGGTTCTGGCCATCGGCAAACGCCGCAATATCGGCATGATCAATTGGGGCTTTGTGGTGGGCAAGACCCAGACCGATCTGCCTTGGGACAGCTGGCAGCGGCCCTATACGTCGCGGCCGCCGGTGGTGTGGCACCACGAGCTTCTGCACGGCGACGGCACGCCGTACCGGGCGCGGGAAATCGAGATCATCAGAAAGCTCAGTGCGGCGCCCAAAAACACCGTTCCCGCCCTCGACTAGATCATTTCCACGGCGTCACGGGTGGCACCTTGTCGGTGGCGGCGGGTGCTTCCACCGAACCGAAGTCGGCCGGCGAAACGATCTCCAGATATTCCATGTCGGGGGAGTAGTCGAACAGATAGTGCACCATGCCGGGGCGCTGATGCACCACGTCGCCCGCTTCCACCAAGGTGACTTTGTCCTCATACATGAACTTGGCCCAGCCCTTCATCATCATCACGATCTGGAACTCGCAGACGTGGTAATGCCAGCCGGTGCCGTCGACCGGGGGCAGATTGGCCTTCACCAGATGGGCGATCACCTTGCCGTTGGTGGCCCCCGCAATCCCTAGGTCGCGATAGACGAAGAAATCGCGCAAGCCGCCGGCTTTGTAGGGCGTATCGCCCGCCTTGATATGGCTGAAGAAGGTGGTTGTCCGCTCCTGACCCATGGAGAAACTCCAATGCTGCACCGCATCATTAAGACACCATTTTTGCTTGTTGGAAAGAGCCAATAAAAACCGCCCTCAAATGATTGCGGTAACTCCGCTTGCCAAAAATATGTGCAGATGCACCAAATCAGTTGCGGACCAGGCCATTGGTGCGCCACAGGGCGGCGTTCTGCCGGTCGGTAAGGAAATCGACCAAGCGTTGGGCCTGCATGGCGTCGAGGGAAGCGGCGGCGATGCCGACGGAAAAATCCACCCCTGCGCCAAAACTCTCCGGCACCGGTCCGGCCAGGACGACATCTTTGTTGGCCGCCAATTCCGGTAAAAGCTGTAGCGCGATGTCCGCTTTGCCGCTGGTCAGTCCCGTCACTGCCAGCCCTTGTACCGGCACGCGCTTGACGTCCTTGAATTCCGGTGCGTTCAGCATCTGGTCGATGACTTTGCCCGCCGATGTGCCGGCGGCAGGATCGGCATAGGCCACGCCTTTGGCGGCCAACAGCACCTGGCGGAATTTTTCCGGCGTGGATATGTCGGGCACTTTGCTGCCGGCCTTAACGCCTACGCCCACCACAATCCGGCCCAAAGGCGTCATGCCGGTGATCGTGCGCGTCTCGGCAAAATCATTGCTGGGCAGCACCACCACATCCGCGGGTCCGCCAGCTTTCAAAATGGCGAAAACCTTGTCGCGCCCGCCGCCCGCAAGCGTGACGGCGACGCCGGTCTTGGCGGTGAAGGGCTGAGTCAGTGCCTGCAATCCCGGCACGGCGGAAGCGGGCGACAGCACGGTCAAACTCGCCGCCGATGCCGGAGCTGCCAGCAACGCCCCCAAAAGCAACGCGGCTCTAAACCGTCGAGGGATCCACATGCAGGACATCTACCAGATATTTGAGATTGCCCTTGATGGTTTGCTCCATATTGCTGCCTTTGGGAATCATCGAGGCATCCAAATCGAGCGTCACCCAACCCTTGAAATTCTTCTCGATCAGGAATTTCTGGATGGCGGGGAAATCGACGCCGTTGGAATCGGGGCGGTCCTTGTCGCCGCCCAGATTGCGGAACCAGCCATGGCCGCCGGATTCCGGACCCGACTTGGGCACAGCCACGACCTTGTTGCCCCGCAAATGGGTGGGCGCGTCTTTGTAGTGCACCTCCGCCACCCGCGGCCAGTAATCCTTCATGATCTGCAGGGGATCCATGCCGCCCAAGGTCAGATGCGAGGTGTCGGTGGTGAGCCAAACATAGCGCGGATCGGTCAATTCCATCAGCTTGCGGGTCTCATGCTCGTTCTGAATCAACGAGCCGACATGGGGATGGGGCGCCAGCCTGATGCCGAATTTGATGGTTTCCTTGCCGATGGCGTTCAAGGCATCGGCGCAGACCTTGATCTGGTCGTCGCTAACGTCATAACCCGCCGGACGCGGGCCATTGTTCATCTTGAAATGATTGCAATAACCAAAGGGCCTGATGAAATCGCGCGCGAATTTGATGTGATCGGCAATGGTCTTGGGGGTCTTGGCGGGATCGTAGAAATTGCCGGAAAAGTCGGGACCGCCGCCATTCGAGCAAGTCGCCATCTGCAGGCCGGCATCGTCCATCAATTTCTTGAGGGCCAGGGGCTTGTCGAGATAGTTCACCACATTTTGGCGGAAAGGCTCGATGCCCGGCATCTTGAGCCTTTGGCCCACCTTGATGGCTTCCTCGATATTGGTCTCCCAGGAGATCGCGCTATAGGCATAGCGGAAGGGCAGGGGCTTGGCGGCTGCCGTCCCAAGGCCCAGGGCGGACGCCCCCGCCACGGCAGCAGAAGTCTGGAAGAAGCGGCGGCGGGTGAATGTCATGGCGGTCTCCCGTTTTTTTCTGGTTTTGACCAAGATTTGCATAACGGCCCGGCGCCTGTCTCTCTCAAAGATTGTCATCGGGTGAACCGCAGCGCCCATTCCGTCGTAGAATTCACCGGAAATTGCCTGTCATCGGCTCAACTGTCTGATGTCCCGCTCCCGTTATGCAGTGCAGCGTGACCTGAGTTTTGGCGCCGACCCGCGCCAGAAGCTGGATCTTTATGTGCCCGAGGGCCTCGAAAGCCCTGCGCCGGTGCTGCTGTTTTTTTATGGCGGCGGCTGGGAAGGGGGAAGCCGCCAGAGATATCGCGCCTTCGGCCGGGCCTTTGCCAGCGCCGGCATTGTGACGGCAGTGGCGGACTATCGGCTCTATCCGGCGGTGAAGTATCCCGCCTTTGTCGAAGACGCCGCGGCGGCACTGGCCTTCCTGCGCCGCCATGCCGCCGGTCATGGCGGCGATCCGGCGCGCATCTTCGTCAGCGGTCATTCCGCCGGCGCCTATAATGCGGTGATGCTGGCGTCGGAGCCGAAATTCCTCGCGAGCCATGGCGGCGGGCTTGATTGGATCAAGGGCGTGATCGGCATCGCCGGGCCTTACGATTTCCTGCCCATGGAAGAAGCGAAATATGTCGACCTGTTCCATGGCCGCAACAATCCGGACTCCATGCCGGTCAATCATGTCGATGGCAAGCGCCCGCCCATGCTTCTGATCACCGGCGATCGCGACCGCACGGTATCGCCGCGCAACACCCAAAGCATGGCGGCCAAGCTGCGCAGCGTCGGAAGCCCGGTTCGCGAGATTAGCTATCGCGGCATTGGTCATGTCGCGGTCATTCTGTCGCTATTGCCGGCTTTTCGCTGGCTGACGCCCTTGCGCCGGGACATGTTGGACTTCATTCATTCCCAGTGATGATCAAGAAGAAGCATGTCCTGCCTGACCGGCTGAGACCGGGATTGAAACTGGTGTTCTGCGGCACGGCCGCGGGCCGGCAGTCGGCGCTGCAACAGGCCTATTACGCCCATGGCCAGAACCGCTTCTGGCGCACGCTCTACGAGGTCGGGCTGACGCCGCATCTGTTTTTGCCGCACGACTATGAGAAATTGTGGGAGCTGGGCATCGGCCTCACCGATATCGCCAAACAGGTCTATGGCATGGATCATCAATTGCCCAAGGACGCGCTGGGGGAAGAGGCGGTCAAAGCGCTAAAGGCGCGCATTCGGAAGGCGCAGCCCGCTATCCTGGCATTCACCAGCCTGCATGGCGGACGAAAGGTGATGGGCGCGCGCGCCGTGGCCGGCGAACAACCGGAAGGCTTGGGCGAGACGCGGATATTTATTCTTCCTTCGCCATCACCTTTGGCGGCCAATCATTGGGACATTGCGCCTTGGCGCGCGCTCGCCAAGGCGGTGAAGAAGCTGGCTTAAACCCGTCGCGCCAGGGTGAGGCCGGCGATCAGCAGCACCAGGAAGATCACCAGGAAGATAAAAAACAGAGTCTTGGCGATGGCGATGGACGTGCCGGCAATGCCGGTGAAGCCCAACAGGCCCGCGATCAGGCCGATCACCAGGAATATCAGAGCCCATCTCAGCATGGCTCACTCCGCGGTTCGCATTCTGCGAAGAATCAACACCCAATCCCTCGGGATAGTTCCCTGGAGACGGCGTTAGCGATCGCCGGGTTTCAGTTGATTTGATCCCCGGCTGGTGTCGCGCAGCAGTTGCTCGGCCGGCTTGGCCGGTGACGCGGTCGCCGGCAACTGCGTGGTGGGCATCGGTGCGGCCAAGGCCCAATTGACAATCTCGGTGACGGCTGTCCCCAAAGCCTGTTGCAGCCCTTGCGCCACCGCGCCCGCGCTGTTGGCGGAGGCGGTGAGACTATGGTTGCTGGAAAAACTGGAAACGATGGCGCGGCCATGGGCGGTGGCGAGCTTGGCGGTGAGTTGGACCCGGATTTCCGGAATGCCGTCGGCTTGCGCATAATGGGCGGCGAAATCCTTGACCTCGCTGACCAGATTATATTCGGCATGCAGGGCGGCCTGCTCGGGCGCCACCGCATCGATGCGCCCCGAACGTTCAAAACCGTCCAACAAAGCTTGCTGCACCAAGGCCGGCAGCCGGTCGGGATAATTGGCCTTGGCGTAATAATCCATGCTGCCGTCCGGCTGAATCAGCGCGATACGATCGCTGTCCAAGCCCGGCATCACATCCGGGCGCAGGATGGCAAGCGCCCAAGCCACCTTGGTGCCGTTGCCGGCGGCAAAAGTCGGACGCAAGGGATAGAGGGCGCCGGCTTCCGGCGGACCCAGGCCCAGCACATTGCCGCCACAAGCGGAAAGCGGAACGGCCCCGGCCGCAACCAGAAAAAATCGCCGCTGCATCATGGATCGCCTCATTTGGGTTCATATCCCTTGCGCCGGTCGCCGAACAAAGGCTTGGTGGGCGCGCGATTGAGTTGATCGGTCAATTCGGTGAGATTGGCCACCAGCCGCCGCGCCTCGCCGACCAGATCGGAGAGTTGCGCCAGCCCGTCGCCGGTGACGAAGGCATCGGCATCGTCGGCCAGCTTGCCGTATTTTGAGACGGTGAGATTGACGCCGTCCAGCGTACCATTGAAGCGCGCCGAAGCCTTGTTGAAGTTTTCCATCGCCTGGTTGGCGTTGGTGAGGGCGGAATCGATGTCGGCGCTGCGCCGTGCGATCACCTGGGTGGTTTCGTCCAGATTGGCCAGGACATGGGCGATGGCGCGCCTGTTGTCGTCGTTGAGCAGGTCGTTGAGCCGGGACGCGGCGGTGCTGAGCTTGGCGACCACTTCGGGCGCGGATTGCTGGAGTTCGGCAAAGGTGGAGGGCTTGGTCTTGATCACGGGATAGCGCTCATCGTCATGCGCCGTCAGCACGGGCGAGGCCGCGGTGCCGCCGGTGATCTCCACGAATGGGGCGCCCGCGAAGCCTTGGCTTTCGATGGAAGCGACGCTGTCCTCGCGGATGTTGAGATTGGGCTGCACCTGCATGGTGACGATCACGCGTTGCGGATCTTTGGGATCGAATTCCAGATCGGTGATGCGGCCCACTTCGATGCCGTTGTAACGGGTGGCGGTGCCCTTGCCCAAGCCGGTCACCGAGCCTTTGAAGAACGCCTGATAATAAGCGTATTCCTGGCTGTACTGAATACCGGCCAGCCACAGCACCGTCACCACAAAACCGATCACGCAGGCCAGCACAAAGGCGCCTACGGCGACATAATTGGCCTTGGTTTCCATCAGCGGGCCTCCGTTTCCGTCTGGGCAAGCGCGGCCCGGCCCCGCACGCCCGAGAAATAATCCTGGATCCAGGGATCCTTGTTTTGGCGCAATTCATCAATGGTGCCGATCACCAGTTTTTTGTTGACCAGAACCGCGATGCGGTCGGTGACGGCGCGCAAGGTGTCGATGTCGTGGGTCACCATGAACACGGTGAGGCCCAAGGCTTTCTGCAACCCGTTGACCAGCTCATCGAATTGGTTGGCGGAAATCGGGTCCAGGCCGGCGGTGGGCTCGTCCAGGAACAGCAATTCCGGATCCAGCGCCAGCGCCCGGGCCAGGCCGGCACGCTTCTTCATGCCGCCCGACAATTCGGAAGGATATTTGTCTCCCGCATCGCAGGGCAGACCCACCATGGCGAGTTTCAGTTCCGCGATCTCGTCCATCAGGCTTTGCGACATCTCGGTATATTCCCGCAAGGGTACCTGGATGTTTTCGATCACGGTTTGGGAGGAGAACAGCGCTCCTTCCTGGAACAGCACGCCCCAGCGCATCTCCAGATACCGCATGGCGGGAGAATCCATATCGCCGGTGATGCGTTGGCCGAACACTTCCACCGTCCCGTCCATCTGTTGGTTCAGTCCGATGATGGTGCGCAGCAGAACCGACTTGCCCGCGCCCGAACCGCCGACCACGCCCAATATCTCGCCGCGATGGACATCCAGATCGATATGGTCGTGCAGCACCTTGCCGCTAAAACCGTTGACCAGGCCGCGCAGCTTGATGATATCCGCATCGGCATTCTTTTCCCTGCCGGTCAGGGCGCGGCGCAGCAGCTGACGGTTTCTAGCCTCGCCGACCATCAGATCCCCAACACCGAGAACATTACGGAAAAAGCGGCGTCCAGCACGATGATCATGAAGATGCTTTCCACCACCGAGCGGGTGGTGAGCAGGCCGACGCTGGCGGCGTTGCGTTCGACCTGAAAGCCTTCATAGCAACCGATCAGGGCGATAACAAAAGCGAAGACCGGCGCCTTGACCAGCCCCACCAGCACGGTGTTGACGGTCACTGCCTCGTTGAGCTGGCGCAGGAAGATAGGAATGGTGATGCCGAGCTGGAAATAGCACATGAAGGCGCCGCCGATCATGGCCATGATGTCGGCATAGAAAGTCAAAAGCGGCAGGGCGATCACTAGGCCCAAGATGCGCGGCAACACCAGATTGTCCACCGTGTTCAGGCCCATGGTCTGCATGGCGTCGATCTCATCATTGACGCGCATGGTGCCGATATGGGCGGTGAAGGCCGAGCCGCTGCGCCCAGCCACAATAATGGCGGTGATCAAGCCGCCAATTTCGCGCAGCACGCCCACGCCCAGAAGATTGATGGTGAAGACTTCGGCGCTGAAACGCTTGAGCTGGTCGGCGCCTTGATAGGCCAGCACGATGCCGATCAGGAACGCCAGCAGGCCCACGATCGGCAGAGCGTTGATCCCGGTTTCTTCCACCTGATGAAACATGGCGGCGAGGCGCAGATTGCCGCGCGGCTTGATGATGGCCTCGCCGGTCTCCACCGTGACGCGGCCCAGATAGGCCAGCATCTCGATCGCCTGGGTGCCGGCGTGAACGGTGGCGCGGCCGATTTTGTACAGCCGTCCGCGGAAGCCGGGCGGGATGCGCGATTTGTGCGGCTCAAGCTTGCGCGGCTGGTCGAGATTTTTCAGCAGCGGTTGGTACAGCTCCGGCAGGCTGAAACGGGAGATTTTCGCGCCTGCCGCTTCCAAGGCGCGGCGGGTGCGCAACAACAACCAGGCGCCCGAACTGTCCAGCCGGGAAATCTTGCTGGCGTCTATTTCGGTAATGCCCGGGGAAAGCGTCAGGGCATTGAGCTCGCGGTCCAGGCGGGCGCTTTCGGCAATGGTCCAGGCGCCGCCGATCGCCAGCTTGCGGCGATCCCGGTCCAGTTCGAACCAGGCCTGCGGCTCTGCCGAATCCTGAAGGCTCATGAAAGGTGCAGTCCCATAGAGCCCGACAGGCCCATTCCCCGGGGGAACAATGCCGGAGAAACCGGAAAAGTTCCATGCGTTCCGGCCCGATGATCCGTACGGGGAGGGCTACTCAGCCGGGGTGTAGAGGGCTTTGGGAGAATGGGGGTGGCGGCGCACGCCCTTCAGCATCAGCCGGACAGCCTCGAAATGGATGGCGGCGACCACTTTCAGGGTCATCAGGGGGTAGCGCAACAGCATCCGGGCCAGGGCGCCGTCGGTCAAAGCCCGGCGTGCGCCGGCAAAGCTGGCATGAAGGACAGGCGCCCCGGCTTCCTGTTCTTGAATGACGACTGCGACATTTTCCTGTGGCGGGCGGATGCGAAAATCGTAACGGCAGTCACGCGACAGAAAAGGCGAAACGTAAAAGTTCTTGGCGCAGCCGTGCCGCACCAGGTCGGTATTCTCGCCCACCGGCAGCACATAGGCATGGCGTTCTTCGTATGTGTTGTGAACTTCATAGATGACGGCTTTGAGCCGGCCGGTTTCGTCGTCGCAAAACCAGACGCTGAGGGGATTGAAAACATAGCCCAGGATGCGGGGATAGCAGAGCACGCGCCGGGGCCCTTTCGCGGCAATACCATGTTGCGCCAGAAGGTCATCCAGCCAGACATTCAGATCGCAGAGCTCTTTTGAATCTTTTGGGCCATGATCCTTGTCGTGAAAGCTGAACAGCCCCCATCGATTGTACTTGAACAGCGCCAGGCCGCGATCCAGCGCCTTAAGCTCATCCAGCTCCAGCAGCATGGCGAAGACGCGATAGCGGAATCGGTGATGCCGGGGCTTTAGCCGCCGGTGCATGACCGAGCCTTCGAAGATTCCCGATTTTAACCCCCTCTGGCCTTCGCTCGCCCGAGAGCGAGCTACGGCGTCAGGGCCGCTTGGTCGCGGCCCTAACCCCACCTCCTGTGCGCTTACGCGCACGAGGGGGAGACTGGGCTGTGCATGTTGCGCCGGTTCGCTCATGCGCTATCTACGCCTGAGCATGACTGCCGGATCAAGCGATTGATCCAACTGGCCGGTCCCAACGTAAATCCGCTATGTTGGCCTATGCCCGAAACGCCTCTTTTCCGGCTCTGCGTCAAACCGATCGCCGGATGGGGAAGGCTTGGCGTCTGCCCCAGATTTTGGCCATGACGCCGGATGCGGCGAACGCTTTATTGGGCCGGGTGGCGCGAGAACAGGACCGCGCCGCTTTTGCCTCTTTGTTCAGCCATTTCGCCCCCCGGGTGAAGGCTTATTTGCTGCGGCTGGGCGCCCCCGCCGCCCTGGCCGAGGACCTGGCCCAGGAAGCCTTGCTCAGCCTGTGGCGCAAGGCGCATCTGTTCGACCCCGCCAAGGCCTCTGCCGCCACCTGGCTGTTCACCATCGCCCGCAATCTGCGCATCGATGCCATCCGGCGCGAGAAAAGGCCTGAACTGGATCCGGAGGATTTCCTGCCCCAGCCGGAGGCTGCTGCGGATGACGGTCTGGCTCTGGCGGATGAGGAAATGCGCTTGCGCGCCGCGCTCAAACATTTGCCCGCAGACCAGATTCAGGTGGTGGAATTGTCCTTCTTTGCCGACAAGCCGCACAGCGAGATCGCGGAAGCATTGGGCATCCCCCTGGGCACGGTGAAGTCGCGGCTCAGGCTGGCGCTGGGGCGGCTGAAACGCGTGCTGGGAGAAGCGGAATGATCCGGCATCACCCAGACGACAGCTTGTTGCTGGCCTATGCCGGCGGCGCTGCGGACGAGGCGGTCAGCCTGATCGTCGCCACCCACATGGCCTATTGCGAAAGCTGCCGCGCGCGGGCCGCGCAGTTGGAGGCCCTTGGCGGCAGCTTGTTGCAGGATTTGCCGCCCGCGCCGATGTCGGGCGACGCGCTGCAATCGGTCTTGAACAAACTAGACGAGATCAAACCTGTGGAACGTCCTGTCCGCCCGGCGTCCCGCGACGGCACGCCCCAGGTGCTGAGAAATTATATCGGCAGTGATCTCCGCGATGTGCGTTGGCGGCGGATGGGCCCCCATCTGTCCTATGTTCCCTTGTTCCGCCGGGGCGCGGTCACGGCGCGGCTGTTGCGCGGGGTGCCGGGCGCGGAAACCGGGACGCATCGCCATGGCGGCCAGGAATATACCCTGGTGCTCAAGGGCGGTTTCAGCGATGTCACCGGCAGCTACGCGCCGGGCGATTTGCAAATCATGGAAGGCGAGATGCGTCACAATCCGGTGGCCGATGCGGGCGAGGATTGCATCAATCTGGCCGTGACCACCGGACCTCTCAAATTTGAGAACTTGTTCCGGAAGATTGTCGCGCCCCTGTTTGGTTTCTGAGCCACAGGCTTTAAAACACCATCGCCTTTTTGAAAGCCATCGCCATGGAACAAGTCCGCCTGGGCCATACCGGCCTTAAAGTCTCGCGCATCTGTCTGGGCACCATGACCTATGGCACGCCCAAATGGCGCGACTGGGTGCTGGAAGAAGAGCCGTCGCGGCCCTTCATCAAACGCGCCCTGGAAGCGGGCATCAATTTCTTCGACACCGCCGACATCTATTCCAATGGCGTGTCGGAAGAGGTGGTGGGCCGGGCGCTGAGGGATTTCGCCGCCAAGCGCGAGGATTATGTGCTGGCGACCAAGGTGTTCTTTCCGGTGGACGGCCGCCATGGCGGGCTGTCGCGCAAGCACATCATGCACGCCATCGACGACTCGCTGAGACGGCTGGGCATGGACTATGTCGACCTTTATCAGATCCACCGCTTCGACAATCACACCCCAATCGAGGAAACCATCGAAGCGCTGCATGATGTGGTGAAAGCGGGCAAGGCGCGCTATCTCGGCGCTTCCTCCATGCATGCCTGGCAGTTCGCCAAATATCTTTCCACCGCCGAAAGAATGGGGATGAGCAAATTCGTCTCCATGCAGAATTTCTACAATCTGGTGTACCGGGAAGAGGAGCGGGAGATGCTGCCCATTTGCCGCGACCAGGGCGTGGGCGTGATCCCCTGGTCGCCCTTGGCGCGCGGTTTTCTGGGCCGCGGCCATGCGCAGGCGCTGGAAAAACACAGCACTCGCGCCAAAAGCGACAATATCCTGGACATGCAGTTCGACGATAACGACGTGGAGACGCTGCGCCGGGTCGAGGAAACCGCGAAGAAACGGGCCGCGAACAATGCCCAGATCGCCATCGCCTGGCTGCTGGCCAAGGGCATCACGGCGCCCATCGTCGGGGCGTCAAAAATGAATCACCTGGAAGGCGCCATCGCCGCGGCGGAGATCAAGCTGACGGCCGAGGAAGTGGCTTATCTGGATGCGCCGTACAAGCCAAAAGCCGTGGCGGGAAATCTGCGTTAGCTCTCATGTCATGACCGCCCTTGAGGCGGCCATCCATCTTTCCGCTGCGCAGGTCTTTGAAATGGATGGCCTGGGGTCGTTAGCGATAGCGTAACGGCGCCCGGCCATGACATTCCATATTACAAGGGCCACCAGTCGAGTTGGTTCTTGTAATTCGCGTCGTCGGCCTTCTGCTCCCAGCCGCCGCCCAGCGCGCTGTACAGCGCCAGGTTGGCTTGCAGCCGCGACAGCTTGATCAGCACCAGCGCCTGCTGGGCGGTGAACAAGGCTTGCTGGTTGTTGAGCAGCTGAACAATGTCGATGGTGCCCTCGCGATACTGCAGCTCGGAAATGCGGAAAGCCTCGGCGTCGGCCCGGACCTGCACCTGGACCAGCGCCAGCTGATCGGTGTCGGCCTTCAAGGTCCCCAGCGCCGATTCCACGTCTTGGAAAGCGGTGAACACGGTCTTGCGGTATGCCGCCACCAATTCCACTTGCTGGGCATCCGCCAAGTCATTCTGGGCGTGAACCCTGCCGCCGTCAAAAATACTCTGCAGCACCGTGGCGCCGATGTTCCAGGCAAAGTTCGGCGAGCTGAACAGGTTGGACAGCGCGTTCACCGGCCCATAACCGGCGCCGCCGCTGAGACTGAGCGAGGGGAAATAGGTGCTGCGGGCCGCATTCACATTGGCATGCGCCGCATAGAGATTGGCTTCGGCCTGGGCGATGGCGGGATTGCGCAGCAAAAGTTCGGACGGAAGCCCGGGCTGCACCGAGGGGGCTTCGATGCCGTCCAGATTCTGCGCATTGACATCAAAGCCTTCCGGCGCCTTGCCCAACAGGATGGCCAGGGAATAACGCGCTTCCTTCTCCGCTTCGATGAGGCCGGGCAGGGTGGATTCCTGCTGCGCCACGATGGCTTGTTCCTGGGCCAGGTCCAGGTTGGAGGCCACGCCGCTATTCACCTTGGCCTGGGTGATGGCGAGAATCCGCTTGGCGGCCGCGATATTGGCGTTGGCGACCGCGATGCGCTCGCGGAATGACAGGATGCTGAAATAGACGCCGGCGACGTCCTGCGCCGTGGTGATGCCGGTGGCGGCGGCGACATAGCGGGCAAGGCGCAGATCCTCGCGCGCGACCTGCAAGTCAAAATACTGGGTGCCGAACAGGCCCTGCTGATAGCTGGCGTTCAAACCGGCAGTGAAGGCATTGCGCGCGCGCCCTCCCGTAAGCGTCGGGGTGTTGCTGCCGCTGCGGCTGGCGCCGAACGAACCGTTCAGGGTGGGAAATAAAGCGGCGACGGCGACGCCGTCTCTTGCTTCCGCCTGTAGGATGCGGGCCGAGGCCTGGGCGATGTCCAGATTCTCTTTCCGCGCCGTGTCCTGCAGACCCGGGAGTTCGGAGGCGCCGAACTTGCTCCACCAGTCGGCCTGGGTCCAAACCGGGGCGGTTTTGTCGCTGGGTGCCGTGAAGGTTTCGGGCACGTCCCCGGGACGGTTCAGGGGCTGGGGAACGGCGGCACAAGCCGCCAGGCTGATGGCCAGCATTCCCGACAGCACTTTAGAGCTTGCGCCGCGAAGAAAGGCGCCGTGAAACAAGGACTTCATCGAACTCTCTTTGCCAAAAAAATGGGGCGGCGGATGCCGCGGAAAATCTTGTTATGTCTCAAGGCCCCCGATACCTGGCCCCGCGCTGTTAGCAAATATGGCGCGGAAGGGCCGGGTGGCAAGGGGCCGGTCCTGTAAAGCTTTGTCGCGCACTATCAAGGCAGGAAAATGGACGGCCGGACTGATGGCTTAACGTGGGGGGCACCTAAACCGGTCCGGCCGTCCGTAATGGCTGTATCCCTAAGGTGGAGCGCCAAATGGACACAAGGCCAGGGCAAATTCTCTACCTGATAGCCCTTCAGGTGAAGAGTTAGAGGCTTTCTAATTTGTATCGGAATGTCGCCATGGCCCTGCTTTTCAGGTCCGGCGAAACAATTCTTTCCGTTTACAACAAGCCGTCAGAAAACCGGCGGGGGAGGGCAAACCCTTGGCGCTCTTCGACAATGCGTGGTTGCAGCTGGTAACATTTCTGAAGGGCGGCTGCCGCAACAACCCTGTCTATTTTTTAAGCCCAAAGGCGATGACATGGGCGTCATGGGTGACGACAAAAACCTTGCCCAGCGCCACCACCGGTTCGCTGAAATGCACCCAATCGCTCATGGTCTTGCCGCTGGACCATAGCTGCTTGCCGCTTTCGGCGTCATAGGCATAGAGCGTCATGTTGCTTACCGGGGTGGACCGCAACACCGCGCTGACGTCATAGGGCATGCGCGGATCGCCCGGCTTGGCGCCGTTCTGCATCGCCTGGCCGGCGCTGGACAGCGCATAGACCACGCCATTCGCCACCACCGGCGGATCGGGCATGATCATGTCGGCGGAGGTCCAGGCCGGCACGGCGCTGATCTTGCCGCCGTCATTCTTCACTTCAAAGGCCATGATGCTGCCGTTGGGGATGGGCCCGTTGGTGACGGGGAAGGTGGGCGCGTCCTTGGACGGATTGCCCAGCATCGGCAGATAAACAAACCGCCTGCCGTTATTTTCGTAAGTGGCGGGCGATCCCCACACCCCGCGTCCCGGATCGGTGCCCGTCTTCTGGTCGTTGCCCAGCTTGGAGGATTGCCAGACCGGCGTCATATGATTTTGTCCGCCCAGATTGTTGGCGTCCAGAATGCGCAACACGCCTTCCTTCTGCGACACCGCGATCAACGTCTTGCCCGCGAAATTGAACACGATCGGATTGGACGAGCCCGACAGGTCGTGCTGCAGATTGTCCATCCAGTTGGATGGCGTGTAACTGTCCATCAGCCGCGCGGCGCGCGGCGCGAGCTTCAACACGCTTTCGCTGAAATCGCCGGCTGCCGGGTCATAGCGGCCATTGCTGGTCTCCAGCACCACGCCGCCCGGGGCCCGGGCCACGCCGCCGCGGCCCCAGGGCGCGGCGGGACGTGCGCCGCTGGTGAAGAAATGCGTCACCACCGGATGCGTCAGGTCATGCACATCGGCGGCATTGACGGCGGAGGCATCCAGCAACGGACCCGATCCGGCGCGGCGCAGGCCCGACATGGCGGCGGTATATTCCAGGGAGTTCTTGTCGGTGATCTCGCCGCAGGCGCGCCCGCTGGGCGAATAGATCACATTGTCGATCAGGTTGAGGCTCCAGGCGCGGACAAAGGGCGCGGCGAAGGAGACCGGCGTCAGCCGGTCGGCGCCGTCGGCCAGGTTGAGGCCGCGCAACATGCCGTCATTGGTGATGAAGAAGACGATGCCGCGCGCCTTGTCGATGGTGGGCGTGGCGTTGGGCGTCTTGGGGCACAGCCAGTCGCGGATGGGCGCGGTGGACTTGTTGGGATTGGTGAAGCTTTTGCTCCAGACTTGCTGGCCGCTACCCGCATCGACGGCGAACACCGTGTCATTGGCGCCATGAATGAAGAGCAGGTCTTTCGGCCCTTGCGCGGTTTGCACCCCCGCCACGACAACCGGCGCAGTCATGGTGGAAAGCACATATTTGTCCACCGGCACCGCAAGCTGGGTGGACCAGACTTGTTTCAGGCCTTTGACATTCGCAGGCGTCAGCGTGGTCTCGGCCCGGTTCCAGCCGCTGCGTTCCTGGTCATAACCCCAGGTCAGCCATTCATTGGTCGCGGGTGGAATGGCGAGCAGTTCATTGGAGGGCGGCGGCACCGCCATGCGCCGCGCAATGGCGGGGTCCATGCCTTCGGTCAGACCGGCGGCAGGAGCCTGCTGCTGGGCCAAGCTTGCGCTCGCGGCCAAAGCCAGGGACACCGCCGCCAATGAAAGCGAAGCCGCAGTAAGGGCGGCAAAAGACGAGATTTTCATGAGCGCACCTTTTCCAGCCCTTTTTTTATGGCCGCTCTGGCTTTCGCCAACGCGGCAGTCGCGGCTCCATCCGCGATCTTGCTTGAAGGAAAGGTCCGGCTTTACAGACAAATTGTCAACGCGGCGTTTTGCTTATAGGGGCAAGCCGCCAGACTTGCGTCCCAACTCAGCGTTTGCGCTGCTTCTGCAATATCTGCCGGTTGGTGGCTTCCGCTGTTTTCTTGGCCTGTTCCGGCGTAGCGTCGCTGTTGAGCAGTCCACCGCCCTTGGCTGTCAGCACTTTATTATTGTCCTGGCTGCGATGCGCAGACGAAGGCGCCTTTATATTCTCGTTGGCGGCGACGGTCAGCGGCGCGAGAATGGCGGACGCGGCAATCACGGTTGCAATCGGGAAGTTTCGCATAGGTCACCTCCTGTCTTTCGCCAACAAAACAGGTGGCTGATGGTTGCGATGGTTCCGATCACAGTTGTCATTCCCGGCGAGCCGAGCGCAAAGCGCGAGGCGAGGGAAGGGAACCCAGGCATCTAACACCGTCACGGTGGTGACAACCTGGGTCGTTCGCACGCTGCCGCTACGAACCCCCTCACGAAGCTCACGCTTCGCTCGGCCGGGGATGACAAATTGGACTCGCGGCTTCAGCCAGAAGCAAACGGATTATCGTGAAAATCGTCCACCGGCCTGAGCGGCACCGGCATGGCCGGGCGGGCGCCGATGTAAAGTTCAAGCGTCATATGGTTGCTGGCTTTGTCCCACACCATCTGGGGGGCGATGCCGCCGGGCTTGCGGAAAGTCTTGCCGTCGAAATCAAAACTGCGCGGCGCCACTTCGCTCCAGCCATTGACCAGGTCGGCCGACAGCCGGGCGCGATATTCCTCGATCTGCGCCCGCGGCCCCACCGCATTGGTAATGTCTGGCGCCATGACCTTGACCTGGCCGCTGGGCAGAATCTCCACCCGCGCCACCACCATGTCGCCGCCCGACTCAGTGCCGCCTTCCCACTTGCCCACAGGCGGCTGGGGTTTGCCGCAGCCGGCCAGCGCCGCCGCCAAACCCACGAACAACAAAACCTTCTTCATCGCGCGACTCAGAAATTGCGTTTCCCCATGCTAGCATTGCGGCAAACAAGACGCATTGGGGAGCTTTATGCCCGCCTGGAAGATCGCGCTCGGAGAATTGCTCTCCGAATGCCTGGCCGTGTTCATCATCATTGTGATCGGCTGCTCGGCCGCCTGCATGTACACGCTTTATGATCCCAGCCCCTATCTGACCTCTTACTGGGGCGTGTGCATCACCTGGGGCCTGGCGGTGACCATCGCCATCTATGTCACCGGCGCGGTCTCGGGCACCCATGCCAATCCGGCGGTCACCCTGGCCTTGGCGCTGTATCGCGGCTTTCCCTGGCGCAAGGTGCTGTCCTATTGCGCGGCGCAGGTGGTGGGCGCCTTCCTGGGGGCGGCCGTGGTCTATCTGCTCTATGGCCCGGTGATCGATCACTACAACGCGCTCCACCACCTGACGCGGGCCGAAGGCGGCGCGGCCGGGGTGTTCTTCACCCATCCGGGTCTTGCCATCAGTGTGACGCACGCCTTTGTCGATGAGATCATCCTGACCGCGATCCTGGTGTTGGGAATTTTCGCCATCACCGAGGATTTCAACACCATGGCGCCCCAGGCCAATTCCGGGGCGCTGATCATCGGGCTTTTGGTTGCGGCCATTGGGGCGAGCGCCGGTTATCTGGAAGCCTGGGCGATCAATCCCGCGCGCGATCTGGGGCCGCGCCTGTTTGCCTGGATGGCGGGCTGGGGCGGGTCCGCCCTGCCGTCGCCCGGCAATTATTGGTGGGTGCCGATCGCAGGACCGCTAGCAGGCGGCGTGGTGGGCGGCGGCCTTTACCAAGGGCTGATCCGTCATTTCCTGCCGGCGCGGCACAAAGCGCGGCTCTGACGAGCCTGGAATTGCGGGAAAAATCCAACATCGCCTAAAAAGCAAGCGATTGCCCGCCGAAAAGGAATAGCGGGCCTGTTCAAGCTCTTCTTGCTCTGCAGCGCAGCGATTGTTATCCCCCTCCCGCCATTTTTTCTCGAGAGTCGTTCCATGCCGTTGCCCCCAAGTTTGCCGAAGGGTTTCCTGGCCGAGTCGCTTGGCCGCATCCAGCCCTCGCCGACCATCGCGATCACCACCAAGGCGCGCGAGTTGAAAGCCGCCGGCCATGATGTGATCGGGCTTGCCGCGGGCGAGCCGGATTTCGACACGCCCCAAAACATCAAGGACGCCGCGATCAAGGCGATCAATGCCGGCCACACCAAATACACCGCGGTGGAAGGCATTCCGGAACTGCGCGCCGCCGTCGCCGCCAAGTTCAAACGCGAGAACAACATCGATTACAAGCCGTCGCAGACTTTCGTTTCGCCGGGCGGCAAGACCATTCTGTTCAATGCGCTGATGGCCACGGTCAATCCGGGCGACGAAGTGATCGTGCCCGCGCCTTATTGGGTGAGCTATCCCGACATTGTGATGCTGGGTGGCGGCAAGCCGGTGATTGTGGAATGCGCGCTCGAAAACGGCTTCCGCCTGACTGCGGAGCAATTGGAAAAGGCGATCACGCCCAAAACCAAGTGGCTCATCTTCAACCAGCCGTCCAATCCCACCGGCGCTTGCTATACCCGCGAGCAGCTCAAGGCGCTGACCGATGTGTTGATGAAGCATCCCCATGTCTGGGTGCTCACCGACGATATGTATGAGCATCTGGTCTATGGCGGCTTCAAATTCTCCACCATCCTGGAAGTCGAGCCCGGGCTGTATGACCGCACCCTGACGATGAACGGCGTGTCCAAGGCCTATTCCATGACCGGCTGGCGCATCGGCTATTGCGGGGGACCGGAAGAGTTGATCAAGGCGATGGCCAAGCTGCAATCGCAATCCGCCACCAACGCCACCTCCATCTCGCAATGGGCGGCGGTGGAAGCGCTCAACGGGCCGCAGGATTTCATTCCGAAGTTCCAGAAGATCTTCGAGGAACGCCGCGATCTGGTGGTGTCCATGCTCAACCAGGCCACCGGCATCGAATGTCCCAAGCCGGAAGGCGCCTTCTATGTCTATCCCTCGGTCCGCAAGCTGATCGGCAAGAAAACGCCAGGCGGCAAGGTGATCGCAACCGACGGCGATTTTGCCACCGAACTGCTGGAGGCGACCGGTGTGGCGGTGGTGCATGGCGCGGCGTTTGGGTTGTCGCCCTTTTTCCGGATTTCCTACGCGACCTCAAACAAGGCGTTGGAAGAGGCGTGCAAACGCATCCAGACTTTCTGCAACAGTCTGGTCTAAACCATCTGTTAACGGCGGGTTTCCGCACGCTTCAGTGTAAAGGCGGCATTAAGCATCCTGCGTCTAAGTTGCGGGATGCGCTCTGGCCTCGCATCTATGGCCATGCTGTTCGCCGTGTGTCTGGCGGGCAATGCAGAGGCCCTGGACCTGACCGATGATCTGACGATCAACGGTTATCTGGACGTGCGCGCCGTCGCTCCCGCCGATCCCAAAACCTGGCTGGAAGGTGGATTGGGGAAATTCCGCTATGGCGGGGCGCAGAAATTCGGCGCCGAAGGCGTGCTGCAGGCGGACTATGATTTTAAAGGCCTCAACCTTGCCGGACTGCATCTGATCAGCGTTTGGCGCGCCGAACCGGAAACGCCCAGCGTGATCGATGCGCTGGAAACCTATCTGCGTTACGACCAGATGGAAGGCGATCTCGGCTGGTCGGTGAAGGCGGGCGCCTTCTTTCCCACCATCAGTCTTGAGAATGACGATCTCGGCTGGACCAGCCCCTATACTTTGACGCCATCCGCCGTGAACAGCTGGATCGGCGATGAGGTGCGCACCATCGGCAGCGAAGCCACCTTGCGCTGGAAAGGCGATCTGGGTGTGGTGTCCCTGATGGGGGCGCTGACCTGCTGCAATGACGAGAGCGGCGTGTTGATCGCCGATCGCGGCTGGTCGCTGAACGACCGCCCCTTCGGCCTGTTCGAGCGTGAGCGCATTCCCGATCAGACTTTGCGCATCTTCCGCGCTCCGGTTCCGGGCCGCACCGGCATGTTCGACGAGATCGACGGCATTGTCGGCTGGTATGCCGGCGCAACCTGGCAGTTGCCCGGCATCGTCAAGCTGTCCGTCACCCGTTATGACAATCAGGGCGAGCCGGAAGCGGTCTCGACCCGCGACCAGGCCTGGCGCACCAAGTTCTGGAATTTCGGCGCCCGCACCCAATTCGGGCCTTTGGTTCTCATCGCCCAGCAATTGAGCGGCTATACCGAAATCGAAGTGCGCGGCACCGAGAACAGCACCAAATTCCAATCGGGTTTTCTGCTGGCCAGCTATGACTGGGACGATTGGCGCTTCAGCGCACGCGAGGAACTGTTCCAGACCCGCCGCCTGCGCGCCACCAACATCAACTGGGATGAGGACGGCGACGCCACCACCGGCGCGATCAGCTATCTGGGCTGGAACGGCATCAAGCTGACGGCGGAAATCATCCGGATGCATTCCCGGCGGGGCGAATATGTCCCGGCGGGGATGCCCTATCAGCGCGATGACGTTCAGGTCCAGTTCGACAGCCGGTTCTTCTTTTAAGGGTCAATGCGCGGGAATAGTTTAATGCGGCTTTTACCGGCGTTAAGGCACCGTCAGGCCGCATTCCGCGCGAGCCGGTCATGACCGACATCAACGCCCCAGTCCTTGCGCATGATGCAAGCGCCACGCGTTTCGCGCCGCTGGTGTTTTCCGGCGCGATTTTTCTGTCGGCATCGCTGCTGTTTTGGGTCGAGCCGTTATTTTCCAAAATGGTGCTGCCGGTTCTGGGTGGAACCTCGGCGGTGTGGTCCGTCGCGATGGTGGTCTTCCAGGGCCTGATGCTGGCGGGCTATGTCTATGCCCATCTTTTGACCCGCTATTGCCAGGTCCGCCAGGCGCTGCTGATCCATCTTCTGGTTCTCGGCCTGGCCACCCTGTCGCTGCCCGTCGCCATCAACAGCGGCTTTCAGTCTCCGCCGCAACAGGGCTTGTCGCTCTGGCTGATCGGCCTGTTTCTGGCCTCCATCGGGCTTCCCTTTTTCGCGCTGGCCGCCAACGCGCCGCTGCTGCAAGCCTGGTTTGCCGCGACCAACAGCAAAAACGCCTATCTGCTGTATCGCGCTTCCAATCTCGGCTCCTTCCTGGTTCTTCTCGCCTATCCCTTCCTGATCGAGCGCTGGGCGGGCCTGGCGGCGCAGGCGGGCTTTTGGAATATCGGTTATTTCCTATTGGTGCTGGCGATTGCCGCCAGCGGACTATTGGCTGTGCGGGTCGCGCCCGCGCCATCCGCTGTCCCTGCCGGCGCGACATCCGCCGCGATCTCCTGGCGCGATCGTTTCGCTTGGGCCGCGTTGGGCTTTATCCCGTCCGGATTGTTGATCGCCGTAACCTTGCACATCGCGACCGATGTCGCCTCCGGTCCCTATATCTGGATCGTCCCGCTGGCGCTCTATCTGTTGACCTATGTCTTCGCCTTTTCCGATCGCTCGCCGGCCCGCATCATGCTGGCGCTTCAGCCGGCAACCGTTGCGGTCCTGGTTGTCCTGTTTCTTTGGACCACCAAGATCAATTGGGCGCTGTCCCTGATCGGCCATTTGGCGGCTTTCTTTGTCGCCGCCATGGTTTGCCAGACACAGCTTTACAGCCGCCGCCCCGCGCAGGAATCGCTGACTCAATTTTACGCCTGGATGTCCCTGGGCGGCGTGCTGGGCGGGATATTCGCAGGGTTGGCCGCGCCGGAGCTGTTTTCGTCGGTGCTGGAATATCCCTTGCTGGTGCTGGGTTCTTTGCTGGTGCGCCCCGATGTGTGGCGGACGTCGGCTGGCGTCTGGAGAAAGGAGCTATTCTTTGTCGCCGTGATCGGCACCGTGGTCACAGCCGCCTTGTTTGCCTCGGCGTCGCCGGTGGCGGTCTTTTTGCTGTCGGTCATGGCGCTGGCCATTGTGCTGGCTTTTCAGGGCAAAGCTCCGGCGCGGCTTTGCGGCCTGGCGGCGCTGCTTCTGCTGGCCACGCATTTTTACGATCCAAGCCAGAGCGTGGTGCTGCATCAGCGCTCTTTTTATGGCGTCTATAAGGTGGTCGATGTGCCGTCGGGAAAATTCCGGGTTCTGTTTCACGGCACGATCGCGCATGGCGGCGAACAGATTCGCGACGATCAGGGAAAGGCTTTCCGCGGGCGGCCGCAGCCGCTGACTTATTATTATCCGGGTGGGCCGTTCGATTCCGCCATTCAGGCCGTGCGGGCGCGCGCCGGCGGGCGGTTTGACCGCGTCGCCTTGGTGGGGCTGGGCATGGGGTCCTTGTCCTGCGCGCGCAAGCCGGGCGAGGGCTGGACCTTTTACGAACTCGATCCCATGAGCGCGACAATCGCGCGCGACAGCTCCTTGTTCCGCTCCATGTCGCTTTGCGCGCCGGGCGCGCCCATCGTGCTGGGCGATGGACGGCTCACCCTGCGCAACGCAAAGCCGGGGATCGATCTTTTGCTGCTGGATACATTTTCCTCGGACGCCGTGCCTTTGCACATGCTCACGCGCGATGCCTTCGCGCTTTACAAATCACGGCTGGGGCCGCATGGCGCGATCGCCATCAATATCTCCAACAAGAATATGGAATTGGCCGATGCGGTGGCGGCTTCCGCGGCGGCGAACGGCATGGTGACGGCGATCAAGGTGGACCGCACACTGGCCGCCCCCTCCAGCGACACGCTGCACTTTCCGGCGGAGATCGCCGTGGTGGCGCAATCGCCTGCCGCGCTGGAAGCGCTGAAGCTGGGACCGGGCTGGAACGTGCTGCGCCCCGGCCCGGAGGTCCCGGTTTGGAGCGATGACTATTCCAGTGTCCTGGACGCGATCCTGATCAAGATGCGGGCCCGGCCGCTCCCGAAGGCGCCGTAGAACCAGCCTTACCGGCCCTTGCCATTGTATGAAAATGTTCATACAATAGGACAATGATCAACGGCCTCTTCATTCAGGACAATGGCGTTCCCATTTATATCCAGCTGCGGGAGCAGATCCTGGCGCTGATCGGGCGCGGGCTGCTCAAGCCGGGGACGCAGGTACCCACCATGCGCCAGGTGGCGGTGGCGTTGAAGATCGATCTCAACACCGTGCAGCGCGCCTATGCCGAGCTGGAGCGCGACGGGGTTCTGACCAAGCAGCGCGGCGTCGGCACTTTTGTCACCGACACCGCGCCGCCGCCGCGCAATACCAAGAAACAGGTGCAGGATTTCGCCGCCCGCATCGCCGCCCTAGCCAAGGGGCAGGGCGTTCCTTTGGAGGAATTGGCCGAGGCGCTGACGCGGCTGGCAGGGCGGGCATGAGCCTCGACAATATCGGTTTTGCCCTGATCGTTATCGGTCTTTTGGTCATCTGGGGGCGGGTGGTCAGCGTTCTACAGAACCAACAGAAACAAAAAGACAGATCTGCGTCCGGTCAAGTCTGGCGCGCTACAAGCCAGAACAGCATTCGTTCATCGAACAATTCTCAAACGGAGGTTCATATGAATCCCATCAGTGCATTGGTCTTTGTTATTTTCATCGGCGGGGCGGTGCTGTCCCGGCTGGCGAACATGCCCATTGCCGTCACCGTGGTGCTGGCCCTGATCGGCATTTTCCTGGGCTATTCCATCAAGATGGCGCAGCAATGGGAACGGGCGGTGATCCTGCGCCTGGGAAAGCTGCAGGCGGTCAAGGGGCCGGGCCTGTTCATCCTGATCCCCATCATCGACGCGGTGGCGACCTGGATCGATCAGCGCATCCGCACCACCGAGGTCAATGCCGAACAGGCGCTCACCCGCGACACCGTGCCGGTGAATGTGGACGCCATCGTATTCTGGATGGTGCATGACGCCGAACGGGCAGCGCTGGAGATCGCCGATTACAACAGTGCGGTCCAGCGGGTCGCCCAGACCAGTTTACGTGAGATGATAGGCTCCTCGGTGTTGTCGGAATTGCTGTCCGACCGCAAGTCCGCCGACGCGGCCTTGAAGGAAGTGATCGGCGCCAAGACGGCGGAATGGGGCGTCACGGTCAATTCGGTGGAGATCCGCGATGTCGCCATTCCCGACAATCTGCAGGACGCCATGAGCCGCCAGGCCCAGGCCGAGCGGGAGAAGCAGGCGCGCGTCACCTTGGGCGCGGCGGAAGAGGAAGTGGCGCAGAAATTCGTCAATGCCGCAAAACTCTATGCCGCCCATCCCGAAGCGCTACAGCTGAGGGCCATGAACATCATCTATGAAACCACCAAGGAGCGCGGCGCCACCATCCTGATGCCCACCAGCATGGTGGATGCGATGAACCCGGCGGTGGCGCTGGCCTTGGGCGGCCGTAACGTCAATCTCAAGCAGCCGACCACAGAAAACCCCGCACCGTCAGTGCCTCAGGTTCCGCGGACTTAAACTTTCTAGACGATGCGTTCGGCTTTTCCGTCCAGCGCCATCAGATAAAATTCCGCTTCCAGGTCGGGATGGGTCTTGGCCAGCTTGGCCTTGACCTGTTCCATCACCGTCTTGTGCTGATCGGTCTCTGCCGCGCCTTCGCCTTTATAGTCCTTGCCGAAGGCGACCTTGAAAGCGCCGCAGTCGCGATGATCCACCACGATCACCTTCTTGATATGGTGAAGCTGCTGGGCAATGCCGATATGATCCCAGAAGGCGGCATTGGAGGAAGGGAACTTGTCGGACACCGCCGCCAGCGAAGCGCCCGCCAGCGAAACCTGGTCATAGTCATTGGTCATGTGGCGGCGATTGAAAAAGCGCACCGCGTCGTCCACCAGCCGGTAATCGATGCAGGTGATGGCCAAGGCGGTCACGGTTGCCGCCCCGGCGGCCTCTGGCAGCAGGCTGGCCCCCGTGGCGGCTGTCAGCAATTTTCCAAGCGCCCGCCGGTCAATGGCAATTTTGCCTTCGCACATCCTGGCCCCCAAGCCGCTCGTCTTCATGCTTAATAGCACAAATTCTGTGACAGCGCTTGGCCAGCCCTTGCATTGCCTGCCCAACGGCGCGAGCATCCTCCATCTGGAAGGGCGTCAGGCCCATTCGCGGACCCGCCCCCAAAGGCCATTGAAGGCCGAGCCACTGAAGTTGGCATCTGGCCTTCGAAAACGGAGGCGCGCATGTCCCAAGAAAGCTCCAAGGAACGTTCCACCAAAATAAAAGCCACGCCGCGCGCCATCGCGTTGCTCGGCCCGCATGGCGGCGGCAAAACCACCCTTTTGGAAAGCATAGCCATGATCACCGGCGCCATTGCGCGCAAAGGCGCGGTGGCCAACGGCTCAAGCCTTGGAGATTTTTCGCCCGAATCCCGCAGCCGGGTGATGAGCGTGGAAATGAATGTTCTGACCACGCAATATCTGGATGAGGAATTCACTTTTCTGGATTGTCCCGGCTCCATCGAATTTCTCAGCGACACGTTGAATGTCCTGCCGGGCATCGATGCGGCGATCGTGGTCTGTGAACCCGATGCCGCCAAGGTGATGATGCTGCAGCCCTATCTGAAACGGCTGGCCGATGCGGGGGTGCCGCATCTGGTGTTCGTCAACAAATTCGACAAGGCGCGCGGTCCCTTGCGCGCACTGCTCGCCTCGCTGCAAGAGGCCAGTGAAAAGCCGCTGTTGCTGCGGCAAATCCCGATCTGGGAACATGGCGTCGCCACCGGTTTTGTCGATCTGGCGCTGGAACGGGCCTTTGTTTATCGCCCCCATGCCGCCAGCGAAGTGGTGGACATCGCCGATTATGCCCGCGAGAAAGAAGCCCGCTTCCAGATGCTGGAAAAGCTGGCCGACTATGACGAACATCTCATGGAAGAATTGCTGGGCGATATCGAGCCGCCGCGCGAGGAAGTGTTCGGCGAACTGCGGCGCGAACTGGCCGAAGGGCTGGTGGTGCCGGTTTTGATCGGTTCGGCGGAAGGCGACAATGGCGTACGCCGGCTGTTGAAAGCCTTGCGCCATGACGCGCCGGAAGTGGCGCAGGCCGCGGCGCGTGCTCATCTGCCGGCGGGCGGCGATGCCGAGGTGCAGATTCTCAAGACTTTCCATGGTGGCCATGGCGGCAAACTCAGTCTGGCGCGGGTTTTGCGCGGCCATTTGAAAGACGGCGCCGTGCTGCACGGCGAAGGCGGGCGGGAAGCGCGCATCGGCGGCATCTTTGCCCTGGCCGGCGACAAGCAGATCAAGCGCAATGCCGCCCAGGCCGGCGACACGGTGGCGCTGGCGCGGCTGGAATCTTTCGGCACCGGGGAAACGCTTTCCACCGCCAAGAACGGCGGCGGGCGCATGACGCTTGAAAAGCTCACGCCGGTCTATCGCCTGGCGATCGCGGCGCAAGACCGCAAAGACGAAGTCAAGCTCAGTTCGGCCATCGGAAAACTGGTCGAGGAAGATCCGTCCCTGATCTTCGAGCAGAATCCCGAAACCCATGACCTGATCCTGGCCGGTCAGGGCGAGGTCCATCTCCGGGTGGCGGTGGACAAGCTGCACAGCCGCTATGGCCTGGCGCTGGCGACGCGTGCCCCGCGCGTGCCCTATCGCGAAAGTATCCGCAAACCGGCCAGTGTGCGCGGCCGGCACAAACGCCAGACCGGCGGCCATGGCCAGTTCGGCGATGTGGTGCTGGAGATCGCCCCGGCCGGACGCGGCGGCGGTTTTACCTTCCATGACCGCATCAAGGGCGGGGTCGTGCCCAAGCAATGGATCGGCTCGGTGGAGAAGGGCGTCTTGGAATATATGAAGGCCGGGCCGTTGGGCTTCCCGGTGGTCGATATCAGCGTGGCGCTGGTGGACGGCTCCTATCACACCGTGGATTCCTCCGATGCTGCCTTCCAGACGGCGGGGCGGTTGGCGATGAGCGAAGGCATGCCGGACTGTGCGCCGGTGCTGCTGGAGCCGATCATGCGGGTGCAAGTGCATGTGCCTTCGGACGCCAGCGCCAAGGTCAACAGCCTGGTCAGCGGACGGCGCGGCACGCCGATGGGCTATGACGCCCGTCCGGGCTGGCGCGGTTGGGACACGGTGCGCTGCGAGATGCCGTTGGCGGAAGTGTCGGACTTGATTGTGGACCTGCGCTCTCTCACCCAGGGAACGGGAACCTATGAGATGCAGTTCGACCGGCTGGCGGAATTGAGCGGCAAGCTGGCCGACACCATTGTTGCGGAACGTAAGGCGGCGTAGTCGAAGAATGGCGGGCGGAGCAGCCTATAAGGGCGCTCCGCCCGCCTGGCAAGAAAAAGGCCGGAGCAGCGGAAATCGCGCTCCGGCCCAGTTTAGAAACCTCGCTCAAGGGGGAGGAGAGCGGGGCTCGAACCGTCGTCCGGGGGGAGAGGAGACGGTAAAGAAGAAATAGTGCGGCTTTTCCCCGGTTCAAGGGGCGGTGCCGTACCGGTCTAAGTCCTTGTGTTCCAACCTGTTTGGAGGATTGTCCTGGTTGGCCTGGCGTGAATTCTTCCACAAAAAGGCGAGGCAGATAGGTCGTTCGAGAATTACAAAAAGGCATCAAGCGGATCGAGGATCAGACGCTGGAAAATAGTCGCGCGCTCTTCGGCATCAAGCCAAGGCGGCGCATCCAAGCGTGGCGGTCGCCGGAAAAACCCTTGGGCTGCCTGCCACACAAACAAGAAAACGCCGCGGGACTAACGCCCCGCCTTGCAGTGGGCCGCTGGCTGCGCTTTGTCTTCCAGCTCAGCGGCCCACTGTTCCAAGTCCAAAGCGGTTTGGGCCAATTTTCTTACATAGTCAGGCAAGACACAGTCCTGCGCCAACTCCTCTATGCGCCGTGCCACTTCGTGCGCCCGTTTTGCCGGTGTCATTATACTTCACCCCAAAATCGAATTTAGAGTTGCATAAAGCGGGGTGTCTCGAAATTGTTAGTTGTACTTACGGGTGTCTCCTTACGGCAAAAATTGCCTAGCCCTTCTCATCGGAAAAACCGGGGCATCTGAGGTCACCAACTTAGAAATATTGGGACAAGCACTTAGGACCGGCGCCTATTTCTTGCCGCGTTCATCCATCCAGGCATAGATCCGGCGCACCCCGCGAACCTCCGCGCCGACATCCTCGATATCCGGAAAATCCTTGGCATGCGATCTCAGATCGACGCGCTTGGCGGCGTCATCGGCCGAGACGCCTTGCGCCTTGAGCTTGGCCGCCTGGGCCAGGATGTCGGTGAGATAGGACTGAAAGGCGGTGATCAGGCCCTTGTTGGTGAAGGGCGCGCCATGGCCCGGCAGGTCGGTGGTGAAATCCAGCCGCTTCAGCGCATCCAAGGTCTTCAGCCATTCGTCAAAAAAGGCGCTGCCCATGAAGGCGATGCGGCTTTCCATCAGATCGCCGGTGCAGACGATCTTCTCCGCAGGGAGAAAGACCACGGTATCGCCGCCGGTATGGCCGCGCCCCAGGAACAAAAGGTCGATCTCGCGGCCGCCGCGATATAGCACCAGCTTGTCTCTATAGGTCATATTCGGCGGAGTGGGCTTGATCTCCTTGATGTCCTGGACGAATTCCTTGGTCGCGGCCTCGGTATCGGCCAGCTTCTTTTCCGCGGCGGCTTTTTGCTTGGCGTCTTTCGCGGCGGCGACCTCTTTCTTGAAGCGGTCGATCATCGCCTGCGGCGCATTTGCGGTCGAGCTGCGGAACGGCTCGTTGTGCAGGATGTCGAGTGTCTCCAGCTGGTGACGGACATATTCATGCCCGATGACCTGCACCTCCGGCCCGAAGGCCGAATTGCCGTCGGTATGGTCGTAGTGCCAGTGGGTGTTCACCACGGTGCGGATCGGCTTGTCGGTCAGGCGTTTGACATCCGCCATCAAGGCGCGGGCGGCGCGGGGCGTGGTGGCGCTGTCGACCAGCACGACGTCATCCTTGTTGACGATCACCACCAGATTGGCGCCGAAAAAGGGATTGCTGCCGAAAGGAAAAAAGGTGCCGTTGTATCCCGGCGAGGCGTAATAGACGCCGTCGGCGATCTTCTCGAATTTGTAGTATTTGCCTTGCACCACCGGATAGGGCGTCTGGGCCTGGGCCGTTCCGGCGAGAAGCAGGCTCGTGCAGAAGCCCAACACCAGTTTGCGAAGCATCATGTTTGTCCCCCGGCGGAAAATTTTCTTTTTGCTGATTCAACCCGCCTCAATCTTGGCGACCGGCTGGCGCCCCAGCCGCGCCATTTTCGGCAAGCCCGAGCCTAGCAGAGGCGCGAGATAATCGCGAAAGGCCGCCGTCACGTCCGAGCCGCTATCGGCGATAAAGCTGTCGGGCATGTGCTTGGTCTTGCCCGCCAGTTCTTCCAGCGCGGTGAACTGATAGCCGGCGGAATAGCCGCCCGTGGCTTGGCGATGAATGGTGACAGAACCGTCGCGGCCCTCGGCAAGCGCGAATTGCACGCCCTTTTCGCCCGCGGCCCTCGCCTCCCGCTGGTCCACATCCGAGACACAGCCGGCGAAGCTACGCTGTACATAGCCGAAGGTGTCGCCGCGCACCCGCTTGAAGCCCAGCATGTCCTTGATCGCCTTGCTCAGATAGTCGGCCAGGGCGCCGCCTCCCAGTTCGACATTGCCATGGGCGTCCTTCTCGACCTTGGCGGCCAGGGTGGTGGCGACAGGCGTGCCCTTGGCGTCGGCAATGCCTTCGGAAATCGCGATCACGCAACGGCCATGCTTTTCCATGGTGCGTTTCACGTCCTGGTAAAAACAGTCCAGGCTGAAAACACGCTCGGGCAAATAGACCAGATGCGGGCCATCGCTTGCGTCCGTCCTTGCCAGCGCGGCGGCCGCGGTGAGGAAACCGGCATGGCGGCCCATCACCACGCCGAGATAGACGCCCGGCAGGGCCGCATTGTCGAGATTGGCGCCCATGAAGGCTTGGGCGACAAAGCGCGCCGCCGAGGGGAAGCCCGGCGTGTGGTCATTGACCATCAGGTCATTGTCTATGGTTTTGGGGACATGGATGCAGCGCAGGGGATAGTTGTCGGCCCGCGCGGCTTCGGAAACGATGCGCACCGTGTCGGCGCTGTCATTGCCGCCGATATAGAAGAAGGCGCCGATGCCATGCGCCCGAACCACCTTGAAGATTTCCTCGCAATATTTGCGGTCGGGCTTGTCGCGGGTCGAGCCCAGCGCCGCCGCCGGGGTCTGCGCCACCGCTTCAAGATTCTCTTGGGTTTCCTTGCTGAGATCGACCAGGTCCTGGTTGACGATCCCGCGCACCCCATGGAAGGCGCCATAGACGGCGCCGATGCCGGAAGCTTTTCGGGCTTCCAATGCGATGCCCGCCAAGGATTGATTGATGACAGCCGTAGGGCCGCCGCCTTGGGCGACAAGGATTTTCTGAAACATGAACTGGCTCCCCCGTGGCGCGCGCGCTTTGCGGATATATCGTTCTTATCGCTTTGGTGCGACAGGACGGCGGATTTTACCAGTGGGGGTGTTCGATGATCTCGGCCAGACGTTCCCACTGCCCTGCTAGGACCAGGAATTGGGAGCGGGCGTCCTCACTGGGAGCCCCCTCGGCCTGCTTGATCATGTCCCGAGCTCGTTCCCGGTAATATTCCGGGCTGTTCGGCTGGACCGGTCGTTTTTCCCCCAAGGCCGCTCCCTTTTGCCTATCATTCGCCGTTAACAAATGTAAATGCAGAAAGCGGACGCTCGTTCCGTCCAAAGCTTGGCTGAAGTTAAGAAAGGCGCTTGGTGGATAATCAAGCTTCTGATTGGATTAGATTTTTTGGCCGTACGCGCCGGCAAAGCGCTAATACTTCCAATCCTTGGAGCTTTTGACCGCAAAATCCCGGAACGCCGCCACCCGCTTGGATTGGCGCAGGGCGTCGGCATAAACCAGATGCACGTCATAGCCCAGCGGCGCCACATCGGGCAGCACCCGTTCCAATTCCGGATGCTGGGCGGCGACATAGTCGGGCACCACCCCGATTCCCAATCCCGCTTCCACCGCTTGCAAAATGCCGGTGATATTGTTGATGCGGATGATGTGGCCCTTGGATTCCGGCTTGGCATTCTTCTTATACAGGTCCAATAGCCAGTTGATGTCGCGGATCTCCGGCGCCGCGGTCTCGCCATAAACGATGATGGCGTGATCGGAAATGTCGTCCAGCGACTGTGGCGCGGGGTGGCTCTTCAAATAACTCTTGGCGGCATACATGTGATAGTGCGCGGTGAACAGCTTGCGCTGGATCAGATCGGCCTGGACCGGGGCGCGCATGCGCAATGCCAGATCGGCCTCGCGCTGGGCCAGGTCCAACTCCTTGTCATCCATCACCAGATGCACTTCCACATCGGGATATTGCGCCAGGAATTCGCCCAGGCGCGGCAGCAGCCAATAGGCGCCGATACCATGGCTGGCGGTGATCTTCAGCGCCCCGCGCGGCGCGTCATGCACGTTTTTCAGCGCTTCTTCCGCCGCCGCCAGCCGTCCCAGCACATCGGTGACGGCGGTGAACAACAGCTCGCCTTCATCGGTCAAAGTAAGGCCGCGGGCATGGCGCTGAAACAGCGGCGTGGCGATTTCTTCTTCCAAGGCGCTGATCTGGCGGCTGACGGCGGACTGGGACAGGCCCAGGCTCTGTCCGGCATGGGTGAAGCTTCCCGCCGATGCGACGGCGTGGAAGATACGAAGCTTGTCCCAATCCATAGCGTTCCCCTTCGGCCCTTTAAAATCGGCCCTTGAACCAAGCGCGGCTCAAGCGCTCAGCGACAAATCTCCCTGATGTGCTCCGGCCAGGAAGCGCTCGGCTTCCAAAGCCGCCATGCAGCCCATGCCGGCGGCGGTCACCGCCTGACGGAACACTTTATCCTTGACGTCGCCCGCCGCGAACACGCCGGCCACCGAGGTATGGGTGGAGTCGGGCGCGGTCTTGATATAGCCGCTGTCGTCCATTTCCAACTGGCCCTTGAACAGGCCGGTGGCTGGCGAATGACCGATGGCCACGAACAACCCATGCACCGGAAGCTGGCGCGTCGAGCCGGTCACCGTGTTGCGCAGCTTCAGCCCGGTCACGCCTTTGGGCTCGCTGGTGCCCAACACTTCCGCGACTTCGGTGTCGTAAAGCACGTTGATCTTCGAATTGGCGTTGAGGCGCATCTGGTTGGTCTTGTCGGCGCGCAGAAAATCGCGGCGATGTACCAGAGTGACCTTGTCGGCGAAGTTGGTGAGGAACAGCGCTTCTTCCACGGCGGTGTTGCCGCCGCCCACCACCGCCACTTCCTTGCCGCGGTAGAAAAAGCCGTCGCAGGTGGCACAGGCCGAGACGCCGAAACCTTGGAACTGGCTTTCGCTGGGCAGGCCCAGCCAATTGGCGCTAGCTCCGGTGGCGATGATCAGCGTGTCGCAGCAATAGACCGCGCCGCTGTCGCCCAGCAGGGTGAAAGGCCGCCGCGACAGATCCACCTTGGCGATGGTGTCGTTGACGAAATTGGTGCCCAGCGCCCGGGCCTGCTCCTGCATCTGGTCCATCAGCCAGGGGCCCTGAATGGCTTCGGCGAAGCCGGGATAATTTTCCACTTCGGTGGTGATGGTGAGCTGGCCGCCCGGCTGAATGCCGGCGATCAAAGTGGGCTGCAGCATGGCGCGCGCCGCATAAATCGCGGCGGTGCAGCCGGCGGGCCCGCTGCCCAGGATGATGACTTTGGAATGCTTGGGGGTGTTGGCGGTCATGGCGGATTCTGCTTTGCGGCTTTCGCGGGACTGGCCATGTCATATCGTAATGGCAAAGGCTTCCGTCAAGGCGGATCAAAAGCCGAGCCGGTGCATAAGGTTATGCTGTGCCCTTTTGGCGCACGCTTCTGGCCGCAGGACTCCGATTCGAGAAATATTATTGCGTGAAGCCCGGGCCCGCGTTATGACACCGGGCCGCTTCCCCACCCAGGATTTTTCGTGGATACCCGCAAGCTCGATGCCATTGACCTGCGCATCCTGTCCGAGCTTCAGGCCAATGGCCGCGTCACCAATGTCGAGCTGTCGCGCCGCGCCAAAATCACCGCGCCGCCCTGCCTGCGACGCATCCGCGCCCTGGAGAAATCGGGCTTCATCAAAGGCTATCACGCCGAACTGGACGGCAAATCGCTGGGCTTTGAAGTCACCGGTTTTGTTTTTGTCGGTCTGGCCAGCCAGAAGGATGGCGATCTCAAGCATTTCGAGGAAAGCGCGCGGCGCTGGCCGGAAGTGCGCGAATGCCACATGTTGTCGGGCGAGGTGGATTTCATCCTCAAATGCGTGGCGCGCGATCTGTCGGCCTTCCAAAGCTTCATCACCAATATCGTGACGGCGGAAAAGAATGTCGCCAGTGTCAAGAGCTCGCTGGTGATCCATGCTTCCAAGCAGGAACCCGGTTATCCCATCACCGTGCCCGCCTGAAGGCGACAAAAACGAGGGTCATAATTGAGCCCTTCTGTGGACGTTAGATTTGGCCAAGCAATTCTGGGGAGAAAAATTATGAAGCGCACAACACTGTTTTTGGCGGCGACTGCCTTGCTGGCATCTTCCGCTATCGTCATGGCGGCGGCGCCGACCGCGAAGATGAAGGCCGCAGTGGCGGATTCAAACCGCCCCTCCGCCGACACGGCGCGCGACGAGAACAGAAAGCCCGCCGACATGCTGGCCTTTGCCGGCATCACCCCGGGCAAGGTGGTGGTGGATATGCTGCCGGGCGGCGGTTATTTCACCCGCATCTTCGCCAAGGCGGTGGAACCGGGCGGCCGGGTCTATGCCTATTTCGGCACCCAGTATGACGAGCGCCTGAAAGCTGCGAAAAAGGATCCCGACTATCAGTTCGCCGACCTGAAGCAGACCTACAAGAATCTGGGCGTGATCCATGGATTCCTGCCGCAGTTCGTCACGCCGGAGCCGGTGGATGTGGTGTGGACGTCGCAAAATTATCACGACATGCACAACAAGCAGTATGCGATGGACGTGAACGAGGTGAACAAGTCGGTGTTCAAGTCGCTCAAGCCCGGCGGTTACTATGTCATCATCGATCACAAGGCGGCTGAAACCGCCGGCGACGATGTCACCGAGACTTTACATCGCATCAAGGAATCCACGGTCAAAAAGGAAGTGGAAGCGGCCGGCTTCAAGCTGGTGGCGGAAGGCCATGACCTGACCTTCCCCGGCGATGACGGCACCAAGCGGGTGTTCGAAAACGACATCCGCGGCAAGACCAATCAGTTCATGCTGAAATTCCAGAAACCCAAATAGTGAAATCAGGCCGCTGAAACATCTGTGAAACCAGTCCCTCTGTTCCTGCTTACCTGCGCCGTGGCCCAACTGATCAATATCAGTACCGCGGCGCAGGCATTTGCGGCGGAGCCGGTGGTGCGAGTGAAAGCCAAACTCACCGCGTTTGACGGCCAGGTGATGACTTTGCAGCCCGCGCCGGGAGCCAAGCCAGGCGAGGCATTGAGTGTTTCCGTGCAGCCTGACACCCGCTATGTCCGTTCGGACAGGATTTCTTTCGATACCATCAAGCGAGGCGATTATGCGGGGGCTGCGGTGAGCCAGGGACGTGACGGCCGCCTGAAAGCACTGGATGTCTATTCCTATGCCCAGGCCTTGCGCGGCACGGGCGAGGGGCGTTTTCCCGAAGGTGAGCGGTTGATCGTCAATGGTGCCGTCAGCGCCGCCTCCACCGACCCCAAACAGGCCGGCACCCTGATCCTTCATTATCGCGGCGCGGTTCTGACCGGTTTGGGACGCGGCCGCACCCTTTGTGAGGGCAGGGCGTCGCCGCCCGCCTATGCCAGCGCCCTGGCCTGCGAAGGCGATGCCACCATAGACGTGCCGCCCGGCACGCCGGTCTCGGCGCTGACGGTGGGCGACAAGAGCCTGCTTGCGCCCGGCCGTGTGGTGACGGTGGCCATGACCAAGGGCAGTGACGGCAAGAACATTGCCCCCGGCGTCATTGTGGAAGTGCCGCCTTCCGTACCCGTGGAAAAGCCACAATCGCCGCAATAAGCTTTCCCTGTTCTCCGGAGAAATCCCATGCCCCGTCTTGTGATTTTTGTCTGCGGCGCGTTGTTGGCCGCCACCCCAGTCTCTACGTCTGTTTGGGCCCAAGCCGCGCCCAAATTCGGTACCTGGGGTGTGGACCTCACGTCCCTGGATAAACAGGTCAAGCCGGGCGACAATTTCTTTCTCTATGTGAACGGCGGCTGGTTGAAGACCGCCGAGATTCCCGCTGACCGTTCCCAAACCGGTTCCTTCCAGGATCTGCAGATCTTGAGCGAGGAGCGGCTCAAGATCATCGTCGCCGATTTGAAAAAGAAACCCGACAGCGGCCTGTCGGTGGAAGAGCGCAAGCTGCGCGACCTGTATGACGCCTTTGTCGATACCCAGGCGATTGAAGCCCGCGGCCTGGCGCCGGTGCAAAAGGATCTCGATTACCTGGCGGGGTTGCAGACGCTTGACGATGTTGCCCACGCCATGGGCTCGGTCAAGCTTTCCACCATGAGCATCTACAATATCGGCATCGGGGTGGATGATAAGAATCCGGACAATTATTCCGTCAATCTCAGCCAGGCCGGACTGGGGATGCCGGACCGCGACTATTACCTGTCCAGTGACGAGGCCATCGTCAAAACCCGCGAGGCCTATCGCAAATATCTCGCCGACATGATGACCCTGGCGGGGATGAGTGATGCGCAGGCGCGCGCCGACAAGGTTCTGGCCTTGGAAACCGAGATCGCCAAAGTGTCGTGGAACCGCGCCGACCGCCGCGACGCCGACAAAATCTACAATCCCATGCCGGCTTCGGCGCTGAAAACCCTGGCGCCTGATTTTGCCTGGGATGCCTTTCTGTCCGAAGGCGCCATCCCGCTGAAAAAGCCGGACGGCAGCGAACGCTATGTCATCGTGGCGGAGAAGACCGCCTTCGGGCCGCTGGCCGCCATCTTCAAGACCACGCCGGTCTCGACCTGGCGCGATTATCTGACGGTGCATTATCTGCGCTCATTTTCCTCTTACCTGCCCAAGCGGTTTGACGATCTGGTGTTCTCTTTCTACGGCACGGTGCTGACCGGGCGCACCAAGCAGCTCGACCGCCAGACCCGCGCCATGCATTTGCTCGACCAACAGCTGGGGGAAGCCTTGGGCAAGCTGTATGTGGCGCGCTATTTTCCCCCTGATGCCAAGGCCAAGGCGGATCGGCTGGTTTCAAACTTGCTGAAGGCCTATGAAGGCGACATCCAGACCTTGGATTGGATGGGACCGGCCACCCGCGCCAAGGCGCTGGAGAAGATCCATCACTTCACCCCCAAGATCGGCTATCCCAGCAAGTGGCGCGACTATTCCGCCCTGCAGATCGCGGGTGATGACCCGGTGGGCAATGCCCAGCGCGCCACCATGTTTGAATGGAATCGCGATGTCGCACGCATCAACCAGCCGGTGGACAAAAGCGAATGGGGCATGACGCCTTCGACCATCAACGCCTACTACAATCCCTCCTTCAACGAGATCGTGTTTCCGGCCGCCATCCTGCAGCCGCCGTTCTTCGATCCCAAAGCCGATGATGCGGTGAATTACGGCGCCATCGGCGCGGTGATCGGCCATGAGATCAGCCATGGCTTTGACGATCAGGGCAGCAAATATGACGGCAAGGGCGTGTTCCAGGACTGGTGGACCAAGGAAGATCGCGCCAATTTCGACGCCCGCACCGCCGCGCTGGTCAAGCAGTACGACTCCTATGAGCCGCTGCCCGGCCTGCACGTGATCGGCAAGAACACTTTGGGGGAAAATATCGCCGACAATGCCGGATTGGCGATTGCCCTAAAGGCCTATCATTTGTCGCTCAAGGGCAAACCCGCGCGCGTGATCAATGGCTATACCGGCGACCAGCGGCTGTTTTTGTCCTTTGGCCAGGTATGGCGCACCAAGATGCGCGACAGCGCCATCCGCACCCAGACCATGTCCAATGAGCACACTGTTGCGGAATTCCGGGTGATCGGCCCCACCCGCAATCAGGACGCCTGGTATGACGGCTTCGATGTGAAACCGGGCGACAAGTACTATCTCCCGCCCGCGGAACGTGTTCATCTGTGGTGAACACGCCTTCGTCCCGATGAAACTGAAGTGGGGATGAATGTCCCCTGCCAACAGCCGGAATAAAGCAGCGGCGGGAAACGTCTTCGTGCGTTAGGTTGACAGACCACGGTGGAGCCGCCCCATGATCGAAGCCTTTATCAACCGCATCGCCACGGCCACCCCGCCGCATGATGTGCATCAGAGCTTCCTGCGCTTCGGTCAATTGATGCTCCAGGGAGACAAGCGCAAATTGGCGCTGTTCAATCGCATGGCCGACCGCAGCGGCATTGCCCATCGCTATTCATTTATTCAGCCGGACCCCAGTGGCGCGGTGGCGGACGCGGAGGGCTTCTACCGTCCGGGAGGATTTCCCGACACCGCCGCCCGGATGAAGAAGTTTGAAGCCTGCGCCCCCGGCCTGGCGGTGGAAACGTGCGAGAAGCTGTTGGTGGGTGAGGACCGGTCCCGCATTACGCATGTCCTGGTCACCAGCTGCACCGGCCTGGCGGCGCCCGGCATCGATTTGGAAGTGATCGAGCGTTGCGGGCTCAACCCCAATGTCGAGCGCACCATGGTGGGTTTCATGGGCTGTTATGCCGCGATCAATGCTCTGAAGCTGGCGCGCCACATTGTGCGTTCTGAACCAGGGGCCCGCGTATTGGCGTTGAATCTGGAACTTTGCACTTTGCATTTGCATGAGACCGACGATCTGGAGCAGATTCTGTCCTTCCTGCTGTTCGCCGATGGTTGCGCCGCGGCCTTGATCAGCGCCGATCCGATCGGGGTGGAGATCAAATCCTTCCGCAGCCGTCTGGTGCCGGAAACAAAAGAATTGATCCGCTGGAACATTCGCGATCAGGGGTTCGACATGATCCTGTCCGGCGGCGTGCCGGGCGCCATCCGCCATGCGCTGACGCAGGCGCGCGAGGATCTGCTGGGCGGCGCCAATGACATCGATCTGTGGGCGGTGCATCCGGGCGGACGCACCGTACTGGATGCGGTGGAACAGGCCTTCGGCCTGCCGGCGGAAGCGCTTTCGGCGTCGCGTTCGGTGCTCAATGATTATGGCAATATGTCATCGGGCACGGTGATGTTCGTGCTGGACAGGATCATGCGCCAGGCGGCCGGCAGCAAACAGAATGGCTGCGCCATGTCCTTTGGTCCCGGCCTGGTGGCGGAAACCATGATGTTCCGGATGGCGGCATAAGATGCGCACACTGGTCCCTGAAATACTGGATTACCTGGCCCCCGACGATCCCCGGGCGGTCCGGTCGCGGCGCGATCTGGTTCTCATCAATGCCTTTATGCGGCAAAGCGCCATCATGGCCAAGGCGCTGGCGCGCTATCCCGCACCCAACCTGCTGGCCGATCTGGGCGGCGGCGATGGCCGTTTCATGCTCAAGGTGGCGCGCCGGCTGGCCAAACGCTGGCAGGGCGTGACGGTGATGATCGCCGATCAGCGCGCCATTGTCAGCGCCGACACCAAGGCGCAATTCGCGCAACTGGGCTGGCATTGCGAAAGCCTGACCGGCGATATTTTCGAGACTTTGCCCCGGGTCAATCCGGACATCGTGACGGCAAATCTGTTCCTGCATCATTTTGATGAAGCGGCGCTCAGAGAGCTGTTGGCGTTGGTGGCGGTGCGCGCGAAAACCTTCGTCGCTTGCGAGCCGCGCCGCTCGCGCCTGGCGCTGTTGGGGGCGCGGCTGGTGTTTGTGCTGGGCGCCAATGACGTCAGCCGCCATGATGCGGTGGCCAGCGTGCGCGCAGGCTTTGCCGCTTCGGAATTGTCGGCGCTGTGGCCGCCAAATATTGTAAAAGATCGTGCTTGGAAATTGCGGGAAAAAGCCGTCTTTCCTTTTACCCATCTGTTCGAGGCCCATGCGCTATGACGCGGTGATCATCGGCGCCGGTCCCGCCGGGTCTGCCGCGGCCCGGTTGCTGGCGCAGGCGCACTGGAATGTGGGTTTGGTGGAGAAGGCCGTCTTCCCCCGCCGCAAGGTGTGCGGAGAATTCATTTCCGCCGCCACCATGCCGGTGCTCAAAGCCTGTGGTGTCGCGGTGCCTTTTATCTCCGCCGCAGGGCCACCGGTGACGCGGATCGGCGCTTATGCCGGAAGCGCCATGCTGGTGGCGCCACGCGAGCAGGCCTGGGGCCGGGCGCTGGGACGCGAACATCTGGACACCATGTTGCGTGATGCCGCGGTTGCGGCAGGCGCCACTCTGTTCCAACCCGCCGAGGTCACCGCCTTGCGTGCGAATGGCGACGGGCAACTGTGCGTCCTGGATGATGGAAGTGAAATCACAGGTCGGGTTGTCATCGCCGCTTGCGGGTCCTGGAACACCAAGGGCGTCTTCGCGATTGCCGATGGCAAGCCCGCGGCGTCCGATCTGTTCGCTTTCAAAGCGCATTTCCTCCAAGCGGCGCTGCCCCCGGGCCTGATGCCGCTTTTGGCTTTCCCCGGCGGCTATGGCGGATTGGTGGAAAGCGATAGCGGCCGGGTATCGCTGTCCTGCTGTATCCGGCGTGACACATTGGGCAAAGTGCGCAACCGCCATGGCGGCAGGGCGGGCGAAGCGGTGTTGGCGCATATCTTGGCCACCACCAAGGGCGCGCGCCTGGCGCTGGGAAATGCGGCGCTGGATGGAAACATTCTTTCCACCGGGCCGATTCATCCGGGTATTCGCGACCGCGCTCATGATGACAATGTCTTCTTCACCGGCAATATCGCGGGCGAAGCCCATCCGGTGATCGCCGAGGGCATCAGCATGGCGATCCAGTCTTCCGGCCTGCTGGCAAAGCTGCTGATCTCGCATCGCGGCGAACTTTATCCGCGGGAATGGAAGCAGCGTTTCGCGCCCCGCATCCGGGCGGCCTCGCTGTTCGCCCATCTGGCGATGAGCGGCAGCGGACGGTTGGCGGGGCGGGCGGTGCTTGGCGCGGCGCCCAGCCTTTTGGGCCTGGGCGCGCGGCTCAGCGGCAAGGCGCCGGCCTTGATTCAAGAGACCTGACTTCTTCCCAGTTTCCCGCTTTTTTGCTCTAGTACCGGCAAAAAGGGCGTTAGGCGGGAGCCGGACCGCCCCATTAAAAAATGGGCGTTAGGCGGGAGCCGGACCGCCCCATTAAAAAAGGGGCGTTGGGCGCAAGCCGGACCGCCCCCTTAAAAAGGGGAGATGTCATGGGCCTCAAGCACGCCCTTCTGCCAAGTCTGTTGCTCGCTGCGGCCGTTCCTTCGCTGGTCGTTGCGCAGGACTTGCTAAAACCCAATCCCAAGGACTGGCTGACCTATTCGGGCCAGTATCACGCCCAGCGTCATTCCGCATTGAAGCAGATCACCGCCGCCAATGTCGGACGGCTGCAGGCCAAATGGGTCTATCACATGACCGGCCAGAAGGATCTGGAGGCAGTGCCCATCATCGCCAATGGCGTGATGTATGTCTCGCAATATAACCGCATCGATGCGCTGGATGCGCGCTCCGGCAATATCATCTGGCAATATCAACGCCAGCCTATCGCCACCGGCGCCCAGCGCGGCACCGGTTTCTGGAACAACAAGCTCTATGTCACCACCTCCGACAAGCATTTGCTGGCGCTGGATGCGCGCAACGGCAGTGTGTTGTGGGATGTGGCGGTGCATGACGGTCTGCAACTGGCGGGACAGGCGCCCTTGATCGCCAAGGGCAAGTTGATTGTTTCCGGCAATCAGCCGCATGGTTTCATTCAGGCCTATGATGCCGATACCGGCCAGTATCTTTGGAGCTGGACGCCGGTACCCGGCGCTGACGATCCAAAAGCATTGGCCAGTTGGGGCGGACAGAAACCCGACGGCATGCCGATCTGGGTATCGGGCTCCTTCGATCCCGATCTGAATCTCATTTACTACGGCACCGGCCAGCCGGAGCCGCAATGGGCGGGCGAGGGGCGGCCCGGCGACAATCTCTACAGCGATTGCATTGTGGCGCTGGATGTCGATACCGGAAAACTGAAATGGGCGTATCAGAACACGCCGCACGACACTCACGACTATGACTCGCTGGAAATGCCGGTGCTGGTCAACGGCAACTGGAAAGGCAAGCCGCGCAAGATGCTGCTGCAAGCCAATCGCAATGGCTTTTATTATGTGTTGGATCGCACCAATGGCGAATTCCTTCAAGCGACGCAGTTCGTCAAGAAAGTCGATTGGTTGAAGGGTTGGGATGGCGGCAAGCCCATTCCCGATCCGGCGCATGATCCATCGGTGAAGGGCACCACCACCTGTCCGTCGACGGCGGGCGCCACCAACTGGCCGTCGCCGACTTATGATCCGGCGCTGCACATGTTCTATTTCGTGGCCCAGGAAGGCTGCGGCATCAATCTGCGCGATACCGCCCGCAACTATGCCGGCACCGGCTATCTGGAAAGCCCGGAAGAAGGCAAGACCTGGCAATTGTTCACCCGCGCGTTGGATGCCTTCACCGGCAAGAAAGTGTGGGACTATGAGCAGGTGACCTCGCACCATTACGGTCCAGGCTTGATGTCCACCGCGGGCGGGGTGCTGTTCAGCCCCGAGGAATTCGGCCAGTTCACCGCCCTGGATTCCAAGACCGGCAAGGTGCTATGGCACTTCAACACCGGCGACGTGATCACGGCGAGCCCCGTCAGCTACAGCGTCGACGGCAAGCAATATGTGGCGGTGATTTCCTCCAGCAATGTCTTTTCCTTCGGTCTGCCGGATGGAGGCGCGAAATGAGACTCGCTGTTGCCATCGCCGTATTGGCTCTAACCGTTACCGCCGCAGACGCCCAGCGGCGGGCCGCACCCGATACCGGTCCCCGCAATCCCTTCGCCGACAATCAGGCCGCAATCGATGAGGGCCGCGGCCTGTTCAATACCACCTGTACCGGCTGTCACGGCGCCAATGGCGCGGCGGGCGAATTTGGACCTGGTTTGGCGATTCCCGGACGTTCCTATGCCCGCACCACCGACAGCCAGATTTTCGACGCCATCAAGAATGGCATCACCGGCACGCCGATGCCGGCGCATGCCGGCAAGCTCAACGACGATCAGGTGTGGAAAGTTGCGGCCTATGTGAAAGGCCTGCGCGGCACGGCAATAGACGCGCCGTCGCCGGGCGATGTGGCGGCGGGCGAAGCGGTGTTCCGGGGCAAGGGGCAATGCGGAAGCTGCCATATGGTCAAGGGTCAGGGCAGCATTGTCGGACCCGATCTCACCAATCTGGCTTCCCTGCGCAAGACCAATTCCATCATCGACGCCCTGACCAAGGAACAGCATCGCGTCTATGGTCCGGGCGGGGCGCAGCCGCATCTGTTGACGCCGCTATCGGTTTGGCCGGTGGTGCGGGTCACCACGGCCGACGGCAAGACGATGCGCGGGGTGCTGCGCAATGAAGACAGTTTCTCGCTGCAAGTGATGGGCTTGGACCAGCAGCTGCATCTCTATGACCGCAGCAAAGTCAAAGTGGTCTATGAACCCAAAGGCCTGATGCCGAGCGATTACGATAAAAAGCTGAGCAAGGACGAATTCAACAATCTGCTGGCCTATCTGACGCGATTGGGAACCCTGCCGCAGCCTGCGAGCGCTGCCGTCAAGATGCCTGGTGGACCGGAGCGCGATTGATGAAAAAGATCGTTCCTTTATTGGCGGTGACGCTGTTGGTTTCCACGCCGGCCTTTGCCGCAAAATATTTTATGTATGTCGGCAGCTATACGGCGGGCACCTCCAAAGGCATTTATGGCTGGACCTTCGACAGCAGCACCGGAAAAGTCGACTCCTTGGGCCTGATGGCGGAATCGCCGCAAGCGGCGCATCTGTGGATCGCGCCCAATGGCAAGACGCTTTACACCGTGAATTGGGAAAACCAGGGCGGCGTCAGCGCCTATCACATCGATTCGCATACCGGCGCGCTGACCTTTCTCAACAAAACCTCGTCGCATGGCGCCCAGCCCAATCAAGTGGTGGTCGATCCCAGCGGCAGCGTGGCGGTGACGGTGAATTACACCTCGGGTTCGCTGGCGGCGTACAAGCTGGAGCCGGATGGCAAGCTGGGCGAGGCTTTTTATATCGACCAGCACACCGGCAAGCCCTTGTCGCCCAAGCAGCCCGGTCCCAAGCAGCATGGCATCCAATTCAGCAAGGACAACAAGTTCATGTATATCGCCGATCTGGGGCTGGATCGGGTGTACAGCTATCATTTCGACGCCAAGGCGCCGTCGTTTACGCCTTGCGAGACGCCTTATGTGAACACCCATGCCGGGGCCGGGCCGCGCCGCGTCCAGATGACGCCGGACGGCAAGTTCCTCTATGTCGATCATGAGACGGATTCCGAAGTCGGCGTCTACACCATCGACGGCTGTACCTTGAAGGAGATTCAGGTCACCGGCACCGTGCCGGACGATGCCAAGGCGAAGAACACCACCGCGGAAATCATCATCTCGGCGGACGGCCGTCATCTCTATATCGGCAATCGCGGCCATGACAGCGTCGCCATCTTCACCATCGATCCCAAGACCGGGATGCTGAGCAACCGGCAGAATGTGCCCTCGGGCGGGCGCACCCCGCGCAATATCCGCTTCGATCCCACCGGCAACTGGTTCTTCGCCGCCAATGAGAATGGCGGCAATGTCACCGAGTTCAAGGTCGACAAGAAGACCGGCGGTATCACGCCGACCGGCGTCACCCTGCCGATCAACACCCCGGGTGGGATGTATTTTTTGAAGGCGAAATGAAAGGCAGCGGAGCACCGAATGAAATACATTCGCCTCCGCTGGATCCATGATCAAAGACACATGCCGGTCTGGCTGATCTGCGAGCTGGATGACCAGAACTGGGAAGTCCGCAAGGTCGAAATCTGGGCCGACGGCGTCAAGGGTTATGCCGACCGCCAAACTTCCCACGGTTCAACGGGACTTGGCACCGTACCCGTGCCGCCCTTCGACGAATTGGCGCAACTTCCCCAATTCCAATTCGCGGAAATCAGCCAAGCCGAATTTGAAGCGCAGTGGAGTGCAAGAGCTATTTCACCCTCCCCTTGAGGGGTAAGCCGGAAAAGCGAAAGGTCCGGTGGACCTTTCGCCCGGCGAACGCCGCAGCGGCGCGGTTATGCGCCGCGAGGCTGGGTCGAGATACAAATTGAGACAGCCGCCGCTCGCCCAAGCTCGCGGCGTTCGCTGCTCTCGCGGGTCCACCGGACCCGCTCACGCGCTTGGCGCGCCGCAGCTCACCCCTCAAGGGGAGGGTCGATGGCTACTTCGGCACCTTCAATAATTCTTCCGGCTTCAGCGCACGCGTGGTGAAGCGCGCTTCCGCCACCGAACCCTGGAAATAATTCACATGATTGATGCGCACCCCCACCATCATGTGGCCGGGGCCATGCGGAGTGAAGGGGACTTCGGCTTCATTCTCCAAGACGCCGTTGACATAGGAACGGAACGTCTTGCCGTCATAAGTCTGCGCCACCGCATACCATTGATTGATTGCGTGCGTTTTTTTCGGATCGATCAGCGCCTTGCTGCCGGCGGCGCTGTTGACGAAGGCATCCAGATACCATTGGCCGTCCTTGACCCGCACCTCGAACATATGGCGCGGATTGGGATCGGAGGTGCCGCCGGGATTGGCATCCAGCCCGGTCTTGGGATCGGTCTCGGCGATATGCATCCAGCGCTGTTCAAAGGCGCCGCCTTCGGGCCGGAAGATGGCTTCAATGGTGAAGGTTTTGGCGCCCACCAGTGGGCGGCTGGAGAAGAACAGCGCCGTGTCGGAGCCGTTGAGCTGCACCGCCTTGCCCACCGGGGAATCCACCAACTTGGGCGCGCCTTCCACCTTGGGCGTCTGGCCGCCGATTTTGGACAGGTTGTTGAACTTCCACAGCGTCTGTTCCTGCGCTGAAGCGCCGCTGGCGGAAATCGCCAAAGCGCCCAAAAGCGCGGCAATGCTGCACTTGCTCATTAAATTCTCCCAGCCTGTTTCCGTTCTTGGCGGCGACGTTGACGCGTCTCTCCTGCCGCTGCAATCTCTCCGCAATAAAAAACCATCACATTCAGGGGAGTTGCCGATGAAATCGCTGATATTGGGCGCGTTGGGTGTTGCCTTGGCGGCGGCGCCCGTTTTGGCCCAGCCGGCCGGCGAAAACGGCCCGGCCCGCATCGTCTGGGCGGCGCACAAGAACACGCCCTATACCGGTGTCAACAAGCCGGTGACCCATATCGCCGACATATTGAAAGCGCATGCGGGCAAGCAGAGCTGGGACCAGCCGGTGATGCTGACCCGCGACTATGACGGTCACTATATTTCCCTGGCGCCGGGCGAGAAGACCAAGTGCCAGTTCTATGCCGACGACCGGGTGTTCGGCTGGATCCATAGCGGCCAGGTCAAGATCACCATCGACGGCCAGCAGCCTGTCGTCGCCACCAAGGGCTATCTGTTCGATGTGGCGCCGCGGCTTTCCTATTGCATGGAAAACACCGGCACGGAGCCGGTGGTGTTCTACCGTTCCACGCCGGCAGGCCAGGTGCCGTCTTATCCGGAAAACGAAACCCCGACACCGGTCAAAGGCTATACCTATGAGAAAGCCAAGATCACTTCGACCGGCGGCTATGAGACGGGCAATCAACCTTTCCTGGATTTCAATGACTATGCCGCCAAGGGCGGCAAGAGCCGCGACTTCGCCTTTGACGGCCACACCAGCGCCCACATCATCCGCGCCGGCGCCATCACCAAGCTGCCGCCCGACACGAGTTGGGGCCATTTCCACGAGAATATGGTGGAAGCCTGGGTGGTGATCGAAGGCCAGCTGGATGTACTGGTGACCGGCCTTGGTGTCGTGCATGGCGAAACCGGCGACGTCATCCAAGCCAATGACACGCGCTGGCACCGGGCGACCTGCGCGCCCAATACGGGCACCTGCACCCGGCTGGCGATGACACCGCGCCTGAAGGAAGGTCAGGTGCATTACTTCCAGACCGACCAGCCGCCAGGAAATTAGTCAGGCAACTGATTACCGCAGTCTCAAAACTCTTCGCCGAAAGGATTTCGTGATGGATCGCCGTCAGCTGCTGGCCAATTTGGGAGCGGTATCCTGCTTCGCTTTGCCGTTCCAGGCCCAGGCGCAATATCTGCGCAAGAAGGTCAAGATCACCGACGTCAAGGTGATGATCATTCGCGGCACCTGGGACTGGAACCTGATCAAGATCGAGACCGATGCCGGGGTGCATGGCATCGGCGAGGGCTATTGGGGGCCGGGGGTCAAGGACATCACTCTCAACCGCTTCAAGGAACAGCTGGTGGGCGAGGACCCGCTGAATGTGGTCAAGCTTTACACCAAGCTGTTGTTCCTCAATGGCGGTTACGGCGCCCAGGGCGGCATCACCATGCATGCCGCTTCCGGTATCGAGATCGCGCTCTGGGATCTGGCGGGGCGGTTGCTGCAGACGCCGGTGTGCAATCTGCTGGGTGGCCGTTTCCGCGACAAGGTTCGCTTCTATCGCACCTTGCAGGCGCCAGCCAGCCATCCGGAAGACCCCAAAAGTTGGGGCGATCAGGTGACCGAAGCCAAGACCAACAATCCGTATGGTTTCACCGCTTTCAAGGTGCAGGGTGACAGCGTGCCGCGCACCGCCGATCCCCAGTTCAAGGAACCGGGTCACGACTTCTACACCAACCAGCTCACCAATCTGGACATCCGCCGCTGGGTCGACCGCATGGAACGGGTGCGCGCCGCCTTGGGCGACATCGACTTCGCGACCGAATGCCATTGGAAATATTCGGTCAATGACGTGATCAAGCTGGCCAATGCCATCGAGCATACCAATCCGATGTGGCTGGAAGACCCCACGCCGCCGGAAAATGTCGAGACCGTGGAGCGGCTGTCGCGCGCCACCAACACTCCGATTTGCACCGGCGAAAATCTTTATGGCCTGGCGCAATTCGCGCCTTTGATCATCCGCCAGGCCACGGCGGGAGTGCATATCGACATTCCCAAGTCGGGCGGCTTGTTCGAGGCCAAACGCATTTCCGACCTGGCCGATCTCTATGGCATTTGGACCGCCTGTCACAATCCCGCCAGCCCGGTGGGCACCGCGGCCTCGGCGCATGCGGCGGCCTCGGTGCGGAATTTCCGCGTTCATGAGCTGGCCAATTGGGTGGAATGGTGGCCGACCCTGGTCACCCGCGAAGGGCCTTATTGGGAAGGCGGCTATTTCCACATCCAGGACAAGCCGGGGCTGGGTTTCGACCTCAATCCCGATGTCGCCAAGGCGCATTTGGCGCCTGGCGAACAATGGTGGGGCTAACTACGGCCATCGTTCAAAACACAACAGGAAGGAAAACGGCAATGCGCAAGATTTTCGCGGGCGTTCTGATCACGGGTGCGGTGTTTGCAACCGCCGCGATGGCGGCTGACGACTATGTCGTGATGCCCAAAAGCAGCCGGGTGTTCACACCCGGCGCGGGCGGGTTCGTCCGCCAGCAGTCGTTGCTGAACCACAAGAATTCCCAGGCCAGTTCCACCATCCGTGACAAGAACGGTCAGGCCGAGGTCCATGCCGCTTGGGAAGATCACATGTTCATTTTTGCCGGAGAGGCCAGCCTGGTTCTGGGCGGCACCGTCGAAAATGGCAAAACCACCGCTCCCGGCGAGACGCGCGGAGACGGCATCAAGGGCGGCAAGACTATTGTGCTGCATCCGGAAGATTACATTTTCATCCCGGTCAACACGCCGCATCAGATGTTGGTCGCTCCCGGCAAGAGCCTCCGCTATGCGGTGGTGAAAACCCATCCCTGAAAGGATTTCGTCCATGTTGAAACATTTGAAGCCCGTCCTTTTGGGATGCCTGGCCCTGACGGCCGCCACGCCCGCGCTGGCGCAGGTCAAACAGACCCGTGAGCAGATCCTGTTCTATACCTCGGAGTGGAAGGGCGAGCGCTTTCCTGACGGCCGCCCCAAGGTTTCCGACGATTTGTTGAAGCGGGTGGTGGATGTCTCGATCGAGGATATCTGGGACTATCTGCGCGACAAGGGCTTCAACTGCCAGTTCGATACCGGCTTCCAGATGCTGCATCCGGAGAAGCCTTTCGCCGGCCGGGCCCTGACGACGCAATATATGCCGCTGCGCCGCGACATGTATAACGCCATCGCCGCCGAAGGTAAGCGCGAGGGCAGGGTCAGCGGCAACAACAGCTGGCCGATCGCCGAACTTGTTACCGGCGACATGTATGTCGCCGACGGCTTCGGCAAGATCGTGGAAGGCACCTTGATCGGCTCCAACTTGGGCTCCGGCATCGCCACCCATTCCAAAACCGGCTTTGTGTTTGATGCCGGCATTCGCGATGCGGAGGAAAATCGCGAGCTGGAGAACATGAACGGTCTCTACCGCGCCTATGACCCCAGTGCCTGGAAGGACATGACCTTGACCTCCATCAATGCGCCCATCCGTATCGGACGCGCCACCGTGCTGCCGGGCGATCTGGTATTGGCCAAGAATGACGGGGTGATTTTCATTCCGGCCTATCTGGCGGAAGATGCCGTCTCCCATGCCGAATTCATCAAGCTGGAAGACACTTTCAATTTCGAGCTCAATCGCAGGGGCACCAATGGCGGCGCCTTCGAAGGCGGCTGGAATGCGCAGAAATACGCGTCCTTCGTGGAATGGATCAACGCCAACCCGTCCAAGCTCAAGATGAGCCGGGCCGAGTTCAACGCCATCCTTCAGGAGCGCAGCAAGCGGTTTGAAGAGGTGCCGGGAGCACCTAAGAAGTGAGGAGCGGCGCGGCAAAGCCGCGCGAGCATGTCGGGTGGAGTGAGGCACGAGCGGCTTGCCGGTCAAATCGGTCTCGCACGACGCTTTTCTAATTCGCTTCGCTCATAAGAAAAGCTAAGCCAACGCCGCGAGCTTAGGCGAGCGGCCTAAAAAGGCCCGGCCGCGAGGCCGGGCTTTTTTATTCAATCGCCCAGTGCAAAAGCGATGAACGCGCTGCCTTTGGCGGCTTTGCGGTCATGGGCGGTGCTGGCGGCGATCACCACATATTGCTTGCCGCCCACCATATAGGTCAGCGGCGTGGCATTGCCGGCATAGGGCAGCTCTGTTTCCCACAACAGCTTGCCGGTCTTGCTCTCGAACACATGCAGTTTGCGGTCGAAGTCGGTGGCCGCGATGATGTAGATCCCGCTGGCAGTGGCGACGCCGCCGCCATAGCTCTCGCTGCCGGTATCCTTCATGCCTTGCGCCACCAGTTCGGGATAGGTGCCGAAGGGAATGCGCCAGGCGAACTGGCCGGTCTTGAGATCGATGGCGGTCAAATGGCCCCAAGGCGCTGCTGTGGCGGGATAGCCGTCGGGATCACGGAATTTGTTGTAACCAGAGAAGGTATAGCGAGACCGCGTGCCGGGCAGCCCCAGCGCGGCATCCGCTCCATGTTCAGGCACGCCTTTGCGATCCAGCACCGCCGTGGTCCACATCACATTCTCGGTATTGACGAAGAGATATTCCAGCTTGGGATCAAAACTCATGCCGCCCCATTCACTGCCGCCGGAAAAGCCGGGCAGTGACACCGTCTCCTGATTGTAAGCGGGCGGGGTGAAGGTCGGCCCGTTCTTGAAGGTGGCGAATTTTTCCCGCGCCCATTTGTTGGCTTCCGGCGTGCGTTGGGTCAGGTCTTCCGCCGTCATGCTTTGGCGCGACAAAGGCGGGGGAAGGCGAGGGCGCGGCTGGGTGGGCCAGGCGGTGTCGCCCGGCGCGGTGGCCGGCGGCACCGGCACTTCATCAATGGGGAACAGCGGTTTTCCCGTCACCCGGTCGAAAATATAGACATAGCTGGTCTTGTTGGTGGCGGCGACGGCATCGATCTTTTTGCCGCCCCGGGTGACGGTCACCAGGATCGGGGTGGCGGCGAAGTCATTGTCCCACTCGTCATGATGCACCGCCTGGAAATACCACAGCAGCCGGCCGGTATTGGCATCGATCGCCAGCACGCTGTTGGCGTACAGGTTTTTGCCCGGCCGTTCGCCGCCATAAAAATCATCCGACGCCGATCCGGTGGCGGCGAACAGGATGCCGCGCTTTTCGTCCAACACCATGCCCGGCCAGGCATTGGCGCCGCCGGCGGTCTTCCAGGCGTCCGCGGCCCAGGTCTCGGCATTCAACTCACCGGGACGGGGAATGGTGTGAAAGCTCCAGATCAGCTTGCCGGTATGCACATCCCAAGCGCGGATGTCGCCGGGTGAGGCGGGGGTCTGTTCGCCCACTTCGCCGCAGGTGAAGAACATGTCTTTATAGACATTCACCGCGCCGCCCATGCGGACATAATTTTCCGAGGCGGGTCCGCGCAGATTGTCGTTCAAATCGATGCGGCCATTGTCGCCGAAGGCGGGATCGGGTTTGCCCGTTGCCGGATCGATCGAATAGACAAAGTTCGATGCCGTCACCAGCAAGCGGCTTTGCTTGCCGTCCGTCCACCAGCTTTCGCCACGGTCCTTGAAACCGGCGCGGGATTTTTGCGGCAGCTCGGGCCTGTACCCCCATTTTTCCGCGCCCGTCGCCGCGTCCAGCGCCACCACCTTGCCGCTGGCCACGCCATAAAGCACGCCGCCCACGACAATGGGGGTGTTTTGCACCTCGCTGTCGGGCTTCAAGTCATAGCGCCAGACCTGTTTGAGGCGGCTGACATTCTTGGCGTTGATCTGGGTCAAGGGAGAATAACGCGTGGCGCCGGCATCGCTTCCCGGATAGCGGTAATCATGGTCGGTTGTGGCCGCGAAAGAGCTCGTGGCCAGCAAAGCGGCCGCGCAGATGCCGATACGGTTTTTCACGATTTTCCCCTGGTGCAAATTTTTTGCGGTTTTGGCGACTATAGCAGAGCGCGTGCAGAAATATATCCTTTTTGTATCAATTGCTTATAGGAAATCTTGGCGGACGGCGATTTTTGAAGTGCCGCTAGCCTGCACCGGCCTTGGATGCCCGTCGCGGGTCTGCATCCCTTCTGCACAAGGCTTCCGACGGTTTTTCATCGCCGCCCAGTCCGGCGTGCATGCCGCATCGCTACCTCTGCAAAAAATTTGCGGGAGTTTGCGATGCGCTTTCCACGTCTTTCCTTCAGCATCAAGATTCTGATCGCCCTGTTTCTGGTGGCGCTGGCGGACTTTCTGTTCTTTTACAAAATGCCGGGAAGCACGCTGGGCCTGTTCGCCCTGGCCTGGACCGGCGCGGTCCTGGCCGCCACGCCCGCCATTCGCAAGCGGCGTGACGCTGTGATTGCGCTGGCCTGCGCGGCAATCATGGCGCTGGCGCTTGTCGATGATCGCAACCTGCTGGCCTTGGCGCTGTTTTGGTGCGCGCTTGCCGCCGCGGTGCTTCTGCAGCGCTGCCAATTCCAAGATGCCTTGCAGCTGGTTCAGCTGTTGACCGTCCAGGGGATGGCAAGCTGTTTTGCGCCTCTGCGTGATATTTTTCATGTCGCCCGCCTGCCGCGGCCTCATTTTCGCAGTTCGCTTCTGTCGCTGATCGCCACCTTGGCTCTGCCACTGGCGGGAGCCGTGATCTTCATAACCTTGTTTGCCAATGCCAATCCCCTGATCGCGCGCAACTTGCCTGATTTCGCCTTTCCCGTGCTGGACGAGAGGTCGGTTGAAAGATTTCTATTCTGGATTGTCGCCTTGGCATTGATATGGCCTTCCTTGCGGCCCAGCCGCTGGAATGCCTGGCCCTGGCTGGAAGACGTCAAGCACCCGCTCAATCTGCCTGGTGTCACGACGCTTTCCGTCACCCTTTCGCTGGCTGTGTTCAACGTGATTTTCGCGGTCGAAAATCTGCTGGACATCATCTTTCTCTGGTCCGGCGCGCCTTTGCCCCAAGGTGTCACCATGGCGGAATATGCCCATCGCGGGGCCTATCCTCTGATCGTCACCGCGCTTTTGGCAGGACTTTTTGTTCTGGTTACCGCCAATCCTCAGTCGCAGTTGGGACAGCGCCGCATGATCCGCCAACTGGTGGTGTTGTGGATCGTTCAGAACATCATCCTGGTGGCATCCAGCATCATCCGCACCGTGGATTACATCGACGCCTATATGCTCACCCGGCTTCGTATCGCGGCGCTGATCTGGATGGCGCTGGTGGCGGCAGGGCTGGGATTGATCTGCTGGCGGTTCGTGACCCGGCGCTCGCTGCGCTGGCTGATCAATTCCACTGCTCTGGTGACCGTTCTGGCATTGGGCTTGGTCAGCGCGGTGGATTTGGGTGCGATCGCCGCCGACTGGAATGTCCGCCATGCGCGCGAGGCCGGCGGCAGCGGCCAGCCGCTGGACCTTGGCTATCTGCACAGATTGGGGCCGTCGGCGATGGTTGCGCTTGCCGGTTTGGAGGCAAGGCCACTCAATCCGGAGTTTCGCGGCCAGGTCGCAGGCATCCGCGAGAAGCTGGTTCAACAGACCAGGGCACGGCAAGCGGAGCCTTATGGCTGGACTTGGCGCAATGCGCGCCGCTTGGAACAAGTGAAGGTCCTTCTGGATACCAAGCCGCATATGATGACAGGCATGGCCTGCAAACCATGGATGGGGCAGTTGGCGGTTCGCTTCCATGTCCCCGATTGCAGGGCACCGTCTGCAACGTTGACGCCTGCGCCCGCGAAATGATCCAATATCCCATGGGGCGCACCATTCTCATCGCCGACGACGATCCGCATATCCGACAGCTTTTGGCTTTCGCCTTGCGCAAGGCGGGGTTGGAGGTGGAGGAAAGCGGCGACGGCGAAGCGGCCTTGAAGGCGGTGGCGGCGCGTCCGCCACATCTGTTGGTGCTCGATATCAACATGCCGGGCATGGACGGTCTGGAAGTCTGCCGCCGCATCCGCGCCACCAGCAATATGCCGATCCTGTTTCTGTCATCCCGCGACGATGAGATTGACCGGGTTCTGGGAATGGAGCTTGGCGCCGACGATTATGTGGTCAAGCCTTTCAGTCCGCGCGAAGTGGTGGCGCGGATCAACGCGATCCTGCGGCGCGCCGATGGCCAGCAAGTTAGTACGGCACCGGCGACTACGATCCGGCATGGGCTGTTGAGTTTGGATTTGAATGGCTGGAAAGTGGCATGGGAAGACCGCGACGTGCCCCTGACCGCCACCGAATTCGGCATTTTGCGCACCTTGGCCGCGAACCCCGCGAAAGTGTACAGCCGGGACGAGATCATCGATCGCCTGCACGGTCCCGGTTTTGCCGTCACCGATCGCACCATCGACAGCCATGTGCGCAATCTCCGCGCCAAATTCGGTCAGGCCGGCGCCAAGGATGTGATCGTGACCCGCGCCGGCATCGGCTATAGTTTGGGACCCTGCCAAGAGCCTTCATTGGGCGATTGACCATGATGGCCTCCGCGCGGCGCTTTGTCCGTCAACATTGGCCACGGCTTCGGCTCCGAACCATCCTGCTGGCGACCTTGTTGTTTACGGCCGCCTTGCCGGGCTTTGGCGCCGTCTTCCTCAGGGTCTATGAAAATACTTTGGTGCGGCAGACGGAATCCGAACTGGTGGCCCAGAGCGTGGTCCTCGCAGCGGTGGCGCACAGTTTCTGGCCCGGCGCCGCGCTTGATCCTGTGCCGCCGGATTTCCGTCCCGAGCCGCCCAGCATCGACTTGAGTGAAACGCCGATCTTGCCGGAGCGTCCCCCGGCGATTCCAGCTTCAGGGCCAGTCGATCCGGACGCGGCGGCGGTGAATGAAAAATTGACTCCGATCATGCGGGAAACGCGGCGCACCACCTTGGCGGCCATCCAATTGCTGGACCGCAATGGCCGCGTGGTGTCGGGTCCGGAAGCGGGCGCCAGCTATGCCAGGGTTCCGGAAGTCGCCGCCGCTTTACACGGTCAAACCGAAACCGTTCTGCGCCGCAACGGTTCTTATCAACAACTCTACCGCTTCGAATGGCTCACCCGGGCAGCGGCCATCCGCATTCATCATGCCCGGCCGGTGGTGGTGAATGGCAAAGTCGCCGGGGTGCTGCTGCTGTCGCGTTCGCCCCGCGCCTTGTTCCGCGGCATCTATCAGGATATCGGCAAAATCGCGGTTGGCACGATTGTCATCTTCGCCATCCTGGTTTTCCTGGCGGGGTTGTTGTCGCGCGGCATCGCCCGGCCGATAGAAAGGCTGAGTGCCGCGACGCGCAATCTCAGCCGGGGCCAGGGCGAGCCGCCGCCGGTGCCGGAAACGGCGGCGGTCGAAATCCAGTCGCTGTACCGGGACTTCGCCACCATGGCCCAGGCGATTGAGCGGCGCTCCCGCTATCTCAGGGATTTTGCCTATGCCGTCAGTCATGAATTCAAGACGCCCCTGGCGGGGATCGCAGGCGCGGTGGAACTGCTGCAGGACCACGGAAAAACCATGTCGGAGCCGGAGCGCAAGCAATTCCTGGCGAATATCTCCGCCGACGCTCTTCGTTTGAACAATCTTTTGACCGGCGTGCTGGATCTGGCGCGCGCCGACATGACTTCCTCGCATCTGGCCGGCAATACCGATGTCCGCCTGCCGGTCTTGCGGGTGGCGGATGCCTATTCCAACTCCGACATCCGGGTGAGAACGCAAATTCCCGTGGAATTACCGCGCGTGACTTTGCCAGCCCCGGCGCTGGAAACCTGCCTTTCCAATCTGATCGAGAACAGCCGGCGGGCCGGCGCCGCCCAGATCGCAGTCAGCGCCCGCGCGCAGGATGGCGCGGTGCTGATCGAGGTCCAGGATGACGGACCGGGGATCGCCGAAGGCGACCGCTCCCGTATTTTCGAGCCTTTTTTCACCACAAGGCGGGAAAGCGGCGGCACCGGCCTGGGCCTTTCTATTGTGAAATCCTTGCTGGAAGCGCATGGCGGCACAATCGTGTTGTGCGAAGGCGAGGGTGGCGCCCATTTCACGCTGACACTGCCTGCTTCCAGCCTGGCCGTGAGATGGGAAAAGTGATCCCGGGACAACAGGCTGCGCCGTCACGGAAAATGTACAGGCCAGTGGTTTATTGCCAGTGATTTGTTGATAGACTTGAAGCGCTTCCCGGGAAAGCAAGCGCGGGGGATCATGGCCCAATCCCTGACCCAAGACACGATCAGACCACCGGTGCTGCGGCGCTGGATGGTATGGCTGGGCGGCATCGCACTGCTGTTCGCGGCCTATATTTTGGCCGGGGTCTATCTGGCGCCGGGCCTGATCCGCAGCCAAGCGTCGCAATGGGTGCAAACCAACCTCAACAAATCCATCGCCATCGGCGAGATCAAAGTCCGCCCGCTGAGTTTCAGGATCGAGATCAGCGACATCGCCATTCCCGCCCCAAGCCAGACGTCCGGTCCGCCCATGGTGGGGCTGGGGCATCTGCGCCTGGGCTTTTCGCCCTTGTCGCTATTTGCAAAAGCCTACCGTCTGACCGAGTTGAGCTTCGATCATCCCTTTGTGCAGGCAACCATCCGCCCGGACGGCTCGCTGAATCTCAAAGAGCTGGTGCCGCCTTCGAAGGGCGGGGAAACACCTGCCATCCGCATTGACATTGTAAATGTGGAGCAGGGCCGCATCGATTTTTCCGATCAGAGCAGCACTGCCCATCCGCAAGAGACGCTGACGCCCATCACTTTCACCCTCAAGGACTTTCACACCAAGACCAATGAAGGCGGCGGTTTTACCCTGGAAGGCAAAAGCGAGCGCGGTGAAAGCTTCGCCTGGCGCGGCACGCTGTCCATGGCGCCCATCGCCAGCCGCGGCCGCTTCACCATCGCGGGCCTGCAAGGCGGCACCATCGCCAAATTCGCCGGCGAGCGGCTGCCGGTGGCGCTGACCTCGGGAAAGGTCGCGATCGAGGGCAGTTATGGCTTCAGCTATGCGCAAGGCACGGCGCGGCTGGTGATGACCTTGCCCCGGCTGGCCTTGAACGATTTTGCCTTTGATGGCCGGGACAGGCTGGTTCATGGCAGCGTCGTTATTGATGACCTGACCACCGGCATGAATTTCGATTTTGTCAGTGATGCGCGGGTGCCGCTGACTGCGACGCTGTCGAATGTTTTTCTGCGCGGCGTGACCTTGACGGGAACGGGTCCCGCCGCGGGCCAGACCATCCGGCTGGCCAGTGGCGGCTTGAACACCGTCAAGCTGGACATGGCGAACCATCGCATCGCCTTGGGGGCATTGAGCCTTGGCGGGCTGGATTTGCCGGTGGCGCGCTTGAAGAATGGGACACTCAGCACCAGCCAATGGCTGCCGCCGCAAAATACGCCTGCCGGTGAAGCTGCGCCGGCCTGGACGTTGGGGCTGGACAATTTTTCCCTGTCCGATGCAAGCCTGCATGTCGAGGACCGCACGGTTCAGCCCGCCGCCAAGCTGGATCTGACCGCGATCTCCGTCATCGCCCAGGGCGTGGACAGTGACCAGACCAAGCCGGTGAGTCTGAAATTCGGCGCGGCGATCAATGGCAAGGGCCGTGTCGAGGCCGATGGCGTGGTGACACCGGCCAGCCGGGCGGCGGATTTGAAATTGTCCGTGTCCGGTCTGTCGCTGAAATCGGCCTCGGCCTATCTCAATCATCCGGTGCTGGATCTGCGCTCCGGCGAACTCAATGTTTCGGGAACGCTGAACAGCTCCGGCGGCGAGCATGCCGTGTTGCACTTTAAAGGCGATGCGGGAATCGACAATCTGGGCGTTTATGAGCGCACCGGCAAAAGCCTGTTGCTCTCGTGGCGCGGTTTGAAATTGACCGGCATCGATTATCGCTCCAACCCCGGCCAGGTCGATATCGCCCGCGCCCGGCTGTCGCGTCCCGTGGGCGGCGTCGTCATTCTGCCGGACCGCAGTTTCAACTTTACGTCCTTGATGTCGCCTTCGACGTCATCGGGGGTGTCGGCCACGCCATCGCCCGCGCCCGCCTTGGCCTATCGGCTGAAAGAGCTCGACATTGACGGCGGCAGCATGGGCTTTGCCGACCAATCGATCGATCCCGGCTTTCAGGCCCGTATCGAGGCGCTGACCGGCAATATCAAGAATATCGCGTCGGACCCCGGCGCCATCGCCACTATCGATCTCAAAGGCCAGGTGATCGATCGCTTTTCGCCGGTCACCATCTCGGGCACCGCCAATCTTTTGGGCTATGACAAGAACACCGACATCAGTATGGCCTTCCGCAATATCGAATTGCCGATCTTCAATCCTTATTCCGGCCGCTATGCCGGCTATGCCATCGCCAAAGGCAAGCTGACGACACAGATGCATTACAAGGTGGTCAACCGCGCCCTGCAGGCCGACCATCACATCATCATCGATCAGTTGGAGTGGGGCCAGGCCAGCGCCAATAAGCCCAGCGTTCCCTGGCCGGTTGGTTTGGTCACCTCGCTGCTGAAAGACCGTCATGGCGTGATCGATCTCAACCTGCCGGTGAAGGGATCGCTGGATGACCCCACCTTCCGGCTGGGGCCGATTATCTGGCAGATCATCGGCAATCTGATCGAAAAAGTGGTCACCGCGCCCTTCGCCCTGATTGGCTCGCTATTCGAAGGGGCCGACAAGGCGCAATATATCGCCTTCGCTCCCGGTTCACCGGCGCTTCCCGCCGGAGCGGCCGATGGATTGGCTGCGCTGGCCAAAGGGCTGGGCGACCGTCCGGCCCTGCAACTGGATATTCCGGCCGCGCCCGCGCTGACGGAAGATGCGGTGGCGATCGCCGATCAGCGGATCGACGCGCAATTGATGGCGCCAGAGATCAAAAAAGGTCAGAGCGCGAATTTCACAGGCCTGGATCGCGATGAGCAGCATGATCGTCTGACCGATCTCTATCGCGCCAAGCTGGGCAAGCGCCCCGCTTTTCCCGAGAGCCTGCCGGCGCTGGATGCAAAAGCCCCCGCCGGTCAGCCGCCGCCGGATGCCGATCAGCAACGCCAGATGCAGGAAAGCATCTGGATGCGGGGCGAGTTGCGCAATGTCTTTCTGCCGTCCAATGCCGAACTTGTCGCCTTGGGGTCGGCGCGGGCCACGGCGGTGCGCGATGCCTTGCTGGCCAAAGGCGACATCGACCCGGCGCGGGTTTTTCTGGCGGGCGGACAGGCTGGAGCCGTGGCCGATGGCCAGGTGCGGCTGGAGCTTAAATTGCGATAGAAAAATCCCCGCCGCCGGAAATGTCCGTCAGCGGGGGAAGTTGGTTACCCAGCGGCACAGGGAATCTGCCGCCGGCCTCAGAGTGGGGCGCCATCAAGTCCGCCCAAGCCGCTTATACGCGAAAGGGGATTTTGCCTTCAAGTTCATTTGTCAGACAAAAAGATATTTGTCCGAGAAAACCACACGGACACCTTCGCATTCTGTATTCAGTTGGGTGCGGGAGGGCGCATATTGCGCCGCAAACAAAAAGCCGACGGAAAAGCCACTTGCCAGAAACTGGGCTTTCGCCAAAGGTTTGAGAAAAGGGAGGGAGAGGATGCCCAGGATTACGGTGCTGACAGCGCTATTTGTTTTGGCCTTTGCGGGCGGAGCAACGGCGCAGGTCAAGAACAATGTCCCCGATGTCGTGCCCGGCGCGCGTCCTGCCACACTCGAGCACATCAAGGTTCATGGCGCGTCCCTAGAGGGCAATCTGGAGGGCGATGCGGCGGACCGGGACGTGCTGATTTTCCTGCCGCCCAGCTATGGCTCGGACCGCAACCGGCGCTATCCCGTGGTCTATGCGTTGCACGGTTATTCGATCGGCGCCGAACAGTGGAGCAAGGAACTCCATGTTCCCCAGACCATCGAGGGCGCTTTCGCCAAGGGCGCGAAAGAGATGATCGTCGTCCTGCCCGACTCCAAGACGGTGCATAACGGCTCGATGTATTCCAGTTCCGCCACCACCGGCGATTTCGAGAACTTCATCGCCCGCGATTTGGTCGCTTACATGGACTCGCATTACCGCACGATTGCGGCCCGCGAAAGCCGCGGGTTGGTGGGACATTCCATGGGCGGCTATGGTGCCAGCCGGATCGGCATGAAACACCCTGATGTCTTCGGGAGCCTCTACATCATGAGCCCCTGCTGCATGTCGGCGCGGGAGGAACCTTCGCCGGACGTGGCGCAGATGTTGGAAGGCTACAAAAGCGTTCAGGATACATTGCAGGCCAATTTCCAGGTCCGGACAACCTTGGCCGCGGCCGCCGCCTGGTCGCCCAATCCCGCCAATCCGCCCTTCTATCTCGATCTGCCGACCAAAGGCGGAAAAGTCCAGCCGTCTGTCATCGCCCGCTGGGCTGCCAATGCGCCGCTGGCGATGATCGACCAGTATATCCCCAATTTGCGCCGTTATCGCGCGATCGCCCTGGATGTGGGCGACCAGGACACTTTGCGCACCGACACCGCCAAGCTCCACGACATTCTCGACAGTTACGGCATCGCCAACAGTTTTGAAATTTATCAAGGCACCCACACCAGCCATGTCGCCTTCCGCTTCCAGGATTATGTCCTGCCGTTTTTCAGCAAATCGCTTTCCTTCGACAGCCATTGAGGCCTGACCATGTTTTCCAAGCGTGATCTTTTGAAAAGCGGCGCCGGTCTGGCCTTGGCTTCGGCGCTGGCACCCGGCCGCGCGGGCGCGGCTGAAACTATCGCGTCCGGCCCGTTCAAGCCGGAATGGGAATCCTTGAAATCGCAATATCAGGCGCCCGACTGGTTCCGCGACGCCAAGTTCGGCATCTGGGCGCACTGGTCGGCGCAATGCGTGCCGGAGTTCGGCGATTGGTATGCCCGCAAGATGTATATCCAGGGCGATCCCTTCTATCGCCATCATTTGGAGCATTACGGTCATCCCGCCGATACCGGCTTCATGGAGATGAACAACCGCTGGAAAGCGGAAAACTGGCGCCCGGAAGAGTTGATCGATCTCTATGTCAAAGCGGGCGCGAAATATTTCGTGTCCCTGGCCAATCACCATGACAATTTCGACAATTTCAATTCCCGTTTCCACGATTGGAACAGCACCCGGGTCGGGCCCAGGCGGGATATCGTGGGCACTTGGGCGCGCCTCGCGCGCCAGCGCGGCCTGAAGTTCGGTGTCTCCAACCATTCCGCCCATTGCTGGCACTGGTTTCAGGTGGCCTATGGCTATGACCCGGAGGGCGCGCGCGCCGGTCAGCGCTATGACGCCTGGAAACTCACCAAATATGACGGCAAGGGCAAATGGTGGGAGGGGCTGGACCCGCAGGAGCTGTATGGCGGGGCGGTGATGCCCATGCCCGCCGGCATCAACACGATCAAGGATGCCAACGCTTTCCACGAAAGCCATGACCGGGTGTGGGAAGAGAGCCCGCCGCTGGCCAATCCGGCTTTCGTGCGGCAATGGTTTTTGCGCTGCAAGGATCTGGTCGATAGTTATCGCCCCGACCTGGTTTATTTCGACAATTTCGATTTGCCGCTGGGCCAGGCGGGGCTGGATATGACCGCCCATATCTACAACAGTTCCATCGCCTGGCATGGTTCGTTGCAAGCGGTGGTCAATGCCAAGAACCTGCCCGAGGACCGCCGCGCCGCCATCACCGAAGACGTGGAACGCGGCTTCCGCTCCGAAGTGGTGCCGCATCCCTGGCAGACCGATACTTGCCTGGGCGACTGGCATTACAATCGCGAGCGCTTCCTGCAAAAGACCTATATGCCGGCGGATGCGGTGGTGCACAGGCTTTGCGACGTGGTGGCCAAGAATGGTTGCCTGCTGTTGTCGGTGCCGGTGCGCGGCGACGGCACCATCGATGAGGAAGAACGCAAGATCGTGGAAGGCGTGGGTAGCTGGACGCGCGTGTATGGCGAGGCGATCTACGGTTCGCGGCCCTGGCGCGTGTCGGGCGAGGGCCCGACCCAAGTGGCGTCCGGCCAGTTCGGGGAAGGCAAACTCAAGCCATTCGAAGCTGCCGACATCCGCTTCACCACCAAGGGCCAGACCTTGTTCGCCATGACTTTGGGCGCGCCCAAGGGCGCGGTGCAGATCAAGTCGCTGGCGGGGCGGGGCAAGGTCCAAAGGGTCGAACTGGTGGGATCACCAGGCCCGCTGTCGTTCCAGCAGACTCAGGACGGACTGCAGGTGACGGTGCCGGATGGCGCCAGCCACGCCTATGGCGCCGCGCTCAAGATCAATGGCGACGGCCTGGTTTAGTCAGTCTGCGAGTGTTGAGTCCGTCGCCAAAGCACCTTAGCGTCCTCACCAAAGAGTGGGGACGGGATGCGGCGGTTTTTTCTGGCAGTGGCGGTGTTTTGCGGGCTGGCGGGCGCGGCGCGGGCGGAAAACGCCGTAACCCCTGGGGCCTTTGTGATCGAGCGGCCCACTTTGTTGTCGCTGGGTTTTGAATGGAAGATCAGCGGCGACGACAACCGCAATGCCGTTGTTGCGGTGACCTTCCGCAAGACCGGCGAGGCCAAGTGGCTCAAGGCCTTGCCTTTGTTCCGCATGGGCGGGGAGTTCATCGCCGGACCCAAGCCGCAATATGGGCCCAATTATTACAATTTCACCGTGCCGCCGGCTTTTGCCGGCAGTGTGCTCAACCTTCGGCCGGACACCGAATATGAAGTCCATTTCGCCCTGAGCGATCCGGACGGCGGCGGGGCGGAGAAAACCGTGACTGTGCGCACGCGGCCTGCGCCCAAACCGGCCGGCGGCGGCAATGTCTATCACGTCTATCCCTACAGCCACAAAGCGCCGCTGGGGCCAAATGAATTTATCGGCTTGCTGGCCGCCTATTACATCGGCGCCGATGAAAGCGACCATAACAATGTCTTTCCCCCGCGCGTGAAGCCGGGCGACGTGATTTTGGTGCATGCCGGGGTTTATAAGGACAACCGCTTCGTCTATGGCGGTTTCGACAAGTCGGTGGAAGCCTATGGCGCATCGTTCGACGGCACCTATTACCTGACCGCCAGCGGCACGCCCGATAAGCCGATTGTGATCAAGGCGGCGGGCGACGGCGAAGTGGTGTTCGACGGCGCCGACAACGACACGCTCTTCAATATGCTGGCCGCCAACTACAATACCATCGACGGCATCACCATCAAGAACACCAATGTCGGTTACCTGTTGGGGATCAAGGATATCGCGGGAGCCGACGGCTTCACCCTGATCAACAGCCGCGCCATCAATGTCGGGCGGGTGGTGCGCGAGGATTGGGCAAAATCGAAAGACTATTATATCGCCAACAATGTTTTTCTCGGCCGCCATGATCCCGAACACATCACCAGCTGGATCGGTGCCGATGTCTGGGGAAAGTACCCCGGCTATCCGGCGCCCATCACCAGCGAATATGCGGTGAAGGTCTACGGTCAGGGCCATATCGTGGCGCACAATTACATCGCCAATTTCCATGACGCCATCGACAATGCCACCTTCGGCAATCCCAGCGACAAGCCGGGAGAATATGGCGCCTCGGTGGATTTCTATGGCAACGACATGTTCAACATCACCGACAATTGCATCGAGCTGGACGGCGGCGTTCACAATATGCGCGCCTTTGACAATCGCTGCGCCAATACCGCCCAGATGGCCTACAGCACCCAGCCCATTTTCGGCGGCCCGGCTTACATCTACCGCAATATCTCCTACAACACCGCCAACGCCGGCGGCTTGAAACTGTTGGACAATCCTTCCGGCATTCTGATTTACAACAACACCTTCATCGGCAGCGCCGGTGCGTTGGGGCCCGCCTCCAATATGCATTTCCGCAACAATCTGATCGTTGGCGATGGCTGGAAGAGGCCTTTGTTCCAGATGAAGACCTTCACGCCTTACTCGTCGTCGGATTACAACGGTTTTGGTCCAAACAAAGTGGCGGGAAGTTTTGCATGGGATGCACCGCCTTTCGCCAGTGCCAATGGCGGGCGGGTGACTAAGCCCTATGACACACTGGCCGATTACCAGAAAGGCAGCGGCCAGGACGCGCACAGCATCACGCTGGGATTGGATGCTTTCGTCAATGTCAAACCCACTGACGAAGCCAATCCGCGCACATTATACGCCCCCGAATATCTGGACTTCCGTCTGCGCCCCCGCTCCGCCGCCATAGACAAGGGCACGGAATTGCCCACCATCACCGATGGTTTCAAAGGCAAGGCGCCGGACCTTGGCGCTTATGAATTCGGCAGCACGCCGCCGCATTATGGGCCCGAAGTCTGGCCGGTGGGCACAGCACCTTCGCAATTGCGCTCGGAGACGGGCCCGCCGCATTAAGTCTTGAGGGATACAGCCATGGACAACAATTCTTCACCAAGCCGGCGCTCCCTGCTCAGCATGATCGGCGTGGTGGCGGGCAGCGCCGCCATGTATCACGCCATGACCGAACTGGGTTATGCGGAAGGCTCGGCCTTCAACGGCCCCATCAAATTGTCGCCGCCGCCCGCCGATACCACGGTGCTGGTCCTGGGCGCGGGGGTCGCGGGCATGGTGGCGGCGATGGAGCTGCGCGACGCCGGCTATAAGGTGCGGGTGCTGGAATATAACGGCCGTCCGGGCGGGCGGAATTGGTCGCTCTATGGCGGCGACACTTACACCGAATTGGGCGGCGCCACCCAGCATGTCCAGTTCGATCCCGGCCAGTACATCAACCCCGGCCCCTGGCGTCTGCCTTATCATCATCAAGGCATTCTGCATTACTGCAGGCGCTTGGGCGTTGTGCTGGAGCCTTTCACCCAGGTCAATTACAACGCCTATGTTCATTCCACCAACGCCTATGGCGGCAAGCCGCAACGCTATCGCCAGGTTCAGGCCGATTTCCACGGCCATGTCGCGGAGCTTCTGGCCAAATCCACCAAACAGAACGCGCTCGACCAGGCGGTGAGCAAGGAGGACCGCGAGGTCCTGATGCTGGCGCTGAAGAATTGGGGGGCGCTGGACGAAAATTACCGATACAGCAAAAGCATCGACAGTTCGATGCGCCGCGGCTTCACCGTCGATCCCGGCGGCGGCATCAAGTCCGTTCCCGAGCCGTCTGAACCATCGGCGCTCAGCGATGTTTTGCAGTCCAGGCTGTGGACCGCGATTTCAGCGGCGCATAATTATGAAATGCAAAGCGCTATCTTTCAGCCCAAGGGCGGGATGGGCATGATCGGCAAGGCCATGGGCAAGGAATTGGGCCCGCTGATCGAATATAATTGCAAGGTCACCAACATCCTTCAGGACGATCGCGGCGTCACCGTCACCTATGTCGATGCCCGTACCGGCAAGGAATCGCGCACCGCCTCGGCAAAATGGTGCGTCTGCACCATCCCCACGCCGATCCTGGCCCAGATCCCCATGAATGTCGGCCCCAAGATGAAAGCGGCGATCGACCAGCTGCCCTATCTGGCGGCATTGAAGATCGGCCTGCAGTTCAAGCGCCGCTTCTGGGAAGAAGACGAACAGATCTATGGCGGCCACACCTATACCGACATGCCTATCGCCACCATCGGCTATCCCATGTGGGATTATTTCTCCAAAGGCAAAGGCGTGCTGCTGGGCGCCTACACCTTCGGCCGGGCGGCCTATATCGCGGCGTCCAAATCGCCGGAAGATCGCATCAAGGACGCGCTGGAGCAGGGATCGGTGATCCATCCGCAATACAAAACCGAATTCGAAACCGGTGTGGCGGTGGCTTGGCATCGCGTGCCCTGGACCATGGGCTGCCAGGGCGGATGGACGGACGAGGCCCGGGCTGCGCATTACGACAATCTCTGCGCCCTGGATGGCCGCATTGTCCTGGCCAATGAGCATGCCTCGCGCCTGCCGGGATGGCAGGAGGGATCGGTGCTGTCGGCGCTGGATGCGATCGGCCGCCTGCATGCCAAAGTGGTGAATTCATGAAACGCGAATTCGCCATCCTCATGATCCTTGCCGCGTCGCCGGCCGCCGCGCAGACCGCCGATTTCCGCGGCGCCTCCTTCGCCATGCAAGGCGGCGAGGCGGTGTTTCGCGGCATTTGCCAGGGCTGTCATATGGCCGACGCCAAGGGCGCCACCGGCGCCGGCACCTATCCCGCGCTGGCGAAGAATTCCCGCCTCGCCGAACCCGGCTATGTCATCACCATGGTGCTGAACGGCCACAAGGGCATGCCGCCATTCCGCGGCCATCTCACCGACCAGCAGGTCGCCGATGTGGTGAATTATGTCCGCAGGAATTTCGGCAACCGCTTCCGGGGCGAGGTGAAGCCGGACGATGTGAAGGCGTTGCGATAGACGGACTTTAGTTCCCTGCCGCGCCGCCGGGCTGCAGGAAAAGCACCTGGCCTTCCTTGCTGCGCGAGATGATCGACAGGCGGATGCTCTTGCCGCTGCCCGGCGCGCTGGTGGCGCGGTGCCAGCGTTCCTCCGGCACATTGATCACGTCGCCGGTATCGCCATGCACCAGCCCGGCGCCGGAAATCAGCACATCGATCTGGCCGTAAACCACCACCCAGGCCTCGGCCATGTTGGCGTGGAAATGGCCCCAATCGCTGGGCGGCGGCAATTCCGCAATCGCCACATCCCGGCGCGCATTGGCGCTCGTATGGCCGTCAAACAAAAACCGCTCACCGCTGCGGTCCGAGGCGCCATATTCGTCGATATTGAAGAACGGCATGTTGGTAGAGTCGTAACCGCCGGTCGAAGTGATCTTGGCCTTTTCGTAGGTGTAGCCTTTCATCGGCGCGGGCGTTTCGCTCTCCGGATAGGACGGCGCCTGGCCCGCCGGCGTCACACGGAAGAACACCACCGGCGCGTCGCCCGCCGTTTCCAGGCAATAGGAAAGACGCGGCGCCACATTGAAGGCCCAGCCTTTGGACAAAGTTTTGGGCTCCTGGCCGTCAATGGTGACTCTCAGCTGCCCGCTATAGACCCAGCCAAAGGCGCGGTCATCGGCATAGAACAGGCACTTGCTTTTCTCGCCCGGCGCCATGGAGATGTAATGTCCGTCGAAATCGCGGTTCAGCAGCACCGGCTGATCCCAGCTTTTTTTGCCCGCATGCGCCTTCAAGATGTCGGCGATGCGCCACAGCGGCTTGTTGGGCGCTTTGTAGGGCGTTTCCGGATTGTGCCGCGCCGCCCAGACGATGCGGGGCGGCCCATCCTCGCGGGCGGGCGCCGACCACCAGTTGGGTTGCGGCGCGCGTGGTTGCGCGCTTGCAGGCCCGGCGGCCAACAACAGTGCGATCAGGATTCTGGCTGCCATCGCTTCCCCGGTTTTTGTTGTTTGGGTTGGGCGCGGGCCAGTCTGGCGCAACTACGGCTGCGGAACCACTCTGTCTCGAAAAGATAACCGGGCTATGGCCCAGGCCGCGCCGCAAAGCCCTTGGCGTTCAGCCGTTTAAGCGCCTCCAGGCGGCCGTGGAGTTTGCTTTTCCCGGGTGTTATAATCCCGCCTCCGATGGAAGGAGCGGTGACATGCGCGCTTTAGCATTCGCTCTGGTTGCCCTGTTTGCGACACCGGCTTTTGCCGTACCAGACGATCCGTCCTATCCGGTGATGCCCGACACGCCCAGCGGCTTGGGCGATCCCAATGCCGTGACCTGCCGCGCGCCCCAGGCATTGCCGGGCGGCGGCATGGGCCCGAAAATCTGCATGAAGAATGACATCTGGGTGCGGCTGAGCCTGACCGGCAAGGATTTGAGCGCCGACGGCAAAAGCGTGTTCGAGCGTCCCACCGTGGTGGAGCCCAACGGCAAAGGCAATCCCGACGCCGTGACTTGCCGCAGGCCGGTGCCCTTGACCGCGAACCGCATGAAGGTTGGAGCGCTGGTCTGCCTGACCAACGGGCAATGGAAGGAAATCGCCGACAAGCACTTGATCGTTGATGCCGCCGGCGAAATCCTGACGCGGCCGTCCGGGCCGATTGCCGCTGGCGCGCTTCCGATGACCAGGGTCGAGAGAGGGCCGCCGTTGTGAGTATCTATTGAGCCAAATAAAAAAGCCCCGGCTTGCCGGGGCTTTTTTAGTGGCGGATGGGGAAGCTCAGACCCTTATCCACATCTGATTTATTATCAGCCGTGAGTTGCCTCTGCGACAAACATTACTATTGCGCCCTGCGAATCAGTCCTAGGGGTACCTATGGCAACCGCAAAAATCCGCATAAAGCTCGGCAATATTGAGGTTGATTATGAGGGCGACGCGGGCTTCTGCTACCGAAAAAAGGGAAAGACGAATGTTCTGGGGGCTTGCGCTTGAATCGTGGAATAATTTGATTGTGGCTTTCGGTGTCATAAGCGGAGTATTTGTCGTTCTAACCGGAGGTGCTACGTACATTGCCTTTGAGTTGCAGAAAGCTGAGGCTAGGGCCGCTTCTGATGCGCTAGAGCGATTTAAGCTCAATACTGGCAGCACTATTGCAGAAGCCAATGCTCGCGCGGAGACCGCACACTCAGAGGCAGAAAGGGCGCGCTTAGAACAGGAAAAGTTGAAGGCCGTCGTCCAATGGCGAACAATTTCCCCATCCGACATGCAAACGCTTGTCGCTGAATTGGCCAAAGGTAGCGGAGAAATAGACTTGGCGTATTCGCCAGCCGATCCAGAATCCAGATATTTTGCGACCAAGATATTGGGGGACGCCTTCACTGCCGCTAATAAGGCTGAGGGCGGTGTGAAATGGCATGTGTACATGCGAGCCTGGATGAGCAACGCAATGCTTTTCGGGATTGCGATTCCTGGTCCAGAAAACGACCAAGTCAAATTCCTACGCCACGCTTTTTCGGCCGCGCGCATCGGATTCACGTCCGAAAAGCTTCCAGATGAAGTTGCGCCATTTAATGTCGGTTCTGGATTGCTATATGCACCACCTCCCGACCACCAAGCGTTGATTGTAATCGGGTTGCGAATGCCGCCATCTTGAGTTGATGCTCACGCGACTTCCGCCATGGGGAAAAATTGCAACACGAGCAAAGCTATTTGAGCGGGACGACGGGGCGGTGCTAAGCAATATTCAACGATATGCCTTGGTCTGGACCACTGCCGCGATAGGCGTTGGTATGTTGATCTGCGCATCAACATATTCGGCGTCCTACGAGAATTGCCAATACTGGCCAAACTCCCGCCTTCGAAACTACCTGTTTGTGGGACGTCCAGCTTCTGTCCCATCCCCGAACAGAACCAGCCAACCTCGTTCCGGCAAAAGCTGATGCCAATATTCCCGTCCCCACCTTCGTTCTGTATCCAGCGGGCAAACATAAGCTGGCTAAAACATTCGAATGGGGAAGCGCAGAATGGGCGAAGATTAAGGCTGGCGGCTTCGCGCTCTATGCCTATGGGCGAACTGAATACATAGATGCTTTTGGAGAGCGACAGTGGGCGGAGTTTTGCGCCTTCTTGGATGCGGATTCTATTGGGCAAGACTTCCAAGAAGCCGTGAATGCTGTGGCCCAAAGCAGGGGCGCTGTCCCAGCCGCGTTCAAGTTTACGCGGTTCAACTTTCCAGCACAGTGGGATCCGAAGCTTGGAATTCACGTGACTTGAAGTCGC
>JADMIO011227108.1_pt1 | contig 89915 bp, 62 predicted proteins | sample 8958161 | NCBI WGS metagenome assembly JADMIO01 (sample SAMN16585339, study PRJNA669376) | soil metagenome | isolation source: Crop rotation soil | place: USA: Cullars Rotation, Alabama | collected 2011
CGCGACAACTTGTCCACGTGGAATTCTAAGCTTAGGATCCCAATGTGCTGGAAAGCATATCCAGTCAGCGTGACGATTGTTAGCCCGCTGATATCAGTGCCGTCCGGATTGACAAAAGCGCGCGTTCCCGCCTGCGGAAAACTCAAAACAATCGTCAAAGGACAATACTTCCAAGTAACTCCCTTAGGCGGCCTCCTTTTTGATTAGTTCGTATCCAAGCTCTTCGGCCTGTTTCGTAAGTTTGGTAATACGCTGTTTGCGCATCTTTTCTTGGTAGAGGAATGCGTCCACGTCGATGTAGTCCTCTTTGTATTTAAGAAAGGTGGTAGATAACGGCAGCCAGTTTGTGAGCGGTGGCGGTGTTCGCTGCGGCCGGACCCAGGCGCGCGCGCATGCGGCGATGGTAGATGCCCAGCCAGGTGTTGGTTCGGCCGACGGCTGGGGCTAGTTTGACCCTTTCAACGCGATCTTTGCCGCCGCGCCTCATCAGCGTCGGCGCAAACGCCTCTCAAAGAAAGTTTTAGGTCTTATCTAAGCGCCATTCGGGACCGACCCAGGGACCGACCCCCTTTAACTTTGTGGGACCGACCCCTTTAACTTTGTGGGACCGACCCCTTTAACTTTTGTTGTTTCCATCGTTCAATTTTACCGTTAAGATGCTGAAGGCAAATGGTTGGTAAGGCGTTCTTACGGAGACCTCGCAAGGCGCTTTCAAATGCCTTCAAATTGCCCCGCGCACTTGCAGCTTCAAGAATTCTTCCATCTATGTCTTCTAAGGCACTCCAAGGCGTATCTTTTACCAATCGCCTGGAGGATAAGAAGTGCATTAAGTGGCACATTTTAAGTCGCAGGCTTAGAACTTGCAGCCATTCGTCGTCATTCCATCTTGAACCCACGCCCAGAATTCGCCATATGCGGCGGTTGACTTCTTGGATACCCTCTGACGCAAAGCGAACTTCTTCCTCGGACAATTTCTCCATTTGCTTATGGAGCTTTAATTTCGCTACTATCTCATCGAACTCTGGTGAGAGATTTTCGATTTCGGCAAAGCCCGCAATAGCCGCCCCCCTCTTGCCCCTGGAACAAAGGTCGGCCAATTTCTTCAACGTTTCTTCGATCTCGATTCGAAGGCGCTTGTTCATCAAATCCTTTTGGAAGGGTAATCCCCTTATTCCTAAAATACTGCGAATCCACTTCCATATGTGTAAAGACGGTTTTGCCATTCTTGCTTGCCGATGTAAATTGAAACTTATCATCTCCGAGGCGAGTTACATAGGCGCTTTTTATTTGGCCGTCGTGCTTGACCTTGAACTTCGTTCCTGTTGACATATTCCTGAGCGCGTCTTTGTAATAATCCGCCGGTTTAAGATCACTGTGCCGAGCAGCGTGATCCTTCAATGCAGGAAAACGGGGTGAACTAATCGCACCAAGGGCCATGCCAATCGATTTGTTAATGAGCTTTGATCGCAACGTCTCTGCAACTATTGAGAAAAGCTCCTCCCCTGCCTCTTCAAGGTCTTCTTCCATCGCTGTTGCGAGGACCTGCTGCATATCCCCAAACGTTTCAATAGCGCCCTCGACTCGTTGCTTTATTCCCAGACTCGTATTCCTGTCTGAGCTGCCATTCCCATACTCATTCCGCCGGCCGCCTCCTGATCAACTGCCGTCCCCGTCGTAGTTCCGAGAGCGTCAAAGGTGTCTATGGGATTATTTCCCAACAAACGCGTACAGGTTATTCCCTCCATCTTCTTCAACCGGATCCTCATTGATCCACCGCCCCAGGATCGGGCTGTAGTAGCGGCCATAGTGGTAAACCAAGCCAGTTTCCCAGTCGGTGTAGCGGTCGGAGGAGGTGGTGCAGTTGATGCGGGACATTGGCCCGGTGGCGCGGATGACTTCATGGAAGGGGCCGTACTCGTAACGAGCGGAGATGTCGCCCGCGCTGTTCACCAGGGCCATGACGTTGGCGTTGCCGTCATGCGCGGCGTAGTGGATGGTGTCCGTCACCGGAACATGATCGACGATCATCAGGTAACCGCCGACTCCGGAGGCACCGTCGAGCGTCCCGGTCATGTCCAAACCCCAGGTGAAGCTGCGTCGCAGAGGCAGCGGGTCCAACGGAGCGCCGCCGTCCAAATCAGCGATCAGGTTGTAGCCGTCGTAAATATAGATGTTTGTGGATTGCGCCGTGAAGGAGGAGCCGTTCCAGGTCGAGACTTTCTTCCAAACCCGACGTCCGAGATAGTCATATTGAAACTCCAGCCGGAAGCGATTGGAATTAACCACACTCGCCACATTGGTCATGGTCATGGAGCGAAGCCGGTTTTCCCCGTCATAGACCAAGCCCCAAATGCCATCATTGGTCAGGCTCCCATTGGCATCATAGGCGAGGCTCTGGGTAGCCGCCGGAATGATCAGCGTGCCCGAATTTGTGGCCGTGGTGCCCGAGAGATTCGCAATGGCCGTGGCCGTCAGCGCCAGAGGACCGCTTCCGTTACTGACGGAAACTTCCTTGTGATAAAACTCATCCTTCTCATATGCGTCCCCGGTGTTGACCTTGACTGAAGCGCTGGCTGTGGCAGCGCCGAGAACCTGGGCATAGGCTGGATTGCTGACGCTGGAATACTGATTCAGCGCATTGGCCGTATAGGTGGTTTGCCGCAGGGTGGCACCGTTGGCATCGCCGCCGCTCAATGCCGTGGCGCGATTCCCTGCGTTGTCATAGCTATAGGCAAACTGCTGGCCTGCGCCGGGCGTCCAATCACTCCAGTAACGTTTTCCGGAAGTAACCTCGTTCCGGTCGTTGTGTTCGTAAAGCCAGCGCGAGCCATCACCCAAATGACTGATCAACCGCCGGTCATAATTAAAGCTTGGTTGCTTGAGTCATCTGACCTCCAGTTTTTCAAACTTGATATCCGTTAAGCCTAATTCTCTTGTCGCGCGAACGAACTCCTCGGAAGCAACAATGAAAGCAGGCACTTCGGTCACGCGGGCTAAATGCAATCCTTTGGGAAAAGTGTCTTCCAAGATAACAGGCCTATAGGGTTCAATCGTCTCTGGCTCACTATCCAGAGGTATCCCACATTCGTCGCACCTACGTCCGGGATCTGGTTCGTAAGCATGAACCAAGGGAGCAATGCTTAATTCGAGATGCTCGAATCTCGTCTTTTTTGAGCGAACCTGAATCTCAGGTACCGCTAAATCCAACCCGCTAATTCCGTGACGCGAGAGGCCAACCAGGGCCTCCTTCGAAACAAGTGGCGTCCAATCATTCAACCAAGTGAAGTCACCCAACCTTCCTGAGGCTTTCCCAATAAGTGGTCCGAACTCTGTTCCAGCGTGAACCGGTAATCCCTGCGCCTTCAGACTTTCAAAAGGAATGACGAGCTGTCGAATCCGCTCGGGCGTAACAGGCCATGCATTTTCGTAAGGTTTGACGTCGACTTGAGAAGGTAGCGAAAAATTGGGGTACGCAATCCCAATAACTGACCCTTTGAAACCACAGACCGAACATGCGACGCCCGGAACCGACCATTTATGAGCCGCGTTGATAAGGTAATCGCTGCCATATTCGTCATCCGGAACGACCTCAAAGAGCTTCATTGTTCTCTTTCTTCCTACTTCAGTTGGCTCGCATTTACTCCGTACTTTTGCATCAACTCGATGGCGAAATCGAACATCTGGGTCGGCGATTTAGGCTTTCCTTTTAAGAACTTCGTCCAGTCATCGTTCCAATCGCCGCCTCTCGCACCGCCCTGATGAATACCCTTATGAACGTTTCTTTCCAAGCGAACTTTCCATTCGTGGATGTTAATCCCTGCGGCCTCAAATTGCTTTTTCAAATCAGCGCGTTGCGGAAAGATGTGATGCATTTCGAATTTTTTGGTCGAGCCGCTCGCTGCTGCAGCAACGCCGAGTTTTGCTCCGCTCCCGACCAATCGTTTTGCCAGAGTCTGCGCCGACGCTTGGAGAAGCGTCATCATTAGGTCACTCGGATCACCTTCTGCGGCCTCGAGAATATCAGAAGTAAACTCTTGAATGTCGTTAAACGTCTCGACCGCGTTTCGGACCCTGGTTAGGAGTCCGATTACCTGTGCTCCAGAACCGCTCATCGCCGCAGCACCGCTTGTTCCCGCAGTCGTGTCACCCACCGTTCCAGTGGTGGTCCCGAGCGCATCGAACATGGTCACGGGATTGTTCCCAACAAACGCGTACAGGTTATTCCCTCCATCTTCTTCAACCGGATCCTCATTGATCCACCGCCCCAGGATCGGGCTGTAGTAGCGGCCATAGTGGTAAACCAAGCCAGTTTCCCAGTCGGTGTAGCGGTCGGAGGAGGTGGTGCAGTTGATGCGGGACATTGGCCCGGTGGCGCGGATGACTTCATGGAAGGGGCCGTACTCGTAACGAGCGGAGATGTCGCCCGCGCTGTTCACCAGGGCCATGACGTTGGCGTTGCCGTCATGCGCGGCGTAGTGGATGGTGTCCGTCACCGGAACATGATCGACGATCATCAGGTAACCGCCGACTCCGGAGGCACCGTCGAGCGTCCCGGTCATGTCCAAACCCCAGGTGAAGCTGCGTCGCAGAGGCAGCGGGTCCAACGGAGCGCCGCCGTCCAAATCAGCGATCAGGTTGTAGCCGTCGTAAATATAGATGTTTGTGGATTGCGCCGTGAAGGAGGAGCCGTTCCAGGTCGAGACTTTCTTCCAAACCCGACGTCCGAGATAGTCATACTGAAACTCGAGCCGGCAACGGTTTGAGTTAGCCACGCTCGCCACATTGGTCATGGTCATTGAGCAAAGCCGGTTTTCTCCGTCGTAAACGAAGGTCCAAATCCCGTCGTTGGTCAGGCTCCCATTCGCGTCGTAACTGAAGGAGGCGGTGCTGGGAAGGTTCACGGTGATGCTGTCGCTCGCGGACCGCCCGAGGGAATCCGACCCAGCGGCAGTGTAGGCGTTGACGCCATTGGTAGTGGTCAATCCATCCTTCGCAAACGTGCGGTCGTCATAAAGCGTTGCGCTCGATCCATTCACCGTCACACTCGACGCGTTCGTGCTCGTCGCTCCGGAGATGGTCAGTGTCCCGCTGCGGGTGATGTTCGAAAGCTGGTTCAACTCATTCACCGCAAAGGTTTGGATCAACGCATTGTTCGTCCGATATTGCAGGTTTCCCGCCGCATCATAAACATAACCAAGCTTTTCGTTCAATCGCGTTCCACCGCCCGATTCCTCACCAACCGTCGCACCGTCCAAAAGAAAGGCTTCCTCCCCGTGTGACGTCGCGACCGAATTCGCCGCTCTTGCCCGCACGCAAGAACGCCAATCGCTATTCCACGACCGCGCTATTCTACATTTACCCGCGCAACCCGTTGAAATAACCAACTCAGGCTTCCAATCATTCGCGAGCGAAACCCAACCGCTCCCCGAAAAAACACACTCAGTCTACATAAAAACACAGTCGCCCCGTTCTCTCCCCCCTTTCGTTTTTCCCGTTCGGGAGCCAGCCAATCGTCTCAATCCGCAATCCAAAATCCAAAATCCGCAATCCGCGATCCGCCATGGCAAAGACCCTCACCGAACCCGCATAATTCCGAGATTTTCCGCTTTATTCTGGTTTCAACTCACGCCATCGGAGCGTCGCTGTGTCCAAAGGATCAGCCGCAGCGCGTTCGAGGCAATCGTCGCCTCCCGCCCCCCGAGCCGATCTCTGAACGTCCCAACTTCACGGCGGCCGGGCGCGAGCACTCCGAAATCCTCCGTTATCTCAGTTGCCTCCTGTTCAACTCTCGCCACAGACCACGATTATCTGATAATTATCAGATAATTATCACATGCGTCTTAACGCTAAAAGTCAGCCTATCCTCCTGATCTTTCGTGACTTACGCGATTTTTCATGCACGCGCTCCAAAAAAAATTATCAGATAATCGATCCGCTCCTCTCGGAAATCCTCTGCGCCGACCGCCTCCGAACCTCACTCCGACTTGTCACCGGATGGCCTTCAGTTACAGTCTCCGCCGTGAAGGAGAGGTGGAATCTGTGGCTGCCGGTCACGATGATGGTCGTTTTTGCGATCACTCGTTGGCCGACGCTCATGCCCAGCAATTTCAGCGCGGCTTACGCGATTGCGTTCTGCGCTGGAGTTTACTTTCCCCCGCGTTTGCGCTGGGTTCTCCCGCTGGGAACCCTGTTCGTCATGGACCTTGTCCTCAATGTCTTTTATTACGGCGCGGCTCCGTGGGATCCTTACATCGTCACCAAACTGGCCACCTTCGCCGCGATCATCTGGCTCGGGACAAAGTTCAACGCGCGCTCCAACTGGCTGGTTCTGCTGGGGGGCGGCATCCTGGGGGCATTCGTCTTCTACCTCCTGACCAATATCGCGTCGTGGGTGTTCGATCCCGGCTATCCCAAAACCCTCAGCGGACTTATCCAGGCCTTGACCACCGGTCTGCCTGGTTATCCGCCTACCTGGATGTTCTTCAAAAATACCCTGCTCAGCGGCGGCCTGTTCACCGGACTTTTTTGCGGCGCGATGAAGGCGAGCGAAGCTGTGGAAAAGGTGGAGGAAGAAGAACCGGCCGAGGAAGCGGCCGGGGAACCGCTCCCCGAAGAAGCGTAAAGGCAGTATGACAGGGAAAGTCACGAAACTGGGGGTTATCTCCGATACGCACGATCATTTTGATCCGACAGTTCGCGAGATTTTCAGGGGTGTGGACCACATTTTGCATGCGGGAGATATCGGATTGCCCTGGATTATCATGGAACTGGAAGACATCGCGCCCGTGACCGCGGTTCTCGGCAATTCGGACGGCGGGATCAATTTCAAGGAAACAGAAATGGTGCAGGTCGGCGAACGCAGGTTTTTGGTCCATCACATTGTCGAACCCCTTGATCTCAACGAGAAGCTTAAGCGCAAGATCATTCGCGATAATCCAGATGTCGTCGTTTTCGGGCATTCGCACAAGCCCTTTTGCCAAACCATCGGCAATACCCTCTTCCTCAATCCTGGTTACGCCGGCAAGCAACGCTTCGACTTGCAGCGGTCAGTCGCCGTCCTCACCTGCGACGGCCAGGGTATGACCGCGGACTTCTTCGACCTGTGACAACCATGCCCTCGCTCGATGACATTTACGCTTTCCGCCGAATCGCGCCAAACCTCGGCACGTCCGGCCAGCCGTCCGAAGAGCAATTCGTGGCCATTCGCGATGCGGGCTTTCAAGTGGTGATCAACCTTGCCCTGCCGACTTCCGATAATGCGATCCCGCACGAGGCCAGCCTGGTGACCAAACTCGGGATGAGCTACGTCCATATTCCGGTCCATTTTCAATCGCCCGCCGCCGCCGATTTCCAGGCGTTCACCGGGGTGATGAGAGCGTTCGCCGACCGGCCTAAATTCGTGCACTGCGCCGCAAATATGCGGGTTTCCGCTTTCGTGTTTTTGCACCGGGTGCTCTTCGGGGGCGTGGACATTTCCGACGCGCGGCGAGATCTAACCGCAATATGGGAACCGGACGCAGTTTGGAGCCAATTCATTGATGATCAATTGGCTGGGAAGGCGGCAAAATCCGCTTAACGGACCTGCTAACTCCTCGGTTGCACAAACCGGCAGATTTTTGTTAAATGACCCTCAATCAAGCTATGCTGAATAGTACTTCGACCCTGTCGCGCCTCTCCGCGTTCGCCGCCACCACCGTCATCGTCTCTTCGGACGCTGCGGTGCCCGCAATTCCCTGCATGGCCGCGGCAGTTCCCGAATCTTCCGCAAAAGTGCTCTTCGTTCTCACCGGTGTCGCTCTGGCCTTTTGCCTCCGGCGTCGAACCCGGTAGATCGCGGGGCCAGCTTGAGGCACCGTCAGTTTCAGCGGAATACCGATAGCTGGTTGCGTGAGTCTCTCGATAACGCTCCCGACCGTCTGAGATTAAGCTGCTGCACATATGATCACTGAAGACGCGGCGAAAAAGGGATTAATCAACGATCAACTGGCTTCCCAACTGGAGTCGTTATCAGCTCAGGTTGAAGCGAATGTCGAACGAGGAAAAAATGCGCTGGCCGAATGGTCCGCCACGTTGCGGGATTCAAGTGCGCGCACGGCGCACGCTGCTGAGCAGTTGGTCCGCGAGCGCCCATGGCAGGTGATAGGCGCTTTGGCGGTGCTGGGGATGGTTCTTGGCGCGCTTTGCGCGCGTAGCCGGACCACCCGCCTTTCACGCTTTCAGTAAATTCCAGCAGGCGACAAAGGCGCGCGTGCGGCTCTCGAGCCAGGCCCAATCCTGCTCGGAGATTCGCTCGCGATTGAAAAGCGGACTGCCAACTCCCGCTCCGGCCGCTCCTGCTTGAATAAATTCCGGCAATGTTTCGAGATCCACCCCTCCTGTGGGCATGAGTTTGATACCGGGAAAAGGTCCGAGAATCGCCTTTATAAACGCTGGGCCGGTTGTTTCTGCGGGGAAAATCTTGACCATTCGCGCGCCGAGTTCCCAGGCCGAATAGATTTCAGACGGGCTGAAAGCTCCAGGGAAGACCGGGATTTTGGCAGCCACACATTCCGCGATGATCGATGGGTGAAAGGCTGGCGTCACAATGAACCCAGCTCCAGCCTTCAAGGCTTCGTCCAGAGCGGCAAGCGTTGTTACGGTGCCCGCGCCGATGTTCAAACGGCCTTCCGTCAGATCGAGCGCGCGCCGAATCTGTTCAGGTGCTCCCGGGCTGTTCATTGTGATTTCGAGGTTTCGCAGCCCGCCGAGACGGACGGCCGGAACGATGCCGGCGAGTTCATCAATACGGAAGCCGCGCAGGATTCCGACAATGGGGAGGGTTTCGATATCAGTCATGAATGGACTCCAGGAACATGGCGTGCGCGGTGATGACGGATTTGGTCGTTACGTCGGGTGGGAGAACCGTCCACCGGTCGTGAGGAAGCATTAAAGCTCGAAAAGCGCGCTCATATAAAAGAGCGAGATTCGGCGGGGCGGCGACCATGATTCGAAAATGCGGGGCGGCTCTTTGCAGGTCGAGTGCTTCCGCTCCAATTACGATCCCACTGAGAAACCATCGGTTCGCCTCGCCTGAGGCGCGGTCCAGGACAGAGCGAGTGCGAACGCGAAAAAGGGAACGAGCGAGGCCGAATTGGCGAACCCATTTCACTCCGTCATCAAATGCTTGCTCGAGCTGAGATTCGTGCAATTGCTCATCGGGCGCGGTCAGGTTCACCGAAGCGCTAAGCACGCTGTGACGTCCAATCACGTCGAAGAGTTCGCCGGTCATGTAGGTGGCAATTGCGGTGACTGCCCCTCCTTCGATGGTCAGGTGCTTGCTGTGCGTGCCAGGAAGCACCAGCAGCGCGTCCTCGGGCTTGAAAATCCCGGCGCGCATCAGACCGATCGCCTCGGTTTCCTCACCCCGCATAATTTCGGGATGCAGCGCAACCCCGGAAATAAGGAAAGTCTCGTCAATCGCCGCTGGCGCATCCCACTGCAGCTTTTCAAATCGAAGGTTGCTGGCGTCGAGCTTCAGCGACTCACACAAGTACGGAACTTCCTTCCAGCCTATCGTGGAGGAAGCCATGCCGGAGATGACAAGTGGCATCCGCTGGGTCTCCGAGGGTAAAGGGAGGTTCGCCAGCCGGGATTTCAGGAATTTCTCGTAAAAGTCCGCGCGATACCTTTCGGGGGTCTGCCGCGAGGCTTCGAACAGACCTTTGCATCCGAAGTCGGATTTCTCTTCCCAGACCACATTCAAACCGGAATTAACCATCCTCAGCCGGAATGAACTGGTACCCCAATCACAGCTCAAAAAGGGTTTTTTGTTCATCGTTTGGTAAGAAAAAGCGAAAAAATCGAGCGTCAGCGAAAACTTTTTTTTGAAAAGGGCGCAAAAAGGCGTCTTTTTGTTCTGGAACTTGCTTCTGTTCAATCATTAACAACAATTTTCACTTTTCTTCACTTTTTTGAAAGATTTTCCGATTTCGCCCGTTAATAAAAGAAAAGACCAATGGTGGAGAGAGATCAACTTATGGCGGTGGGCGCTTCCCTGGGGAACGGCGGGGGGTTTATCGCCACGCGGGAAAGTTTGCTCTCAAAAATCCGTGAGCCGGAGAACGAGCGCTGGCAGGAATTTTTCGAGACGTATTGGAAACTGATCTACAACAGCGCGCGGCAATGCGGCTTGAGTGACACGGAAGCGCAGGAAGTGGTGCAGGAAACGATGATTGGAGTGAGCCGGCAAATTCCGAATTTTCAATACGAGCCCGCGCGCTGCTCGTTCAAGTCGTGGCTCATGCAATTGATCCGCTGGCGGATCATTGATCAGATCCGGCAGCGCGGAGGGCATGAGCAACTTGAGGCCGCTGCAAATGTTCCTGACGAAACGCGCTTCGCGGAACGATGGGAGGAAGACTGGGAGAGGAACTTCATCGATGCGGCGGTGGAAAGGGTCAAGCGACGGGTCAACCCCAGGGATTTTCAGATTTTCTCGTTTTGCACCCTGCAACGAAAAGGCTCCCAGGAGACTGCAAAGGTTTTGGACGTGACCCTCGCCAGAGTTTATATGGCGCGGCACCGAATCTCCCGTGAAATCGCCAGGGAAGTTGCTCGACTGAAACAACGAAACGGAACACCACGATGAGAATAGACTTGCATTGGCTGAACGCGCTGCCTATCCAATTTTCCCCGTATCCAATAGCTAAAGGCGAAGAGGAGTACCGCATCAAGCGTCAAATCCTCCAGAAAATAAACAAGCACCGCGCACGGGCCGCGGTCAACGATAAGATTGACCGCGGCTGCGTGCCGAATAATCAGAGGAACCATGGCTAAAAAACCGATGAAAAAACCCGCTCCGAAAGCGGCGGCAAAGAAAACAGCGAAGGTCCAAAAGACCGCCAAGCCGAAATCAACGAAACGGGGATCCGTGCGCCGGGTAACGGATGACCCGCGTTCGCCGACCGTCAAATAGCCGTTTCTTTTCGGTGTTAACAGAACCGAAAAGAATTCGACTCAAATGCAAATACACACTTGGTGATGTGGTGGTCCTGACCGCGGCGGTTCGGGACCTCCACTTCGCCTATCCCAGAGTATTTCGCACCAGCGTCGAAACGACCGCGCCTGACGTTTGGAAGCACAATCCATTGATCTCAGCGACTTCTTACCAGGACGAGATAATCAACTGCAGCCGGATTGTTCCGGATCGTTCGGGCGCCACTGGCCGCCATTACCTTTCTGCCTACCTGTCCTTGCTCAACCAACGGCTCGGCACCGCCGCGCCGTTGACCGAAACCAAAGGCGATGTTCACCTGTCCGAGCGGGAAAAAAACTGGTACTCGGACGTTTGGAGCCTTTGCGGGACCGAGTTCCCATTCTGGCTGATTTGCCCTGGGGGCAAGTTCGATATTCCTCTCAAGTGGTGGGATCAGAGGCGGTACCAGCAGGTGGTGGATGCGCTTCGCGGAAAAATTCAATTTGTCCAGGTAGGTTCCTGGGGCAATCACCATCCGAGGCTGGAGGGTGTGATCGATCTCCGCGGCAAGACATCCGTTCGAGACCTCATTCATTTGACCTATTACGCTGAGGGCGTCTTCTGCGGTGTCACTTCCCTGATGCATCTGGCCGCCGCGGTTCCCACCCAAGACGGAAGGGAACGCGCCGCTGTCATTGTAGCGGGAGCTCGCGAACCGGCTTCGTGGGAGGCCTACCCGCACCACGAGTTCATTTCCACCGCGTCGAAAATGGAGTGCGCGCACTGTTGGAAAAGTGCCCTCCATGGCGCCGGTCCCGATGCCTGTCTGAATCCGCGCGGGAGTCTCTCCGAGTGCATGGACTTGATTTCGGCGGACGAAGTGCTTAGCCGCTTTGAAAGACTCGCCGCGTCCGGAAGAATTACTTTCCTCAAGCGATCTTTTCAGAAAGCCACGCGGATTGCGATTCGCAGCGCGTCAGAAACCAATTTCTTTGAGAAAGACAATATCACCCCGCTCAATGCCCCGGCGAAGACGGAGGAATTCGTTGCGGCCATTCCGCGTTATCCGGCCCGGCGTTTTTCCGGTCGCGGCATTGTTATCTGCGGTGGAGGCCTGCGCTACTTCCCTTGCGCATGGGTCAACATTCGCATCCTGCGAAAGCTTGGGTGTACGCTGCCGATCGAACTCTGGCATCTGGGACGCCACGAGATGGACCGCCGCATGGAGGCGTTATTAGCCCCGTTCGACGTTCGCTGCGTCAACGCACGGGAGGTCATGAACCGCTATCCAATGCGTAATCCCAACGGGTGGGAGTTGAAGGCTTACGCCATGTTGCATTGCGGCTTTCGGGAGGTGCTGTCGCTGGACGCGGACAACGTCGCCCTGACCGATCCCAGCTTTTTGTTTGAGGAACCGGAATATCGCAGGACTGGGGCAATTTTCTGGCCCGATTATGGGCGGCTTGCTCCCCAACGGCGGATCTGGCGGCTCAGTGGCATCGCGTATCGCGATGAGCCTGAGTTTGAATCCGGTCAGATGGTGGTCAACAAGGAAATGTGCTGGCGTGCGGTCAACCTGGCCTGGTGGTACAACGATCATTCAGAGTTTTTCTACCGCTACGTTCATGGCGACAAAGAAACCTTTCATCTGGCCTGGCGTAAACTGGCCCAACCCTATGGTATGCCGCCATTTCCGATCCACTCACTTGAAGGGACGATGTGCCAGCACGATTTCAACGGACGGCGCATCTTCCAGCACCGCAATACGCCGAAATGGCTGTTTTTCGGGCAGAATCAGCGGCTCAAAGATTTCCTCCTCGAAAGCGAATGCCTGGAATTTCTTGAAGAGCTCAAAGCGGAGTGGAACGGAAAGATAAGAGGCCGGGCCATCTATGAAAAGAAACATGGCTGGACTTTCCGAAAAGATGCCGTCGATGAGGATGTTTTCGAAAGCGTCGCTCTTGGCAATGAGTATCGGCTTCCCCGAAGATTCGATCCTTCCGCGGTGATTATCGATGTCGGCGCACATATCGGCAGTTTTGCATTCGCCTGCCACGTTCGCGGCAGCGGGCGGATCCTTTCGTTCGAGCCCAATGCCGATAATTACGCCCTGGCCAAAAAGAACATCGGACATTTGCCTGGCGTTTTCCTCGAGCGCGCAGCGGTTTTGGGCTGCAAAGGTTATGTCGAGTGCGAACCGTTTCCCGGATTAAACGGGGTGCAAAACACTGGGGGCGGAAAGATCATTCCCAAAAAACGATCGGAGATCATGGCGCGGTCAATCAACTCGCTCCTTTGCCAGGAAGGCAATGTCGCTTTATTAAAGCTGGATTGTGAGGGGAGCGAGTGGCCGATCATTTTTGGCTGCACCGAATGGGCGAGATTGGGCGCGGTGTGTGGCGAGTACCATCTGGTTGATTCTTTCGCTCGCAGTTTTGGCATCAGGAAAGCTCTTGATCCAGGCTTGCTTTTCGACACACTCAGGCGGGAATTCTCTGTCGTCATTGTCGAGCAGCCCAAAGGAGAAGGGCTCGGACGATTCTGGGCTTCTCGGAAAAGCAATTTTTTCGCCCGTGCCGCAGGAAACATCAGCATCTTCGGGGAAAAGGCCAGTTGAAGAACTCCGCGCCTCGCTCCCGGGACAAATCGCCGATCACCAGATCATCAAGATCATAGGATCCGGGTCGTACGGCGACGTTGTTCTCGCCAGGAATGTGCTGACAAGAGTGTACCGCGCCATCAAAATCGTCTGGCGAAACGCGTTCAGTGACGCAAAACCGTACCTTCGGGAATTCGATGCGATCCGGCGCTTTGAACCCATTTCCCGCAAACATCCTGGCCTCGTTCAGATCCTGCAAGTCGGAGTTTTGGATTCCGCGTTCTATTACATAATGGAACTGGCGGACGATTGCGAACGTCCGCCGGGCGACCCGGTGGACCCCGATACTTATGAGCCAAAATGCCTGAGCATCCAACGGAACACCCCGCTCCCAGCGCACGATTGCATTTGGATCGGTTCGCAATTGGCCGATGCACTCGAGTTCCTTCATCGAGCGCACTTGATTCACCGCGATGTAAAACCGTCCAATATTATCTTCGTCAACGGGCAACCGAAGCTCGCGGATATCGGCATGATTGTAGAAATTGATGAAGCCAGGTCCTTCGTTGGAACGACGGGGTTCGTTCCTCCAGAAGGCCCGACCACACCGCAAGCGGATATCTATAGCCTGGGCAAGGTCCTTTACGAAATCTCCACCGGAAAAGATCGTTGCGAATTTCCAGAGTTGCCGGACTCGGTGTCCAGTGAACACACCTTGGTTCTGGAGATCAATCAAATCGTTCTCAAGGCTTGCCAGCCCAGTCCTTTCAAGCGCTACAGCAGCGCTGCGGAAATGGCAAAGGAACTCGAACTTCTCCAGGCCGGAAAGTCCATCGAACGGATGCGCGAGTTGGAACGCAGGCTAAAGCGCCTGGCCGCCGCTGCCGTTATCGCCGCGCTTTTAATCGGCGTCATTTTCATCGTGCGCAGTTTTCGCCAAAGCGCCAAGCTCCAGGCCAAAAGACGAGCGGGCTATCTGATCGCAAAAGGCACCGACCATATGCAGGAGGGCAACTATGCGGCGGCGCTTCCTTTCTTCCTAACCGCAGCTCAAATTGATGCCGAGGACCTGAAAAATTATCAGTTGCGTGTCGGCAGCGTGCTGACGAACGCGATCCGCCCCGCCTCCGTCTGGCGCGGGCCGCACAATGGGAGTTTTTCGGCAGACGGCGCGTGGTTAATCTTTGGCGTAACCAACAATCTGGAGATTCGCGATTCCCTCAGCGGAAACATCCTCGAACGCCATTCCTTTCCAGAACCGGTGAGGTTCGGCCGAATTGCTTATTCCAAGGAACTTCTTGCCGCAGTCGCCCGATCCAACGTCTTCGTAAAATCCAGACGTGAGAGCACTGTGCGGAGATTTACCTTTACGAATGAGATTCTGGAAGCCGCGTTTTCAGAAGACGGCCTGCGCCTGGCGGTCTCGATTACCAACCTTCTCCAAATTATTTCGCTCAACACGGGAAAGGCTCAGACGATCACTCTCCCGGGACACGAAGTTTCCGGAATCACCTTCAATTCTGCACATCAACTGCTCCTGACAACTACCTACCAGGGGCGATCCGAGGTGTGGGATCTGGGCACGTTGAAGCCCCTTTCTGCTTCGTTTTCGCAGCAGATGCCGTATTTCGGCCTGTTTTCGCCGTTCAACGAGGAGGTGGTTGTGACGTTTGCCTTCGATGGCGCGGTTCCCTGGAATTGGAAGAGCGGACGGCAGATTGGCGCAAAGCTTGAACATGAATTTGGGGTTGTCACCGCGGCGTTTTCCCCGGACAAGAAGATCCTGGCTTCAGGAGGTCTGGACCAAACCGTGCGGCTGACCGATTCGACGACCTTCACGCGCCTGGAACGTAACCACGTCCTATACCATCCTGAACGCATCGATAAAATAGCGTTTACGGACGATCAAACACTGATTGTCCATTGCCTGGACGACGCGAATTATATCTGGAAGTTAAGTCCTTCGCCTCCCATTGCGCAGATCTGCGCCTGGCACCCCCTCCCCGACAGGGTTCAGGTCAGTAATCAATGGGTAAACATACACGCCGAAAGCAACAAGGTCACAGGAACTATTCGGGGCAAGGAACTGCACTTGGAATTTCCGAATCCAATTGGAGCTCTGGCCGCCGACCAACTGGGAAGTCGACTGGCTATTGGAACCAGGGAAAAGGACTATCGGCACCATGCTGTAATCGTTTACACACCCGGAGTCGAACAACCCCTCTACAGTCTCAAGCACTTTGACGGAATCACCTTTGTCGCCTTCTCGCCCAGCGCGCGGCTGATTGCCACGGGCAGTGAGGATCACACCGCGATGCTTTGGGACTCTCGAACGGGTGAGCCGATCACTCCGCCGCTCCGGCATGGAAGGCAAGTTCATTGGGTTGCTTTTAACTCCGACGAAACATGGGTTGCGACCGCGAGTTGGGATGAATCGGTGATTATTTGGGATGCCAAAACAGGCGACCCCCTGACTCCGCCACTCCGGTTTGGCATGTGGATGGACTGGGTGCAGTTTGCGGACAGCGACAGCTCCATCATCACGGGGTACTCCCGGGACAAGCTTATCAAACGAATGCAATTGCCGATCGCTTCCTTGCCATTGGAAAAGTTCAAGGACGCACTTCCCGCCCCGGCTTCGCTCGTGGTTAAGCCGCGGAACTTCTAGCCGCCGAGATCGTCCAAATTCCTGCGGGCGGCTTCGAGCTTAGCTTGCCAGTCAGCCAGGCGCTTTTTGTGTTCGTCGAGCACGGCGATGGGCGCTTTCTGCGTGAAATTTGGGTTGCTCAGCTTTTGCTGAACTTTGGCGATTTCGGCTTCGGACTCGGTGATCTCCTTGCGCAGGCGGGCTTTCTCCGCTTCGAGATCGATCAGGCCTTCGAGCGGGAGATATAGGTCGCCGATCTGGTTGGAGACGGAGGGTGTCCCTTTTTTGAGGTTTGCGGGATCGCCGAGTTCCACCGATTCGGCGTTGAGCAGAAGTGTCAAGACCTTCAGTTCATGCGCAGGCAATTGGCCTGCGGGCTTAAGGACGAAGCGCACCTTCTTGGCGGACGAGATATTGAACTCGCGGCGAAGATTGCGCGCCTTTCCGACAAGATCGTATTTGGCTTCGACAAATTCTGAATCGCTTTGATCCAAACTATAGGCTTGAAAGAAGTCCGCGCCCAGCGATTTCGGCCAGGGAGCAAACATGATGGTCTTGCCACCCTGGGCGGTGGGCATTTCGTCGTTGTATCCGAGACCATGCCAAAGCTCCTCCGTGACAAATGGCAGGAACGGGTGCATCAAGCGCAGGGTGTGCGACAAGACGAAATCGAGCACCGCGAGCGTGTTCGCTTTCTGCGTCGCGTCATCGCCGAAGAGAACCGCTTTGCTTGCTTCGAGATACCAATCGCAAAATTCACTCCAGAAAAATCGGTAGAGCGCACTGGTCGCTTCGTTGAATCTGTATTCCCGCAACGCTTCCGAGATTTCGTCGATGGCCCGGTCGAGGCGGATCAAGATCCATTTGTCATCGCTGGTCAGCTTGGCGGAATCGATCTCGCCTTGAACTTCGCCGCTGTGCATTTGGCGAAAACGGCACGCGTTCCAAAGCTTCGTGCAGAAATTGCGGCCGAGTTCCACGTGCTGCTCGTCGAACAAAACGTCCTGCCCCAGCGGCGCGGAACGCATCACTCCAAAGCGCAAGGCGTCCGCGCTGTATTTGGAAATGAGGTCGAGCGGATCGGGCGAGTTGCCAAGCGACTTCGACATTTTGCGGCCGATCTTATCGCGGACGATGCCCGTGAGATAGACGTGCGCAAAAGGAGTTTCGCCGGTGTATTCGAGTCCAGCCATGACCATGCGCGCCACCCAGAAGAAGAGGATATCCGGGCCGCTGACGAGCACCGAAGTCGGGTAGAACTTCGATTTCGTTTTCTCGTCCATCGTGGCAAATGGCCAAAGCCAGGAGGAAAACCATGTATCGAGCACATCTGGGTCCTGCTCCCAATCGGCCCCGGGCGAATCGACCTGGCAACGCGTTTCGCCATTCCGATACCACACCGGAATGCGGTGTCCCCACCAGAGCTGGCGGCTGATGCACCAGTCGCGAATGTTGGTCATCCAGTGGCCATAAACTTTATGCCATCGTTCCGGGAAGAATTTCAGAGCGCCGCGTTCGGCCACTTCGATGGCGCGCGGCACGCTTGGATACTTGAGGAACCATTGCTCGGACAAACGCGGCTCGATCGGCACATCAGCGCGCTCGCTGAAACCGACGTTGTTCTGATACGGCTCTTCCTTGATCAATAATCCCAGTTCGCCAAGTTTTTCGGCGGCGGTCTTGCGCGCCTTGAAACGGTCCTGACCGGAAAGGTCCGCACCCGCAAGCTCGTTCATGGACCCGTCCGGATTCATTACGTCGATGACCGGGAGCTTGTGGCGTTCACCGATTTCGAAGTCGGCCTTGTCATGCGCGGGCGTGACCTTGAGCACGCCAGTGCCGAACTCGAACTCCACGTGATCGTCACCGATGATCGGAATGACTTTCTTCTCCGCGGGAAATTCATGAGGAAGCGGACGATAAACGTGCTTCCCGATCAAATGCGAATAGCGCGTGTCTTTGGGATTCACGGCCACGGCCGTGTCGCCAGGAATCGTCTCGGGACGCGTCGTGGCAATCGTCAGCCATTGGTCGGGTTGCTCCAAGACCCGCACTTTGAAGTAATACATCGAGCCGTTCTGCGGCTTCATGTTCACCTCTTCGTCGGAGAGCGCTGTTTGGGTGACTGGGCACCAATTCACCATCCGCTTGCCCCTGTAAATCAACCCTTTCTTATGAAGGTCCACGAACGTTTCGAGGACCATCCGCGAATACGCAGGATCCATGGTGAAGCGTTCGCGCGTCCAATCGCAGGAAGCGCCCAGCTTCTTCAGTTGATCGATGATAATCCCGCCGTGTTTGTTCTTCCAAACCCAGACGCGCTCCACGAATTTTTCGCGGCCGAGATCGCGGCGGCTGATTTTCTCTTCCTTCTTCAGCGTTCTCTCCACCACCACTTGCGTGGCGATGCCCGCGTGATCGGTGCCGGGAAGCCAAAGAACCTCTTTGCCCTCCATGCGCGCTTTGCGGGCGAGAATATCCTGAATGGTGTTATTCAGAACGTGGCCCATGTGGAGAATGCCGGTCACATTCGGCGGCGGAATAACGATGCTGAAGGCCGGCTTGCGCGAATTCGCGTCCGCGGAGAAAGCACGGTTTTCCAGCCAGTATTCGTACCACTTCGCCTCCACCACGGAGGGTTCGTATGTTTTGGAAATTTCTGACATCGATCTGAAAGGTCTAGGCGGAGTTAATGACCTCGAACATTCCGAACTGCCGGAAATGGTCATCAAAGGAAACAGCCGTTCGCAATCCGAGCCGCAGGATCACCACGAACGAGAGTGCATCCGCAAACGAATAGTTCTTGTCTCGCTGCTGCAGAATCTTGAGAGCCTCGACTTGGTCCTGGAACGTAGGTTGCTCTATGGTCACAATCGGGTTCTGCCAAAAATCGCGAATGACCAGTTCGCGAATTTCCGGGACCCGGCTGAAATAACCATGGGTCTCGGCAAAAATAAATGGTGTCACTACGAGAAGGCTTCTGTTCCTAACAAGCTCCTTCGCAATGCGCTTCGACGTTTCGTGATAAACATCCTGCCGGTTGCGCAATCCGATCCAATAGCTCGAATCCACGAATACCCGCCTCATTCTGGAGTCCACTTTTCCCCTGTTTTGCGGAATCTCTTCGCGCCGCCGTAAAGATAGTGATCGTGATTAATGGCCGCATCTTTGTGCCCCACCCAGCCCGCAACTTCCGGAGTGGGATCCAGCATTGGGTTAGCGTGCCAGGCTGAGTCCGGAATCTGCATCTTTTCGTCAATAATTCGCCGCAAATAAGCAGACATCGGTTCGCCTACTCGTTCAGCCTCGGTTTGAAGAAACTCGTGCTCACCGCGGGTGAGGTACACCTGCGTCCGGACCATGCTTTCAGACAAGGGCACCGCTTTGTAAGGCGGGGCTTGGTCCTGAAGAACGATCGCGTCGGATAGAGAGCCCGGGCACGTTGTTTTCTTCTTTTTCATGGCGACATCATACGTCGCGATGTATATATGTCAAGCTCCTTTTAGAAGCGCGTATTCCATGCTATCGACCAGGGCCTGCAAGCTCGCCTCGACGATATTTTCGCTGACCCCGACGGTGCTCCATTCCTCTTCGGTATCGGTCGTTTGCAGGAGCACTCGCGTCTTTGCGGCGGTTCCGGTGCCGGTATCAATGATGCGGACTTTATAATCCGTTAACTGGACCTTTTCCAGCAAGGGGAAGAATTTGATCAGCGCAGAGCGCAACGCGGTGTCGAGGGCGTTCACTGGACCATCGCCATCCGCGACGGTATGCGCGCGCTTTTCGCCCACCCGGACTTTAACCGTCGCTTCACAAGCCGAATTCTGGCCGTCCCGGCGGAGGGAAACATGATACGCATCCACCTTGAATGGTGCGTTCTCGTGGCGCAGCGCCTTGCGGATCAGAAGTGCCATGGAGCCTTCGGCGGCCTCGAATTCGTAGCCCTGGTGCTCCAGGTCTTTGACGCGATTGAGAATGGTTTTCAGTTCCGGCGTGTCATTGTCGATGGCATAACCGAGTTCCCGCGCCTTCATCACGATGTTGCTTCGTCCCGCGAGATCGCTGATCAGGATTCGGCGTGTATTTCCAACCGTTTCGGGATTTACGTGTTCGTAGGAATGAATCACTTTCTGGACCGCGTTAACGTGGGTGCCGCCCTTGTGGGCGAACGCCGCGGAACCAACCCAGGGCTGCCGCGGGTCGTGACGCAAGTTCGCGATGGCGGCGACGAAATCGGATAATTCGCGCAATTTCTTTAATGACCCTTCCGGCAGGCAACGCAGATTCATTTTCAACTCCAGATTCGGCAGGACCGTGGTGAGATTGCAATTGCCCGTACGTTCCCCGTATCCATTAATCGTGCCTTGCACATGCCTCGCGCCCGCGTCCACCGCGGCCAGAGCATTCGCGACCCCAAGCCCGCTGTCATCGTGCGTATGAATTCCCACAGCACAACGCAGCTTCACTTTCGCGGCCTCAACAATTCTGGTCACGTCGCGCGGCAATGTTCCGCCATTGGTATCGCACAACACCACGAGATCCGCGCCGCCCTTCTCCGCGGCTTGCCATGAAGCCATCGCATATTCCGGATTGTCTTTGTAGCCATCGAACGCGTGTTCGGCATCGTACACGACAACCTTTTCGTGATCCTTTAAAAAGCGCACCGTGTCTTGAATCATCGCCAGATTTTCATCCGCGGTAGTATTCAGGACCTCTTTGACATGGAGCATCCAGGTCTTGCCATAAATGGTGATCACCGCGGTCTGCGCGGCAAGCAGGAGCAGCACCTGGTCATCCAGGTTGACCGGCAGATTTTTGCGGCGGGTCGAACCGAACGCGGCCAGTTTTGAATTCCGAAAGCTCTTGCGTTTGGCGAGTTGGAAGAACTCGATGTCTTTGGGGTTGGAACCGGGCCAGCCACCCTCGATGTAGTGAACGCCGAATGCGTCGAGCTTTTCCGCAATACGAATCTTATCAGCAACAGAGAAGTTGATGCCTTCACCCTGGCTGCCGTCGCGCAGCGTAGTGTCGTATATTTCGATATCCGGCTTCATAACAAAAACGAAACAGCAAACTGGACCAGGAACAGCGAAATTGCAAAGCGGAAAGCCGGGGGAAGTAGATGCGAAAATAGCCAGGTTGCCTTATGTTGGGCCCAATGAAACGAGGACTTTTGCTGCTGGCGGTGGTGATCGCGATCCAGGTTGGCTGTGGAAAGAAGGAGGCCAGCGCTCCGGTTGTTCCGGCGACGGTTGAAGCGCCTGCGCCCGCGAATACCGAAGCCGCGGATAACGCAGCGCTACTCGGACAACTTACCCAGACACTCCGGAAATTCAGCGCTGAAAAACAACGCGTGCCCAAAACTCTGCAGGAGTTGACCGCGGCTGGATATCTCCCTGCCCTTCCGGCGGCTCCGGCGGGAAAGAAGTTCGTCATTAACGAAAAGAAAGTCGAAGTCGAACTCGTAAATGAATAACGCTTCGGCTTTGCTGTGCTGGTCGACGGGTTAATGAAAGTCATAGGAATCGCTTCCTGAAAGATTTTCGGCGTCAAGCCTAGCGATATCGCGGGCCTGAATGACTAAAACATTCTCGCGCGTCTGAAGGCGGCCGGTGATTTGCAGGAACGCTTCCTGAGTGATTACCAAACGTAACTTCTCGAAGAGTTTCGGGGTCACGATCGCGTTACTGATTCCGGTCTCGTCTTCGAGGCTAATGAAGACGAACCCTTTGGCCGTGCCGGGACGCTGGCGGCAAATGACGTTCCCACCGATGGTGATGATCTGGCCTTCCTCACCTTTTGGCAGATCGCTGGCGCGCCAGAGATGCGGCACATGCGGACGCAAAAGAGCCATCGGATGCGGCCCAGTGGTGAGTCGCATCCCTTCGTAGTCCGCGCGAAGCCGTTCGGCGGGATTCATGGGCAGGAGGGGCGACGGTTCGGCGGCGGAATCGGCGAAGAGGTCGTCCTGATGAAGTGTTTTCTCGACGGTCCAAAGGGCATCGCGGCGATGATCCGCGAAACAATTCAGCGCGCCGATTTCAGCGAGACGGCGCAGCTCGGACTGGTTGAAATGAGTGCGCCGTTTGAAGTCGTCGAGTGATTTGAACGGCCGTCGTTCAAGCATCGTTTGCGCAGCCTCGGCGTGCAGCCCCTGAACCACGCAAAACCCCAGGCGGACGCTGTCGTCCGGTTCAATCGTGCAAAGCCAATCGGAACGCTCCGCGCAAACAGGACGAAATCGCAATCCGCGTAGCCGTCCATCCTTGATGATCGTGGCCGGCGAGTAAAATCCCATCGGCTGATTATTCAACAGGCTGCTATAAAATTCGGGCGCACGATGAACCTTCAAATAGGCGCTGGCATACGCGAGCAACGCGAAGCTGATGGCGTGCGACTCAGGGAAGCCATAGAGCGCGAAAGAGCCGATCGCTTTGACGATTTCCTCGATGATTTTCGGTTCAACTTTTTTTCGTTCCAGCGCGGCGCGAAGCTTCACTTCAACCTTTTGCATTTTCTCTTCGGAACGATGAAAGCTGAGGGCGCGCCTGAGTTCTTCGGCTTCCGATCCGGTAAAGTCGGCCATGACCATGGCGATCTTGAGCATCTGTTCTTGAAAAAGCGGCACACCAAGCGTGCGTGCCAGGACCGGTTCCAGGTCCGGGTGGTAATAGGTGACCTTTTCCTTCCCCGCGCGACGGGCGAGGTACGGGTGCATGAGATGGCCCTGGATCGGGCCGGGACGGATGATCGCCACCTCGATCACCACATCATAAAAACACTTCGGCTTCATCCGCGGGAGCGTGGCCATCTGGGCGCGGCTCTCGATTTGGAAGACGCCGATAGTTTCGGCATTTTGCATCATCTCGTAGGTGGGCGCGTCGTCCTTGGGAATCTGCGCGATGTCAATGGGGCGGCCGCGTTCCCGCGTGAGAGTGATGCAATCCTGAAGAACGGACATCATCCCGAGGCCGAGCAAATCCACTTTGATGATGCCGAGGTCTTCGCAATCATCCTTGTCCCATTGAGCGACGACCCGTCCGGGCATGGAGGCGTTTTCGAGCGGAACGACCGAACTCAGGCGGCCCTGGCAAATGATCATTCCACCAGAATGCTGGCCGAGATGCCGGGGCAATCCATAAATCGAACGATAGAGCGAAACGAATGCACCCAGGCGCGGATGTTCCTTCGGAAGGCCAGCCTGACCCAGTTGGCTGGATAATTCGAGCGTGTGCGGAAAATCGCCGTTGGCGAAAAGATTGGAGAAACGGTCGAGGATATCGCTTTGCACGTTGAGCGCCTTGCCGATTTCGCGGGCGGCGCTGCGTCCACGGTACGTGATAACATTCGCGGTCATGGCCGCGCCGTGTTTGCCGTAACGCTGATACACCTCCTGGATGACCCGTTCGCGCCGGTCACCGCTCGGCAGGTCAATGTCAATGTCGGGCCAGCTCGTGCGGCCTTCGCTGAGAAAGCGTTCGAAAAGCAGGCTGCCGCCAACCGGATCGACCGCGGTGATGCCCAGGCTGTAGCAGACCGCGCTGTTCGCCGCGCTGCCGCGGCCCTGGGCCATGATATTTTGCTCGCGACAGAACTTCACGATATCGGCGACGATCAGGAAATAACCGGGAAAACCGAGACGGTTGATGAGATCAAGCTCGCGTTCAAGTTGCGCCTTCACTTTGGACGAGAGCGATGTGCCGTATCTTTCCCGAGCGCCCGCAAAAGTTTGTTCGCGCAGAACCTGCTCGGGAGTTTCGCCGTGTTTCAGCGGATAACGCGGAAATTCGTAGCCGAGATTCTGCAACGTGAACTCAAGGCGATCAGCGACGCGCACCGTGTTTTCCAAAGCATCGGGCAGGTCGCGGAAAAGCTCTTGCATCTCGTCCGGCGTTTTCAGATGACGTTCGTTGTTCTGGGAGAGCAAACGGCCTGCCGCATCGAGATGGGTGTGATTGCGAATACACGTGAACAGATCGAGCACCTGACGCCCGGCGCGTTTCGCGTAAAGCACGCCACCCGTCGCCACCGGGCGCAGGCCGTGATCAGCGGCCAGTTGCACCGAAGCGCGAAGGGTTCTTTCCTCGCCGCGAAGATGATGGCGCTGCAGTTCGACAAAGAGATGTTCCTTCCCGAAAATTCCGCACAGGCGTCGCAGAGTTTGCTGGGGAGTTCGCCCGGTCGGGTCGCCGCTCTCCACGGCGCGAGTGGATCGCAAAAGCGGCCCTTCCTCGTCACCGGTGAGCGCTGTCAAACCGTCGTGAAACTCCGCCAATTCAGTCCAACGGACCGCGCATTCGCCTTTGGGCGCCCGTAAATGCGCATCGGTCAGCATGCGGCAGAGGTTTTGATAGCCGGTGCGCGATTCCACAAGCAAAGGCAGCACCGAACCGTCCTCAAGCATCACCTCGGCTCCCACGATCGCGCGGATTCCTTTTTCTTTCGCCTTGACGAAAAACCGGGGAGCACCGTAAACCCCGTTGCGGTCGCACAAGGCGATTGCAGGAATTCCTGCCTCTGCCGCGCTCTCCGCCAGATGTTCCGGAAACGAGCCACCGCGCAGGAAGCTGAAAGCGCTGCGGGCGTGCAATTCAATGTAGGCCATCCCTTAGGCTACGCGGCGGCAAGTTCGAACCGGTCGAGATTCATGATTTTGCTCCACGCCGCGACGAAATCGCGCACGAACTTCTCCTGTGAATCCGCGCACCCGTAAACTTCCGCAAGGGCACGGAGTTGGGAATTGGATCCGAAGATCAGATCCACGCGCGTGGCGGTCCACTTGAGTTCTCCCGTCTTGCGATCGCGGCCTTCGAAGGTGTCCTGGACCTCCGTGACCGGCTTCCATTCGGTGCGCATATCGAGCAGGTTCACGAAGTAATCATTGGTGAGGAACTCCGTCCGTTTGGTCAGAACGCCATGCCGGGTTTGAGCAAAATTGGTTCCGAGAACGCGCATGCCGCCCAGCAGCACCGTCATCTCGGGCGCGGTCAGCGTGAGCAACTGGGCCCGGTCGATCAGCAGTGTTTCCGCGGGTATCTTGTAGGTGTGCTTGAGGTAATTGCGAAAACCGTCCGCGACCGGTTCCAGCACCGCGAAGGATTCCGCATCGGTCTGCTCCTGCGAAGCGTCCATGCGTCCTGGCGTAAACGGAACCTGGACGTTGTGGCCCGCGTTTTTCGCCGCTTGCTCGACGCCCGCGCAACCCGCGAGAACGATCAGGTCGGCAAGGGAGACTTTCTTTCCGCCTGCGGCCGCGCCATTGAACGCGTTTTGAATACCGCTCAGAACTCCGAGCACCTTGTCGAGCTGGCCGGGCTGATTAATTTCCCAATCCTTCTGCGGCGCCATCCGAATGCGCGCGCCGTTTGCCCCGCCGCGTTTGTCGGAACCGCGGAAGGTCGAGGCCGAGGCCCACGCGGTTGAGACGAGTTGCGAGACGGACAGTCCCGAAGCTAAAATCTTCCCCTTCAGGGAGACGATATCCTGGGCATTGATGAGCGGGTGATTCACCGCTGGGATGGGGTCCTGCCAGATCAACTCCTCCGCTGGAACCTCAGGCCCGAGATAACGCGCGCGCGGGCCCATGTCGCGATGGGTCAGCTTGAACCAGGCCCGGGCGAACGCGTCCGCGAACTGGGCTGGATTGGCCATAAAACGGCGCGAAATTTTTTCGTAGGCCGGGTCAAAGCGTAACGCGAGGTCCGTGGTCAGCATTGACGGGGCAATTTTCTTTGAAGGATCGTGCGCGTGCGGCACCGTGCCCGCACCGGCGCCATTCTTCGGTTTCCATTGTTGCGCGCCAGCGGGACTCTTCGTCAATTCCCACTCGTAGCCGAAAAGGTTTTCGAAAAAGTTATTGCTCCACTTCGTTGGCGTTGTCGTCCAGGTGACTTCCAGCCCGCTGGTGATCGCATCACCGGCATGACCGGTCCCCAAAGTGTTGTGCCAGCCGAGGCCTTGCGCCGCGATATCGCCTCCTTCGCAATCAGGCCCCACATGGGTCGCAGGACCCGCGCCATGGGTCTTGCCAAATGTATGGCCGCCAGCGATCAGCGCTACGGTTTCTTCGTCGTTCATCGCCATGCGCGCAAACGTCTCGCGAATGTCTCGCGCCGCCGCCACCGGATCAGGATTGCCGTTCGGACCTTCCGGGTTTACGTAGATCAGCCCCATCTGCACGGCGGCGAGCGGTTTTTGGAGATCGCGGTCGCCCGTATAACGCTTGTCGCCCAGCCAGGTGTCCTCCGACCCCCAGTAAACATCATGATCCGGCTCCCAAGTATCGTCGCGACCGCCGGCGAAACCAAACGTCTTAAACCCCATCGTTTCCAACGCCACGTTGCCCGCCAGAATCATCAAGTCCGCCCACGAAATTTTCCGGCCGTACTTCCGTTTGACCGGCCAGAGGAGACGTCGAGCTTTGTCCAGGCTCACGTTGTCCGGCCAACTGTTGAGCGGCGCGAAGCGTTGCTGACCCCGTCCCCCGCCGCCGCGCCCGTCCCCCGTGCGATACGTTCCTGCGCTGTGCCACGCCATGCGAATGAACAGAGGCCCGTAATGGCCGAAGTCTGCCGGCCACCAGTCCTGCGAATCGGTCATCACCGCCGCCAGATCCTTCTTCAGCGCAGCAAAGTCCAGGCTCTTGAACTCCTTCGCGTAATTGAACTCCTTGCCCATCGGATCGGACTTGGAGGAATGTTGGTGCAGAAGATCAACGTTCAACATCGTGGGCCACCAATCGCGATTGGACCGGTGGTGGTGAACTCCGCCCGTTACGGGACACTTGTTAACGTCACTCATACTATTTGCTCTTTGTTGTAAATTCCTGGATCACGTTCAGGGTCGTCCGCCTTGGAAATCATGGGATTAACTCGCGAAGAGTTTAGCGCGTCCTGTGATCATTCCCTCCAAGGATATCCCTTGCAAATCCGTTTTGATCGTTACCTGCCTGTCTTGCCGCGGCAAGCGCGATTTTGAATTAGCGGTTTGCGAAAAAAGACCTGATCCTGCAGATGTATCATCTTTTCGTTTTAACGATGCATGTAATTGGCAATCAACGCCTAATATCTTTTAGATAAGAAATCCCAGGTGAGGAAGATGAAATTTCTTTAAAAACCTCTTGCGCTTAAGACGCAACTGAATATTTTAACGGCCCGCGTTTGGAAATGGGTAGTGGACGCCGGAGGAAGAGCAGGAATGGGAAAGGAAAAAGTAGGGAACTGCTGCTTGACAGGGTGGGGAAAGCGGTTAGGGTGAAGGCCGCAAAAGTGATTGTTCTTTAATCGCGTGCCGCGTGAGGCAGTGATGAATTGCCCAGCAGAGCGACGGCAGCGCGGTTTTGTCGTCTCGTGAATTGGAAGCGGTCCGATCACGACAAATGGGAGGAAGGTTCCTGAATCGTCGTCTTGAACGGCGTAAGTGGTTGGAATAACCAACTTTAACCATCTCTCATCGCGAGACCTCGAAGGATTCGGGGGCGAATTTAGGGGGAAACCTTGGGCAGGTGTTGAGAAACATTTGTTTGGAGTGAATACCTCGCTGTTCTTTGAAAATTGAATTGTGCGATAAATGATTAGAGCCCTCGAGGTTCAAATCGCTGGTGTTCTCGTTAGTGAACGCCGGAGGGTTTGGACGCTTCGAGTTTAATCAAAGATTGAATTGAACAACGACCATGCGTTCCATGGAACCTGCCTCTGGCAACGGAGAGGGTTCCGGGGAGCATAAGAGTTGAGTCAAACTAACGTTTTAATTATACGGAGAGTTTGATTCTGGCTCAGAACGAACGCTGGCGGCGTGGATAAGACATGCAAGTTGAACGCGATTTTCGGCGTAGCAATACGCCGGAGATTGAGTAGCGCAAGGGTGCGTAACACGTGAGAATCTACCCTAAAGTTGGGGATAATTCCGGGAAACCGGAACTAATACCGAATGTGACCGCAAGGTTAAAGCTGGGGACTCAGGGTTAAACCTGGGCCTGGCGCTTTTTGATGAGCTCGCGGCCTATCAGCTAGTTGGCGGGGTAAAGGCCCACCAAGGCTAAGACGGGTAGCTGGTCTGAGAGGACGACCAGCCACACTGGAACTGAGACACGGTCCAGACACCTACGGGTGGCAGCAGTCGAGAATTTTTCTCAATGGGCGCAAGCCTGAAGGAGCGACGCCGCGTGGGGGATGAAGGGTTTCGATCCGTAAACCCCTGTCATTTGTGAACAATGGTTGCGATTGAATATTTCGCAGCTTGATAGTAATGAAAGAGGAAGGGACGGCTAACTCTGTGCCAGCAGCCGCGGTAATACAGAGGTCCCAAGCGTTGTTCGGATTCACTGGGCGTAAAGGGTGCGTAGGTGGCGCCTCAAGTTTGATGTGAAAGCTCAGGGCTTAACCCTGAAATGGCATTGAATACTGGGGTGCTGGAGGTTTGGAGGGGGGACTGGAATTCTCGGTGTAGCAGTGAAATGCGTAGATATCGAGAGGAACACCAGTGGCGAAGGCGAGTCCCTGGACAACACCTGACACTGAGGCACGAAAGCCGGGGGAGCAAACAGGATTAGATACCCTGGTAGTCCCGGCCCTAAACGGTGCGTGTTTGCTGTAGGAGGAATCGACCCCTTCTGTGGCGAAGCTAACGCGATAAACACGCCGCCTGGGGAGTACGGTCGCAAGATTAAAACTCAAAGAAATTGACGGGGGCCTGCACAAGCGGTGGAGTATGTGGCTTAATTCGATGCAACGCGAAGAACCTTACCTGGCCTTGACATGCATTTGGTAGAACCATGAAAGTGGGACGACCCCGCAAGGGGAGGATGCACAGGTGCTGCATGGCTGTCGTCAGCTCGTGTCGTGAGATGTTGGGTTAAGTCCCGCAACGAGCGCAACCCCTATGTCCTGTTGCCACTCAAACGAGAGTTTGGAGCACTCTGGACAGACTGCCTCGCTTCAACGGGGAGGAAGGTGGGGATGACGTCAAGTCAGTATGGCCCTTACGGCCAGGGCTGCACACGTACTACAATGCCCGGCACAAAGGGAAGCAAGACCGTCAGGTGGAGCAAATCCCAGAAAACCGGGCCCAGTTCAGATTGCTGTCTGCAACTCGACAGCATGAAGTTGGAATCGCTAGTAATGGCGCATCAGCTACGGCGCCGTGAATACGTTCCCAGGCCTTGTACACACCGCCCGTCACATCATGAAAGCCGGTTGTACCCGAAGTCCGCAAGCGAACCCGCAAGGGGAGCAGCGGCCGAAGGTATGGCTGGTGATTGGGATGAAGTCGTAACAAGGTAGCCGTAGGGGAACCTGCGGCTGGATCACCTCCTTTCTAAGGAGAAACATGTGCCCGGGTGAACATTTATTTGTTCTAACCGGAGTCACTAGGTCGACCGGTCCCCGCCCAGGGGGCTGGTTACTGGCTCGAAAGTTTATCGCACAAATCAGTTTCCAGAGAGCAGCATTGTTCTTTTTCAAGTGATCGAGAGTTCGAAAATGGGCGCGCCAGGCCGCGCCGGGGCTGTAGCTCAGTTGGTAGAGCGGTAGCTTTGCAAGCTATAGGTCAGGAGTTCGACTCTCCTCAGCTCCACCAATTTCACAAAGTGACCGGGCTTGTAGCTCAGTTGGTTAGAGCACGCGCTTGATAAGCGCGGGGTCACTGGTTCAAGTCCAGTCAGGCCCACCACTTTCCCGGAAGTGAACCGGGGAAGCGAGGAGTGGAGAGAGGGAATCTCGAAAAATGGATGATCACTGGAAGACAACACTGATTTCGAAGCTTCTCTGAAGGCTTGTCAGGGCTAAAGACCTTGGAGCGGGAGGGGGAAGCGGGTGTTCTTTGACAACTACACATAGGTAAAGAAAATAAAGGGCGTAAAATAATACAATTCGCTGAGTTTTCTTTGCTGACTGCCTGCCGCTGCAAAGCGGGAGGAAAGAAGCAAGGTTTAACTTTTGTGATCAAGCTACTAAGTGCAATACGGTGAATGCCTTGGTGCCAGCAGGCGATGAAGGACGCAGCAAGCTGCGATAAGCCATGGGTAGCCGCAAGCAGGCGTTAATCCATGGATTTCCGAATGGGACAACCCCCTGGACTAATCCTCCAGGACCGCCGGATGAATTCATAGTCCGGCGGAGCGAAACGGGGCGAAGTGAAACATCTCAGTAACCCCAGGAAAAGAAAACGAACGTGATTCCGTCAGTAGTGGCGAGCGAAAGCGGAAGAGCCTAAACCGGAGGGATTTATCCTTTCGGGGTTGTGGGACCTTGATATGGGAGACAGCGGACGAGCTTAAGGGTGTGGAAAAACCCGCCAGAGACCGTGAGAGCCGGGTGAGCGAAGTCTCAAGTCCCCTAGAGGCATCCCAAGTAATGCGGTGCACGTGAAACTCTGCATGAATCTGTCCAGACCACTGGATAAGGCTAAATACTAGCTGGCAACCGATAGTGAACAAGTACCGCGAGGGAACGGTGAAAAGAACCCCTGCTAGGGGAGTGAAATAGAACCTGAAACCGATTGCATACAATGTGTGGGAGCCCAGCCTATTCTGAGTCTTCGAGGATATGTGTTACGTGTACCTTCTTCAAAGCCCCCGAACAAAGCAGATTTACATCGGCTTTACGGAGGATCTCAAGCGAAGGTTTTACGAACATCAAGAGCTTCGGAAGCACAAGGGATGGAGGCTGATTTACTACGAAGCTTACCTACGACGGGAGGATGGCGTAAAGCGGGAGCAAATGCTCAAGCATTATGGAAACGCCAAACAAAGTCTTCTCAAACGATTGGAGATCAGTTTAAAAGACTGTGACCAGGTCGAGGGCGTAGAATAGGCTGGGTGACCGCTTGCCTTTTGCATAATGAGTCTGCGAGTTATTGTCAGTGGCCAGCCTAAATCTTGTTTGTAAGATGGAGGCGAAGGGAAACCGAGTACGAATAGTGCGACTTGAGTTGCTGGCAATAGACCCGAAGCGGAGGTGATCTACTTATGAGCAGGTTGAAGCTGCAGTAACATGCAGTGGAGGACCGAACTCGTGGATGTTGAAAAATCCTGAGATGACTTGTGAGTAGGAGCGAAAGACTAATCAAACCCCGTGATAGCTGGTTCTCTCCGAAATAGTTTGAGGGCTAGCGTTGGATAAGTACTCCGAGGAGGTAGAGCACTGGATGGCTTAGAGTCCCCACCAGGATATCAAAACCAATCAAACTCCGAATTCCTCGGATCCCAGTAATCCAGCAGTCAGACGGCGAGGGATAAGCTTCGTCGTCAAGAGGGCAACAGCCCAGACCAACAGCTAAGGCGCCTAAATACAGTTAAGTGGAAAGGATGTGACGTTGCTTAGACAGTGAGGATGTTGGCTTAGAGGCAGCCATCATTTAAACAGTGCGTAATAGCTGACTCATCGAGCGATGTCGCGCCGAAAATGATTGGCGATTAAACTGTATGCCGAAGCTTTGGATGCGCCTGGTCTTCGGACCGGGGGCGTGGTAGGAGAGCGTTCTCTAACCGTTGAAGCCTAACAGAAATGGACGGTGGAGGTTAGAGAAGTGAGAATGCAGACATGAGTAGCGATAAACCAGATGAGAATTCTGGTCGCCGTAAACCTAAGGTTTCCTGGGGCAGGTTCGTCCTCCCAGGGTTAGTCGGGAGCTAAGGCGAGGCCGTAAGGCGTAGTCGATGCACAGCAGTTTAATATTCCTGCACCGGCTTGGTTTAAGACTGAAAGTGCGCAAGGAGAAAAGTGATTAGGCAATCGAATGCTGAGCTTAGCCTTCGGGCGAAGCGCATCACCGGACAACTTGTCGAGAAAAGCTTTCGGTTGTTCCCCAGGCTGCCCGTACCGTAAACCGACACAGGTGGGTGAGTGTAAATGCACTCAGGCGCGCGAGAGAAACCTCTCTAAGGAACTCGGCACATTAGCCCCGTAACTTCGGGAAAAGGGGTGCCCCCTCCATTTGCCGCGCAAATGGAATGCCTATTGACCAAGGACTAATGACTAAAAACAGGCGGCCCCGCGGCCGGCCTGGCGATTCACTCATTGAGTCATTACTTGGCCATTAGGATTCAGACATTAGTCATTTCCATTCGCGTCGCGAATGGAGGGGGTCTCAGTAAATTGCGTTTAGCGACTGTTTAACAAAAACACAGCACTCTGCCAAGTCGTGAAGACGACGTATAGGGTGTGACACGTGACCAATGCGGAAAGATCAAGGCATTTTGTTAGCCATGAAGCAATTTGTGGCGAAGCTCGGTGCCTAAGTCCCCGTGAATGTCGGCCGTAACTATAACGGTCCTAAGGTAGCGAAATTCCTTGTCGGGTAAGTTCCGACCTGCACGAATCGTGTAACGACTGAACGACTGTCTCGGAGAGGATCTCGGCGAAATTGTAACTGCGGTGAAGATGCCGCATGCCCGCAGTAGGACGGAAAGACCCTATGCACCTTTACTGTAAGCTGGTATTGTGTTCTGGTTCATGATGCGTAGCGTAGGTGGGAGGCTTTGAAGCGCTGGCTTCGGTCAGCGCAGAGCCGCAATGTGAAACACCACTCTTTGTGAATTAGGATTCTAACCTCTGCCTGTTAGCCAGGAGAGGGACAGTGCCTGCGGGTCAGTTTGGCTGGGGCGGCTTCCTCCCAAATCGTAACGGAGGAGCGCAAAGCTGGGCTCAGCATGGTTGGCAACCATGCGTCGAGCGTATGGGTAAAAGCCCGGTTAACTGCGAGACCAACAAGTCGAGCAGGTGCGAAAGCAGGCCCAAATGATCCGATGGTTTAATGTGGAATTGCCATCGCTCAACGGACAAAAGGTACGCTAGGGATAACAGGCTGATCGAGTCCAAGAGTTCATATCGACGACTCGGTTTGGCACCTCGATGTCGGCTCATCGCATCCTGGGGCTGGAGAAGGTCCCAAGGGTCCGGCTGTTCGCCGGTTAAAGCGGTACGCGAGCTGGGTTCAGAACGTCGTGAGACAGTTCGGTCCTTATCCACTGTGGGCGCAGGAAACTTGAGGGGTTCATTCTCTAGTACGAGAGGACCGAGAATGACGCACTTCTGGTGTGGCAATTGTTCCGTCAGGAGCATCGTTGCGTAGCCATGTGCGGAAGAGATAAGCGCTGAAAGCATCTAAGTGCCAAGCTCCTCCCAAGATACGGTTTCCCGGTCGCAAGACCCTGAAGACCCCTGGAAGACCACCAGGTTGATAGGTTAGGCGTGTAAGTGGAGCAATCCACTCAGCGGACTAATACTAATCGGTCGTGAGGCTTGATCCTTATTTTTACCTTCCCTCGCCCGGCGTCCGTTCGCGGACGCCGGCGGGTGGAAGATTTTTTAAGGATTTCAAAACAAGGCGAGTTGTAGAACGCGCCTCCAAGCTTCGATACTCTATGTGTAGTACTCAACGAATACCCGGAAGAGTGGGTAGTGGATGGTGATAAGTGATAAGTGGCGAAAATGCCCGCCCTCCCCTCCCCGCTCCAGGCTCTTTAACATTTTGCGCCTCATGCGCTGGTAGCTGAATCAGCGGCCCGGAGGGAAAACTTCCCCCCCCACTGATCCCTTACCACTGTTTTTTTGGTGACCATAAAGCTGTGGCCCGACCCGATCCCATCCCGAACTCGGCCGTCAAACACAGCATTGCCGATGGTAGTGGCTCTATAGGTTCCGCGAGAGTAGGTTGTCGCCAGATCTTTCCTTACATCCAAACGCCGTTCGATCAACAATCGAACGGCGTTTTTGCTTTCACTGGCCGAGTTTGATCGATGCGTGTTTGGTTTGGCGTCGGCAAACTCACGCCGAACTTTTTCGCGCACATCATCCCCTCGAGGGATGTGAAGCCAGTTGGTTTCGCGACGTTTCTGGGGGCGACCGCCGGGGTATTGCCTCCGGTGGTTGCCTGGGTTGTTTTGCGGTGCTGATCCAATTTGCGCTGATGTGGCGAAGAAAGGATTCAAGCTGCGAGCGTGAGGAACGCCGTGCTGATTAAACAAGGCCCCGCGCGACTTCGGTGTCCGAGGCGGATTCTGACCAATAGATCGTCAAGAGCTGCGCGTGTTTTGTCGTCGGGAGTTCGGGCAGTTTGACTTTTTTCGTGCGCGGCCTGCAGTTCTCCACGCAAGCGTTCGTATTCGGCCTGGTGAAATTCCACGCTGGCATCTTCGAGTTTCGCTTTTCGGGACCGGCGAGTTTTCGCGCGACGGTGTGCCATCGAAGTAATTTACTCCGGGAATCATACCTTGAGAAAGATTCGGCGGTTATAGAGAAAACGGCAGAAAAGAATAGCCATGAGGAGCGCGACAAGCCCAACGACGAATTCCCCGAGCCCATTGCGGATCGAGTCGAGGTTTTTTTGAATTTCGCCGCCTACCAAACGGGAGGCCATCGTTTCCATTTTAACGACGTGGACGAGCATATACACGGTGATGGCGTTGGTCCCGATCCAGAGGAATGGCGTGGCCCAGCGGTCGATTTTGCGGACGTCGATAATGTAGTAAAAGAGGGCGAGTAGCAGAGCGCTGAAACCACCGGCGACAAGGACGAAGGAGGAGGTCCAGATTTTCTTGATAACTGGAAATTGGAGGCCCCAGGCAAAACCAAAAAGAACACCGGCCACGCCAAGCGCGACGAGAGCTTGAACTTTGCTCACGCCAGAGAGGTCGTCACGCCGCAGGAGCAATCCGGCGAGGATGCCGAGCAAACAGGAGCCAATGGCAGGAAGGGTGCTAAGCAAACCTTCGGGATCATGGTCGCCATCCCATTTGAAGAGCGGGAGGAAATGAGCATCGATGTAATTCGCCAGGTTTTTGCCTTCGGCGAAATTGCCCGCGCCCACACCGGGGACGGGAACGAAGGACAGGAGCGCCCAGTAGCAAATGAGCAGCGAAGCGCACAGCGCGATGAGGCCTTTCGGCTTCAGGAAAATGAAAGCCAGGGCGCCAAAGAAATAGCAAAGCGCGATCCGTTGGAGAACGCCAAGGAGACGGAGGCCCTCGAAACCTTTCGAAATTCCTCCATAGGCGAAAAGGCCGAGCAGATAAATGATCAGGAATCGGCGGAACACCTGGAAGAGCGCCGCCTCGCGTCCTACTTCCGCGACTCGGCGGGAAAGCGAGAACACGATCGAGACGCCAACGATGAAAACGAAGAGCGGGAAGATGCAGTCGTAGAAACGGAAACCTTCCCATGCCACGTGGTCGAGTTGGTCTGCAACAACGTTAACGACAGGATTTCCGCCACCCATTTTCTTGAGCGCGCCGAAGAGAGCGTCGGCCCCGATGATCCAAAACATATCGAACCCACGAAGGGCGTCGACCGAGGCGAGGCGGCGCGACGCGCTGGTCGAGACGGTGGAGATTGCGGGCGGGGCGTTTTGGGTGACAGCGTCGGGCATGTATTAGGTTTACCAAAGTTCGGCCGAGAGAGAATAAATATCTGGAACGATGTGTAACTTGCCTGGGGCGAATGATGAAACTAAGCTCGGCGGATGCGAACGTACCAGAATTTCATAAATGGCGAGTGGACCGCGGCTTCGAGTGGCAAGCGCTTTGCGACGTTGAACCCGGCGGACACGCGCGAGTCGGTGGCAGATTATCCGCAAAGCGGAGCGGCGGAGGCGAAGCAAGCGGTTGCGGCGGCGGAAGGGGCGTTCGCGGGTTGGAGCAAAACGACGCCGGTGGCGCGCGGCAGGATATTGAGCAAGGCGTCGCAGATTTTGGATGGGCGGCGGGCCGAACTGGCGGAGGTGCTCACACGCGAGGAAGGGAAGACGCTGGCGGAAAGTCAGGGCGAGGTTGGACGCGCGATTGATATTTTTCGATTTTTTGGCGGGCTGAGCTACACGCTGGGCGGACAGACCATTCCGCATGATCTGCCGGGGAACCTTCTTTATACGGTGCGGCAGGCGCTTGGCGTGGTGGGATTGATCACACCGTGGAATTTTCCGATGGCAATTCCGGCCTGGAAATTGGCACCGGCGCTCGTTTCCGGAAACGCCGTGGTGATCAAACCGGCGTCGCAGGCCCCAGCGATGACGCTGGAACTGGCGAAGGCGCTGCACGAAGCGGGACTGCCGAAAGGCGCGCTGAATGTGGTCGTGGGGGACGGGCGTTCGGTCGGCGGCGAATTGGCCACGAATCCGGCGGTCGTTGCCGTTTCGTTCACCGGGTCTTACAAGGTCGGCCAGCAGATTTACCAGCAACTCGCGGCTCGGATGGCGCGCGGACAAATGGAGATGGGTGGGAAGAATCCAACGATTGTGCTGGCGGACGCGGACCTCGACCTTGCGGCGACGCTGGTGGTGCGCGCAGGCTTCGGCCTGACCGGGCAGGCCTGCACCGCGACGAGCCGGGTGATTGTCGAGAAATCGGTCGCGAGCGCGCTGACCGAAAAGATCGCCGCCAAAGCCAAAGCGCTGAAAGTCGGGAACGGCTTGAGACCCGGCATCGAGATGGGGCCGGCGGTGAATCAGCAGGAGTTGGATGGGAACTTCGAGTTCATTGATGGCGCGTTGAAGGAAGGCGCGGACCTTGTGTGCGGCGGCGAACGGTTGAAGGAGGGCGATCTGGCGCATGGATTTTTCATGCAGCCGACGCTTCTCACGAATGTCACTCCGCAGATGCGAATCGCGCGCGAAGAGGTATTCGGGCCTGTGGTGGCGGTGATGCCGGTGAATGATTTTGAGGAAGCCCTCAAGGTCGCGAACGGAGTGGACGTGGGCCTTTCGGCGTCGGTCGTGACGCGCGACCTCAAGAAGGCGATGCAATATACGGAACGGATCGAGGCGGGAGTCGTGAAGGTAAATCAGATTTCGACCGGCCTCGCGTTGCAAGCGCCCTTCGGCGGGGTGAAGAAATCGAGCACGGACAGCTTCAAGGAGCAGGGTGCCGGCGCGATCGATTTCTATACGCGCATCAAAACGGTATATCTCGACTACTCCGCTTAGCTGTGCTCGCGAATCTCATCGTTGCGCTGAAGGATGGTGCGGCGCTCTCGCCGGAGCAGGTCCAGGAGGCCGTGGCGGATCTCGTGACCGAGGCCATTTCGGCGGAACAGAAAGCCGAGTTTCTGAGCGAACTCGCGCGCAAGGGCGAAAGACCTTCTGAGATCGCGGCGTTCGCCAAGGAAATGCGGGGACGTTCGATTCAACCGCGGCTGCATCCGTCCGTTCGCGCGGGCGAAATCCTGGATGTTTGCGGCACCGGCGGTGACCGGCTGAACACGTTCAATATTTCAACGACCGTGGCAATCGTCGCGGCCGCAGCCGGCGTTACCATGGCCAAACACGGTAACCGCGCGATCACCTCCCAATCCGGAAGCGCCGATGTCCTGGAGGAGTTGGGAATTCCGGTGAATCTCACCCCTGAACAGGCCGCGCGCTCACTGCAGGAACAGCAGTTCGCATTTTTCCTCGCGCCAAATTATCACCCGGCTTTCAAATTTATCGCACCGGCGCGCAAGTTGTGCGCGGAACGGGGACAGCGCACGATTTTCAATTTTTTGGGGCCGCTGCTGAACCCGGTGCGTCCTTCGGCACAGTTGATGGGCGTTTCGCGTCCGGAGCTGTGTGACCCGCTGGCCGAGGTGTTGCAGCGACTCGGCGTCCGCAGGGTGATGGTGGTGAGTGGCGATACGGGCGAAGGATTCCTCGACGAGTTTTCCACGATGAAAGCCACCAGGATCGCCGAGTACTACCAGGATCGCGGGTTCAATACATCGCAGGTCGAAGCGGCAGACTTCGGATTCAAATGCGCGCGCCTCGAACAATTGCGAGGGGGCGACCGGAAAGAAAACGCGCGGATTTTGCGCGAAGTGATCAGCGGAAAAGAGCGCGGTCCCAAACGAGACGCGGTGCTGATCAATGCGGCGGCTGCGCTCTTTGTAGCGGGCCAGGCCAAAACGATGACCGAAGGGGTAGATGAAGCCGCCGCGCTCATCGACAGCGGAAAAGCGCTCGCAAAGTTAGAGATACTCGCGCAATATCGGCCTTAAAGAGCCTGTTGCAACCGACTCGTGAATATTCATCATCTCGAACTCTTTTATTATGTCGCGCGGCACGGCGGGATTAGTGAGGCGGTTCGGAACATGCCGTATGGGATTCAGCAACCGGCGGTCAGCGCGCAAATTCTCCAACTCGAGGCGCATCTCGGCGTCAGCTTGTTTCAGCGGCGACCTTTTTGTCTGACGCATGCGGGCGACAGGCTTTACAGGTTTATTCTGCCGTTTTTCGAAAATCTCGACCAAGTGGCGGAAGAGATTCGCGGCAGCGCCTCGGACTTGGTGCGGATCGGCGCGTCGGACGTGATTCTGCGCGATCATTTTCCCGAGATCATTCAGCGACTGCGCGAACAGTTTCCTTCGACGAAGCTGGTGTTGCGCTCGGGGTATCAGCCCGATCTTTTGGAGTGGATGCGCAAACAGGAATTGGACGTGGCGTGCACGCTGCTGGACAAGAACATTCCATCCGGCTTGCAATCCAAAGCGATCATCAAGGTGCCGTTGGTCCTTTTGATCAGTCGCAAGAGAAAGATCGTCTCGCCGGAAGAGCTTTGGACGCAGAAACGAGTCAACGAGCCGTTGCTTTCCCTGCCACCCACCGAAGTGATCTGCCGACAGTTTCAGGATGGGTTGCGTGCCCGGGGTGTGGAATGGAAGCCAACCATCGAGTTGAGTTCACTGGAGCTTATCGAAACGTATGTCGAGAACGGCTACGGATTCGGCCTGGGTCTTGATCTTCCGGGCAAGAAGCTTTCACGCAAGGTTCGGGTGCTGCGGCTGAAAGGATTTCCGCCCGTCGATTTCGGGCTGATCTGGCACAACGAACTGACTCCGTTCACGAAGGTGCTGATGCAGGAAGCGCAGCGCCGCGCGAATATGTTCGTGGACCAAACGTCCGCCTGCAAACCTGAGGCGCCGGCTCCGATTCCGGTCAGCGCTTCGCGAGCGGCGTCGGTGACCCTTCCGGCGGCGTTGTAGCCTCACCGAATTTCTGCCTGCAGATCACTTTTGAATCGGGCCACGAGCTTATCGTGCGCGTCGTTCACTTCGGCTTCGGTCAGGGTCCGGTCCGCGCCGCGATAAGTGAAAGCGTAAGCCACACTCTTGCGGCCTTCAGGGACATTCTTTCCACGAAACACGTCGAAGATGTGCGCCTCCTCGAGGTTACGCGGTTTGGTTTGCTTGATGAGAGCGAGCACCTGTTCGTGGGAAACCTGTTCCGGGACGAGCATGGCGACATCGCGGCGCACCGAAGGGAACGCCGCGAGCGATGTGAACGATTTCGATGGGTTGCGGCGCGATAAGGTGAAATCGAGGCCCAGTTCCGCAACGAGAACACTGTCCCGCAAATCGTACTTGCGCGCAATCACCGGGCTGAGCTGGGCGATCGTTCCCGCCGGCTGCTTGCCAATAACAATGGAGGCCTGCTGCAAATAGGTTGGGACAGGGATTTGTTCCTTGATCCATTGAACGCCGCGCACTCCGAGTTCCGAGAGAAGTTCTTCGAGCACACCTTTCAAATCGGCCAGATCCAGTTTCGCATCGCGCTCCGTGCCGGACCAGAATTGATTTGCGCGCGCGCCAGTCATCGCAATCGCCAATCGCCACTCCTCGCGTGTTTCGCCGCCACCCCCGCTGAACACGCGGCCAATTTCGAAAAGCCGCACGTCTGCGATTTGATGATGGGCGTTGTGCCGAAGCGCTTCGAGCAAGCCCGGCAGCAGCGACGGACGGAGCACGTTCATGTCGCTGCTCAAGGGATTTTCCAGGCGCAACACACGGTCAGCCGGGCTGTTCAGCGTTTGCAGCGTGGCATCGGAAATTAGCGTTTGGCCCTGGGCTTCGGAAAGCCCGCACGCCGCGAGGACCGTGCGCACGCGGCCGTAATCGTCGTAAACCGAGTCGAATGGATGCGAACCGATGGCGCCACGAGGGGAAGTCGCGGGAATGCGGTCCACGCCGTAAAGGCGCGCGATCTCCTCGATCAAATCCGCTTCGCGCTTGAGATCGACGCGGAAGGTCGGAGCCTCCACCGCGAGTTCTGCATCGGTGGAATTCGGTTGCACGTGCAAAGACAGGTTCTCGAGGAAGCGCCTTTGCTCGGCGGGAGAAATCTCCACACCGAGAAGTTCGGCGGTTTTGCGGGTGCGCAGGTTAATGACGGTTTTCGGCTTTGGTTGAGGGTAGGCATCCACCGGCGCACTGAGAATTTCTCCGCCCGCGAGTTGCTGAATCAAAACAGCGGCCCGTTTGCTCGCCCAATCACAAATCCCGACGTCCGCGCCCCGCTCGAACCGATAGGAACTATCGGTGCGCAGGCCAAGCCGCTTGGAAGTGGCGCGGATGTTCTGCGGTTTGAAATTGGCGCTTTCGATCAGCACGTCGTGGGTCGCATCGTTGATCTCCGTATTGCGACCGCCCATGATTCCGGCAAGGGCGACGCCCTTCATGCGGTCGGCGATTAGGAGCGAATCGGCGGCGAGAGTCCGTTCCTCGCCGTCGAGCGTCACGAATTTTTCGCCTTCGTTCGCCCGCCGGACAACGATCGTGCGAACGCCATCGGAATCCGTCTCAAGCAAATGATAATCGAACGCGTGCAAGGGCTGGCCGATTTCGAGCATCACGTAGTTCGTGACGTCCACCACGTTGCTGATGCTGCGCAAGCCGACTTGTTCGAGCCGCGTCTTGAGCCAATTGGGCGAGGGGCCGATTTTCACGCCGCGAACAATCCGCGCGACGTAACGCGGGCAAAGTTCCGGGTCCTGGATTTCGACACGCACCAGATCGGCGGTCAGGTCTGCAGCCGATTCCTCTGCAACGGAGGGCCAGCGCAACGGATTTCCGGTGAGCGCGCTGATTTCGCGCGCGATGCCGATAACGCTGTTCAGGTCCGGGCGGTTCGGAGTGATCTCCAAATCATAGACGACGTCGCTGCCGGAGCGGCCAAGATGTTGTGCGAACGGCTGCCCGACCTTGGCCTCCGGCGGAAGGATTAACAAGCCCTCGGCGTCTTCAGCGACGCGCAGTTCCTTCGCCGAGCAGAGCATCCCTTGCGATTCGACCCCGCGCATCTTGCTGATCTTAATCGTGAAGGGCGGTTCGCCCGGGGCGGTGGGGAGCGTGCAGCCGGGCAACGCGAGCGGCACTTTGTCGCCAACCTTGTAATTCTTCGCGCCGCACACGATCTGCCGTTCGCCCGAGCCATCCGCCACTCGGCAGACTGAAAGCTTATCCGCGTTCGGGTGCTTATCGCTGGCGAGAATCTGCGCGACGACGACGTTTTCAAACTCGCCGCTCTTCTTCTCCACCCCTTCGACCTCGATGCCAAGCATCGTCAACCGCTCGGCCAACTGTTCCGCCGACCAGTCAAAATCCACATACTCCCGCAACCAATTAAGGGTAACTTTCATTCTGCTTCACGCCGGCCCGCAGGTCCGGGACCCCGAAGGTAATCATTGCCCCGCCTTCGTGCCAATTTCGTTTTGCGGGCGGACACTGGCTCGCTATGGCGAAAACTAAGAGATCCTCTGAGAGCATTCACGACGCCGTGGATCGGCGTCTTCAAGAATTTCATCGCCTCACGATTACGCGAATCCATCATCCCACAATCTTGCCAAGTTCGTTCTGAATCTCTAAATCCGAAGCCAAGCTCACCTTCCATCCGGCAAAGTAACCTTCTCCACCAATTCAGAATAAACCAATGCCCAGCAATTCTCATTTTACGGAGCGCGGGTGTGTGCGGAGCCGCACCCTCAGGGCTTCGAGATTCATAAGCCATTGGTACAACCAACCTGCGGCTGATCCTTCGGACACAGCCGCGCTCCGATAGCATATTGAGAATTGCTGCCTCGCGACCCTCTTTACATTCGGCGGGTCATCTTTCAAATTATTCACGGGTTTAAAAGAATAAGGAGAGAGCGACTATGCAACCGGACAAGTTCACGATGAAGACGCAGGCGGCCATTCAGGCTGCCCAGACGCTGGCGCAGGAGCGTTCGCATCAGGAAATGGACGGCGAGCATCTGCTTTTTGCGCTGCTGCAGGAGGAGGAGAGCCTGATTCCGCCGCTTTTGCAGCGGATCGGGGTGAATGTAAATGCTTTGACGGATGATCTGAATCGCGAGCTGGACCGCCGCGTGAAGGTTACGGGAACGAGTTCACGGGATGTTTTTCTGAGCAATTATTTGAAGCGCGCGCTCGATGCCGCGGAAAAGGCGGCCAAACAGATGAAGGATGACTACCTGAGCACGGAACATCTGTTGTTGGGATTGATGGAGGAGGGAAGCGCGAATCTTAAAGGTATTTTTCAGAAGCACAAAATTCGGAAGGAGGAAGTTCTAAAAGCGATGAGCGATTTGAGGGGAAATCAGCGGGTGACGGATCCAAATCCGGAGGACAAGTTCCAGGCGCTGGAAAAGTACGGACGCGATCTGACCGCGGCGGCGCGCCAAGGGAAGATCGATCCGGTGATCGGACGCGATAATGAAATTCGGCGGGTGATGCAGGTTTTAACGCGCCGGACGAAAAACAATCCGGTGTTGATTGGCGAGCCGGGCGTGGGCAAGACGGCGATTGTAGAAGGTTTGGCGCGACGGATCGTGAGCGGCGATGTTCCTGAATCGCTCAAGAACAAGCGGCTTGTGGCGATGGACCTGGGCGCCATGATCGCCGGAGCGAAATATCGTGGTGAGTTCGAGGACCGGCTGAAGGCTTTCATCAAGGAGATCACCTCGGCCGAAGGCCAAATCATTTTGTTTATCGATGAATTGCACACCCTGGTAGGCGCGGGAAAAACGGAAGGTTCGGCGGATGCGGCCAACATGCTCAAGCCGCAGCTCGCGCGGGGCGAGTTGCGTTGCATCGGCGCAACGACCCTGGATGAGTATCGCAAGTATATCGAGAAGGACCCGGCCTTGGAGCGCCGATTCCAACCGGTCTTTGTTGAGGAACCGACCGTGGAGGATACGATTGCGATTCTGCGCGGGTTGAAGGAGCGCTACGAGGTGCATCACGGCATTCGCATCCAGGACAGCGCGCTCGTGTCGGCGGCGACGCTCTCGCATCGCTATATCACCGATCGGTTTCTTCCGGACAAAGCGGTCGATCTGATGGACGAAGCGGCCTCGCGTCTGCGCATGGAACTGGATTCGATGCCGACGGAGATTGACCAGCTTGAACGCCGGATCATGCAGTTGGAGATCGAGCAGACGGCGTTGAAGAAGGAAAAAGACACGGGATCGCAGGAGCGGTTGAAGAAACTCGAAAAGGAACTGGCGAATCTCAAGGAGCAGTCCGCGAAGCTCAAAGCGCAGTGGCAGAATGAGAAGGCGGCCATTAACGCGGTGAGCATTATCAATTCGCAACTCGAAAAGGCCAAAATGGACGCGGAAAAGGCGCAGAGGTCCGGAGATTTGAAATCCGCCGCGGAGATTCAGTATGGCCGGATTCCAGAATTGCAACGCAAGCTGGCCGACGCCGAAAAACGCGAGCACGAGCAGCAGGATGGCGGCAACCGGCTCTTGAAACAGGAAGTCACCGAGGAGGATATTGCCGAGGTTGTTTCATCGTGGACCGGGGTGCCGGTCTCGAAAATGTTGGAAGGCGAAAAGCAGAAGCTTCTGCAAATGGAAAAGCGCCTGGCCCGGCGGGTGGTGGGCCAGGAAGAGGCGATTGAAGCTGTTTCCAACGCGGTTCGCCGGGCGCGGAGCGGTTTGCAGGATCCGAACCGTCCGGTGGGGTCCTTCATATTCCTTGGGCCGACCGGCGTGGGCAAAACCGAACTGGCGCGCGCGCTGGCGGAATTCCTGTTCGATGACGAGAACGCCATGGTCCGCATTGACATGAGCGAGTATATGGAGAAACACACGGTGTCGCGGTTGGTGGGAGCGCCGCCGGGATATGTCGGTTACGAGGAAGGCGGGCAGCTTAGCGAAGCGGTGCGACGCCGTCCCTACACCGTGGTGCTTTTTGACGAAATCGAAAAAGCGCATCATGACGTTTTCAACGTGCTTCTGCAGGTGTTGGATGACGGCCGGTTGACCGACGGCCAGGGCCGCACGGTGGATTTCAAGAACACGATCATCATCATGACGAGCAACATCGGCTCGCCGATCATCCAGGAATATTTTGAAGCTGGCCGCCTGAGCACGCAGGATAAAATCGAAATGGAGGAGCGCGTAAAAACAGAACTGCGCGGCCATTTTCGCCCGGAATTTCTCAATCGAGTGGATGACATTATTATTTTCCACCGCCTCGACGAGAAGCAAATCAGCCACATCGTCGATATTCAGTTGGAGAGGGTAGCGCGGCGATTAGCCCAACAACATTATACCTTGAGCGTCGAAAAGCCGGCGAAACAGTTGGTTTCGCGCCAGGGATATGATCCGCAATTTGGGGCTCGCCCTCTCAAGCGCGCAATTCAAGACTTGCTCTTAGACCCGCTCGCGCAAAAGATTCTGGGCGGCGAGTTCAAACCGGGTGATCAGATCCGGGTGACCGCCCAAGGTGACGAGATCCTCTTCGAGCACTGAATCAGCAGCCGTGCCAGGTAATTTGCGCCCGGTCGGGATGATCTATGTCGTCGATGACGAGTTGCTGCTGGCGCAAATTATCGAAGCCATTCTCAAACTGGAAGGCTTCGAGGTGAAAATGTTTACCAATCCGAACGCCGCGTTGCGCGCGTTCGAAGGAGAGCCGGTGAAGCCCGGTTTGCTGATTACCGATTACGCGATGCAGCCCTTCGATGGGATGGAGCTTATTATGCGCTGCCGGGGAATACATCCGGAGCTTCGCACGATAGTCGTGAGCGGAAACACGAGCGCCGATGTTTTCAACGACTTCGATCATCGGCCCGATGCGTTCATCGTGAAGCCGTTTTTGCCGGGCCGCCTGCTGGATGAGATCTCCACCGTGATGGGCAGCGCGAATTAAAATGGCTGGCGCGAAAAAATTAGGAATCATGATCGCCGCAGCGCCGGACTCGGAGAATTTCATGAAAAGTCTGGAAAAAGCGGAAGACGCACTGAAGAGCGGCGTGCTCGTTTATCTCTATTGCATCGACCGTGGGGTCGAAGGCTTGGAGAGCACGCGCCTCCAATCTCTGGGTGCGAATGGCGCCAAACTGTTTGCCTGCGCCTATAGCATGCAGGAACGCGGCCTCGAACGAGCGGTCTGCGGCGCGACGCTTTCCGGTTTGACCATCCTGAGCGACCTGATCGCTTCGACCGACGATTTTGCCAGTTTCACCTGATGAGCCAGAAAAACCTCCTTGTCCTGATCGGAGCCGACCCGCGCACGAGTTCGCGTCCAGGAGAGGCCGTGCGCATCGCCGCAGGCGTGGGGGCATGGGGCAAAGTTCTGGTGAGCATCTATTTGCAGGGTCCGGCGGTGAGGTGTCTGACCGAGTTTCGCGAAGAATTAGAGGGAGGAAACCTGCTCGCGCAATATTTGCCGATGATTCCGCAGCACGGCGGACAGATTTACGTGGACGCTGGAAATCCGCTGCTAAGGGAAGCAAATGGTGACGTGCCCCTTACAGAATTGAATCCGGAGAGCGTTTCGAACCTTGTAAGCGAAACTGCTCGCCTGATGAACTTTGACGCGAGTTTGAGCAGCCTGAAGTAGGGGTTGACGGTGGTGCGGAATCTCCGGTAGAAATGAATCGCTGTGGGGAGCAGCCGGAAAAAATCCCAGAAACGACTGGTTTCGGTTTGACGCTGGAACCATTTTTATTTTATAGGGGCCTGAAATGCTCGGGTGACTGATTTTAGGAATTAGTAAATACGAAAAGTTGTCCGGGTTGGAACTCGGGGTCTTGCGCGGCGGGGATTGTTCCGTTAAACATCTGCCCGCGACGGATGAAAAGTTTTTCTAATTCTTCTTTCGGATTTGAATTAGATTTGTTAACAAAAGAACGATTGAGTTGTCCAATAACCGGAGGGTGCGCGCTTCGTTAAACGAAGACTGCGCCAATTGAATGTCTGACATATTTCCAAGGTGGACGAATAAGCTTCCCAGCCGGGTGATCCTCGGGCTGATCCTCGTGGGCACCGCCGGCACGATCGGCGTCACTTATTATTTCACTCCGAAATATACGGATGTCGGTTATCGCCCACTGCAACCGGTCTATTTTCCGCATTCGGTGCATGCGGACCAGCTTGGGATTGACTGCCGGTACTGCCATAACGCCGTCGAGAAATCATGGTATTCGAATATTCCCGGCCCAGGGGTGTGCATGAACTGCCATAACCAGGTGCTGGCCAACGATCCGCGGCTGGCGCCCATCCGGCAGAGCGCGACGAACAACACACCGATCCCGTGGGTGCAGATTCACAAGACCCCTGACTTCGTCTATTTCAACCATTCGGTCCATGTGAATCGCGGCATCAGTTGCATTCATTGCCATGGCGAGATTCACAAGATGGATGAAGTCACCCAGATGAAACCGCTGAGCATGTCCTTCTGCCTGGATTGCCATCGCGACCCGGGCAAAAACATCCGCCCGCCCGAACAGGTTTTTAACTTGGATTGGCAGCCTCCCAAAGATTTCGCGAAGGGACAAGGAGCCAAATTCGTGCACGACTGGAACGTGCATCCATCAGAATCCTGCTCCGCTTGTCATAGATGAAAACAATCCCCCCACCCTGCCCGTATCCTGAAACGGGTCCGAACTACTGGCGCAGCCTGGACGAGGTGGCTGCGACGCCAGAGTTCCGCGAATGGGTCGACAAGGAATTTCCCGCGGGCGCGAGTGAACTGGCTGATCCGGTAACGCGGCGCAACTTCGTCAAGATCATGGCTTCGAGCTTCGCTCTGGCGGGGCTGGGGCTGACCGGCTGCCGCCGGCCGGTGGAGAATATCGTGCCGTTTACCCGCATGCCGGAGGATTATTATCACGGCGTGGCGCGATACTATTCGACCGCCATGCCGACCCGAGGCGGGGCGATTCCGCTGGTGGTCAAATCGCATGACGGCCGGCCGATCAAGATCGAAGGGAATCCGGATTTTCCGGACGGGAACGGGGGAACGAATACCTGGGCGCAGGCTTCGATTTTAAGCCTTTACGATGTGGACCGGGCCAAGAGGTTCACGCGCGGTGGCAATACCATTCCCCGCGAAACTGCCCTTGAACAGCTTACGCAGGTTTCCCGCCGCTTCAGTGGAAATGGCGGAACGGGTCTGGCGTTTCTGAGCGAGCCGGATCATTCGCCTTCGCGCCGCAGACTGCAGGACCTGATTGCCACCAAGTTTCCGCAGGCGAAGTGGTATTCTTTCGATCCGGTTGATTCGGACGCTCACGATCTTGCCGCCAGCCGCCTGGCCGGATCTCCGGTGCGGGTTCTGTACCGTTTTGAGCAGGCGACGATCATTGTTTCGCTGGATTGCGACTTCATCGGCGCGGAAGAAAATAATTATCGTTATATCGCCGGCTTCGCCCAGGGCCGACGGCTGCAAAGCAATGCCGATTCACTGAATCGCCTTTATGTTATCGAACCGTTGCTTTCGCTGACAGGCATGAACGCGGACCATCGTTTGCGCGTGGCGGGAAGCGCGGTGCGCACCAAGGCCGCCCAGCTCGCGAACGCCGTTTTGCGCAACACGGCGGCGAACGAAAAATGGATCGACGAATGCGCCGCGGACCTTCTCGCCAATAAAGGCAAGGTTCTCGTGATCGCCGGGCATCAGCAGCCCGCCTCGGTTCACGCGCTGGCGCACGCCATGAACGAGGCGTTGGGAGCGATTGGCAAGAGCGTTGTTTTTCTGGAAGCTCCGCAACGCCGGGAGGGAACGCTGGCGGAGTTGGCGCAGGCCCTGGCTGCGGAGCAGGTCGATACGCTCGTCATCACGGGCGGGAATCCGGTCTATAGCGCGCCCGCGGACCTGAATTGGGCGGCAACACAACGCCGCGCGCGCGAGATTGTCCGTTTGGGTTACCATGAAGACGAGACTTTTAAGGTCTCCGATCTCCATATTCCAGCGGCGCACTACCTCGAAACATGGTCTGACGCGCGAACGAGTGACGGGACCTACGTTCCGGTTCAGCCTCTGATCGAACCGCTTTATGGCGGATTGAGCGAGATCGAAGTTCTGGCGCGCATTGCCGGGGCGGAAGTGACTCGCGGCCACGATATCGCGCGCGAAAGCTTCAAGGTTTTGGCTTCGAATTCGGGCGAGAACGAGTGGAAGCAGTTTTTGCATGACGGATTCCTGAAGGGAACAGCTGCGAAGCCCGCCAGCGTGACGTTGAACCAGAATGGTGTCACCGAAGCGCTCGCGGCCGCGAACCAGCCGGCTCCGAGCAAGGACAATCTCGAAGTGGTGTTCCACCGGGATTACAGCATGGATGACGGCCGTTGGAATAATAACGGCTGGCTGCAGGAAATGCCCGACCCGGTGACGAAGGTCACATGGGAGAACGTGATTTTGGTGAGTGAAGCGACCGCGCGGGAACTCGGTTTTCCGCGCGAAGAGTTCATGTTCGGTTCGCACCAATTGCTGCAGCGCGATTATCCACGTGGAGTGCCGGTGGTGCGATTGGCGGTTAGCGGTAAAGAAGTGACGGGGCCGCTCTGGATTCAGCCAGGTCTCGCCGATCATGTGGTCGGTATTGCACTGGGTTACGGACGCACCGCGACGGGCCGGATTGGGAAAGACTCCGGTTTCAACGCCTACGCCCTGCGAACCGCCGCCGCGCCTTATTATGCTTCGGGCGGAAAAATTTCGCGCACGGACGGCCTCCACCAGGTTTCCTGCACACAGCATCATTGGGCAATGGAGGGCCGACCGGTCGTCCGTGAAGCGAACCTGAGCCAATACAAGCAGCACCCGAAATTCGCGAGCGCGCTCGATCTCGAACACCCGCCGGTCGTTGATTCGATCTATCCGAACCCGCTCGAGATTCAGAAAAAGAACGATCGCATTCCTCATCAATGGGGGATGACGATTGACCTTAACACCTGCGTTTCCTGCCAGGCCTGCGTGATCGCCTGCCAGAGCGAGAACAATGTGCCCATCGTCGGCAAAGAACAGGTTTATCGGCAGCGCGAAATGCATTGGCTGCGTCTGGACCGGTATTATACCGGGAACATCAACGACCCACAGGTCGTGTATCAGCCCATGCTCTGCCAGCATTGCGAGGCCGCCCCATGCGAGAACGTCTGTCCGGTCAACGCGACCGCCCACGATGAAGAGGGGTTGAACGTAATGGTTTATAACCGTTGCGTCGGGACGCGTTACTGTTCCAATAACTGCCCATATAAGGTCCGACGCTTCAATTTCTTTGATTATAACAAGCGCACGTTCAAGGAAACGACGGGTCCGTTCTATACCACGCCTTTGTTCAAAAAGACTGACGGCGAGTATGACATGGCCAAGTGGGTGAAAAATCCCGACCGGCATTGGCGCGAAGAAGAGGAATGGGAGTTGCTCAAGCTGGTCAAAAACCCCGAAGTGACCGTCCGCATGCGCGGCGTCATGGAGAAATGCAGCTTTTGTTTGCAGCGGATCGAAAGCGCGAAGATCGCGCAAAAGGTTAAAGCCGGCGCATCGGATAACGTCACGATTCCCGACGGGACGATCAAGACGGCTTGCCAGCAGGCTTGCCCGGCGGGCGCGATCACGTTCGGCAACACGAAAGACCCGAACAGCGCGGTCTCGAAGCTGAAGGCGCTGGATCGGAATTACCAGGTGCTGGATTATCTTTATACCCGTCCGCGCACGACTTATCTTGCGAAGGTGCGTAACCCGAATCCACGCATGCCGGATTTTCAGGAGTATCCGTTGAGCACGAAGGAGTACAAGGACGCAATGGGTGTTACCGGGGATCCTTATGCGCACGGCGACGCTGGACACGGGACGGCCGGTGAGCATCATGGCGAAGCCGAAACCCATGGAACGGCGGCCAAGTCTGCCCCGCACGGCGCGAGGGAACAGAAAGGAGCGCACTGATGACGCACGCCGCTCCAGCAATTCCGGTGAAGGCAGCTCCACGCGAGCTCGAGCGCGAGCCATTGGTCGCCAACCGCCGCTCGATCGGCTGGATTTCCGACCGGATCGCGTCCGTCGCCGAAGGGAAGACACCCTGGTGGTGGTGGATGGCATTCATCCCGAGTGTCACGCTCCTGGTTACGTGCTTTTCGTTGATCGCTTACCTGGTTTCCGCCGGGACAGGTGTTTGGGGTTTGAGCCACCCGGTCATGTGGGGCTGGGCGATCATCAACTTCGTCTGGTGGATCGGTATCGGCCACGCCGGGACGCTGATCTCGGCGATCCTCTTTTTGCTTCGCCAGAAATGGCGCACCGGTGTCAATCGCGCCGCGGAAGCGATGACGATTTTCGCGGTTATGTGCGCGGGCATTTATCCGCTCATTCACGTTGGGCGTGTGTGGTTTGGCTGGTGGTTGTTTCCCGTGCCGACCTTTCAGGGAATCTGGCCGCAGTTCCGCTCGCCGCTGATGTGGGACGTGTTCGCCGTTTCGACCTATTTCACTGTATCGCTCCTGTTCTGGTACATGGGATTGATCCCTGACTTGGCGGTGATGCGTGATCGCGCGAAGACGAAAATCCGCAAGTTTGCCTATGGCTTGTTCGCGCTGGGCTGGACCGGTTCCAACCGCCACTGGAGCAACTACGAAAAGGCATACTTGATCCTCGCGGGTCTCTCGACGCCGCTCGTGTTGTCCGTGCACAGTATCGTGTCCCTCGACTTCGCGGTTTCGCAGCTGCCCGGTTGGCACACGACGATCTTCCCGCCGTACTTCGTCGCGGGCGCGGTGTTCTCGGGTTTCGGCATGGTGTTGACGCTGCTCATTCCGCTGCGGTCGGTCTGCAATCTCAAGGACCTTATTACTGAGCGGCACGTGGACCTGATGTGCAAAGTCACGCTCGCGACGGGAACGATCGTTGGTTACGCCTACGCGATGGAATTCTTCATCGCGTGGTACAGCGGCAACCCTTTTGAACGCTTTACGTTCGTCAACCGCGCGTTCGGCCCCTACGGATGGGGGTACTGGTGGATGATCAGTTGCAACGTGATCACTCCGCAGTTCTTCTGGTTCCGATTTGTTCGGCGCAACATGATCATCGTCTGGATTCTTTCGATTTTCGTGAACATCGGCATGTGGTTCGAGCGCTTCGTCATCGTCATGACGCTGCATCGCGACTTCCTGCCCTCAAGCTGGGGTTTCTACGCTCCGACCTGGGTGGATATTGGCACTTACATTGGGACGTTCGGGCTCTTCTTCACGATGTTCCTGCTTTTCATGCGCTTCCTGCCCATCATCGCCATCGCGGAAGTCAAGGCGATCACTCCGCAAGCTGACCCGCATCACCCGCTGGGTGGCGCAACTCCGGGAGGGCACCACTAATGGCCGCCGTGCAAACAACCATCAACGGCACACCCTACGGGCTGATCGCGGAGTTTGAGACGCCCGCCGCGGTGATGCACGCGGCGGAAAAAGTTCGCGACGCAGGCTATCGCCGGTGGGACGTATTCACGCCGTATCCGATCCACGGAATGGATCAAGCGATGGGCATGAAGAATTCCAAAGTCGGCTATATCTCGTTCACGGGCGGCGTGCTGGGCTACACCACGGGTATGGTCATGATCTGGTGGATGAACGCGATAAATTACCCGATTATTATCGCTGGCAAGCCGATGTTCAGCCCGTTCGGCGCGTTTCCGCCGTCTTACGAATTGACTATTCTGTTTGGTTCCTTCGGTGCCCTTCTGGGAATGCTCTTTCTCAACAAGCTCCCCCGCCTGCATCATCCGTTGCTGAAACACCGCCGTTTCGCGTCGGCCACGCACGACAGGTATTTCGTCGTCATCGAGATAACCGATCCGAGATACTCGGAAGTCGAAACCCGCAAGCTGCTCCAGGAAGCCGGCAGCAAGCATATCGAGGTGGTGGAGGACTAATGCGCTATTTTCTTTTAGCCTTCCTCCTGCTCTGCGCGCTGGTCGTGAGCATCGCCGGTTTCCGCAGCACACCCTCGCGCAAACCCGCGATTGAAATTTTTCCCGACATGGACCGCCAGCCCAAGATTCGTCCGCAGACGCCGAGTGATTTCTTCGCGGATGGGCATGCTTCCCGCCCGCCGATCGACGGAACAGTGGCGCGCGGTTCCCATTTTACCGATGCGCCGGAGATCACCGGCATGGTTCCCGGTTCGACCAACTTCGTCGCGGTCAACCCGCTCAAAGTGACGGCGGAGTTGATGGCGCGCGGGCAGCAACGCTATCAGATTAATTGTCTGCCGTGCCACGGCGCGATCGGCGATGGCAACGGTATTACCCGTTCCTTTGGCATGGCCACGGTCGGAAATCTGCACGATCCGCGCATGGTCCATATGACGGACGGGGAATTATTTTACGTGATCACGCATGGACGCAACTTGATGGGGCCGTACGGCCCGCAGGTCGTGCCGGAGGATCGCTGGGCGATCGTGGCCTACGTCCGCGCGCTGCAACTCGCCCAGTTGGGCGCGGCTGCGGACCTGCCCGCGGATCAACAAGCAGCTTTTGCCAGATAATATGGCCTCGCACAACACAACTGAAACCGTCGCGCCGCTCGACCTTTCGAAGTGGCGTCCGCTGCCGTTGATATTGATGGCGGTGGGCGGCCTCGGGGCTCTGCTGGGCTTGATCTTTTCCCGGCAGCAATTCCTTTATTCGTGGCTGGTCTCCTTCATGTTTTTCCTAAGCATCATGCTCGGAGGATTGTTCCTTGTCCTGGTGCATCATCTTTTCGATGCCAGTTGGTCGGTTCCGATCCGGCGAATTACCGAGAACCTGGCCTGCCTTGCTCCCGTGATGGCGGTTTTATTCCTGCCGATCGCGATTTTCGCGAAAGAGATTTATCCCTGGATGCGCGTGGCTGACCCGCATACTGACCACGCTTTGCACTCGAAGCATCCGCTCCTGACGATGGGTGGATTCTACCTGGTCGTGGTCATCTGCTTCGTGGTCTGGACGGTTTTTTCCTGGGCGTTGCGCGCGGAATCACTCGCCCAGGACAAGGACGGGTCAGCGAGCCATACCAAACGGATGCGCGTGCTGGCTTCGCTCGGCGTTATATGCTTTGCGCTAACGCTCACCATGGGCGCGATCATGTGGATCAAGGCTCTGCAACATCAGTGGTTCTCCACGATGTTCGGCGTGTGGTACTTCGCGGGCAGCGTCTGGCTGACCCTGGCGACAGTCTATTTCATTACAATGTGCCTTAAGCGCATGGGTCCCTTGCGGGAAATGGCGGGTGAAACGCAGTTCTATTTCCTTGGATCGCTGCTCTTCGCGTTTACTGTGTTTTACGCCTACGTCACTTTCGCCCAATATTTCATCATCTGGAATGCCAACATCCCGGAAGAGACCTTCTGGTATATCCAGCGCGAGAAAGGGAGCTGGTTCCAACTGAGCCAGGTCATTATATTCGGCCATTTCTTCCTGCCCTTCCTGCTTTTGCTGCGCATCGATATCAAGCTGATGTTCCCGGTCATGACCGCTCTCGCGGCTTGGGCCTGGCTGATGCACTTCTGTGATATGCAGTTCAATATCATGCCTGTGTTGCATCCGAACGGCTTCGTGTTGCACTGGCTCGATATTTGTTGCATGGCCTTCTTTGCCGGCTTGCTCTCGAAAATCTGGATTGGGTGGTATTTCAAATATCCGCCTTTCCCTCAAAGAGACCCGCGCATCGCGGAAACACTGGGCGCTTACGTTAAGCCGGAATCGGAATCGGGAATCGTCGTCGCGCCGTCACACTCGGGCTCACATCACGCTGCATAGGATAAACGCGATGGCAACATACGGCACATACAATACCCCCGGCCCGTTCAAGATCACCTTTTACGGGATCGGCATCGTGTTTGCATTCCTGATCATGCTTCAACTCACCCGCGGTCTTTATCGGGACAACAATAAGCCGATGAACGCCGCTCGAGCCGCGGAACGAGCCAGGAAGCGCCACGATTTAGCGGCTACCAACGCCACGTTGTTGATGACGCCAGGCTGGGTGAACTCAAACAAAGCCATTGTGCGGCTGCCCATCGCGCGCGCGATGCAGTTGACGATTGATGGTTACCAGCAGAATGCGGAAGCGGCGCGTTCCAACCTGCTCGCCCGTTCCGACAAGGCCGCGGCGATCGCGCCCGCACAACCGAGTCAATTTGAATAAATGACCGCGACCCCAACAGAAAAAAACGTGACGCGCTCCGCGGCCAGCGATCATCTGTTGCCGCAGGAGATCGATTACTCGTGCCGCACTCCGCTGCTGTTTCTGTTTACCGCCGCGATGCTCTGGCTGGTGTTTAGTTTGCTCACCGGGATTTTGGCCTCCGTCAAGATGCATGCGCCCGGAATGTTCGCGCATACCGCCGCGCTGACCTACGGGCGCGTGGCGGCGGTTTCTTCGAACGCGTTTTACTATGGTTTCGCGTCGCAGGCCGCGATTGCAATTGCGCTCTGGCTTTTCGCCCGGATGGGCCGCACCTATCTCGTTCTGCCACGCACTGGACTGCTGGCCGCGATTGTCTGGAATATCGGCCTCGCTCTTGGATGTCTTGGCATTTTTGCCGGGGCGATGAGCCATCATCCGCTCTTCGAAATGCCCGCCTGGACCGCGGCAATACTCTTTGTCGCGTTCGTTATCCTGGGCGCGAGCGGGCTGCTGACCTTCAATGCGCGCACGGAACGGGAGCTTTATCCTTCCAACTGGTTCCTGCTCGCGTCGTTTTTCAGCCTGCCCTGGATTCTGTCCGTCGGGTTCCTGCTGCTCGGCCGGTATTCGGTTCGCGGCGTGATCGAAGCGCCTGTCTCGATTTGGTTTGCGAATAATTTTGTCTGGCTCTGGCTGGCGCCGGTGGCACTCGCGATCCTCTTTTATTTTGTTTCTAAACTGGCCAACCAGCCGCTCTACAGCCGCGAGTTCGCGATTTTCGGTTTTTGGTCGTATATCCTTGTGGCCGTCTGGCGCGGATACCAGAACACACCCGGTTTGCCAAACTGGCTGCCGGTGCTGGCCGGGCTCATGAACATGCTCCTGTTGATCCCGGCCGCGGCGTTTGCTTATAACTGGTACAACACCTGGGTCGGCCATAACCGGGCGAAGAAGCAAAAGGACATCTCATCAAAGTATGTTGTTTTCGCCGCTGTCGCCTTTATCGCCTCAGTTCTCGTGAGCTTCCTGCTTTCGCGCCCGTCCGTGGATGAAATCGTCGGACTGACTATTTTTCAGCACGGTGCCGCTGCGTGGGTGAACTATGGCTTCCTCGGCATGGCCTTTTTCGCGGCGATGATGCACATCGTGCCGCGCCTTACGGAAATTGACTGGCCGAGCGCGAAGATGACCAGCTTACACTTTAGCCTCACTGCGGTTGGGCTCATCGTGGTGGCGGGCAGCCTGATGCTCGGCGGAATTATCGAAGGAAACTCGATTAACACGGGGAACACTCCGTTCGTTCGGGTCTCCCGCCAGATCGTGCCGTTCATCGGGATTAATTCGATTGGCCTGCTGCTCCTTGTGGCGGGACAAATTGCGCTGCTCGCGAATATGTTTCTGATGTTCAAAGCCTGCGCGGCGAAGTGCTGCGGATGCAGTTCCACAGAGGTGGCGAAATGAACAACGGATTTCTGATTTTTCTTGGACTGCTTTTTACCATGGTGTGGTCGTGGTACGGCATCGTGGTCAAATGCTTTAAGGATTTTGGCGGAATCGCCCCCGCGAAGCTCATTACGGGCGAAAGCTATCCCGGCGGGCGAACGGGCACGGCGAACATGGGCCAGCAGGTTTATCAGGCGAACGGCTGCGCGAGCTGCCATACTATGCAGGTGCGCATGCGCGGTTACGGACGCGATCTGGAGCGCGGATGGGGAACGCGCAACACCACGTTGCAGGACTTCATTTACGACGACAGCGTTTTCCTTGGCCAGGTCCGCGTCGGTCCCGATCTGGCGAGTATTGGTTCGCGCAATCCGGACCGGATTACTCAGTTGCTCCATTTGTATAATCCGCGCATTACCATGCCGGACTCGATGATGCCGCAATATCCTTACCTTTTTGAAAAGCGGAAGGTCTCGGGACGGCCTTCGCCCCACGCGCTGCCTGTTCCGGAAAGCTTTCGGGAAGCGGGTTACGAAATTATTCCCACGCGTGCGGCCGAGGTTCTTGTGGAATATCTTTTGAGCCTCAAGGCGGACATCCCAATTCTCGAAGCGCCCCTAAACCCAATGCCGAAGCCCGTCACCAACAACGCCGCGAACACCAACGCCACTGCCGCACGTACTCAATGAAGCCGGACCGCAAGAAAGGACAAGCCAGGAACCCCGCCCGCGAGGTGCATCCTCCCGCTCGTTCTCGTGCGGAAGATCCGGAGCCTTCTGCCGGCAGCGCCGCGGTTCCAATCTGGATATTTGTGGTCCTGACGGTGCTCTTCTATTTCGGGATGCAGTATCTCGACTCGCATGCGGGTGGATTCAGCACGCACGTTTACCAACGCTATAAGAGTACGAATGAACTGATCTCTTACATTCCGTATGATCCGGCCAAGGAGCAGTTCAACAAGGGGTTGGCGGTTTACAATCGCCCGACCTGTGCTCCGTGTCATCAACCGACCGGTTCGGGCACGCCCGGACTTTTCCCGCCGCTGGCCGGTGCTGAATGGGTGCACACCAAGGATCCCGGGCGCGCGATCCGTATTGTGCTGGATGGGTTACAGGGACCCATCCAAGTGAAAGGACAGGCCTTTAACAACGCCATGCCACCGTGGCGCCCGACGCTTAACGACGAGGAAATCGCCCAGGTGCTTACCTACGTGCGCCAGGCTTGGGGGAACGATGCCCCTGCGGTTAAAACCGACGAGGTCGCGAAAATCCGAAAGGACACAGCTAGCCGTGGGATTCCGTGGACGGCGGATGAGTTGCTGAAAATTCCCGTTGCCGAGTAGTCTTCTTTTCGATTTCCGCGATTGCCCAACGGGCATGCTCGGCGATGAGCGATTCGGGATCGAGAGAGGCTTTTTCCAACGCAGACAGGGCGCGTTGATCCGCTGTATTTCCAAGCGCCACGCAGACGTTCCTGAGCAAACCGCGACGCTTCGTCCGCAACATCGGAGTTCCGGCGAAACGCTTCTTAAAACCGGCATCATCCAAGCTCAGAAGTTCAACCAGGTCAGGACTGGCCAGGTCCGGCCGTCGATGTTCGCGCATGATCTTCCCTTCGCGCGCAAAACGGTTCCAGGGACAGGCCTCCAGGCAGATATCGCAACCGTAAATCCGGTTGCCGATGGCCGGACGCAGTTCTTCGGGAATCGAACCCTTCAACTCAATGGTTAGGTAGGAGATGCAGCGGCGCGCATCGAGTTGAAAAGGGCCGGTGATCGCGCTGGTCGGGCACGATTCGATACAGCGGGTGCAGGAACCGCAGCGGTTTTTTTCCGGCGGATCGGGGTCGAGTTCGAGCGTCGTAATGATCTCCGCAATAAAGAAGTAGTTCCCGAGCTTGCGGCTGATCAGGTTCGTGTGTTTCCCCGCGAAACCGAGCCCGGCTCGTTGCGCCAGGTCGCGCTCCAAAATCGGCCCGGTGTCCACGTACCATAGGCTTCGGGTCTCGGGGCCGCCCAGGATCGTAACAAACGCGGAGAGTTCCTTGAGCGGCCGGGCGAGTAGATCGTGATAATCCGCATGCTGCGCATAGCGCGCCACGATTCCCGTCCCCGGAATGGTCTGCGATTCAGTGGTGTAAGAAGCCGCGAGCACGATAATCGATTTGGCTCCTGCCAGAACCTGTTGAGGGTCCATCCGCTTATGCGCGTTTCGTTCGAGGTAGCCCATCATTCCGTGTTGCGCGGACTGGAGCCACCGTTCGAACGCCGGCGCCGTTTCGGGAGGGACCGCGCTCGTCACCCGGCAATCGTCGAAACCCAATTGGCGCGCCCGTTCTTTGATCGCCTCTTTCACGCGCCGGACTTCCGCTGCACGGCCTTGAATTCATGCACCACATGCGTCGCCACTTCACGCGGTTTTCGAAAATCACTGCTTAACAGCACGTCGGCCTGTCGGTAGAAGGGCCTACGCTCCTGCAACAAGCCGCGGATCGTTTCTAAGGGGTTTTCCACCCGCAGCAGCGGCCGGTGAGTTTGATGTCCGACCCGTTTGAGGATCGTCTCCGCGGTCGCCCAAAGGCAGACCACGAGGGCATGCTCCCGCAGGATGGCGAGATTTTCAGGATTCATGATCATACCACCACCGGTCGAAATGACACTCTTCTCCGCCGAAGCCAGTTGAGCGACAACCTGCCGCTCATATTCACGGAACCTGGCTTCTCCTTCCGAAGAGAAAATGTCCGAGATCCTTTTTCCCGCCATTCCTTCGATCATGACGTCAGTGTCCAGGAACCGGTAATGTAACATTCCAGCCACAAGCTGGCCAACGGTGCTCTTTCCCGTGCCCATGAACCCAACCAGCGCGATATTCTCAAACCGCCGCCCTTCGATCATCGGTCATGATTTAGGGCAAACGAGCAACGGAGGCACGCCGAATCTACGCGCACGGTCTGTCATCTGGGGGGACGGCCCATCCAGGTGCCGGGATTGATCCGCAAGCTTCTTCGCCAAAAAGCCATTTTATTGTAATTTCTGTATATTCAGACATGGGTGTGCGTTCAGACGTTGCAGGTAGTTTTCCGGTTCTTCCGTAACCCCATCTTTTGAGAGGCTGTCTTTGTGGGGGAGGAGTTGAAGCACCCGTTGTGAGGCGCAAGCCGGTTCGAATTTCAAAAAGGGAGTCACGCCGCCAGTTTATTGGCCAGGCGTTGTTTTGTGCCGCAGCCGCTCTCGGCGTAACACCGTGCGGCGCCTCATCCGTCGAACGTGCTTCGGACTTAATCTATCTGGCCGCGGGAGAATTGGCGCGTCTTATCCGCGATAAAAAGGTTTCGTCAGAGGAAGTCGTCCGAGCTCATCTGAAGCGGATCGAATCTGTAAATCCGCGCATCAACGCGGTTTGCCAGCTAAATTCGGCGGGCGCTCTGGAAGCAGCGAAAAACGCGGACGCCTCGCTGGCCCGCGGTCAGAACCTCGGACCTCTCCACGGGGTGGCGATAACGGTCAAAGACTCGTTTGATACCGCTGGCATCATCAGCGCCGCTGGAACGACCGGCCGGGTCAATTATATCCCGAAAGCTGACGCGACAGCAGTGGCCAAACTTCGGGCCGCAGGCGCGATCATTCTCGGTAAAACCAATATACCGGAGCTGACCCTCTCCTATGAGACCGATAACCTGGTCTATGGGAAATCCAGCAACCCTTTCAACCTGGAACGGACCTGCGGGGGCAGCAGCGGCGGCGCGGCGGCAATCATTGCCTGCGGCGGTTCCCCGCTCGATATCGGGAGCGACACCGCCGGAAGCATTCGCGTGCCGGCCCATTTTTGCGGCGTCGCCGGCTTCAAGCCCAGTTTCGGACGGGTTTCCCGCGCGGGAAATATCCTTGGTCCGGGCGGCGTCGTCGGTCGAAGAACGCAGATTGGTCCGATGGCGCGTTCCGTGGAAGACCTCGGCCTGGTGCTGCCTATTATCTCCGGCCCCGATGGGCGCGACACGGACGCGGCTCCCGTCATTCTTGAAAAAATTGCGGACGTTCACCTTAAGACGTTGCGCACCGCTTTTTTCGTGGGAAACGGCAAGACCACCGCGAGCAGCGATATAGCGCAAACTCTCCACTCGGCCGCGCGAGTGCTGGCCGATACTGGGTCTCCATTGGAAGAAAAATGCCCGCCCGGTTTTGATGAGATCGAGCCTTTGCTCCACGTGCTTAATTGCGGCGATGGCGGAGACTATTACCGTAAACTGCTCAAACAATGCGGGACGACCACTTTGCATCCCGAAACAGCCGCGTTTTTGGAAGCTACGCGTTCGGGCGTCGTTTCCGGGAGAAAATACTCCGACGTTCTTCTCGATTGGGGTCAATTAAGGGAAAGTGCTTTGAAATTCATGGCGGATTTCGAACTCCTGCTTTGCCCGGTTGCTGACGGATGCGCGCCCAGGCATGGCGGAACGTACGCGCTGGATTTTTCCTATTCGCATTTCTTCAATCTTCTGGGATGGCCCGCCGCGGTGGTTCGCGCCGGAACGACGCCCAACGGCTTGCCCATCGGCATTCAGATCGTCGGGCGGCCCTGGAAAGATCACGAAGTGCTCGCTGCCGCATTGCGCATCCAGCAGGCCCTCGGCGGGTGGAAAAAGGATTTCAACGAGCATCACCTTGTCGGATGACTCGTTACACTATTTGGTCGATGACCTTGCCTTCGACGAAAGTGAGGCGTTCGTTGCGGCCGAGGTGCGGATAGGTGAGTTTGTTTTGGTCGAGACCAAGTTGGTGCAGGATGGTGGTGTGGATGTCGCGGAAGTGAACAGGGTTTTCGACGGCGCGCAGACCGATGGCGTCGGTTGCGCCGATGATTTGGCCGCCTTTGATGCCGCCGCCGGCCATCCACATGGTGAAGCCGAGGTTATGATGGTCACGGCCTTTGCCGGCCTGAGCTTCGGGCGAGCGGCCAAATTCGCCACCCCATAAGACGAGAGTGCTTTCGAGAAGTCCGCGCTGGTCGAGATCGTGCAGGAGGGCCGCGACGGGTTTATCGGTTTCGGCGGCTTTTCGCAGATGGTTTTCCTCGATGTTGTCGTGGGCGTCCCATTGCAGGTTGCCCGGACCTCCGCCGGAAACGACGCAGGTGAAGCGAACACCATTTTCAACGAGTTTGCGGGCCATGAGACAGCGGCGGCCGTAGTCGTGCGTGGGTTCGCGTCCGATGCCATACATCTCGAGTGTGGCTGGCGATTCTTTGGAGAAATCGAAAAGTTTGGGCGACTCGGTCTGCATCTTGAACGCGAGATCGTAGGCATTGATGCGCGCGCCGAATTCTTCGTCAGCGGGATCGAGATGCGTTTCGTTGATCTGGCGAATGAAGCGCAGGGTGCGCCGCCGTTGTTCAAGGGTGACGCCGTCAGGCAGGTCGAGGTTCAGGACGGGACGGTTGCCGGGACGGAACATAGTGGGCTGATAAACAGCGGGCAGGAAGCCATTGGTGTACATGGGCTGGCCGGCTTCGAGCGCGCCTTTAGGATCGGGCAACACGACGTAGGCGGGGAGAGAATCGCTTTCGGAGCCGAGGCCATAAGTCACCCACGAGCCCATGCTGGGATAACCCGGAACAACTCGGCCGGTGAAGAGTTCATATTGCGCCGCGGAATGGACGACCATGTCGCCGTAGCAGGAGCGCAGGACAGCCATCCGATCAACCCACCGGGCGGTTTCAGGAAAGAGATCAGAGACGTCGATGCCGCTCTGGCCGTATTTGCGGAAGGTGCGTTTGGTTCCGAGGAGGCGGGCGTTGGTCTGAATGAATTGATATTTCGCTTCGCCAAATTCCTTCGGTCGGGGCTGGCCATCGAGTTCGTTCAGGAGCGGCTTCGGATCGAACGTTTCGATATGGCTCGGACCGCCCGCCATGAAAAGGAAAATCACGGATTTGGCTCTGGCCGCGAGCTGCGGTGACTTGGCAGCGAGTGGATTGATGATTCCCGCGCGGGCCGGTTGTTGTTGAAGAACGGAGGCCAGCGCGAGGGAGCCAAAGCCGCAGAAAGCATCGCGAATGAATTCGCGGCGCGTGCGCGTGGGGCGCGAATGGAGAAAAGCATCAGCGGACATAGAGAAAATCGTTGAGGTTAAACAGCGCGAGGGCGAATTCCTTGAGCGGCTGTGCGCCGAGAAATTCGTGGGCGAGACCTTTTTCCTGTTCTGTGGGATCGCGTCCGAGCGCGAGTTGAGAGGCTCGCACGATCATTTTTTCGCGGTCACTACCACATTCGCGCGCGAGACGGTCCGCGAAAGCGGCGGCGAGGTCATTCGCGATTTTTCCGTTCAGGAGTTCGAGGGCCTGCGGCGCGTGGGTGCTGGACTCGCGGCGCGCGCAACTGGTGAGGAGGGCCGGCTGGTCGAAAGTTTCCATGAAGGGAAGACGCAGATTCCGCTTGGCGATGAGGTAAATCGAGCGACGATTGTGTTCGGTGGGATCGTTGGCGACTTCCCACTGCGCCGGTTTGTAGAGCAGGTGGATGAGTTCTTTATCGACCGGCGTCATGATGCTTCGTCCGCCGGATTTCAGATTAAGAGTGCCGGAAACAGCCAGCATGGAATCGCGAATTTCCTCAGCGGTCAGGCGGCGGCGGCTGAAGCGCCAAAGGAGGCGGTTTTCGGGATCAAGCCGCGAAGCGCGGTCCGCGCTGGGTGATTGAGAGGATTGCTGGTACGCGGCGCTTAGCACGATCATGCGGTGCAGCGCTTTTGGCCGCCAGCCGTTCTCAACGAATTGGGAAGCGAGCCAGTCAAGCAATTCAGGATGGCTCGGGCGCTCACCATTCTTGCCGAAATCATTGCCCGTTTTGACGAGGCCGGTCCCAAAGTGATGCTGCCAAATGCGATTGACGATGACGCGAGCTGTGAGCGGGTGATCCGACCGGGTGAGCCAGTGCGCCAGTTGAGTGCGGGGATTGGGCGAATCCGGCGGCAATTCCGGTTCGTCATCGCTGATCAAAACAGCAGGCGGGCGCGGCGCGACGGCTTCGCCCTTCTTCTCCCAGTCGCCGCGCTTCAACACATGCATCTGGGTGCGCTGGCCGGAATCGTTGCGGATACTCGGGATGGTCGGCGGAGGCGCAGGCATCTCCTCCTCGATCTTTTCGATCTGGTCTGAGAGCCGCTTTCGCTCCTCACCGGCCGCCTGTTCGAGCTGCTTGCGGAGTTTTTTCAATTCGGCGTTGAGCGCTTTCGTTTTTTCTTCCCAGATTTTCTTCTGATCGGCGGGACCGAGAATGATGTCGTTTTCCTGGCTGGCGGCGAAAAAGGCCTCAAGACGGTAGTAATCTTTCTGCGAGATCGGATCGAATTTGTGGTTGTGGCAGCGCGCGCAGCCGACCGTCAGGCCAAGAAAGGCCGAGCCGATAATATCGGTGCGTTCGGTGAGCACTTCGTTCCGGCTCAGAGCAATCTCAGGATTGCCCGCGTTCCGACGCACCGCACCCAGTCGGTGAAAAATAGCAGCGGACTGATACTCGTAATTGTCCGGATCGATCTCATCCCCCGCGATCTGTTCAATGATGAATTGGTCAAACGGTTGGTTGCGGTTAAACGAATCAATCACGTAATCGCGGTAACGCCAGGCGTCCGGGAGATGACGGTCGTATTCAAATCCTTCCGTCTCGGCAAACCGCACCACGTCGAGCCAATCGCGGGCCATCTGTTCCCCGAAACGCGGGCTTTCCAGCAGATGGTCCACCAGGCGTTCGTAACCTTCCGCCGTTCGGTCCGCCAGGAATGATTCCAGGTCGGACGGGGAGGGCGGGAGGCCGGTCAAATCGAAATAGAGACGCCGCACCAGGTCCGTCCTGGAGGCTCTTTCCGCAGGCGATAAGCCGTTCTCCTCCAGCCGGGCCAGAATGAATTGATCGATTGGGCTTTTCGGCCACACGGCGTTCTTCACCGAAGGCGGCGCCGTTTTCTTAACCGGTTGAAACGACCAAAATTGACGGGCTGTCTCCAATTCGAGATCGTCGCTCGGCGGCTTTTCCGCATTCACGTTTAACCCGCATAGCTTGAGGATTAAGATCAGCCCCGTAAAGCGCGTGATCCATGAATAGGCGGCATGCATGACTGAAATCGGGACTTCAAAGCATGGCCTGTGACCCGCGAAAATGTCAATTCCGTGTTGCCGTTCAAGGAAACCGACTTCGACGTGGCCGCCGCGGCTCGCTGCCACATCTCCTTAAACAGTTCCTGAACCGCCGGCTGAAGGCGGACTCGGGTTCAAGCCGCTGACAGCGCCCGCCCGATCCAGCCGGATCCGGCCATCACTCGCCGTCCCCACTTTCCTCCCGCCAGGCGCAGTGCCCCAACTTTCTCTCGCCTTCAGCAAATCTTGGTCGGGTATTTCACGGGGCTGCGTATCTCATCTCATCTCCAACAGTCCTTTACCCATTCGTAAATCGCCGTTAACATCGCTCTTTGTTGCGCCGATGCAGTTTTCCATAATTACTCCAAGCTTTCGCAACTCGAACTGGCTCAAACTCTGCATCCCGTCCGTGGCCGACCAGGCGATTGATCTGGAACACATCGTTCAGGACGCCGTTTCCGACGACGGTACTCTGGACTGGCTTCCCCATGACCCTCGCGTAAAGCCCTTCATCGAGAAAGACCAGGGAATGTATGACGCGGTCAATCGCGGCCTTCGCAAAGCGAAAGGCGAAATTCTCGCTTACCTGAACTGCGATGAACAATACCTGCCCGGCGCACTTCAAACGGTTTGGGAGTTTTTCCAGGCGCATCCCAAGATCGAACTCGTATTCACCGATGCAGTCGTGATCAATCGCGATTTCTCGTTTAACTGCTTCCGCAAAGTCCAATTACCCTGGGAATGCCACATCCGCACGATCGCGCTCTGCACCCTCACCTGCAGCATGTTCTTTCGCCGTTCCCTGATCGATGACCGCAAACTTTTTTTCAGCGACGCCTGGCGCGAACTCGGCGATGCGGATTGGGTGGTGCGCGCTCTCCGCGCCGGGTTGAAGATGCGCGTCCTGCGCCGTTATACCTCCGTCTTTACCGAAACCGGCCACAACGCGGGCTTGCGTCCCAATTCCCAGGTTGAAAAAAGAAAGTTTGAGGCCGCGGCGCCATTCTGGGTGCGCCATTCCCGTCCGCTCATTGATATCGCCTACAAAACCACCCGTCTGCTCAGCGGCGGCCTGCACCAGAAGCCGTTCAGCTATTCCATTTACACTACGGCCAGCCCAACTCAGCGCGTCACTTTCCAAGTCGATAAGCCTACCCCCTACTGGATTCGTACTCCGCTTCAGGACAGCCACGCCCCGGCTTAGATTTGCTATGGATGAATCAAAGATGGCGGCGCGTTCCCATCCGTGCCTTGTTTGCCAGGTTCCTGGCGTTCCTGGCGTTCCTGGCGTTCCTGGCGTTCCTGGCGTTCCTGGCGTTCCTGGCTCCTGGCCTGGCGCGTCGTTGGAGCTTGCGAATTTGGGCCTGATGGGGCGAGACTTTCGCGCGTGAAATCGGCCGCACGTCTCGTTCTTGTTTTGTTGGCGCTGGCATTGTTCCCTGGATGTTTTTCGGAGGATGCGCCGGTAGATAGAGCGCTGGCGGAGGCGCGGACGAATCGAACGGAGATCGCGCGGGCGTTGAGTGCCGTTCCTGAGGCCCAGCGGGAGGGGATGCGTTTTTTGGTGGAGAATATGCCGACGCGGGATTTGCAGGCGCTTTCGGCGGATTATCTATTGGAGAACGTGGCGGTGGCGTATGAGGCGTTTGGCAAGGCACCGTGGCGAGATCGGGTGCCGAAGGAGATTTTCTTCAACGATGTGCTGCCTTACGCATCGGTCGATGAATCGCGCGATGCCTGGCGAAAACGGCTTTATGAAATGGCCGCGCCGCTCGTCGTGAATTGCAAGACTCCGTCGGAAGCGGCGCAGCGTTTGAATGAGAAAATTTTTCCGCTGACCGGCGTGCGTTATTCGACGGAGCGGCGGAGCGCGAATCAAGGTCCGCTCGAAACGCTCGAAAGCAGGATCGCGACGTGCACAGGGCTTTCGGTTTTGCTGGTGGATGCGTGCCGCGCGGTGGGTGTTCCGGCGCGGGTCGCCGGGACGCCGTTGTGGTTCAACAAGCGGGGCAACCATACATGGGTAGAGATTTGGGATAACGGCTGGCATTTCACCGGCGCGGCGGAACCGGACCCGGCGGGGTTGAATCGAGGATGGTTCACGCACGACGCGTCGCAGGCGATCAAAGACCATCCACGCCACGCGATTTACGCGAGCAGTTTCGCGAGGACGGGGCTGGCGTTTCCGACGGTTTGGGCGCGCAACGTGCAATATGTCTCCGCGGTCAACGTGACGGAGCGGTACACGCCCGCTCAAGGTCTGGCTGAGACGAACAGCGTGCGGCTGCTCGTGAAAGTTTTGGACCGGCCCGCGGGCAAGCGGATCGCCGCCAGGGTGAGTGTCATCGACACAAACAATCCTGCGACGGCGAAGCTGGAAGAGCTCGAAGGGATGAGTCGTGACGAGTCGGCGGATTTGAACGATATCCTGCCGCTTCAGGTGGCGTTCAATGGTGCGTATCAGGTTCGGGTCGAGAGTAACGGGCGGAACATCACCAAACCGTTCCGATCGGGGACGAATACTCAGGAACTTCTGGTCGTGACTTTGCTCGATACGCCGTTGCTCGCGTTGCCGTCACAAGTCTGTTACGCGCCGCCCCCGGTTGATGCGTCCTTGAAGCCTAAAGACGAGGCCCGTCTGAAAAAAGCTCTCGGTGAATACTTCGCCGCGCCCGTGGAAAAGCGCGTGGAATGGAAATTTCCCAACGGTCTGGAAAAGCTCCTGCGCGAGAATGAACCGGCGGTGCGGCGCGCGGCGTGGGAGGCATATCGGGAAGCGCCGATTCACGATTCGGCCAGGGAAGATTTCATGACAAACCAGGTTCGTTTTGAGTCGAACCTTAGCTCATACACCGTGAAGCAGGTGGGCACGCGTCCAACAAATGGCTGGGCGCTCTTTATTGCGATGCACGGCGGCGGAAATGCCCCCAGGGAGGTCAACGACCGCCAATGGAAGGTGATGCAAAACTACTATCGCGAGCATCCGGAGGCGGGTGGTTACCTTTATGTTGCGTTGCGCGCGCCGAACGATACCTGGAACGGCTTTTACGATACTTATGTTTATCCGCTCATCGGCAATCTCGTTCAGAATTTTCTGCTTTTTGGCGAGGTTGATCCGAACAAAGTGTTCATCATGGGCTATTCCCACGGCGGCTATGGTGCGTATGCGATCGGGCCGAAAACACCGGATCGCTTTGCGGCCATTCACGCGAGCGCGGCAGCAGCGACGGATGGCGAAACGACCGCGCGGACGCTGCGGAATACCGTCTTTACCGCGATGGTTGGCGAGAAGGACACGATGTATGGTCGCTATGAGCGGAACCTGAAATTTCGTGCCTCGCTCGAAGAACTGCGAGGCGAGCGCAAGGATATTTATCCGGCCGGCGTGCAAATCATCGAGGGCCACGGCCACACCGGCCTTCCGGACCGCGACAAGATCGTGGATATGTATCCGGCGGTGCGCAATCCGGCGCCCACCGAACTGACGTGGCTGACGACGGACAACGTGGTGCGCGATTTCTTTTGGCTGAGGTGCGATTCGCCCGCGAAGGAACTGGAGTTTGACGCGATCTGCCGGAACAACAAGATCACGGTGAAAACCAGCGCCGGCGTGAGCCGTGCAACGGTCTTTCTCGATCAGCGTCTCGTCGATTTTGATCAGCCGGTGATGGTCGAATTGAACGGGAAGGAACTGAAGATGAAAGTCCGCCCGAGCCTGCGGGTGCTCTGCGAAACACTGACCCGCCGCGGAGATCCGGAGTTGGCGTTTAGCGCGCGCCTGGATTTGCCGCTTTAATTGCGGGAGGGCGACTTGTAGGCAAAGCGCCGCAACCAGATCATCCGATTTTTCTTTCGCGCCGGTTGCGGTTTCGAATTAAGTAGCCGGCGAGTATGCAGAACATTTTGGTCACAGGAGGGGCTGGCTTCATCGGTTCGAACCTCGTCCTGACGTTGCAGGAAACCTATCCGTCCGCGCGAATCGTCGTGATCGATGATTTCAGGTCGGGTGATTTCAAAAACCTTCAGGGGTATCGCGGGGATTTTGTGGCGGCCGATGTTTCGCGGCTGGATTGGAATGCCCAGTTCGGAGACCGGAGCTTCGACGCGATTTTTCACGAAGCCTCCATCACCGACACGACAGTGCACGACCAGTTTTTGCAGGCGCACGACAACATTGAGGGTTTTCGCCGGCTGCTTGAATTCGCGTCGCTGCATCAGACGCCAATCGTGTATGCATCGTCGGCGGCGACCTATGGAATTGGCGCGGGCGCGATGAAGGAGGACCAGCCCGCCGCCCCGGCTAACATCTACGCGTTCTCGAAGGTGCAACTGGACAATCTGGCGCGCGAAAAAGCGCGGCAAAGCCCTTCCTGGAAGATTGTCGGCGTCCGTTACTTCAATGTTTACGGGCCGCGCGAACCGCACAAGAAAGCGGCCGCGAGCATGATCTATCAGCTCTATCTGCAAATGAAAGCGGGCAAACGCCCGCGCGTGTTCAAAATGGGCGACCAGAAACGCGATTTCGTCTATGTGAAAGACGTGGTAAAAATGACGATACAGGCGCTGCAAGCGCCCAAAAGCGGCGTTTACAATTGTGGTTCCGGCGTCCCTTTCTCGTTCAATGAGGTCATCGCCGAACTGAATCGCAGCCTGGGTACATCGCTCGAGCCGGATTATTTCGAGAATCCCTATAGTTTTTACCAGCCGCACACCGAAGCGGACATGACTGTGGCGAAAAATGATCTGAAATACTCCCCGGAATACCCGCCCGCCAAAGGGATTAGCGATTACGTCAACATCCTCGAATGGGGCAGAAAGTAGTTCTGAACGCTGGACTGACGAGCCCACAAGAGAAAACGGGGCATGCAAATGCTTCTCTTTGGACTTGCCGGGACGCTTTCCTGGGAAAAAGAGAAAGAATCCCTGGCGATGGATTTCAGCGATTACGACCGCATCCCGATTTTCGCCCCAACCAGATTATCTGGAAAGCGTGCAAGGCCCCGATTCTGAAATGCCTCTGCCCGGCCGCGCTTTCCATTTTCGTTGAACCGCGCTCAAAGCTCGAAAAGCTTCTTGCATCTCGCTTCGGCTGCTACGTGGACTTTCGCCACTCGCAGCAAATCAATTGCTTGATCATCTCTGGGAGGCTCGCGCAGAATCTAACCTATGGAATCCAATGCACCGGGAGGAAGCCGCATGACAGGGACGGCTTGGCTCATCTGCACAATGGCCGCGATCGGTTTTGCCTTCGATACGTATGAGTTGCTGATGCTTCCGTTGATCGCTGGTCCGGCTCTGGCGGAGTTGCTGGGCAAACCTCTGGGCGATCCCGCGGTTCGGGACTGGATTGGCTACATGTTTTGGGCGAGCGCGGCGACCGGAGGCATTTTCGGCTTGCTCGGCGGCTATTTGACGGACCGGTTTGGACGCAAACGCGTGCTGGTCTGGAGCATCATGGTTTATTCCTTGTCGCCGGTTTTCGCGGCCTTTAGCACGAGCGCTCTCTGGCTTCTGATTTTCCGATGCACCACTTTCATCGGCGTTTGCGTCGAGTTCGTCGCCGCGGTCGCATGGCTCGCGGAGTTATTTCCTGAGCCAAAACTCCGCGAGAAAGTCCTTGGCTGGACACAAGCCTTTGCCTCGGTCGGCGGATTGATGGTCACGGGCGCGAACGTTTTGGCGGTCAAATACGCCGCATCGCTTCCGGCAATTCATGGCGGCCATTCCTCGTGGCGATACACGCTTTTGTCCGGTCTGATCCCCGCGATTCCTCTGGCGATCCTTCTGCCGAAGCTGCCCGAATCTCCGGCCTGGTTGAAAAAAAGAATGGAAGGCACTCTGCGCCGCCCTCGCTTCTCCGAGCTTTTCGCCCCAGGTTTGCTTCGTACTACCGTCGTGACCTCACTGCTTTTCGCGTGCGCTTATGGGGCGGCTTTTGGCGCGATTCAACTCACCCCCACTCAGATCGTTCCCGGCCTCCCGCAATTGCGTGAGGAACAAACCACCGCCGATACACTCCGGCCGCAAATTGCAAAACTTAACGCCAGCCTTCGAACGACGCCCACAAATGCTCCCGCGCGCGCACAAATAGAAGCGGACCTCAAGAAGGCTCAGGGACAAATGCGGGCCGCCAGTGACGCGCTGAAACAAGCTGGCAACCGCGTTCAATTTTACCAGGAAATCGGCGGTTTAACCGGGCGTGTCCTCCTGGCGATCCTCGCGGTAATTATTGTCAGCCGTCGTGGCCTTTTGCGGATTTTCCAGGTGCCCGGCCTCCTCATTGTTCCCCTGGTCTTTTATTTTCCAGCGCGCAACGACCTCGAATTGCTCAAATGGGGTATGTTTTTTGCAGGTCTGGTAACCGTCGCGCAGTTCAGTTTCTGGGGAAATTATTTGCCCCGCGTCTATCCGGTCCATCTCCGCGGCACGGGCGAAAGTTTTGCCGCGAACGTCGGAGGCCGCATGATCGGCACGTCCGCCGCCTACGTCACCACCAATTGGCTGGCGCCTATGATGCCGGCCACGCTTTCCTACCACAAGATTGCCCTGGGGGCGGCGCTCATGGCTCTCGTCGTTTACGGCCTTGGATTGATCGCTTCGTTCTTTTTGCCAGAGCCGCCGAAAGATGAAACAATCGAGTAATTTTATGAAACTGCTGTTACGCGCTCTTTTTGTTTTCGCGGCGATGGTATCAAACCACAGCGCCGGTTATTACGGAGTCGAAGACCCAACCATGGGCGAATACGAAGGCTTTTGGACCGCAGCCAACGGCGCTAAGGGGCGGATCACCGCGCAGGTCCGGCCCCTCAGCAATAATCGCTACGACGGTTTTATTCTGATCTTCAGGTCACGCAGCCCCGTCGCGGGGTTCACCCTGCCACCCGCCGCCCTCGACAAAGATCGCATCGATTTTACCGCCGTTGCTCTCACCAATGATCGCGCCGGCGATCTATTCGCCCGGAACGAAGGCGCTTGCACCATCGAAAAAGGAAAACTCACCGGCACTTTCAAAGGCGAACTCGGCGAAGGCAAATTCGAGGCCACAAAAGCCGAGCGCAAATCACCCACCCTCGGTGCCAAACCCCCGCGCTCCGCGATTGTCCTTTTCGACGGCAAACCCTCCGAAAGTTGGGAAAACTTCTCCTGGCCGCTCCAGGATGGCATCATGCAGGTTGGCAAAGGCAACATCCAAACCAGGGACCAGTTGCGCGACTTTCGTTTGCACGTCGAATTCCGCACGCCTTACATGCCGTCCGCGACCGGGCAGGCCCGTGGCAACAGCGGCGTTTATTTGCAGGGCAAATACGAAGTTCAAGTGCTCGATTCTTTCGGTCTTTATCCCCTGCAGAACAATGACTGTTCTGCCATTTATAGTTTGCAGGCCCCTCGGGCCAACGCCTGCCTTCCACCCATGGAATGGCAAACCTACGATATCACCTACCATAACGACGGCCCCACCATCACCGTCTCCCATAACGGCATGACCGTGGTCGAGGATTTCAAAGTCCCGCAGTCGGTGGTGGACAAAGGGACGACCGCGAGCAGCGCGATTCAAGGATTTCTTTTGCTTCAAGACCACGGCAATCCGGTGCAATACCGGAACATCTGGGCCGAACGACTGCGACGATAATCGGGGCCGTCAATCGGTGAAACCTTGAGCCGCGGTTGTTTGCAGGCCCATCCGCGTGTATTTTGTGCGCTCGTTCAATGCCGGTCACTGAACATATTCGCAATAAGGTCAGCAACGTGCCGCACAAGCCGGGCATCTATCTCATGAAGGATCGATTCGGCACGGTCATTTATGTGGGCAAGGCACGCGATCTCCGCCGCAGAGTCTCGCAGTATTTTCATCCCTCGCGCCGGCAGGGCTGGGACATGAAGTTCAACGCACTGGTCGATGCGATCCACGACTTCGACATTCATATCGTCAAGAGCGAGCCGGAATCGCTCTTGTTGGAAGGCCGGCTGATCAAAGAATTCCAGCCGCGCTACAACATTAGTTTCCGCGATGACAAACGCTTCCTGCTGCTGAAGGTGAACCTGAACGACCCGATTCCGCGTTTCACCCTCACACGACTCAAGCAGGACGATGGCGCGCGCTATTTCGGGCCCTTCGCTCATTCCGCGGCTTTGCGCAGCACATTGATCATGATCCGGCGCAAGTTCAACTTGCGCGGCTGCCGGCCCCTGACGCCCGTCGAAGCGGACTACAAACACTGCCTTTACGCGAATCTGAAATACTGCACGGCCCCCTGCATTGGAAACATTTCGCGCGAGGAGTACCTCCTTCAGGTGCTCGCCGCCTGCGATTTTCTCGCCGGCCAAAGCGACGAATTGGAACAGCAGTTGCAGGATGAAATGAAGAAGGCAGCGGTCGCGCTCGATTTCGAAAAGGCCGCGGCCCTGCGCGATGCGCTCGATGACCTGCGGCGCACCATGAAGAAGACTGAGAAGTTCGAACGCTTGCCTTACACCCTGCCGGTCGCGATCGATCCCGAACGAGATGTGCAGGAACTTAGCCAAATCCTCGGACTGGCCGCGCCTCCCGAGCGGATCGAAGGTTTCGATATCTCCAATATCAGTGGCACGTTCGCGATCGCCTCCAAACCTTTACGGTGAATGAGTTGAACCAGCTTTCGAACATCACCCGCAGCGGGACACTGACCGTATCCGGAGCGACGAGCACAAATGCGTCGAGTGTCACGGTAAATGGCGCGAGTGCGTCGCTTTATGACGACCGCACGTTTGCGAAGGATGGATTGACCATTACAAATGGAGTGAACGCCTACACCGCTGCCGGGTCGGATTCACTGGGCCGGTCGGCGAGCGACGCCATCACGGTGAGCCTTCCGAGCACCGCATCTTTTACATACGATGCGAATGGGAACATGACCAGTGATGGAAATCTTGGTTATGATTATGACGATGAGAACCAGCTTGTCCATGTGTGGGGGACAAATTGGATGTCGGAGTTTGTCTATGATGGCCAGATGCGGCGGAGGGTCAGCCGGACTTATGAAAGTCCAGCAGCTGAAACCACGTTTGTCACCGGGGTGAGCTTGACCACGCTGCGAAACGATGCCGACCGTTGGGTGGGACTTAAACTCACCGTCGGGACCAAACCGTTGGTCGTCACCCAGCTGGGACGCTGGGTGGTGAGCGGAAACAACCAAAGCCACGCGGTGCGCCTCGTGGGGTGGGATGGCCTGACGGTGCCGGGCGCGAGCGTGACGCTGAATACCTCAGGCGCGACAGCAGGCAATGAGCAAGTTTTCACGGACCGACGTCGATAAAGATTCTTGCGAGCATGCTTTCGCCGATTTTCACAGTGAGCAGACACGTTTGCTTAACGACAGGCTCTATGACTGGCTAAAGCCAGGAGGTCTTTACGCTCAGCTTGAGGACTCCCGTCATAAAAATCTCATTGCGCAGTTTAAATGGGATGTTATTGGGGGAACCGGACGACATTCTTGGCAGTATATCGGCCTTTCCTCGGCCTCGCTGTCTGAGATGCGATCCGGATATGGAACGCTCGGCCGGTGGTTCAGGTCGAGAACAATATTTATTCCGGACCAGCTTCCACGGTACAGTCAGGTTACGGTGTTTGCCGATTTTATTATTGATCCTACAGCGAGTGGGCTCCCATGAAGCGTTCGATTCTTAAACTTTTTTGCAGCACCATTTGCATAACGGCATTTATGGCCTGCGATCCCAGTTCGTTTATTCTGACGCGGACAAGGCCCCCTCCCCCTCTGATCTGCACGGGCACCCGGAGTTCCAAGGAGCCACTGTTGCTTGATTTTGAAACAGACGATCGCGCGGAATGCGAGATCCACCAGAAGCCTCTTGTCCTGTCTTGGATTCCCGTAGGTACTGACAGCAGCCTAGATTGCGTGTTTGCGACTGCACCCCATGGGCGACTAGCGGCATACGGACGACCATGGCTAAAGCCGCCTGTTTGGGTTAAGGTTAATCAGTGCGAAAGTTGCGTTCAAATCACCCTTGAGCACCACGCAGGCGCTACTCGGGAAATGATCGAAGAGAGTGTTCTTAGAGGTCGAAAGTCCGAAATGGACTTTGAAACCTTGAACGCCGTTCGATTTGAAGGCAAAACCAAAGAGTGAACCTCACACGCCAACCACCGTCACGGGATGCCCAAGGCTCACTCACAGCCCCGAGCAAATGAGGCCTTCGATCGAGTTGTCTCTATTCTGACGAGGAAAGGGCGGTGGCAATTCGGCAAGAATCAGAGGTCGCGCTGGCTGCTTTTAGCCCAGAAACGGATGCTGAAAATGGAGTTGGAAGTCCGCCGGCGGACACAAGCTGCCTGGAAAAACCGCCCGCAAATGCTCTACACTTTGCAACAGCGGTTGTGATTGGTGGCTGCCCGGCGGAGATTGCTCGCGACAAAGCCGCGTCCGCACCTGATCCAGCCCACACTGCAACCGACGTCGGACCCGATAGATCGTTCCAGGGCGAAGGCAGCCGCAATTTTTCAACGGCAGCTTTGACCGAAATCCCGGCCAGCATCTCCAAAAGCCACCACCATATCACCGAAGTGTTCAGCGTGTGACGCGGCAAAACATCGGCCCGCATTACGGAAAACGTTTTCCCACAACCGCCTCGCCTCCCACGATTGGAACGGGTCGCGTTACTCTTGTCGTTAGCAAATTGGTTGGTACGGCGAACCCGTTTGATCTTTACAAAACATCACCGGGTTCACATGCTGGTCCCCCAGCTGGCCCCGTGCCTAAGGTATTCTATGGGCCAGTATCCTGGACTTATGCTGGAGAAAATAAAACTTCTCAGTGGATGCACCCATAGAATTTAATATATGCGGTCCTATTGTTATTATTTATCGTCGGTGCCTGCTTTTTTAGTGACCGTCATTTGTTTTCTGCTTTTAAGCTGCAAATCAAATCAAAAACGCAACGATGGAATTGTTCTGGATATGTATGCTGGAAGCCCAAACTCTTATTTATGGCACAAGGGCGGGAAGGATCTGCGAATAGGTCTCGAACGAACGGAGATCGCCACACACGATGCTAAAGAGAACGTCACCTTGGAGTTAGGGTTGAAACTGCGTATAGTCCTTAAACCAGAGAGCGAGGTGGGACTATTATACCAAGACGGAACAATTACGATTGATTTGGTAGCCGGTCGCACGAAAGTGTTCCAGGCACCGAAACCGGATAAAGCAATAATTGTTAAGGTTGGTGAGGCTAGGCTAACAACAAGCACGGTTCCGTGCCTTTTTGAGGTCGATTCGAAAGGAAGTTATGCTAAATTTTGGCAGCGTTATAGTAGAATGGGCCGACACCAACCGTTTTTTGATTGATCGACCGTTGATCTTTGATCTTGCGACAAAGACAGGCACGAATTATGTTGTAAACTATTAGGACGATAGAACGATGGTAACGATGGGGTCAGCCCTTAGCAAATCAGCCGCGGGGCGGCGGGAAGAGAATAGTAACTTGAGGTCATGGCGCTGCTGGTTTAAAACGTGATATCGATCTCCTGGGCGGAAGCTAAGACCGAACAGTCCCTGGTGCTCTGAAACTTGTCCATTAGCATGGTTCCTTGCTCTCACGAAAGCAGCCTCTGCGCATCCTGTGAAGATTAATTGATGCATGAGCAAGAGCGGGTCACCTGGTGGCAATCACCAATGGAAGCCAAAATTCGTTTATCCGAAAGAGGGACACGGCCGTTCGATTGGTGTGGTGAGATTATCAAAGGGAGCACTATGGAACTGCCCTAGCTACAGGTATATCCTGTTTCTCGGCCTTTCCGCATTAGCAATACTCATTCTCGCCTTGTTCACCTCCTTTGCTGAGAGATACGGATCAAACCCAGAGGGCTGGAAAGTGACTTTCCGTCCTTCCAATTGGCGCGGTTGGTCTGTGATTCATTCTGAAGCGACAAATCAGACCGAAGTCAACTTTTACAATTCCTTAGACGGCGTCCATCTTGAGTATGGTTCGACAAGAGGTGAACTGATTTCGGATGTGCATCAGTTTGGGCCCTTGCGAATATCAAAGTCCTGGTGGCGCTACTCTGATACCCCTCGCGTGGGGACGAATTTAATCCAACCGGGAATGGTGCTATATGATCCCCGGGCGCAACAGAAACTTGGCACTGTTTTGCGTGTTGATGAGTGGCATAGCTTCACCGATAGGAGAGATCAGCCGGCAGTTCTAGTTCGAACATTTTGGGACAGAACGAATGTATGGATTCCTCGGAATGATATGAACGAACTAATTTTTTTGCGATAAAGCAACTACTTTTCTGTAAAATCATTTAGAATGTAGGTGGCTGGTTAGAGTTAGTTCTTCATGGTGAGGTATATTTTTCCGGTTTCCCATTCATCGCTAATTTCGCTGAGGAGCGCCGTGACGAGGCGTTCCAGGGATTCGGTATTCGGAAAGAGCGTGGCCACACGAGTGCGTCGTTTAATTTCTTTGTTGAGGCGTTCCAGACTGTTGGTGGTGCGGAGCTTTCGGCGCTGGGTTTCAGGCCGTTGGAAGACGGTGAAGCAATCGTGGGCATTGGCCTCGAGCCAGTCCGCCAGTTGAGGAGCCACCGCGCGGTATTTTTCGATCATGGTTTTGAGCCGGCGCTGAGCTTCGGCCAAGTCCGCGGAGTTGAAAATGGCGCGGATCTCGCGCGCGACTTCTTCGCGCAGATGGGCTTTGGGCACGTAGGCCATGGCATTCTGCTGAAAGTGAAATTGACACCGCTGCCAGGGAACGCTCGGGAAGCGGGCCTGCAAAGCGGGGCGCAGGCCCGGATGCTGGTCGCTGACGAGGAACTCGACCCCGTGCAAGCCACGCTCCTGAAGGCTGGCCAGGAAATCGCGCCAATGGACTTCGGCTTCGCTCAGTTTGGCGCTGAGGCCCAAGACCGAGCGCTTGCCTTCGCGGTTGATGCCGATGGCGATTAAGACCGCGCAGGAGCGAACCGTGCCCTGGACGCGCACCTTCTCGTAACGCGCGTCAAGGATGAGCATGGGGAATTCGCCCAACGGCCGGGCACGCCACTTTTCCAATTCGCCATCCAGTTCCGCGGATACGCGACTAACCTGCGTGGAACTAATCTCCAGGCCGCACATCTCTTCCAGAATCGCCGTGACTTTGCGGGTGGAGACGCCCTGGACGTACATTTCGGCGATGGCCAGTTTGAGCGCCCGCTCGCTGCGCACGCCCTTCTCCAGGCTGGAGGGATAGAAGGCGACGCCGCCACGCACCTGCGGGACGGCCACGCAAAGCGCTCCCAGACGCGTGGCAATCGTCTTGGGCTTGTAACCATTGGCGTAGCCCTGGCGTGTTTCCGTGCGCTCATGCGGCCGGGCCTGGAGCGCGTGATTACGTTCGATCTGCATGGCTTGGTTCAACAGCACGGTCAGGGCCTCGGCGATGGCTTGCATCCCATCTTTGAGGATGTGTTGCACCGCTGCGCTGGGTTCATTACTCTCGTTCGGGTGGGTCATTTGATTTTCTCTCTGTTCAGGTTTAGTCACCCCAACAGAAGAACGGATTTGGCCCGCCACTTCCAATCTTTACGGAACCTCTTTCGTGCGGACGACGGTCGTTGCGCGCCCGCCAATGGGGCCCCGGGAGCTACGCCGCTGACCGCGACTGACGTCCGAAAGCACGGTCAGCGGCGGCTCTACTCCCATTGGCGACCGCACAACGACCTGCCCTCAGGCTCAAGTACGTTCCGATTTACAGAAGAAAGGTTACACTCTCAGTCGTTCGAAGCGACGCGCGATAGTTGCATCAACAGAGTTTACAACAAAATCAGTCTTGCCTACAGCCGTTTGGCGGCCAATATAGCTTCTGCGACGAAGGTCGCGGATAGTAAACACGCCTTCTCGATTCCAATGTCGCCGAGGGTTTCGTTCCCAGCACTTCGCGAAAAGTACCCTTATGCACCTACCGGCTAGAAAGTTTGGGATCTGCCACCGGGCCTCAGTTACGCTTTTTTCGAAACACTGGGAGCCAATGGTATGCGGATGCGAAGCCCGGTGGTGTAATCCATTGGTATTTTATTGTACCACCGGCACCGAAACAGTGATTTTTTTGAAATGAGCACAAGATGGGTTCCGAAGAGCGCAAAACGTCGCGTTCTTGTGTTTGCAACAGCGCTGAGCCTTGGCTCTGCTCTTTACTTTCTGTTTTATACTGATCGCCCGGAGCGCGTGGCACCACCAACTTTCAGTTGGGTGGGCTACACTCAGCGAAGCGATGGTTTTTACGGATCAGTGGTGATCTCGAATCGGAATAGCTTTCCAATTCACGTTGACCCTAAAGATGCAGACCGCGAAGCCATTCTCGAAGCGTTCGCTTCTGGCAAGCCGTATTTACCGCCCGTAAACGAGGCATTGTTTCCATGCGCAGTCGTTGAGGGTAGAACGAATATCGTTTATTGGTTTCCTGAACCTGACAGTCAATCTGTGACGCAAGTCATATTCATTTGGGAAGTTTGGGTTCGGGAGACAGCGCTCAAGAGCTATCGTCGAAGATTATGGAGTGCTGCAAAGATGATTTTGCCTGAGCAATCCAGCGAGGGTGTGTACTCTGAGAACCCCAACGAAGGCACTTACGTTCTGGATATTCCTCGACCGCCGCACGCGACGAATTCAGGGTCGGTTTTGCGTGGGGTACGAGAAAGGGTGATGTTTTAGGTGTTACGGATTTAATTCCCATCGTACTTCGTCCCGAACTGTGTTCATAGTGATTTGCTGGTTTGTCCCGAGCTGGGATCGCATTCTGCGGTCCAATTACCGCGCTCTGGTCGTAGCGTTACAGCGTTACGACGCGGCTGGACAAAGTTTCGATTTGTCAAGGGGTCGGTCCCACATATTTGAGCTTTTGAAAGCCTTCTGTTCTGGCAAGAACGAATGCGGCGTAGGGTCCCCACAAGGAGGTGTGGTCCCAAATATTTATGCTTTTACTTTAACGGTCTATCGGAGCGCGATCAGACGGCATGACTTCTTGCTTGAGATTCTCGTCTGAGACGTTCCAAGCTCCGCCGCCAACAACTTTGTTCCGCTTGTCGGAGGGTTTCCTGAAGGACTTCTTAAAATCGCCAATCCCGTGCGTGACGTGGCGATCCTTCCCATGACAGAGTCCCCCCGGCAGCTGAACTCTCAGGCGCCCGCAGTTTTCGTTGCTCAACCCGAGACCGCAGTTGTTTGCAGGCCCATCCGCGTGTATTTTGTGCGCTCGTTCAATGCCGGTCACTGAACATATTCGCAATAAGGTCAGCAACGTGCCGCACAAGCCGGGCATCTATCTCATGAAGGATCGATTCGGCACGGTCATTTATGTGGGCAAGGCACGCGATCTCCGCCGCAGAGTCTCGCAGTATTTTCATCCCTCGCGCCGGCAGGGCTGGGACATGAAGTTCAACGCACTGGTCGATGCGATCCACGACTTCGACATTCATATCGTCAAGAGCGAGCCGGAATCGCTCTTGTTGGAAGGCCGGCTGATCAAAGAATTCCAGCCGCGCTACAACATTAGTTTCCGCGATGACAAACGCTTCCTGCTGCTGAAGGTGAACCTGAACGACCCGATTCCGCGTTTCACCCTCACACGACTCAAGCAGGACGATGGCGCGCGCTATTTCGGGCCCTTCGCTCATTCCGCGGCTTTGCGCAGCACATTGATCATGATCCGGCGCAAGTTCAACTTGCGCGGCTGCCGGCCCCTGACGCCCGTCGAAGCGGACTACAAACACTGCCTTTACGCGAATCTGAAATACTGCACGGCCCCCTGCATTGGAAACATTTCGCGCGAGGAGTACCTCCTTCAGGTGCTCGCCGCCTGCGATTTTCTCGCCGGCCAAAGCGACGAATTGGAACAGCAGTTGCAGGATGAAATGAAGAAGGCAGCGGTCGCGCTCGATTTCGAAAAGGCCGCGGCCCTGCGCGATGCGCTCGATGACCTGCGGCGCACCATGAAGAAGACTGAGAAGTTCGAACGCTTGCCTTACACCCTGCCGGTCGCGATCGATCCCGAACGAGATGTGCAGGAACTTAGCCAAATCCTCGGACTGGCCGCGCCTCCCGAGCGGATCGAAGGTTTCGATATCTCCAATATCAGTGGCACGTTCGCGGTCGCCTCCATGGTCAGCTTCAAAGGCGGACGGCCGGATCGTTCCAATTATCGCCGCTTCAAAATGAAAACGGTGACCGGCCAGGACGATTTCGCGTGCATGGCGGAAACGATTCATCGGCGTTATGGGCGCCTGTTGCATGAAGCCGCCGCGAACAACTCGCCGCCAAACCTGCCCAACCTGATTCTCATCGATGGCGGCAAGGGACAATTGAACGCCGCCTGTGGAGAACTCGCCAAACTCGGGTTACCGAGCATTCCGATCATTGGCCTCGCGAAGGAGTTTGAGGAAATCTATCGCCCCGGCGAAAGCGACCCGTTGCGTCTCGATCACAACACCGGCGCCCTCAAACTGCTGCAGCGCGTTCGCGACGAGTCGCATCGTTTTGCCAACACCTACAATGCCAAGCTTCGCCTCAAGAAGATTTGGAGAGTATTCTTGACGAGTTTCCAGGAATCGGCGAGCGCCGTAAAGCCGCGCTCCTAAAGAAATTCGGCTCCATCCAGCGCCTGCGCCTCGCCTCACTGGAGCAGATCGCCGAGATCCCCGGTTTCGGCGGCAAAGCGGCGGCTGATCTCAAGGCCTTTTTGGAAGCGCGCCCCGCGGCTTGATGAAACGCGTCGCGATTATAGGAGGGGGAGCGGCCGGCTTTTTCGGCGCGATCACTTGTGCTGAAGCAGCGCCCGATGCGGAAATAACCATCTTCGAGAAAGGGCCCGAGTTCCTCCAGAAAGTCCGCATCTCCGGCGGAGGACGGTGCAATGTCACGCATGCCTGTTTCGAGCCGCGCGAACTCACGCGCCGTTATCCGAGAGGGGAACGGGAACTGATCGGTCCGTATCATCAATTCCACGCAGAGGAAACCGTGCGCTGGTTCGAAAGCCGCGGTGTAAAGTTGAAGATTGAACCGGACGGACGGATGTTCCCGGTCACCGATTCGTCGCGAACCATCATTGATTGCCTCATGGGCGAAGCGCATCGAACCGGCGTAAAGCTCACGGCTAATCGCGCAATAGAGAAGATCGAGCGCGGTCAAAACGGATTTCAGATATCGTTTCGTGACGGCGAATCCGCAACCTTCGATCGCGTGCTGCTCGCGACGGGAGGTTGCCGTGCACCAGCGCTGGGAGCGCTCGCGGTTTCCCTAGGGCATTCGCTTGTGCCACCGGTCCCGTCGCTCTTCACGTTCAACATTGAGATTCCCTGGGTGCGTGAGTTGGCGGGCGTATCGGTCCCGTTGGCCGAAGTATCTGTTCCCGAACGAAACCTCCGTGAACGTGGCGCGCTGCTCTTCACGCATTGGGGCATGAGCGGCCCCGTCATTTTGCGCCTCTCGGCCTGGGGTGCGCGGGAGCTTCACGAACTGGATTACCGCTTCACTCTCAATATTAACTGGGTTCCGAATCTCTCCGAGAATGAACTGCGGCAGGAAGTCGAAGCCCAGGTCAAAAATCAGCCGTCGCGCACCGTCGCGCGAACGCCCCTGGGAGCATTGCCGTCACGGTTATGGGAGCGACTCGCCCCGGCTGGCCAAACGAGATGGGCCGAGCTTGGCAAACAAAGGCAGCGCGAATTGATTCGCCGTCTCAGAGCCACCGAACTGCCCGTCACCGGCAAGAGTTTGAATAAGGACGAATTCGTCACGTGCGGCGGGGTTCGCCTCAACGAGGTTGACTTCAAAACCATGCAGAGCAAAGTCTGTCCGGGTCTTTTCCTTGCCGGCGAACTTCTGGACATTGACGGCATCACCGGCGGTTTCAATTTTCAGGCCGCTTGGACAACAGGATGGATCGCCGGCCGCTCAATCGCGGCCGGCTTGAACCATCAGGCGAGTTGAGTTTGCGCGCCCGGAGCGCCGCCCCGCGGTCGAAGTCGCCGCGAGCAACAGGCACTGAATCTGTTTCTTCGAAACCCCAGCAGGAACACAATCTGGTTTCCACATCCCGGTCTTCACCGGCGATAGCTTGGAAACGCTAAGGTTATTGAAGTGATTAAAGCGAAAAGGCAGGTGGCCTGCTCATGGAAGGGAAGCGAACCGCAAAGGATTGTATCCCTCATGGTAAAGCAGAAGAATCTGCGCCCGCTCGGCCTCACGCACCGGCGCCACGCGCGAAGAACGCCAGCGCTTCCAGAACCTGCTTTTCCTCCGCACTCAGAACCGATCCGGGAGGTTCGATTTTCCGGCCCGCTCTGTAAATGTTCTAATGAAACGATGTACTAGTCGCGCTCGACGCCGCTTGTCCAATACTTAGTCAAGTCGTCCGACTGGGGCACTTTGAGCGGACGGATCACGCGGAACCCGAGGAATTGGGCGTCGGTGAGGTACCAGATGCTCTTGGGCAACTGCGGGTCCTGCATTTTCCAGGCGGGGGCCGAAGCGCGCCGGGCGGCGCTGCGCAGTTTCTCCGGATCATCATCCCAGGAACCGCCACGAGCGGAGTGGGGGTAGGGTTTGGTGGCCTTAATCCAGGGATTCTCGGCGGTGGCGGACACGAAATTCTTGTAGGCCTCGGATTCGTACTGGTCGAGGCACCATTCGACGACGTTGCCGTGCATGTCATGCAGGCCCCACGGGTTCGGTTTCTTTTTGCCGACCTTCTGGTATTTCGAACTGCTGTTGTCGGCAAACCAGGCGTACTCGCCGAGCTTGGACGCATCGTCACCGAAGGAATAGGCGGTTTTGGTTCCAGCACGGCAGGCGTATTCCCATTCGGCTTCGGTGGGCAGCCGATAGAATTGGTTGAGTTTCGCGCTGAGCCATTTGCAGTAGGTGTTGGCGGCGTGCTGGGTCATGCTGATGGCGGGGTAACCGTCCTTGCCCATGCCGAAACTCATTTCGACGTAGGGCGTGGTGGGGCGGCTGACGGCGTCCGCGAGGGCGTGAATGGCCTGGGCGCTCTTGCGCAAAACGCGTTTTTTCTTTTCGTCTTCGGGGAACATGAATAGTTCGTACTCGTTCCAGGTCACTTCGAATTTACCCATCCAGAACGGCCCGACTTTGACTGTATGTTGAGGGCCTTCGTCGCCATTGCGGCCAGCTTCGCCGTCGGGACTGCCCATCACGAACTCGCCGCCGGGAACCGGAACCATTTCGAAGGTCACGTCGCTGCCCGGAATGTTCATCTTGTAGGGCTTCATGTCGGCGGCGTTGGTTACGTCCAGATGCGCCATGATTTTTTCGAACATGTCCGTGACCAATTGAGGATCGTCCTTGCCGCCGGCTTCGAATTTCTTCGCCTGCAAAACAATGGAGGATGGCCAGGGAGCGCCTTGATCGATCCATTCCTTGAGAATTTCGATCTGCTCTTTGGGCAGCGGACCGCCCTTTTTCGCCGGAGGCATCAGGTCATCGTGGTCAGCAGGGAGTGAGGTGCTGGTGTAAATTTTACTTTTGCCGCTTTCGAAAGGGAGGAGCGCGGTGCCGTTTTCGCCGCCTTTGATCGCGAGGTCGCGCGAATCGAGACGCAAACCGCCTTTGTCGTAGCCGTCGCGGTGGCAGGCCAAACAATGAAATTCGAGGATGGGCTGAACGTCCTTGGCGAAATCGATCTTCCGAACCTGCTTCAGTTCGATACCCGCCGGCCAATTGGCGCCTTGCTCGATCCAGGCGCGGAGCTTTTCAGTCTGTTCCCTGGGAACGCGTTCGCCTTTGGGCGGCATGGCTTTGTCATGATCGGCGGGAAGAACCGTGCTGGTGTAGAGCGGGCTTTCGGCTGGTTTTCCGGGGATGAGCGCCGTTCCTTCGTCGCCGCCTTTGGTCGCCAGTTCGCGGCTGGTCAACCGCAAGCCGCCCTTCGGCTTTTCCGCGCCGTGACAGCCAAGGCAATGCACCTCGAAAATAGGTTTGATGTCTCTCGAAAAATCCACCGGCTCGGCCGCCTGCGAAACGGCGGCCAGGAACAAGCTGGCGGAACAAAAAGCTGCAATAGGTTTCATCCCGTTGATTGGACTACTCTTGACGGAAAATATTTAAAGTCAACCGTCCGGATGGGATGCGTCGGGACGCGCGCGACACGCGACAAAGGGCACTTGATCGTGGGTTCCCAATAAAAAAACCAAGCGTTCTTCGGTGCGATCTGCATTGGCGAGTCCACATTGAATTCCGAGGCAAATCTTTTCGGGTGGCACAGTCAGAGAAAGGTTGTCTTTCATTGATCACGGCGGCGAAAATGCGTAGGCTTGCCTGTCGAAGGATTAATGCCGCGAAAGATTCGGGAATTGATCAGTGACCTTGAGAGAGCCGGGTTTGTAAATCGCGGCGGCAAAGGAAGTCACAGGAATTTTCGTGCATCCGAAAGTCAAAAAGCCAGTGGTGATTTCGGGAAACTTCGGTGACGACGCCCGCCATTACGAGGAGCGGGCAGTCAGACTGGCAGTTCTGGAGGCCCAAAAATGAGCGAGTCAGCACGGTATGTGAAGATTGTGGAATGGTCGGAAGAGGATCGCTGCTTTGTGGGGAGTTGCCCTGGGTTATTCTATGGTGGATGTCATGGTGACGATGAGCAAAAGGTCTTTGCGGAACTCTGTGAGATTGTGGAGAACATGATCGCTGTGTATCGGGTGGAAGGAAAGCCATTGCCTCCGCCCACGAATGGGCGCGATCTGGCGACTCGTCTGCAATCCTAAAAGAGCCAACGTTCTTCGATGCGCTTTTCTCAAAAGTTTTGATTCCCCGAATTGTGATTGAGCAGGAGCTGGGGCATCCTGACTCACCGGAGAAGGTTCGCAACTGGTCGAAGAGTCCTCCCACCCTGGATCGAAGTTGCGAATCCCGATTCCATTACGGTGATTGGGACAGTCGGACTGCTCGAGCAGGCGGCGATTCGGGGGTTGGTTAATCTCCCTAAAGCGCTTGAGCAACTGGGACGAACAAACGCTCGGATCAGCGGGGCAATCATCAGGGAAGCCCTGGCGCGCCACAACCAGCTTACTGAAAGGAAAGCGCCGCAGACCGATCAATCGTAGTGGTGTAAGTCTCAGAGAGATTCGGGATTCTTTTTTGATCGCTGGAAACGAAAATGCCTCCGGGGCCACACACACCAAGGCTCCAGAGGCAACCCACCGCGCGACGCGGAAGGAAATTTCTGGAGGGCCGCCCTTACACCTTCGGCCCTCCGACCACCCGTTACTTAACAACCACCCGGAAGAATCCTTGTGCGCCGGATTTCAGCACGGAGACTGACAGGTCGCCGCCTGTGCCGGTGAGGGGAATTCCGCGATCCGCCCAATCACTGGCCTGGCCGGTGAGGCTGGCCGCAGCTTGAAGTTGATAGGTCACCCCGGCCTGGCCGGTGAAAGCGATGCTCACGCGAGCGCCGCTGTCCGAGATGCGCAGTTGCGGCTGCAGCGGCAAAACGACTGCAGCGCGCTCAATCGGATTATCGCCGCCGGCGCCGGTGAGGATTCCGTAGGCCGATAGAGCGGTCCAATCCGACGCCCAGTTGTTGCGGCCCGCGCCGAATGCGCCGCGATAGTTCGCGGCCGTTAAACCGCTCGGGGCGGCGGCATAGTTGCTGCCCGCCGGGCTGCCCGCTTTGGGCCGCGGATCGAGAAGTGTGCCGGAGTTTGTTCTACTGATGCTCGTCAGCATCGGGTTCGCGATTTCGTTGGTCAGGCTTAAGTCGGTCCAGTAGTTCGTTGTCACCGTATTTCGCCCGAGATTCGTCGCGGTGTTGCTGATGATTCCGTTGCCGGAGCCGGTCGTGAAGTCCCACCACAGGGTATTGTGGAACTGGGTGAATGCCTGGGTAACCGCTTGAGTCGCGGTCACACCGTTTTGCGTGTCCGCGAGAACTCCCTGGGCGTTGAAATCCGTGAAGATGGAATTGAAGGCCTTGAATCCGAGCCACGGACGAATGGCGATCGCGGCGTTGACGCCGCCGTTGACCACTGTGTTCTGAGAGCCCGAACCAATAATGGTCATGTTGTAAACCTTGAAATCGGACGCGGGGAGCAGCTGGCTGGTTTGCGGAAGTTCATTAGGGTGATTATTCAATTCCATCCCGTAGTTGCGTTTATCCGGCGGTTGAACCGCGAACCAGAATTGATTCACGCCGCGATAGCCCATATCGGTATCGAAGCTGTCATCGTCGTTAAATGAACTGACGAGGTATCGTGTATCAACGGTGCCGCCGAAGAATTCGAAACCGTCGTCGGCCGTGGCGTATGATTCCACGAATTCAATGGTCGTGCCGCGTCCGACAGCGCCCATCGAAAGGCCGTTGATTTCCTTGTTTGGAGCGAGAACCGCGCCGCCGTGACGGATCGAGACGTAACGCAGGACACCCGAGTTATCGTCGTCATTGTTGCCGCCAAAGCGGAAAACGTTTTGTCCGTTCAAAACCAGGTCCGGCAAGCCTTCATAAACTTCATACTTGCTGCCCAGCGGCTGGGCGTTGCCGCCGGCATCAATCGCCCCGTTGAGGATCGCATTTCCGAAAACAACGACGCCGCCCCAAAGCCCGCGCGCGTAGATATCGACGTCGTCCGATACGGTGGTGTCGTCGATATCCGCCGTGAAGATGATCGGGTTTTGCGGGGTGCCTTCGGCGAAGATTTTCCCCCCGCGGGTAATGTATAGTGCAGCCACGTTTGTGCCCTGTCCGCCGAGGTTGTGCCCTTTGATGACCGTGCCGGCCTCGATGTTGAGGGTCGCTCCGGGCATGACAAACACCGCGCCATTCAGCAGGTAGGTATTCGTGCGGGACCAATTGACAGTGCCGGTCAGAATTTGCGGAACGTTGACGATGTTTCCGCCAGCGGGCTGGAGGATTCCGTATTGCGAAAGAGCGGTCCAGTGGTCGATCCAAAGATCATTCGCGCCGAATGCGCCCCGGTAATTGGCCGGTTCGAGGAAGCTGTCATCGGGCGTCTCTGCGTAGTCGCTATAGGCCGGGCTGCCCGATTTAGGACGGGGATCGAGGAGACCTGTATTGGTCCGGCTGATACCGGCGAGCATGGGATTAGCGATCTGGTTCAAGAGCGTTGAGTCGGTCCAGTAGTTCGTTGTGACGGTATTCCGCCCGAGGTTGGTGGCGGTGTTGCTGATGATTGCGTTACCCGAGCCGGTGGTGAAGTCCCACCAAAGGGTGTTACGAAACTGGGTGAAGGCCTGGGTGACAGCCTGAGTCGCGGTCACCCCGTTTTGGGTATCAGCAAGAATGCCCTGGGCGTTAAAGTCGGTGAAAATAGCGTTGTAAACCTTGAGGCCAAGCCAGGGGCGAATCGCCACAGCGGCATTGACGCCACCGTTGACTGAGGCGTTCTGCGAACCGGAACCGATGATGGTCAGGTTATAGACCTTGAAGTCCGACGCGGGCTGCAGTTGGGTGGTTTGCGGCAGTTCGTTGGGATGGTTGTTCAGCTCCATGCCGTAGTTGCGTTTATCCGGCGGCTGAAGCGCAAACCAGAACTGATTCACCCCGCGATAGCCCATATCGGTATCGAAACTGTCATCGTCGTTGAACGCGCTGACCAGGTGCTTCGTGTTGACCGTGCCCCCGAAGAATTCGAAGCCGTCGTCCGCAATCGCGTAGGCTTCAACGTACTCGATCGTCGTCCCGCGGCCGACTGCGCCGAGCGACAAGCCGTTAATCTCCTTGTTGGGAGCGAGAACCGCGCCGCCGTGACGGATCGACACGTAACGAAGCACCCCAGAATTGTCGTTGTCGTCATTGCCACCGAAACGGAAGAGGTTTTGGGCGTTCAAGACGAGGTCGGGCAGCCCTTCATACACTTCGTACTTGCTGCCGAATGGCTGAGCGTTTCCGCCGGCATCCATCGCGCCGTTCAGAACGGAATTGCCGAAGACGACGACGCCGCCCCGAAGGCCGCGGGCATAGATGTCGAGGTCGTCCGAAATCGCTGTATCATCCACGTCCGCGGTGAAAATGATCGGGTGCATCGGCGTGCCCTCGGCGTAAATCTTCGCGCCACGTGTGACGTAGAGCGCTGCGACGTTGGTGCCCTGTCCGCCGAGGTTGTGGCCCTTGATCACGGTGCCCGCTTCGATGTTCAGGGTTGCACCCTGCATCACAAAAACCGCACCGTTTAGGACATAGGTGTTATTGCGCGTCCAGTTCACCGTTCCGGTGAGCGTCTGGGGAGCATTGATAACCGCGGCGTGAACGTGGGAGGCCAAGAGCCCACCCAGGATCAGCGCGGAACTAAGCCAGTTACTGGCAAGAGGTAATATTTTCATCATTTCGCTTCGTTGATAAGGATTCTAGAAGGCGCGTCAGAATCGGCGGATCGCATTACGCTCTTATGGCGGGAACGTAACAACTGTGTGACAGTGGAAACCGTAACAATCGCGAAAGCTCCGGAATGGCAAGGGAATCCGCAGCGGGGCACCACCTCTTTTTCTCGACAAACCAGTGCCCAGACCAAATATTTTAATATGAGTTTGACCCTGAATGATGTTGCCAAGGAGGCGTTTCAATTGTCTGTTCCCGATCAGCTGGCTTTGGCGAGAGTCCTCCTGGAGAATTCCGAAGCATCGGGCGATCTGGATATTACGGAAGCGTGGGAGGAGGAAATCGAGCGTCGAATCAGATTAGTGGATAGCGGTCGTGCACAAGGCCGTCCTTTCGCAATAGTCCTCCAAGGAGATCGACCGTCGATTCTCGCGATGACGTAATCCGATTCCGGTTCAAGCATGATTCGAAGCGTGAAGGTAATCCGTTTCGGACAGGATTTGAATAGGTCGATAGCGCTTTAAAAATCTGCGCTCATGGCGAAGCCATAGGTGCGGCCGCGGGTGAAGCTTTGGAAGATGTTGCCCTGGTAGTCCGGGCCGTAGGTTTGGCGATATTCTCCGTCGAGAATGTTACGGACGTTGAATCGGATGGCCCAATTCTTTCCCAGCTTCTGGGTGATCGATGCGTCAAGACTCACGGGCGGATGTTCGTAGATGTCGGGGCCTTGGGTTTTCGCGAGGACGATGCGTTCGCCGGTGAGATTTGCGCCGATGGTCATGGAGGTTCCGGAAGTGGGGTGTTCGTAACTCATGTCGAGGTTGATGATATAGGGCGACTGGTCATACAGGGGTCGGGTATCCTCGGCGTCGGGATCGACGCTTCTCTTGTTAAACAGTTCGGTCTCGCTGAGGGCAGTGGTGGATTTGATCCAGGTGACGTTCAGGCCGAGGCTAAGCCCTTTGGCCTCGGTCCAAAGGAAGCCGAGAGATTTGCGCAATTCGAATTCGAAACCGAACAGGTCGGCGGGAGATTCGTCCCGGTTTTGCCAGGTGACCTGCTGGTCATCGAGAGAGCGGCTGATCAATTCGATGGGGCGGAGGATTTCCTTGTAGAAGAATCCGCCGCTGATCACGTCACCGGGACTTGGAAACCACTCCAAGCGAGCGTCGTAGCTTTTGATGGAGATCATTTGAAGCTCGGTATTCCCCAAAGCGGTGAGACCGAGGTCGGGCAGATAGCTTTGGACCGGCGCGATTTCGCGATAGCTTGGGCGCGAGACGGTTTCGCCGTAACTGAGCCGCAGGTCGAGGTTTGTCCAAATGGCAAAGACAAGGCTCGCGGCGGGAAGCAAATCGGACTCGTCGATGGCGGCGGTGCCATCGCGACCGGCATCCAGGTTCAGCTGGGTTCCTTCCAGGCGCGCCCCGCCGATGATGCGCAGCCAGGAGAGCACACCCATGTCCGCCATCAAATACACGGCGTTGATATCCAAGGAGGCGGTATAAGGATGGGAGAAGGTATCTGAGACGTAACGGGAGAAGGTATAGTTGGTGCGGATTCCGGTGAGATGAGTGGCGACATACTCGAGATAGGCCGGATTATCCAAATAGGAGTTTGGCCGGTTCGGGTCGAAGCCCTGGGAGAGATTGTAAGAGCTTTCCAGCACAGTGGGATCCGAAGCTTGGAATTCACGTGACTTGAAGTCGCGGC